>Ga0335394_10006134_pt1 | contig 13559 bp, 11 predicted proteins | sample MAT03_FD_205741 | JGI IMG/M metagenome (GOLD analysis project Ga0335394, IMG submission 205741) | Freshwater microbial communities from Lake Fryxell liftoff mats and glacier meltwater in Antarctica - MAT-03 (spades assembly) (version 2) ...
GCGTAAGGGCGGCAAGCAGCCGCAGCTTGTGGTACGTCGCCAACCAAATCTTAATCGTGCGGGTTTCGCGTGGCTCACTCATAGAGGTAATTATACCACTATTACTATCAGCGCGCAAGCGGAGGAACACCAACGCACTGCGATGCGATAGGCGTGCATCGCAGTGCGTTGTTCTGGCTAAAGCCAGCGAGAAACCCGCCTAACCGCTCGGCTAAAGCATGGCGGCTTGCGGCGGGTTTAATCGGTCAAACCGCTCATGACGAACGGCTGGTTCTCGGCCGCCTTGCGCCTCGGGCAGATGCCTGGCGATCAGATCCAGCCGGGTGGGGTCTGGCGCTGCGCGCGGGAGACCTTCGTGCCTGGCTTGCGGATCTCGCAGGGGAGCCGACGCCCGGTGACGTGGTGGCGCTGCCCGCGCTGCAGCCAGGGCGCCCGCATGCATACGCCGCACGCCCCCGCCGCTGAGGGCGACGACTGGATCAGCATTGAGGACGCGGCCGACCTCTGCCGGGTCAGCGCCAACACCGTGCGCGTGGATGCGAACGAACGCCTGTGTGTGCGCCGTGAGTGCGCAGGGCGAGCCGCGCATCTCACGCGCCCACTCTATGCCCGGCTGCACCGCGTCGCCCTCTGTGTTAACATCAGCTGAGATAGGTTGAACCAGAAGTTCTGTGTGCGAGGGCGAGGAGGAAGCGCCATGACGACCGCTCAGCAGACCGAAAGCCCGCCCGTCCGCCCTGTCGATACCGAGGTGCGTCCGAGTAAGCGCCCGGCCCGAAGTGCCGCCGAGCGGCTGCGTATCGTTGAAGCGTATGACTCCTACCCCGCAGGTTCACCCGAGCGTGGCGCCCTGCTCCGCCGCGAAGGCGTGTACAGCTCGGCCATCTCCAAGTGGCGCAAGCTGCGCCGCCAAGGCGCCCTCTCCGCCCTGGCCACCCAACAGCCCGGCCCCAAGGCCGCTCCTCGTGACCCTGCTCAAGACGAACTCGCCCAGCTTCGTACCGAGAACGCTCGCCTCCAGGCTCGGCTTGCTCAGGTCGAGCTGGTGCTGGATATGCAAAAAAAAGTAGCCGCGCTGCTTGGGGCGAGCACGCTTCTGACGCCGAGGGACGCGCGCGCGTAATCCAAGCCATCGACACGCTTGCCCCTGAGGTGGGGGTGGCCGAAGCCTGCGACGTGCTGGGCGTGCCACGGAGCCACTACTACCGCTCACGGGCACGGATAGCAGCCGGGGCGGACGTTGCTGAGGCGCCAAGCCGCTCGCGCCGCCCCTCGCCGCGGGCCTTGCGCCAGCAGGAACGGGCCGAGGTGCTCACGCTCTTGCGCAGCGAGCGGTTTGTGGACCTGGCGCCACGGGAGGTTTACGTGACGTTGCTCGACGAGGGGGTCTACCTATGCTCGTAGTCGACGATGTATCGCCTGTTGCGGCAGGCCCGTGAAAGCACGCGTCGCCGCGACCACAGACGGCCACAGGGCTACCGCAAGCCGGAACTGCTGGCGAAGCGGCCCAAGCAGCTGTGGAGCTGGGACATCACCAAGCTCAAGGGGCCGGCAACCTGGACCTACTTCTCCCTGTACGTGATCATCGACGTGTTCAGCCGCTCTGTGGTGGGCTGGATGCTGGCCACACGCGAGCGCGCCGAACTGGCCGAGGCGTTGATTGGCGAGACGTGTGCACGCGAAGGTAGAGCGCCCGGCCAACTGACCATCCACGCCGACCGCGGAAGCTCGCTGCGCGCAAAGGAGATCGCACAACTGCTGGTCGACATGGGCGTTGAGAAAAGTCACAGCCGGCCGTACGTGTCCAACGACAACCCGTTCTCGGAGGCGGCGTTCAAGACCGCCACGTATCATCCCAGCACGCCGGAGCGCTTCAGCAGCGTGGAGGAGGCCCGAAACTGGGCCAGGGAGCTGTTCATCTGGTACAACCACGCGCATCACTACGTGAACCTGGCCTTGCTGACACCGGCACAGGTGCACCAGGGACTGACCGCGCGGGTGCTGGCCGCGCGCAAGCGCGTGCTGGTGGGGGCCTACGCCAAGCATCCCGAACGCTTTGTACGGGGAGAGCCATCGCCCGCTGCACCACCGAGCGAGGTGTGGATCAACCCGCCGTCAGCCGATGCGCCGACGAGCACTGCTGAAGCGTCGAGCCCAGCCCCCGAACCGCCGCTCGCCGGGGGTGTGTCCAGGGGGAACAGCGAAGCGGCCCTGGACGCGCCCCCGGTGAGTGGCTACCCTGGGCAAGGTGAGGCGCGTCAGCTCCTCGCTGGGGTTGTCGACGCACCTTGATCTCCGAGCCGGACTGTCTCAGGGGTATTGACACATTCCGGGGCCGCCCTACACTTCGATCCCGATCCCAGCGAATGGGTCGCTCTCAGGGCTGTCATCGGTGAGCCTGCTGCGATCCAGCTCCTGGGCGCTGTGATGTTGGATGGCGGGCCCGTACAGCTCCTGATCTGTAGGGGAGCTGTAGGACGCCAGGCCTACCGCTGTCCTACGACTATTGAGAAGACCCTCGACAGCATGGGAGACCAGATCATCAAGCTCTTCTGCAAGCACCCGAGCGGTATCAGCTCGACAGGGCGCAACATCATAGCCAGCGGCGTGGGCGCCAAGCAGCAGCAGCGCCCGATGGGCTGCGCTCACATTTGGGCTGATGCGGCTGACCAGCGCACGCAGCGCCGGACTTAGCCTGATGCGATGTGGCGCCTCGCTCATCGCCGGGCCCTCCCGAGGCGCCGTGCCAGCTTCGCGTAGCCCCGCGCGATAGCGGTCTGTGGGCGCTCGATCGACGTGGCGTGGGGAAAGCGGGCTCGAATCGCCTCGACCAGCCGGGGCTCCTCGGCCCCGCCGCCACCGATCAGCACCACATCGAACTGCGCCCCGCTGCCCCACTCCTCGACCAGGCGGGCGGCGATCGCGGCGCCATTCTCCAGAAGCGATCGGTCCCAGCCCGCCGGAAGGGATCGAGGCTGCCCGGCCACCGCCAGGGTGCCCGCTCGAACGGCGAGGTCGGCCTCGTGGAGGGTCAGCTCGCACTCGAAGGTTGTGCTGAGGGCCGCGCGAATTTCGCGCAGGGGTCGTGCCGTGCCGAGGGCGAAGGTGTTCAGGGAGCTCGGCACCGGCGCGAGCTGGCGGATAACGGCGGTGTCGACGGTCAGGTGCCCGAGATCGACGACGGCGACTGTTCCACCGTTGAGCGCCGTGTCGCCAACGATCTCGCCGTGGTTGTCGAGCAGCGTGTTGTAGACCAGACCGAGCGGCTCGGCGATAACCCTGATACCGGTGTACTGATTGGTCGTTGCGCGGAGCCGGTCGCCGAGCTGGCGGGCCTTGTCGGCGTCCGCAGACCAGGTTGCAGGTAGGCCGGTGACGCAGTAGCCTGCCGCGCTGCTGTTGAGGTTGCCAAGCCGATGCAGGGCGGAACGCAGGAGCGCTGGGATGAAGGCCGGGTCGGCGAGTCGCTCCTGGGCCAGCAGGGTAAGCGGGCTCGGCGAGAGCAGCGCGTCCTCGCCGACCCACCAGCGCTCACCGGCTGCCTCGACTGTCGGGATCTGAACGAGGGCGCCGCTCACGCGTCGACCGGCGGGGGCGGTGACGGCGGGGAAGACGACTGGCGGCAGCTCAACGCCCTCGTCGTCGATGACAATATACTTCGTGTAGCCGTGGCCCAGGTTGGGGCCGTGTCCTGCGATCATGATGGGTTCCTTCTTCTGGTTAGCCGTTGCTTGTGGGCACGTCGGTCTGGATCCGGCTCTGACTGAGGAAGGCGGCGAAGTCATCAGGGAGCACGCGCCAGTCGCCGCCTGGCAGGCGCAGGCTGATTAGATGCTGCTCCTGAAGCCACTTGCGCACCGTCCGTGGCTCGACCCGCAGGAGATCAGCGATGTCGCCGACGGTCATCAGGCTGGGAAAGACTGTCTCTACCATAGGGCACCTCTGTGTCTCCGCGTCCAACAAAAAAGCCGTACGCTCACCGTACGGCAGAAGGCGCATGCTGTGACATGTCGTAAGTGTTAGGAGATACGGGAGCGCTGAAAGGCCTTGCTCCAACAAAGAGCTGGCAAAGAGGGCGCTGCTTTGCGGCGAGTCGCAAGATGACGAGATTGGAAGTTTCCCCCGCCTGGCCTCAAATAGCTATACGGCTTGTATACCCAAAATCTGTTACGCAAACATGTGTTCGCGCATTTGATTATGAAGTCCTGTTTATTAGCGATGGCTCTATCAGCGTGGTATACTCCCGCTTATTGAAACCCGCACTCCTTTCCAAAAGCCCAAGGTTGTCACATCGTGTCCACCCTGCTGCCAGGCACCGAGGTGCAGGCTCGCGGCCTCCGTTGGGAGGTTATTATTGCAGACCAGCTCGGCCAGCAAACGCTGTATCGTCTGCGCTGCATCGATGGCGGGCTTCGTGGTCGCGAGGTTGATCTACTCCACCCCTTCGAGACCATCGAGCCGATCGTGCGCGACTTGCGCCCCGAGCGCGCCGCCCCGCTTCGGCACTGGCTGGTTTACCATCAGGCGTTTCTCCTGGAGCAGGCCCTGGGCCCCGACGCCCTGCTCGCTGTGCAGCCCGGCCGCCTGCGCCTGGAGCCCTATCAGCTCGTGCCTGTCGTGCGCGCCCTGCGCATGAGCCGCGTACGCCTGCTGCTCGCCGACTCCGTTGGCCTCGGTAAGACCGTGCAGGCTGGCCTCATTCTCACCGAGCTCATCGCCCGCCGCCTTGCCCACCGCATCCTCGTCGTCACTCCTGCGGGGCCGCTGCTCGACCAGTGGCGGACTGAGCTGGCTGAGCGCTTTGGGCTCCGCATGCACACTGTCGACCGGGCCGCCCTTGATGAGGTGCGCCGCAGCACCGAGAGTGGCGCCAATCCCTTCGACCACATCCCACTCGGCCTCGCCTCGATCGACTTTCTCAAGCAGGACCATATCGTCGATCTTCTCGACCGTGCGAGCTACGATGTAGTTGTGATCGACGAGGCCCACCACTGCATGGATGTGAGCGGCGGCGACCGGGAGGACTCGCAGCGTCGGCGTCTCGCCGATGTGCTGGCCCGTCGCTGCGACGCGCTTCTGTTGCTCACTGCTACACCGCACGACGGTAACGATCGCTCGTTCGCATCGCTCTGCGCGCTGCTCGACCCCTCACTCGTAGATCATACCGGCGACCTGCGCGGTGATCGCTACCGCGCCCACGTTATCAGGCGCCTCAAGCGGCACATCGTCGACCCGGCCACCGGCAAACAGCGTTTCCGCGAGCGCGTTGTGCTGCCTGTGCCGGTCACCGCTGAGCCGGGTCGCCACGATAGCTTCATCGCACTCCAGCGCGCTCTGATCAACCTGATCGCCCCTCAGTTGCGCCGGGCTTTCCGCACTAGGTCCTACAGCGATGTGCTCTCGCTCCTCGCCCTGCTTAAGCGCAGCGTCTCCACTGTGGCCGCCTGCCGCGAGACACTCACTGCGATTGGCGACCGGCGCCAGGAGATTGTCCGTGGTATCGCTGAGAGCCAGGAGAGTCGGCGCCAGCGCCGCAACGCACTACGCGATATCCAGCGACGCCTGGAGCGCTTTGGTGCTCTGGGTGTCGAGGAGGAGCTGGTTCAACATCAGCTTCAGGCCGAGGACCTCGTTCACATGCTCGTCGACGTGCAGCGGGAGATTCGCGTCGACGACCCACGGCAGCGCCGCGAGGCCGAGCTCGTCGATCACCTCGGCGAGCTTTCAGATCTAGCCGCGGCGGCGCTCGCCCACGACCCGAAGCTCGATCGGCTCGTTGCCGAGCTCCAGGCGATCCGTGCCGAGGAGCCACAGGCAAACATTCTTGTGTACACGGAATACATCGACAGCCAGCGCGCCGCAGTGGATGCCCTCCAGCGCGCCGGGCTCGGTCCCGTGCTGACAATGAGCGGCGAACACAATGATGCGACTCGCAGCGTTACCACGAACCGCTTCCGCACCGCCGACGGTCTCGTACTCATCAGCACCGATGCCGCCGCTGAGGGCCTGAACCTGCATTACCGCTGCCACCACCTCTTCCACCTGGAATTGCCTTTCAATCCGAACCGGCTTGAGCAGCGTAATGGGCGGATCGACCGCTTTGGACAAGAGCACGACCCCGTGGTGCGCTATTTCTATCTGCGCGGCACCTTTGAGGAGCGTATCCTCCTGCGCCTGATCGCCAAGTACGAGCGCCAGCGCACTCGCCTCACCTTTGTCCCCAATACTCTCGGTTTGGTAGCGTCCACTCCCGGCGACCAGGCCCGCCTGCTCCAGGGGCTAATGGACGAAGATGAGCGGCTGTTCGAGGATACGCCCGCCCTCACCGTAATCGATGAGGCCGCCGACAGCAACGACCTCGATCCGGCGCGGCGCGAGCTGCTGGATGAGATCGACCGTAGCTTGCGCAGCTTCGAGCAGGCCGCACGCACGCATGTCTGGCTAGGCGACGTGGGCCTGGCCGCAGACACTCGAAGTTTGGAGAGCGCCGGTGCCGCCCGTGAGCGCGGCCGCAGCGCCGGTATCGCCGACCTTGCCAGCTTTGTCTTCGACGCAGTGCGGATCGACGGCGGCGATGTACGCCCCGGCGTGGACCCGCGCGTTCAAGAGGTTGCCCTGCCTTCCTCCTGGGCCCACGGGCTCGCCGATCTGCCCGGCTACGACAGCGACACCCTGGTAGCGCGGCTCACCACCGAGCTTGACCTGACCCACGATGCACTGGGGCGCCCTGTTGGCTATTTGGGCCGCGCACACCCGCTCGTGCGCCGCGCCCTCGACCGAGTGCGCAACCTTTCGTTTGGCAAGGCCGCAGAGATCGGGCAAGACCTACGAGCTAGTGCGGCTATTGCCAACGTGGCCGAGCCTACATTGCTCTTTACCTTCCTGGGTCGGATCGAGAGCAAGGCTGGCCGCGAGCTGGAGCAGGTGCTTGCAGTGCGTGTAACACCCGGTGGTTATCATATATTGCTGGCGAGCCCCGCTGACTGGCTGCCACTGGTCGAGGCAGCGAAGCCAATCCGTACGACGGGTGTCTATGAACAGCATTTTGCCGCCTGGTATGCCGAGGCCGGCGCGCAGGCATACGCAGCAGCAGAGCAGGGGTTCTGCCACGGCTCTGAGGTGTCCACCTTCGTCGCTGCGCGCCGACGTGATCTGGGGGCCGAGCGGGGGCGCCTCGACGACTGGCTGTACCAGCTCGCAGAGACTATCGCGCCCCGTGGTGTCGCGTCCGCGCTCCAGCTGGATCTGTTTGCTCAGTCTGCTGACAGGGTGCCTCGCACAACTCGCCCCTGGCAGGAGATCATCGAGCCACGGGAACGACTGGCCGCGTTTCACCTAGACCGTTCGGCGCCACCACGCCTTCGGGGTGACGCCGAGCACGCCTTGCGGATCTTCACGCAGCGCAGCAACGATCTTGATGCGTGCCTCGCGATGCGCGCGCCCGAGCTGCTGTCTCTCGGTGTGCTGATGCTCCTACCATCGAACAGCGCCTAACGCCGACGAGGAATCCAACCCAACCTGATGACCAACTTCCCCGACCACATCATTGCCTACTGGCGCGCAAGCCTTGCTGACGCCGAGCGCGTAAGCCTCGAGGCAAAGCGTGTGCTGCAATCCCCCCAGGCTCTTACGTCAGATATTGTCGCTGGCCGTGTGAAGCCGGAGATCACCGCCCGGCTGTCCGCCGAAAGTGGCGATGCTCGCCGGGTTCAGCCCTCACAGGCCCAGATGATCAGCGTGTTGCTCTGTCCGTTCGTCGCCTACCCTGCACCAGGCTCAGTGCAATTAAGCGGTGCGGCTGCTAGTACATTACTACCACTGTGGGTTCCGGCATTGCTCGCCCCAAACGGGCAGCTATTGCCATCTGAAGACCTGCTGCCCTGGGTTGCTCGCGAGGTGTTGGAGCCAGCCGCCCATCCTCACCTGGTACTTGGCTCGGTGGATGAGCTCGAGCATTTTCTGGCTTCCCAGGAGCGACCTTCGAGTACAGATGGCTGGGCAGCATACTGGGCCTACTGCTGCCGTATGCTCCAAGCGGTTACAGGGCTTTCATCTACCCCGTTTATGGTCGAGGGCTATCGCACTGCCGCTAATACTGCTTATGTGGTCGCAGCCGATGTGGTTCAGGGAAGCCGCCAGCATGTCATGCGCCTGTATGATTGCATCCTTACTGACCGCTGTTTCCCGCCGCTGCTCCAGCGCTACGCCGCGCGCTCGGAGGTTGAGCTTCGCCCCTTGGTCAGCGAGGCTGAGCAGCGTCCCCTGGCGGCGCGGCACCTCGGCCAGATGGAAACGAAGTACCACCTCTCGGTTTCGCAGCGCGAGACGCTCCACCACTTTCTAACCATTGGCGCCGGCGAGATGCTTGCAGTCAACGGCCCGCCCGGAACTGGGAAGACGACGCTTATTCAAAGCGTTGTCGCTACACTTTGGGTCGAGGCAGCCCTGCAGGGCGCCGAGCCGCCCATCATCCTCGCCGCCTCAACGAACAACCAGGCGGTCACCAATGTGATCGACAGCTTTGCGAAAAGCGACAAGAATCTTAGCCTCCTATCACAACGCTGGCTGCCAGATCTGACGAGCTACGGCCTGTACTGCGCTTCCGAATCGCACCGCGCGAAGGTTGGGCAGAAGGGTGTGCTCGCGGTGTTTCCAGCAAGTGAGCGTGACCGGAGCGGCTTCTTTGCTGCCCACGAGACACCCGAGTATCTCGCTAGGGCCTCGGCAGCGTTCCTCGATCAGTGTGCCCTGTTCTTCCAACGGCGCCCTGTGGGACTGGAGCATGCGCAGGCCCTTCTCCATCAGCGCCTGACAGAGGTTGTCGAGGAGTTACGGGGAGCGCTCACGCTTGGGGCGCGTCTTCACGACACGCGAGAGCGGGTCAGCGCCGTGCGGCGGGCTTACGGCACTCTGGAGCTTGGGCTGTCGACGTTACGCAGGCAGCTGCGGGATGCCGAAGAGGCGGTCCAGCGCTTCTGGCATGTTGCCGACGGATGGAAGAAGCTAAAGGCCGGCCGCTCATTTTTCGACCATTTCCGACCCGCACGTGTCGAGCAAGCCAACCACAATTACTTCACATCTTACACTGCCATAGTGCAGCCGTCTTCAATGGACGACGGGACGATTGAGCGTGTTCTCAGAGAAGGCTGGGACGAGAGGCAGCGACAAAAATCACTTATTGAGGAACAACTGCGTGTCCTGGAGAGCGATCAGCAACAGCTTGGAGAGCTGAAGCAGGCATGGTGGCAGTGGTGCCAGACTCGGAACATTGAGGCCAGTGATGAGGCAGTCGAGACCATCCTTGACCTAGGGCTTCGCCACGAGGCATTTTGTCTTGCCAGTCACTACTGGGAGGCTCGCTGGCTCCTGGAGACGCGCCAACTCCTCCACTCGTCCCGTGATGAGCGCCGACCACAGGAGCAGCAGATGGCGCGCTGGCGCCGCTACGCTAAGCTGACCCCTTGTTTTGTCTCGACCCTCTTTATGGCGCCGCGTTTCTTCTCCGCCTGGGAGAATCGCCAGTCTACTCCTCTTTATGAGTTCCTTGATTTGCTGATTATCGACGAGGCTGGCCAGGTGCCGACGGATGTTGGTGGTGCGGCCTTCGCTCTCGCGAAGCGCGCCCTTATTGTGGGAGACACAGCGCAAATTGAGCCCGTCTATGCATTGACCGAAACTGCGGATGCAGGCAACCTCCAGCGGCACAAAGTTGCCGTCAAAATTGAAGAGCAAACGATCATCCGCGCCAAGGGTCTTAGCGCTGTTGAGGGCTCACTGATGGTGGTGGCGCAGCGAGCGAGTTACTACCAAAGACAGGATGCTGTGCGAGGTATGTTCCTCTCGGAGCATCGGCGCTGTCTTCCTGAAATTATCGAGGTCTGCAATGAGCTCTCGTATGATGGCAAGCTCAACCCGATGCGGAAGCTCAAACCGAAAGAACTGCTACCACCGCTGCCGCCACTCGGATACGCGAATGTGCCCGGCGCCTGTGTCGCAACGCGCGGTAGCCGTGCAAACAGCATTGAGGCCGAGACGATTGTCAGTTGGCTCGCCGGACAGAAAGAGCGCCTCCAGTCCCATTACAGGAAACCCATCGAGGAGCTCGTGGGCATCGTGACGCCCTTCACTCGCCAGGCGGAGTTGCTACGGCGCACGCTTCGGCGCAAGGGTCTGGGCGAGCTGACTGTGGGTACCGTGCACGCATTTCAGGGTGCGGAGCGACGAATCATTATTTTCTCACCGGTCTATGACCAGCCGGGGAAACTGTTCTTCGATCAACGTCCCAATATGCTGAATGTCGCCCTCTCGCGGGCACAGGATAGCTTCCTGATATTCGGGCGCATGACTCTCTTCGAGCCGATTCCTGCGCACGATAGCTTACGCCCCTCCAATGTGCTCGCCAGGCATCTCTTCCACGGGCCAGGGGTCGAGATCAGCGTCCCTATTGTGCGCCCGGCAGGGCAGCAACAGCGGGGCGAGGCCACGCAGCGTCTCAGCACGCTCCAAGCTCATCGCCAGACCTTGATTTGTGGTTTGCGCGAGGCCCGCCGCCTGGTGATGATTGTCTCGCCCTATCTGAGCGACGTCGCGATCCAGGCCGATGAGATTAACAGCCTGATCGCGGCTGCTGTCCGGCGAGGGGTCAGGGTAGTTGTCTACACCGACAGCCAGCTCGATATGGACTCGCGCACCGGTCGCCTGAAGCCCCACACTGTCGCAGCACGTGAGAAGCTGCGGGCATGTGGCGCCGACTTGCGCGTGGTGCGGCGCATCCACAACAAGACGCTGTGCGTCGATGAGACAATGATTGTTATGGGGTCGTTCAACTGGCTCTCTGCCGTGCGCGACGAGGCGAACAAGTATCAGCGTCACGAGGACTCGCTGCGCTATGAGGGCCCCGGTGTCGCTGAGATGATCGCCGAAGTGCTCAGTGAGATGGAGCAAAAGCCGCTAATCGCTATGCTGGTATGTATCCGTTCAGGCCCCCTCTGAAAGCAGGAGTTTGGGAGCCGGTTGATCAGCCCAATACGCCGTGATGGTATCCACGAGATAGGGCAAGAGCGGACGCGCGTGCTGCTGACAGGTCGCACTCACCGTGAGCATGCGCTCGACAAACCGGCTCCCCTCGGCGCTCTGGGTCCCATAACAGCCCTTACGCCAGAGCACGGCCGGTCGCAGTGCGCGTTCAGCGCTGTTATTGGTCGGCTCCATACCGTCCTCCTCCACAAACGTCCACAGCGCGTCCCAACGCGGCACGAGATCCGCACAGAGACTGCCCAGGGTATTCTGTTGGTGCTGTCCAGGCTCCACGACCTGCCACATCGCGTGTTGAATCGCACGCAGCATCCCCTGCATCGTCTGGCGATCCAGGGCGCCTTCCCGGAAGCAGGCCCAGATAACCAGCACCTCCTCGGCCAAGGCCAAGAGTGCTACGGCATCCGCTTGCCAGGGGCCGTGCGCCTCGGCGCGGCCCCGCAGATTGCGCACCAGATGCGCCCAGCACAACTGGCGGCGCGTTGGATCCAGACTGTTATAGGCGCTCAGGCGGTCGGAGGTGACCCGGCCGGCGAAGCTGCTACCCAGCAGGGCGCGCAGTTGCTTCTTCCCGCGTCCGTACTGGAGCAGGAACAGGGTCGCCAGGCTACCGACTGCCACCCACAGCCAGGCCTTCCGCTGGCCTTCACGCCAGCTGGTCTCGTCCACGTGGACGTGGTCGGCGGCGGCAATCGCGGCCTGTACCTCCGCCTGCGCAGGGGCAAGTGCGGCACTCGCCAGCTGCTGGAGGTGGGCCACGCTCCCGACACTGATCGGCAGCAGCCAGACCATGTGCAGGAGCGCCACCAGTTCGCGGTTGCTGATGCGATAGCGGCCGTGGAGCAGCGCGATCAGCGCCACCACGCGCGGGCCAAAGGCACCGGGGGGCACGTCGGGTGGGCGCGGCGCCGTGACCAGGTCACCACAGCCCGGGCAGCAGACGGTATGGTACTGATATTCGGTGACCAGCGGCGCGAGCTCGGGGAGCTCCCAGACCTGCTGGCGCTGGGGCAGACAGACTGGGCGCAAGGTCGTCGGCAGCAGGTCGTGACAGCCCGGGCAGCAGGTGGGATGGACCGGCACGACGCGGTCGACCTCGTCCTGCGGGAGCAAGGGGCGCTGCTGGTCGGGGTGTCCAGGCTGGGCACCTTTGGGCTTCGGCTTGCCACGCGGGGTCCGCCCCGCAGGCGGCGCCGAGGGGGGATCGGAGGATGGGGGCTTGGAGGAGTTCTGCGAGGTTTGGTTGAGCCGCGCTTCCAGCTGGGCCACTTTCGCGAGCAGCAGCGCCAGAAGGCTGCGCACCTCGGCGGGGGTCGCCTGTCAGACTTCCTCGCTCAGTTCCACTGGGCGCTGTGGCTCATCCATAGCCATAGTATGCCGTATCAGGGGCGATCTGACAACTCACTGCGCCTTCTGGCTACCCCCTGAACGGATACCGCTGGTATAAGAGAAGAGTAAGCTACTGAGTCTGGCTATATCCCCCTCTCGTGCCGGACACTCAAATCTCCACAGGGACAGGCTATGCGTAAAACGCTCAGGGTTACGATTCAGCCGAACGCCTCTCAGCTGAGGCAGGTGGTCTTTCATGAATTGAAAGCCCTGCTTGTCGAGCTCGAGGAGCTTAGTGCACATGCCGAGGAACACGCTGCTGATCGACTGACGGCGGGCCGAATAAATCTGGCGTGCAAAACTTTGGCGGCTGCTTGGGAAGAGCTCCAAGAGGTGTCTACGACTAGCCCGCGAACCATATCAGCGCCGCCCTCTAAGCTTGTAAAGCCAAAGCCGGTGACGCCGAAGCCCCAGCAAACAAGCGGCGCAGCCGCCCCAGTGTCGCGCAAACTAGTCACATGCCCAGTCTGCCAGGTCTCCGTCAAGGCGACAAAGCTGGATCAACATCTCAAAAAAGTCCACCCCTCCAGCACCGCTCCATCAACGAGGTCTGCACCGAAAGTCAAGCCTGAACGGAATGCGGCGCCGACCGCTACGCGAGCTTCGTCCACAGATAGTAAGGCCTCTGTGAGCCTTGCTGCGTTTACGTGCCCGCACTGCGGCCAGTATGTTCCGAGGGGGAGCGTAGAGCGGCACTTAATCCAGATCCACAACTATCGAGCTGAGGCGCTGAAGGAGAAGCCAGTCCGGTCGAATCGGCAGCGCCGGGGTGGCACATCGGCACGCTCGGCCGTGCGGCAAGTCGGCAAAAACCGGCAGACAGATGGACCTTCGGCTTCAGCGGCCAGCTACTTGCGGCAAGACCCGCTCGACGGCGGCAAAGCTTTGGGCATGTCGCGCCGCGAGCAAGGTCGCTTCGGCTCGCTCCCTTTGTACGACGGCTACGATGAGGAGTCGTCGCCGTGAGAGTCCCTGATCGGCTGGGACCGACTTGATCAGCAAACTGTCTTCTATGGGAAGAGGAAATATTAAACCATCCTCACCTGTAGTATACTGTCGGGAACAGGCCGCAAGGAGCACCACGATGGAACTGACCGATGCGCTGAAGACGCTGTTGATCGAGACCGCGACGACTT
>Ga0335394_10006147_pt1 | contig 13539 bp, 13 predicted proteins | sample MAT03_FD_205741 | JGI IMG/M metagenome (GOLD analysis project Ga0335394, IMG submission 205741) | Freshwater microbial communities from Lake Fryxell liftoff mats and glacier meltwater in Antarctica - MAT-03 (spades assembly) (version 2) ...
TGCTTGATCCGACTGTTTTCCCAAGCGGCATAAACACGGAGCCTATGTCCATATGACCAAGCGGCTTTCTAAGCGACAACTTGATTTTTCGGACTTGTTCTGTCAACGACTCCAAAGCATAGGTTGTGTTGGGAGCTCCTGGGTACGTTGCACCGAAGAGATTTCCACCGTGGCAAGCAAAGCAGTTCATGACATAAGTCTGCTGTTTTGTCACGACGTACTGCAGTGGCTTGGAGGGGTCGTCGGGACGCGGAGCGAGACCATATGCTGTCCATGTATTAAGTCGCGATTTGGATGCGAGCGGTGCGTCGGTGAGTTTCCAAGCATGCTCCAGACCATCCAATTGCTCAAGAACTTGCTCGTCGAAATCGGCGGGCAAGTAAACATTGTCGACTAGGTTCCGGTAACCCGCTTTGGCATCGGTGGACATTCCGATCCAAAGGGATTGATACTGCTTTTGGAGGCTATCGCGAATGCGTTGGCCTTCACTGGTCGCGGATTCGTTCGGGCTATCTGCGATAGCCAAACTGGCGAAAACGATTCCAAGAAGGGCTATAGGGAAATTGCCGATGGAGGGTTTCATTTGTTCCAATTCGATTGTACAAGCGGGAGTTCAGCAGGTTCAAACTGCTCGTGTTCCATTTTAGCGAACCGCAAAGCCTGGGGCATGACAATGTTTCGTTTTGTTTGACTTTCATCCGTTACTTTGCTGAACGAATTAAATCTGCTAAATTTCGTGGCTATCAGTATTCTTTTTTTGAACGGGATGTTTTTGATGGTTTCAACTAGTGCGGATAACCAGCTGGTCGTTGGTGGGTTCACTTTCCAAACCTTTCGGCCGCATTCTTTTGGCTTGGTAATCGATAGGCAACCGATTGACGGGCCTGCGGGAAGTGCATTCGCTAGCGATCCGTCGGATGAATGTCCCGCCGATTACCTGCACGATGTATTGCTCGCGCCGGCAAATCGCGAAGCATTCCTTGAATTGATTGAGCACGAGCGGCTCGTGGTCTGCAAGAATGTGCGATCCAATGCATCGTCCTACCGCAAAGTGAACGGTAAGTCGAGCGTGGTGAAATTGAGTCAAGCGGAATACTACCATCATGATGGTTGCAGCTCACCGACGAAGCCGAAAGTGGTCGAAATTCGTTGTCCGTATCAGTCAATTGCACGAAACATTGCGACCGCGATCGCCCCTTTTTCCTTAGTGATTCGAGCAATGGTGTTTGCTTTGCCGGAGTCTTTTTTGAAGTACGAAGAAATGGAGAGTTATCGGGCGGCTTTTTCTGGCTCAACGGTAGACTACCCAACACCTGAATCCTGGGATCAAATCCAAGGCAAGGTAACGCGACTGGTCCGTCGAGAACTCGATGCAGAAGCGTGTCGCAGCTACTTTCGTACTGTTGATCAGATGGCTGACGCTTATGTTTTGCCCTGGGAAATGGGGGAGAGCCGATTGATGTTGAACTCTCACTCGGACCTTGTTCGCACCATGCAGCATCGCCGTTCGTACCAGAAAGCGCGAGGCCCTGTCGAAGAGAACGGCAGCGCCGAACAAAACGGCAGCTTGCTAAAAAGGTGGACAGCCGAGGAAGCGTAATAATCCCGTCAAGCGATGGGCAGACTGAAAGGTACCAGGCCATCGGGTGGCACGCTCAGAGCGATAGCCACATCTTTGTGCTTGCTCCCCTCGCCCCTTTTTAGGGGAGAGGGGCTGGGGGTGAGGGGTTTTGCACTGTGTTTTTGTTAGATTTTCGATCGTGAATTCAATGCCTATCCTCCATTCAAAACTATGAACAAATCACTGAACCGGAGGCTTGCATATCAGAGCTCCACCCCTCACCCCCCGCTCCCCTCTCCCCTAAAGGGGCGAGGGGGAGAAATCGCATTGGTTTCGTATACCTCAGGGCGTGCTACCCCTCAAGGCATGTGCTAATATTATGGTAGTAACCATGTTTTAGCACGTGGCGTCCTAACTCCCTCCCACATGAAAACCATGAATCGAATTGATGTTCAATCCGCCGGAATGTCCGATATAGGCAACCACCGCACTGAAAACCAAGATCAATTCCTAATCGCGGACTTAACCAATAGTGCGCGAATGCACTCTGGGTCGTTGCGTCAAGGGAATGGGGGTCGGCTATTCGGCGATTCAATGGGGCATTTATTTCTGGTCGCCGACGGCATGGGTGGCCATCGTGGCGGCGAAGAGGCAAGCCGATTTGCAGTCCAATATTGCATCAACTCCATTCTCAATAGATCCCAATGGATGACGCATATTGAGCCAGCGGAGGAAGACGCTTTTGTTGAAGACTTGGGTGACATGCTGCACAATGCGCACCTCGCAATTGAGGAACATTCCAAGTCTGCTCCGGGTTACACGGGGATGGGAACGACGCTGACGCTCGCGTACGTGGACTGGCCTCGAATGTATATTCTTCACGCTGGCGATACACGCTGTTATTTGTTTCGAAACAACGAGTTGCGATTGGTAACACGGGACCATACCGTGGCAAACGAAATGATGCGGAAAGGTCAACTTGCACCTGAGGAGCTCGAGCGATCTCAATGGTCGAATGTGCTTGTGAACGCATTGGGGGCTGGTGCGGAGGACGTGGTACCCGATGTCTACAAACTTGATTTGATGGCGGGCGATTCGATACTTCTATGCAGCGATGGTTTGAACAAGCACGTTCCTGATCTCCAAATCAGAAGGACCCTATTGGACTACCACGAACCCATTCAGTCTTGTGAGCAGCTCGTTCTATTGGCCAAACAAGGAGGCGGAACAGACAATATTACGGTGATCCGAGCAAGATTCAGCGATCCTACCCCGGGCAAAAATCGAATGAAACTTTTTTTGTCCTCTGCTGTCGAAGAAAACATCCTTCAAGATCTTGAACTTCCCGAATCGGAGCTGGATACCAGCGAATTAGAGCTCCGCCAAAATGCTCCTCTGGCGTCACAAAAGACAACCGAAGAAGTATCGGGAGGGAAAGATACCGTGGACTTTCCTGAAAACGAACAGGAAGGCTCGAACTTCCGGTAAAGAATGGATTCTGGAATCTATTTCAGGACAACGATAATGGGTCGATGGTCTGAATCTGGCGCCGATGCTCCCACACCACGAAAGAGGACTTGCGAGTTCCTGGGGACCAGTGCATGGTCGATGGGTATTGCAAAGGGCCCAAGATCCGTGGGCCATGAGGCAAAATTGCCACGATAGCGCCGTGAGTCTTCCAGGTTGCCCTGCTGCAGCAATCTCGAAAAGGGAGGAGACCATGGTGTGACGTTCAAGTCGCCAATGATGATACTTGCTTTGTTGGGCAACGCCGCCCACTCAGCAAGAGCCTGCAGCTGTTTGTTTCGATCTAGTGTGCGTTGATGGAGGTCTGGGGATCGCGTGTGGACCGCCATGATCCGATAGCCCGAATGCGATTCTGTCGGCGGAACGTCCGCTTCAATTGCAGGCATACCCTCATTCGCTAAATCGACCGAAGTGAATCGAGTCCCTTCAATACGACTTAATACGGCGATTCCACGAGACGATTCATCGGGCATCCATAGGCAATAGGGATAGATCTTTTCTAGTTGCTTCAGTACACGAGTTTGTTCCGGCCCAAGCTCGATGAGGGCAATGACATCCGCATCGGACTCCTTAAGGAGGCTCAGAGCCTCTTCGGGCGAACTACTCATTATCCAGATATTCCAAGACAAGATCTTCAAGCCTTTTGCCTCGGAGTCGTTGAGTGCCAGTGGCAACATGGTCCAGGGCGCCGTAATCCATGTCAGGTACAACCAAGGGGGTGTCGCCATTAAGAGTCGATGGAACCATCGAAGTCGTTTTTCACCGACGCAAACTCGCAATGAAACGCATGTGGGGAACGCAACGACGCTCAACGATACCCATGTGTGCCATGACAGATGGGATGCCAGATCCAAGATAGGGTGTTTATCGCTCATCATTCGGCATGCCATGACCAGCCAACCCATCAGGGCGATCATCGCCGCGAGCAAAAGGAACCCTCGATCGAGTACCGAGATGCACAATGCGGTGGCGAGGATGGCTTTTTCGTTTTCGTTAATCGTTTTGTTCATTAACGAACACCTTGAGTACCCTGGCCGATGGTCTCAGACAATGAGCTGGAATTCATAAACTCGTGCTGCGGCTCCCGATCCTCGAAGTCGTCGATTAACCACTCGTTGTTCCGCTTTTCAAGCTTGAGTCCAACCCAACGCGGCACCTTACCTGAGATTCCAGTGCTCTCCGCTTCAACAAATGCGTTCATTCGTACCTCGGCGGTTGGGTAGACACCACGGTAATAGACTTTGACGCTGTGGATTTTAGTTACTTTGGCGACACTAAACTTTACCGACTTCATGCGTGCTGCTGTTTGCTCTACGCGATCGCTGTGATCCGGTGAAATCCGTTCAAGTACTTTGTCATATTGATTGGCTTGCAATTCGTCGGCCACGTCGACAAGCCATGTTCGGATCTGCTCTGCGTCCGTGACGACCCACAAGTTAATGAAAAGAAGTATCATAGAAGCGATTGCAAAACCGATGGCGGTCTTGAATGCAATGGAGTTACCTGTATGGACCCACCCATAGAAAGTCAAAACCGTCAAAATCGTCCCAACTAGGCCAACCGTCCATGGCTGCTCGAAGATTACAGCGTACATAGTGAGAAAATCCTGATTTTTGTTTGCGAATCGGACAGGAGCTCAATTTTGGCCTAGGGTTGCCCAGCGTTAGTCTCTACCCACCAAGCTTTGAGGATTGTACCCAAAGCTAGACACGCTGCACCCTAAAGTGTATGGTCTTTCCGTGCTAGAAACAATTCGAAGATATTGGATCGGGTTGCTTGTGATCGTCCTGGTTGGACTTCACGCGAGCATCGTTGGCATGATCCGATACCAAGCGTCTATGGCGAAAGTTGACGCGTCGTGCGAAGTCGATCTTGGCGAGTTTCTGGCTTTTCAAATCGGCAAAAAGACACCTCTGCAAATGCGTCTTCACGCCATTGTTCCATTGAATCACCGGATGAAGAGCCGACAACTCATTGAGCTAAACAAAGCACAAATTAGACAGGCCCTCGAGGAGTACCTACGACAACTTGATAGCAAAGTGCTCACAGATCCCTACTTAGCCGATCTAAAATCCCAGCTGATGGACGTTTTGGTTCAGACAATCGGCGATTCTTCCATCGACGATCTTGTGGTAACTGAAGTTCGAGATTCCAGCGATTCAGCTAGCTTGGAGTTCGTTTCTCAAGGTAAAGCTAAAACACCTAGGCGGTTGGTCGCCACGTTGCGCAATCCATCGGAAAGCGAAGAACCGGACGCACCAACCGAAGAAACAGACGAGGAACCGGCTCATGGTGATGAAGATGAGGAGGCTCTTGCACCACCTGCTAAGGCCCATCCACCCGCCGCTAAGACCAAGGACTCACACGCCAAACCCGATTCACATGCAATGGCAGCCAAGAAACCCGCGGGACATGCCGCACCGGCCAAGAAACCCGCGGCTGCGAAGGCCGACCCCGGGGGCCATGGCGCCGCTAAAAAACCGGCGGCGGCACCGAAAAAGAGTGGGCATTAAGTTCTAGAAACTAGAAAATTAACCAAGAGTGCAAACCAGATCAACGACAAAACAATGACACCGCTCCAGGCAGAATAAACCCAAAATCGAGTCGAGGGGTACTGATACACCAACGTCGACGCAGGCTTGGTCTCTTTGTTTAGAAATTTATCTCGATGGTCGGAATCCTCAAACATGGCCGTTTGAGAAGATTCCAGTAGTCCATACTGGATTGAAAATTCAAGAACGCCATGCAAAATATGACGTCGTCCAGCAGGATCTATTCCAATCGCTTCAAAGCACCATAGCTGCTTTCCGAATAGCGACTCAGACTCGTCCACCAAATGAACGCATCTAAGATTTTCAATGCGTGATTGCTCCGGACAAAACTCCCGTCGCGTTAGACAACGGTGTGCGTGCTCGGACGCGGCTTGCCAAATTTGGCGTGAAAACTGGATTTTGTCTGCTTCGGGAGTCACTGTTTCGATTCCTTCGTAACTAATGGTGCGTCTTCCGCCTTTGAAGCACTCTAATTTTTCTTGACGCTTCATTATAGATAGTTGTCTACCTGGGGTCAGTGGCACTTACTCGGTATCGGACAATTTTTTCGAAAATCTTTGCTACTTATTTCCGAAACCATCGGGGCTGCGATACGCTAAACACTAGGAATTCGCAATCAATCCATCCTGTTGGGTGGTAAGCAAATAAGAAACTTAAGTTGTCCTTCATTGCAATCAGACCTTTTTTTCGCGAACCATGTTTGAACGCAAAAGTCTGAAGTGGCCAATTCTCCTTGCGATCGTCATGATTGTTTTGTTGGTTGGGCTCACGGTTGGGTGGGTGTTGCTCAATGTCTTTGGTGCGATCTCGAGTCAAAAAAGCTCGAATGTCTATTGGGTGCTTTTGAGTGTCGGTTCGGTCATGTTTTTGTTCGTCTTGGCAGGAGTGATTCTGTATCTCATTTGGAGTATCCAGCAAATCAATCTCAACCGGCGGCAAAGCAATTTCATCGACGCGGTAACCCATGAGTTAAAGAGCCCCATCGCATCGCTTAAGCTATTCCTGCAAACGCTTGGCAAGCGCAACATTGACGAACAAAAAAGGCATGAGTTTTATGGTTCGATGTTGGATGACGTAGAGCGACTGGATCAACTCATCACACAATTGCTCAACGTTGCTCGGCTGCAACAAAAGGCCATAACCCTCGAACCTGAAACGTGGGTCGCTATCGAGTCACTACTGGATGAATGCATCTCAAAACTCACAGCCCAGTACCGCGTTTCACGAGATTGCGTCAAGTTCGACTCGCCAGAATGCGATGTTTGGTCTAGTCGAGTTGACATCGAAATCCTCATTCGCAACCTCATCGACAACGCGCTGAAGTATTGCGGGGATCCGCCAAAGATTCACGTACTCGTACAATTGGATTCCAAATCGAACTCGTTGAGGATCGCTGTGTCAGACAATGGACCTGGCATTCCCAAGCACTTGCGAAAAAAGATTTTTCGGCGATTCTATCGAGCGGGGGATGAGCTGGAACGAACCAAACCTGGTACCGGTCTTGGACTGTTTTTGGTTCGGTCGGTTGTTCGCCGGCTAAAGGGTTCCATCCGCGTGGCTGATCTCCCCAAAAACGAGGGCACTCGATTCGAATTGGTTTTGCCCAAGGCCAGAACGAGACCAACGATCGACAATCAGCCAACGGACTCCTTCAACGAGTGTCCTTGAGTTCACTATGTCCATAACCAAAACGATTCCTAAAACATGCGTGCTCGGAAGCATATCCTGATTGTCGAAGACGAAAAGCATATAGCCACAATCCTCAAGTACAACATGGAGGCAGAAGGCTATCGCGTCACGTTGGTAGCGGACGGGCCTACCGCGCTTCGGCTGGTTCAAGCGGACCATTTCGCGTTTGATTTGATGATCCTCGATTTGATGTTGCCTGGCATGAACGGTTACGCTGTGTGCGAAACAATTCGCGACGAGAACATCTCGTTACCCATTTTGATCTTGAGTGCACGAAGCTTGCCCGAGGACCGCACGCGTGGGTTTGATTGCGGTGCTAACCAATATTTAAACAAACCATTCGATCTAGACGAACTTCTGTCGCGTGTTAAAAACTTGCTCAAGCTCCATCCACGGCAGCAGTCAGCAGCTACACCATCCCCCACTAAAGTTTCCAGCGTTTCCTTTGGCAAGGCATCGATCAATTTCGAAACGTACGAGGTTCGAGTCGAAAGCCGCGAAGTCAAGATGACGCACAAGGAGCTGCAATTGCTCCGTTACTTTGTCGAAAACCAAGGCAGAGTCATAAGCCGACAAGAGCTGCTTTCCGAAGTATGGGACGTCAATGGAGAAATGCAGACGCGAAGCGTGGATCAGTTCATGCTGCGACTTCGAAAGATCTTCGAGAGCGATCCCGCAAAACCAAAACACTTTCTAACCTTGCGCGACGCTGGCTACCGATTCCTGGCCGAACCGATTGAGGTTGCAGTGCCAGAACCACTCTCAACAACACCCAACGACGACGTCTGATTTTCAATGCCGAACAAAACAGAAAAAGAAGCGGCAATCCAACGCATCGCGGAATTATCCCACGAGATTCGTGAACACGACCACAACTATTATGTTCTGGCAGCCCCCTCGATCACCGATCTCGATTACGATCGAAAACTGCGTGCGCTCACAGACTTGGAAAAGGAATTCCCTGATCTAGCCGCTATGGATAGCCCAACGAAACGATTGGGAGATAAGCCTTTAGATGGACTCGTTCAAGTTGCTCACCGCGTCCCTATGCTGTCGATCGAAAACACTTACTCAGAGCAGGAGCTGAGAGATTTTTTTGCTCGGATCGAAAAATTGCTTCCTGGCGAATCAATCGAGTGGGTGGTCGAGCTCAAAGTGGACGGAGTCGCTGCCTCGATTCTTTATGAAAACGGCTTGCTCGCCCAAGCGGTAACGCGGGGCAATGGCGAAGTGGGTGATGATATCACGCACAACGTTCGAACCCTGAGAGGGCTGCCGCAACGGTTGTTAGGTAGCAACGTGCCAAAAACACTCGAGCTCCGAGGCGAGATCTATATGACGAACGCAGATTTGGTGTCGCTCAACCAAACTCGTGTCCAAGCGGGTGAGTCCGAATACAAAAACACTCGCAACTTGACTGCCGGTTCCATCAAGCTGCTCGACTCCAAGCTCTGCGCGCAACGCAAGCTCCGCTTCTTTTGCCACGGTATCGGATTCTGTGACGGTCTTCAAACCTCTTCGCACATGCGATTTTTGGAACGAGTCAAAGAACTTGGGATTCCCACAACGCCGAACGTGGAATGTTTTCAAAACAAAGAGGAAGCGATAACGCATTGCAACCGGCTGGTCGAGGAGCTTCATTCGCTCGATTTTGAAGTCGATGGACTGGTCGTCAAAGTCAATTCGTTAGAACAACGCGAGACGCTTGGTACCACGACAAAGTGCCCGAGATGGGTCATCGCTTACAAGATTGAAAAGTACGAAGCGGTGACGCAACTGCTTGAAATCAAAACGCAAATTGGGAAAACCGGGACTGTGACTCCCGTTGCGGAGCTGCTGCCCGTCGAGTTGGCTGGCACCACCGTGAGTCGAGCATCGCTTCACAACATCGAAGAGATTGAACGCAAGGATATAAGGGTTGGTGACTGGGTCGTTGTTGAAAAGGCGGGCAAGATCATTCCACATATTGTTCGTGTGGAAAAACACCGCCGAGAAACCGAACTACCAGCTTTTGTGTTTCCGACGAATTGTCCGGAATGCGACTCCGTTTTGGTAAAAGATCCGCAGGGTGTTTATATTCGTTGTGTTTCAAAACAGTGTCCGGCACAATGGAGACAGCGGCTGCGGTACTTTGCAACACGCGATTGCATGGACATCGAAGGGCTGGGCGACAAACTGGTCAACCAATTGGTCGACAGCAATTGTGTCACTTCTTTTGGCGACCTCTACGCCCTAACGCTCGACAAACTTATGCATCTGGAACGCATGGGGAAGAAGTCGGCAGAAAACCTTCTTCAGGGCATTGAGGCGAGCAAGTCCCGAGGGATGACGCGCGTGCTCAACGCGATTTCCATTCGACACGTTGGACAACGTGTGGCACAGATCTTGGCAAGGCGATTCGGCAGTATGGATGCGCTCATGTCGGCTGATCTCGAAACCATTGGCAACACCAATGAAATCGGGCCGATCATTGCCCAAAGTGTCTTCGACTACTTTCACAGCGACGACGGTAGCGAGTTGATCCAGCAATTGCGAACTGCCGGCGTTTTCTTGGACGCGTCGGCTGAGGATGCGGTCGATTCCTCTGGCGTTTTTGCTGGCAAAACAGTCGTGGTCACCGGCTCGCTCAGCAAATATTCCCGCGACGAAATCGAACGCCTTATCGAGCAGCGGGGTGGACGAGCAGCGAGCAGTGTTTCCAAAAAGACAGATTTCTTGATCGCGGGCGAAGCGGCTGGCAGCAAACTGGAAAAGGCCAAAAGCTTGGGAGTTCCCGTGCTTACCGAAGCGGAATTCGACGCGTTGATTTCGACTTGATTCAACGCGTGGCTGTAACAGTTAGTGTACAATCGCACCGAAATGCAATGTTCCTTTTCCACCTAAACGCCTCCTTATTCTCGCTTTTAATTCTATGATTGAACTTAACGGTTTTGGCAAAGACTACGGTGAATTCACGGCTGTCAAAAACGTTACGATGAAAATTGAGAAGGGAGAGCTGTTCGGGTTTATCGGTCCCAACGGGGCGGGCAAGAGCACCTCCATTCGCTTTCTCGCCACGTTGCTCAAAGCAACGCGAGGCGATGGCAGCGTCAACGGCTTCAGCGTCAACAAGAATCCGATGGATGTTCGCCGAAGCATTGGCTATATGCCCGACGACTTCGGCGTCTATGACGGCATGAAGGTCTGGGAGTTCCTCGATTTTTTCGCGGTCGCTTATAAGATTGGGCGTACACAACGCAAGCAAGTGATCGGGGACGTTCTTGAACTGCTCGATTTGACGCACAAACGTGACGACTTCGTAAACGGCTTGTCGCGTGGAATGAAGCAGCGACTGTGCTTAGCCAAGACACTGGTGCATGACCCTCCAGTTCTCATCTTGGACGAACCCACGAGTGGTTTGGACCCTCGCGCTCGGATCGAGGTCAAGGCCTTGCTAAAGGAGCTTCGACGCATGGGCAAAACGATTCTTATCAGCAGCCATATTCTTTCGGAACTCGCAGACTGTTGCACCTCCATCGGAATCATCGAACGCGGGGAAATGCTCATGCACGGCCCAATCGATTCGGTTTATCGAAAGATACGACGCAATCGCATCGTCGAAATTCGATTCATCGGCAACCAAGATGCGGGTGTCTCGATTATTCGAAGTGATCCAGCCTTGCGAGGACTCGATATCGATGGCGACCGAGCCACCGCGGAACTGGAAACCGACGACGAAGGACTCGCACGATTGCTCGAACAACTAGTAACCGGTGGCGTAAAGATGAAGTCGTATAGCGACAAAGACCCCAGCCTTGAGGATGTCTTCATGCTGATTACCAAGGGTCTCGTCGCTTAGATGATACCGGACGGCTTGCGCCGTTCCGCTATAGCCTAAGGATCGTTCGATCAATTAATGGGGTAGGCTTCCAGCCTGTCGCATTGAAAATGACAGGCTGGAAGCCTATCCCACGTCAAAAATCGGACACTTATTGATCCACTGACCCTAAACCACATTTTTGCCTGAAGTCACATAGTAATTCTCACCCTTCCAGCGAAACTCAAATGCCCCGCCTCTCTCCCTTGTTACGAACCTTTCTGATTTTATGTTTCCTCTGTTCGTTTAGCCGACCGACCGAACTGCGGTCGGAAGATAGCGACAAGCTAAACGACGGCTTCAAGATCCCTGAAACCGATTGGCCATGGTGGCGTGGCCCCAATCGCAATGGCGAGGCAGCGCCCAATCAGACGCCTCCGACCCAATGGGCTGCTGATCGCAACATTGTTTGGAAGTCGCCGCTGGTCGGACGCGGTCACGGTTCACCAACTTTGGTTGGTTCGCATATCTACATCCAGACCGCGGATGAATCCACAGGCGCTCAAATGGTGCTCTGCTTGGATCGCGCGACGGGCAATCCACTTTGGAAAACGGTTGTGCATGCAAGCGGAGGAATGCGAAAGAATAGCAAATCGACAGCCGCTTCCAGTTCCCCTGCATGCGATGGCCAACACGTTATTGTCAACTTCCCAAATAACGGTGCGATGATGACGACGGCCCTCAATCTCGATGGCCAGCAAGTTTGGCAGACCAAGATATGTGACTACATAGAACATCAAGGCTACGGCTCCTCTCCTGCCCTCTACCAATCGCTGGCGATCATTTCGGCGGACACCAAGGCGGGCGGTGCGATCGCGGGCTTGGACCGATCGACTGGCCAAATTGTATGGCGGCGTGAGCGACCCAAGCTTCCGAATTATCCCTCGCCAATCTTGATGCATGTCGCTGGCAAAGACCAAATGGTCATGACCGGTTGCGATTTGTTTTCCAGCTTCGAACCTTTGACCGGAAAGACGATTTGGGAAGTTCCTGGTGCGACAACCGAATGCGTCACATCTACCGTCACCGACGGAAAACGGGTCTTTTCAAGTGGCGGCTATCCGAAGAATCATATGTCGGCGGTCTTAGCCGACGGATCGGGGAAACTGGATTGGGAGAATGATAGCCGAGTTTACGTGCCATCTCTTTTGGTTCGCGACGGGGCTTTGTACGGCGTACTGGATGCCGGCATCGCCGTTTGCTGGTCCGCCGAAACCGGCAAAGAACTTTGGAAAAACCGACTCGGCGGTACGATCTCGTCCTCGCCGGTTTTGGTTGGTGACAAGATTTATGCCACCAACGAATCGGGCGACACATTCATTTATAAAGCAGACCCAAAGGAGTATCAGGAGCTAGGGAAAAACCATCTGGGTGACCAAGTGCTCTCTACGATGGTGATTTGCGATAGCCGCATCTACTATCGGGCAGCCACACTCAACGGGGATGACCGGCAAGAGTTTCTCTATTGCATGGGCGAGCCGTCAAAGTAAAGAAAATTCGCAAAACTGCAATGACCAGTAACAAAAGGAATCGACCACAAAATGGCTCAAGCAATTGTTGACCCAGAACAGCTTCGCAATTTTGCGATGCAGTTAAAGCGTTTTTCTGGTTTGCTCGCCGATGCGTCTGGCAAGTTGTCGCAGCAAATGCAGCAGCTCGCCACTTCATGGCGAGACCAGGAGCACGTCAAATTCTCCGCCGACTTTGAACAGGAAATGAAACAGCTTGGCCGCTTGATCGAGACGAGCGAAAAGCATGTTCCCTACCTGATGCGTAAGGCCGAACTCATTGAGGAGTATCAACGCGGCCATGGCTGATGCAAACGTCAAAAGCCTGGAAGCGATTAAGGTCTTTGCCGAGTCCGTCGGCAAATTGCGACACGATACTCGGAAGCAAGTGGACGAGATTCGTCAGCAGCTGCAACGCGTGACCATCTGGCTTGAAAAAGAGCTACCCGAGTATTGGTCGAACGAAAAGCGGATCGCGGAGACGCGTTGGACCGAAGCTCGCGAGGAACTTTTGCGCTGCACGGCCAAAGCGAGGGCGGAGGATGTCACGTCCTGTTCGGTACAGCGCAAGATGCTACGAAAGGCGACTGAGCGTTTGGCTCTTTGCGAAGAACGGAAGCGGCTCATTCCCAGATGCCTAATGCAGTGGAACCAGTTTTTGCAAGAAATTTCAACCGATGTGCGACAAGTCGACGACCTAGCCGAATCCACTCTGCTGAATGCCTGGACGCGATTGCAGTCAACCCTAGAGACCCTAAAGAAATATGCAAATCAATAGCGAAATGGGCCAGTGGGCTGTTAAAAACAACGCCCCGATAGGCTTGCTTATTAGTCGTTTTCATCAAC
>Ga0335394_10006148_pt1 | contig 13538 bp, 9 predicted proteins | sample MAT03_FD_205741 | JGI IMG/M metagenome (GOLD analysis project Ga0335394, IMG submission 205741) | Freshwater microbial communities from Lake Fryxell liftoff mats and glacier meltwater in Antarctica - MAT-03 (spades assembly) (version 2) ...
TGAGGTTGCCCCGGTCTGACGGACACCTACCTTGAGGGCGTGAGCCCAGAGTGGAGTGTCCATGTCAAACACGAATGAGCGCCGCAGTCGGCGCAAGTTCACCGATGAGTTCAAGGCCGACGCGGTGGCGATGGTCGACGAATCTGGCGGTCAGATCGCGAAGGTCGCCAAGGAGTTGGGGATCTACGATTCGTCGCTCGGCAACTGGGTCCGCCAGGCCCGCGAGAAAGCCGACGGTGAGCCAACACCTGAGGAGCGCGCCGAGATCCGCGAGCTCAAGAAAGAGCTTGATCGGGTCACGCGGGAGCGTGACATCTTGGGAAAAGCAACGGCCTACTTCTCGGCAAGAGACCCGAGGAACGGGTGATGGCGATCTACTCGTTCATCGCTGAGGAGCAGGCCAACAACAGCATCTGGCACGTCACCGAAATGTGTCGTGTGCTCGAAGTGTCGCGGTCGGGGTTCTACGACTGGCAGAGTCGGCCTGTGTCGCAACGAGAACTCAACGACCGCCAACTGGCCGTTGAGATCGAAGCAATCTGGGAGTGCTCGGACCGCACCTACGGCGCACCACGCGTGCACCGCTGGCTCCTCAAACAGGGCTTCGTGGTCGGCCACAACCGGGTCGCTCGGATCATGGCTGTCAACGGTTGGGAGGGCGAAACCGGGCGGCGCAAGGTGCGCACCACGATTGTTGATCGCGGTGCCACAGCAGCGACAGATCGGGTGAAACGCGACTTCAACCCGACCCGCCCAGACAGCGTTTGGTGCGGCGACATCACGTATCTGCGAACCGGTGAGGGCTGGCTGTTCTTGGCGACCGTGATCGATCTGTACTCGCGCCGAGTGATCGGCTGGTCGCTCGCTGCGCACATGCGCACCGAACTCGTGGCCGACGCCTTGAAGATGGCGATCGCGACGCGGGGCGGCACGGTGGCCGCTGGTGTGGTGTTCCATTCGGATCGCGGATCGCAATACACCTCGGCCGACTTCGGCGAGTTGTGCGACGACCACGGCGTGCTGCAGTCGATGGGTGCGACCGGCGTGTGCTGGGACAACGCAGCAGCCGAATCGTTTTTCGGGACCCTCAAACGCGAGCACGCCGACCGGCGCCGGTGGGCCACCCGAGCCGATGCCCGCCGGGATCTGATCCGCTGGATCGAAGGCTGGTACAACCAGCGCCGGCTCCACTCGACGATCGCCTACAACTCACCCGTCGAGTTCGAAGCTATGTTCAACCGTCACGGCGACGGCATCGCCGCATAACCAACCCGTCCGTCGAACCGGGGCAACCTCACTCCGGCTCGCCGGCTCCCCGTCCTTCGGTCTTAACTTGGATCGATCCGAACCACCGTGATTTGCGTTTCGAAGCGATCTGGTGCCGTTCCTTCGAGGAGAACGGTGAAGTTGGGCTGGATCTTTGTGAGCGCTGATGTCATCGCTTCCAGGTCTTCAGCGGTGCCTACCATCGTGATCACGCTGACGATTCCGGTCGCCACCGCCCACGCGTCGTCGCGCGAAAAGTTCGGGCCTGGTGAATTTTCCCCCCACCCGGCGTTGAGCCATCGGCCTGTGACGTGGGCGTTGTACATCGCTGCCATCGGATGCGCATTGCCTCCGCCAATCAAGAAATATGACGCCCGTTCATCCCCGATGTTGAGCTGATTCATGTAGTCAGCAAACCATGTAGCAGCCTCGTAGCCGTCGATTCCATCGGACCCAGCAGGGTCGAACGTAGCCTCGTACGAGACGTCAACTTTCGACTCGCCGGGGAGTAGTGGTTCGGGTCGCGGGGCGCCTATTTGGAATGTGAACGACAACCCAATCACCGAGCAGGCGAGCAGCCCAGGGAACCGGTCGCCGAAGCGATGCCATGCAACGGCGAGAATAATGACCACGACGGCAGCGTCGAGCCACGATGAATACAGCTCGGGGAACCGGTCGCGGAACAACAGAACGGTGAGAAGGATCACGCCAACCACGGCGGGTAGCAGCCATTCTCGACAACGCTGAGCGAGCTTGCCGACAACCACGACGGTTCCGAGGAGAAGCGCTGGCACCATCAGCGACCAGTAGTACGGGATCTCGAGCGTCGAGCCATGCCGACTGAACTGATACCAGATCTGAAATGCGTACTGAAACGCACACGTGGTGAGCACCACGGTCTCACTGAAATCGAACGTTACATGCTTTATTTTCACGAGGTAGCGCCAGGCAACGATGACGATCAGCGGAAGGTAGATCCAGATCCGGTAGCCCATCCACCAAAGGCGCGGAGACTTCAGTCCGTCCTGGAGACCCGCATTGCTCCTCATGAAGTCGATCGTTGGGGCGTAGACGTTGGGGATGCCATAGCGAAATCGGAAAAGTCCCCAACCCAGAGCCACAACGAAGGCGCCGCTGGCCAGAGCGATCGACATCAGCATCAACCGGCGCTTCCATGTGCCGATCACCCAGAGCCAAGCTGGAATGAGGCAGATCACGACCGAGGCAGCGAGAGGGTTACCTATGGCGATACCCGCTCCACACAACCCGGCGACCACAGCGGACCATGTTGAGGTCGGATGGAGCGCCACGACAGCGATCGCGAGAATGCCGAGGGGGATGGTGACGGAATCGGCGTAGTCCGTCATGACCGTGCGGAGAAACATCGGGCTGATCAGGACGAAGAGGCACAGTGCCACGATTTCTGCAGTCCGCCACCGGCGCCGTCCGAGAGCGATGATGCAACCAGTGACCAATGAAGCGGAGAGCCACCTCAGGACTAGGAAGCCTTCCGGTGCACCGAACAATCTGAACGAAAGGTGGTTCGGTAGGTACAGCGTCCACCGCGAAACGAAGTAGTGGATCCCGCCGTTCATTTCCAGGACGTCGCTGAAGTTCTGCGCGTACCCCGTGTAAAAGTACGAGTCCAGCCCGTTGAGCTCGTAGTACCAATCAGGCCGAGCGACGATGTATACGGCAAGCGGCATGAGCGCTGCGGCAAGAGCCCATCTCCAGAATTCACCAGTCGGCAGACCACTTCGCAACGATGTGGCCAACCGGGAGTCGCCGGACTCTATCGGCGGTGTCAATGCGTCCTGAGCCGCCTCATCGGCGGCATCGGTTGTGTCGACGACTGCCACTCTCAGTCCCCGAATGCAAAGGGGCTCAGGCGGTCTGACATGTTTTCGACACGGATTATCGGGCAGTCCACCCCCGGAGCATAGGAGTCAAGCATCGTCCGGATTGGGCAGTGCCACGTAGACGGGCGCCAACGGGCCAACCCAGGTTTCAACTATCGCTCCAATGGCTCGGAGTCAGTTGAACTCGACGCTGGCGACTGCGAGGCCGAGCAGTCGACCGTCGGGTGATCCTTCGATCGCCTCGGAGGGTCGCCACGTATCGCATTCGAAACGGATTTCGCCAGCCTCCGGATGGTACGGAACCGTCACGCTCGACTGTGATTCGGGAGGCACGTGACCGCGCTCGACCGAATTGCCGTGGCGAATCACGTAGGCGACCTTGTGGGGGGCACGGTTGATGAACCTCACGTCAAAGGACTGCCATTCGCGATCGATCGGACACACGAGCCGGCTGTCTTCGAGGGCGTAACGATCCCCCGTCGGGACCGAGTCAGGGGCGCCCCACGCAGCTTCCTCGGCCGGAGGGAAACGGATCGCGCCCGGGTGTATGACGTCGCCGAGTCGACGAAGGGTGAAGATCGCGGCCAGCGGAGACACATCGCTCGAGTTCCTCGACACCGTCCAGCCCTGACGCAGGCACGTCTCGACGAAGTAGGACTCGGTGAAGCCCAGTTCGAGCCAGCCGTTCTGACGTATCGCCCATAAGGACTCACCATCGAGGCGAAGACCCCACGGAGCGTGGAAGCCGTCGAAGATGGGCTCGGCAGCCAGAAAAATTTGGCCCTCAGGCTTGACGACACGGTGCAGGTCCTTGAGCAGTCGGACATGATCAGAGCAATGGTGGAAGCACTCGTAGAACAACACGGCGTCGAACTGGCCGTCCATGGTCGCCGTATCGAGGAAAGCCCCAACCTGGGCTTCGACGTCGAGCCCCAACATGTCGGCCCGATCACGAATGAGCTGGACGAAGTTCGGATCGATGTCGAGCGCGGTCACCCGATAACCCATCTGGGCCAGCGCAATGGTGGTGTTGCCCCACCCGGGCCCGAACTCGAGGATTGAACTCCCGGCAGGCAGACCCATCGTCTTGATGAGATACCCGATCGCGAGGAGTTGATCGCCGACAGTGGAGAAGCTTTCCGTGTAGAAGGGAAATGGTCGCTTGGGGTCGACGTCGAAGCCTGATACCTCGTTGTCGGTCGAATAGTCCGGCCGAGCGGAAATGCGGTGATACAGGTCGAACTGTGCATCCGCATACGCCGGAGACCATGGCTGCGAACGATCGGTGGGCTCGATCTCCATGCGGAAACCTTGGAAGATGGCTCGAACGGCATCATCCGAGATCGACCACGCAGCGTCGATCTCAGCCAGCTTGTCGTCGAGCCGGTCGAGGGTGGTGATGACCTCGACGTCGTTCGGCAGCTGGTTCACCGGGCCCGAGGGGCACGCCTCCACCGGCTGCCGGGAATTCGGCATGAAACGATTTTGTACGCGTCGACCGAAATCTTTGATCTGAGACATTCCCGGGACGGTACCTGGCCGATCAGCCACGTCGTACGGCCAACCCGATCGATGTGGTCGTGAAGCCCATCAGATGGAGCTTCAGGTGAGGGTCGTGCGTGTACGGCGGAACGTCGACGTGGTAATCGGCCAACTGGATTCCGCGATCGAAATCGACGGAGACCAGGTGCCCCTCGGCTCGCAAGTCGGCGACCAGTGCCTCGATGTCGCACTGTCGATAGATGACGGTGCCTCCGCTTGCCACTGTCGCGTCGTTCGAGCCCACGTTGAACTCGGTCGTGTGCACTGCCAAAGCGCCGGGTTTCAGGCACTTCATGGCGTTCATCACGAAGGTGTGGCCAGCGTCGAGGCTCCCGAGGTGTTCGAAGGCGCACGAGGACCACACGAAATCGAACTGACCCAACTCGCCGGAGTCGAAATCCATCATGTCGGCGGAGCGGAACTCGACCAGGCGTTCGAACTCCTCGTCGTCGCAGAGCCCTCGATCGTTGAGCGAGGCCAGGGAAGCGGCGTGTTCGTTGGAGTCGACCCAACCGGCATCAGCTGCACGGTCCACGTCGAGATCGGTCGCCAAAATCGATGCTCCAGTAGAGGCAAAGTAGGCAACGAGTGGCTCGTGACCCACCGCAAACCCAAGGCCCCGAGATCCTTCGGACAGCAGCCCATCGTTCTGGAGGACCTCGGAGATGAAACACCACTCCCACAGCTTGCGGTGCATCCACAGGTGCGGTTCGCGAAGGATGTCACCGAAACGCTGGAAACTTGGGGACTCGATGTCTCGTTGCGTACAGAGCCGGGAAACCGGAACCGTCTGGGCGGTCATGTCATGCACCGTAGTCGTCCGCCCGTTGTCCGGCCTAGTGTCCTGTCAGGCTGTTTCGCCATCGAACTCGGTGGTGGTGACGGCGAGTCATGTAGATCCCGGCAATGTCGCCGACCTTGGCCACCAACTGCGGGGCGGGTGAGATCTCGAACTCGTCGATCTTCCACGGTGATCAACGATCTCTTCCCAACCGCCGCTGCGACGGGGGTCGTGGTCCCTCACACCGTCTGACAAGAGATCCCATGCCGCTCGGCGATCGAACGTCGCACGCTTCGGCAACGATTCCAAGACGTCGATCACGATCTGCTCCCTGACATCCTGCGCCCACCTTCGATGCTGGTGGACCAACCATTCGGAACTTGCCACTAACACGACAGTTTCCGAATTCACACACTTCTCAGCGAGAGCCGAGCAGAACGCTAGGCGCGCGCCAACGCGCCGACCAACATTCCCTTGGGGAGCGGGAGGATCCCGTCGACTCGGATGCCGATGCAGCGATTCCAGCGGTCTGCCGCAACAAGATCCTTGTCGCTCCAGGCGTCGTCGACGAGAAACACGGCCTCGCTGCGTACATGAGGTTGAACCATCGGCAAAATGGGAAAGCGACTGCCGCCCGTCGCCTGTGACGGACCGGTGACCAGCACGAGCGTAGGCGGCCGCTCGGCGAGGGCGCGATCGACGGGCTCGGGGTCGTAGCAGAGCAGGGTCATCCCCCCGTGTTCGACCTCGACCAATGGGGCAACCACCACCTCGACATACGAATCGAGTCCGCGATCGGTCAGGAGCTGGATCACCCGCTCGGCCTCGTCTGAACCTTGTTCGACCGAGACGATGCAGCGCTCGGTCCGGCCACGCTGCTGCGCGAGCGCCGCGAGTAGCACGGTGCTCGCGCCGCTGCCGAACTCGACGACGTACTCCGGCTGCTGGCGTTCGTACTGTCGCACGATCTCATGGATGGCGGCCCGATCGAGCGCCGATTCGCCGACTGGGATCCCTGCGATGGCCGATCGATAGGGCTCGACCAGATCGTCGACGGCATCCTCGTCGAACATCGCTGCCGAGACACCGTCGACCGCATTCAACCTGGCTCTCAGTGCCAACACCTCGGGTACGGGGATCCATCCGTTGGGTCGGGCTGCGAGCATCAGATGGTCTCTCAGTGCTGGTGTCACTTCGACGTCCACCGTGACCATGGAACCGAACCAGCGATCGTTCTCGGCCAGCACCTCGAACCCCACCGTTCGACGTGTTTCCGGACGAGCGGCTGGAGCTTCGACGACGCAGGTGATGATCGTTCGCTCTCCGGGTCGCAGGGGATGAGGCAGAAGGTTGCGCCGCCCCCCGAAGACATCGATCTGACCGTCCGTCAACCAGTGGTACGAGACGCGGACCGCCGGCAGCTGGTCCGCACCGGACGGCCACACCCGGGTTCCGAGATTGGTGACAGCCAGGTCGACCTCGAACGTCGTGTCAGCGAGCACCGTGTCGGGGCTGTGCAGGACCTCAATGTGGGCCTGAGCGTCGTCGTCGCTGAAGGGCGTCCACGTAACGAATCGGCGAAGGTCGAAATCCGTCGCCCGCGCCGACACCGGGCGATGCCGACGCGGCGGCGACCCGTCCGCCGAGAGAGCTGCGGTCACCCGCCGTTGGTCCTCGGACGCGAGTGGCCGAACGCGAGGTGGGGTGTCGCGGGATTCGGGGAGGTAGTAGGCATCGTTCGTCGGTCGCCCCTCGGTGAGTAGGCCGAAGTGCTTGCTGTCGTACCTGGTGACCTTTTGGAGTCGGGCTGCGTGGTCGTCGATTGCCAACGCGAGGTGCAGGAAACCTTGCTCGACCCGTTTGGTTGAGCCGCTGGTTTGGGCGCCCGTGTGCATTCGGCACGGGAACCAGAGCCGATCGTCGTTGCGGACCAGGCGAGGAAGGTAGCCCGAGGCCGACCAGGACCATGGGCGGTCGTCCAGGATGCCGTCCCCATCCGGCGAAACCCACCAGACCGGCAATCGGTACGCCGCGATCATTCGATCCTGGAGCATTTCCGGAAGGGCGTCCAGGAGTAGCTGGCTGGGGATCTCGTCGTCGTCGAAAATGAGGATCCAGTCTCCGGACGCACGGTCCCGCAGCCAGCCACGCTGAAGCTCGGCATGCCCCAAGAACGGTAGCGTCACGAGGTCGTCGGCGACGCTGCCGTACCAGGCCAGTTCCGACTCGCCAACCCGGTCGTCGGCACCGATGATGATCTCATCGGCGACGTCACGAAGTGCGCCGATACACGCAGCCACCAACGGTCCCGAACGATGGGCTCCGCAAATGACCGACAGGGTCGGCCGGGATGATCGCCGGCTCGCATTGCGCAACATGACGTTCTCCTTGTCGTGACCCGGGGACGTCCGTAGCGTAGGCGCTCAACGATCTCTTCCCAGCTGCCGCTGCGACGGGGGTCATGGTCCCGCATCAGGCGACTTCGCACAATCTTGGGTGGCGTTCAGCAACACGGTCATCGACGAACGGCCATCGGCGTGGTCGTGAGTTCGTTGGCGGCTCGTTCACGTTGCGGCGCTGGTCGGGTTGGTGCTGGTCGCTCGTTGGATTCATCTCGAGTTTGGCGCGCCTGCGCTGGAGTGGGGGCTCGCCCAGCTGTCGTCGTTCGGTGCCGGCGAGTGTGATCTCGACCGGTGGTCTCCCTCGCATGGCCATGGCGATCCCTTCGACGCTGGTGAGTACACCAATCAGAATGCGCCATGAAGTTTCCGAAATCACAGATTTCTTGGCGAAACGACCTGACCGGACACGAGGCGCTCGTCGGCCCCGTCACCGTCGCAGGGTGATGCTCCGCATTTCGAACCCGAGCGTCCGCTGATCCACGGACACTCCTGCCGCGTGCGGTGAGGTTGCGTCCGGAAGGTGTATCACCACGGCGCGAGCGCCATCGTCGCCGGTGAGATCGATGCCGATCGAGCACTCGGAAGAGAACTCCTGGAAATCGATCGTTCCACGGCCATCGGAGAGGCCGATTCGGACCGGCCCATCGGGAGCGAACGGGTGACCGTGGAGCTCGACTCGAGCGAATCGGTGCGGTGGGAGATTGATCTCGGCGACAGCGCTGTCGGTCCAGACGCCCCACGCTTCCGGAGTACTCCATCCACGGCCGAGCATCAGGGAGCCGGGGTCGTCGTTGCCGGTCTCGATCGTGACGTCGGAGTCGGCGTCTCGTAGAAGTACATCGAGGAACGCAAGGTCACGGCGTGCGGTCGCGATCGCTGACGTCACCCAACTGTGAACGGGTCGCTCGAACCCGTTCGATCGCAACGTGTCCACACCCGCCGTGTTGCGAAGGCGGTCCGGGTATCGACCGAGGAACTCCCGAACGGATCGTGACACGCCGGCGGGTGTCTGCGGGGGCGCATGCCAGAACCCACGCCCGGACCGGACGATCGTGAGGCGATCCAGGACGACGGCGAGGAGACTGGCGGCGTTCGCGCCAGGGTCCGTACGTTCGGCTACCCCGATCAGTCCGTTCCCGAGAGCGCTCCATTCGTCGCGTCGAGCTTCGCCTGACTCGGCGAACCACTCCCGGTGGGCGTTCGAGCGATGCGCGCGCTTGAAGTAGAGACCTTCGCTCACTCGTTGGAAACGGCCGGCCGCCGCGAGGTCGGCCAAGTAGACGAACTCCTGCTGATGCCCGCTAGTTTCCACTTCGGGGATCGGGTCGGCGCGGTCAGGGATCATGCTGGCGCGAACGAGTCCTCGGAGCGGGACGTAGTGCAGCGCCTCGATCTCCTGGAGAGCTCGCTCGAAGGGGGTGCCGTCGATGTCAACGGCGCTGTCACGGTCGGTGCGTTCACCGAACCACTGGACGTCGGTGTAGGCGATCGCCGTGTCCGGCGTTGCGCGCTGCGACTCGTGGAGCACCATGAGATAGTCGTCAGAGACGAGATCATCCTGCTGCCAATAGCAGAAGTACTCCCGATCGCAGTGGCGGGCGAGCCAGTTGAAATTTCCTGGCCAACCAAGGCGCCGAGGTTGCACGACCATCTCGATGCGCGGGTCGGAGGTCAACGACCGACAGGCCTCGACGGTGGAGTCCTCCGGACCATCGACACTCATCACCAGTCGGAAGTCGCCATAGGTCTGGTTGCGAATGGACTGCACTGCCTCCGCCACGAATTCGGAACCCTGGTACACCGGCATCCCGATGTAGATGTTGGCGCTCATCTCGCAGGAACGAGGCGATCGGCGAGCTCGCATGCGAAGTGTGGTGCCATCGTGAGCTTTCCGGTGTTGACCGAGTGATAGCGCCCGGCCGATGTGGGGCCGATCGAATGCCGTTGATGGAGTTCACTCGACTCGTCGGCGAGATCGGTGTCGCCGTGGGCGAAGATGATGCCGCCCCGTACGACGCCGAAGTCCAACGCTTCGCAACGAGCCGCCGACAGTGACGGAATGACCGACGTCAACCCGTCGACGATGCCGATCGCGATCGTTTCGGACAGCTTGGGCGAGGGCTGGGCTTCCCACCCCGGGGGTTCGAGATCAGTCGTGAAACCAAGCCGACCTGCCGGGTACCAGGAGAGATAACTCCCGTGCCCGGGAAAATCGACGACGTCGCCGTACGACCCGAGCACGAATGTCGTGGAGGGGATCGGGGTGCCACCGTGTCTGGCGGGAAGTCGCAGGAAGTACTTCATTCGGAAGCACCACGGTCGAGTGGGCGGCAGGCCAGCGTTCGCGTCGAGCTTCGGCAGACTTCCCCACGAACAATTGACGACGTGGTCGTACGGGCCCTTGACCTCCTCTGAGTCATCGTCGAGACGAAGTTCCAATGTTCGGCTGCGTGGATCGATGCCGGACACGGTCACATCGTTTCGGACGGTGATCTCGGGCCGGCGGATGACGCTGCGTTCGACGGCGTCGGCGAGGGTGTTCGTATCGATCGCTATCTCTCCGGTCTCGTAGACGCACTCGATCGTGTCTGCGTACACGACGCACTCATCGAGTTCCAGCCGACGGAGGTGTCCAGGTTCGACGCCCTCGCACATCTCGGTGCCACGGAATGCATCCTTGACGACGCGAGAGATCGAACGGTAGGTGGGATGCAACTCGCTCGGCGACCGCATGCTCGAACGGTGGACTGCGTATCGGAACGGAGTCGAGGCGACCAGGTCGTCTGCGGTGTCTCCGAGCCACCGCCGAATCGCCGGGAGGAATGTCGCAGCACCGACCGCCATCAGACGTGCGGTCTGGAGCGTGGTGTCGGCAGAGTAGACATAACCGAGGTGGATCTTGCCTTCCGAGTGGCGAGAGGCTCCCTGCATGAGCTGTGAGGATCGTTCGAAGAGCTCGACCTGGACGCCTCGGTCAGCGAGTTCGAGGGCGAGGGCGCAGCCTTGAAGACCGCCACCGATCACTGCGATCCGCACAAGCGGGACTCTAGGCGAACCGGCTGGCCGTCTATAGAATTCAGCGGATGTTCCAGTCATACGCCCAAAATGGTGAGGACATCGTTCTGTGGCGTGTTCTTAAGACCGTCGAGAACGGCATGTACGTCGACGTCGGCGCCGCCGACCCCGACGAAGACAGTGTGACGAAAGCGTTCTATGAACGTGGCTGGACCGGTGTCAACATCGAACCCGCCCCCGACTACGCAGCGCGCCTGGCCAGCGAGCGACCACGCGACATCCTGGTGCAAGCATGCGCCGGTGATTCGGACGGATCGATCGTCCTCCATCACGTGGTCGGAACTGGGCTCTCGTCCGTTGTCGCCGACTCGATCGACCAACTCAGCGAGACCTCGTACGACGTTGTCGATGTCGAGGTCCCCGTGCGCCGGTTGGACGACCTTCTCCGGACAGCGGGACTCGGGCCGGACCAGCCGATCCACTTCTTGAAGATCGACGTCGAGGGTTTCGAGGAGTCGGTGATCCGCGGCATCGATCTGACGGTGTGGCGCCCTTGGATCATCGTTGCGGAGTCGACGAAGCCGCGGTCGATCGAACAGGTCCACGACGTCTGGGAGCCGTTGCTCCTCGAGAGCGGATACGAGTTCTGCTTGTTCGACGGACTCAACCGCTTCTACCTCGCGTCCGAGCACGCTGAAATGCGTGACCTCCTGTCGTTCCCGGCGTGCGTGTTCGACCACCCGTTCCTGACCCCGCTCCATCCCGCACTGATGCTCCAATTCGACTTGCTCAGCGATCGTCACGAGCAATTGCAGGCGATCCATGACGGCGCGATGGACTCGTACAACAGGCTCGAAGCCGACCTCCTGAACTGCCAGGCCGGGTACGCCCGGCTTGAGGCGACCTACGACGAAGCGATTGAGTCGTACCGTCAGCTCCAGGCCACGTACGACGATGCGATCGAGTCATTCGGCAGGCTGGAAGCCGAGCTGCTCCACAGCGGGGCCGGGTATGCCCGGCTCGAGACGGAACTCACCGCATTCACGGAGCAGCACGCTGCGCTCGCCGAGGAGACGGCAACGCTTCGTGCAGGTGTCGCCCAAATGGGCGCAGAGTTCGACCGACTCCGCGAGGAACGAGATGCTGCCCGGCAAGAACTCGAGCTGACTCGTGAAACGTTGTCGTGGCGGGTCACCCAGCCGCTACGTGCGGCCCGGAGCCTTCGCGCGCGCTGATGATGTCCGAGTAGAGGCGGCGAATCTGGGCTGCTGTTCGATCCCATGAGGTGGCGATCGCGTAGTTCCGAATGTTGCGCGCGATTTCCTCACGGCGGTTCTCGTCGAACCACAGTTCCTCGAGGAGGTCGGACAGCGCGTTCGGATCGACCGGCGCGTGCAGCGTCGGAACCATGCCTCCAACGTCTTCGAAGATCGCGATCCTGCTCGTCACGAGTGGTCTCCCGATGGGAAGCACTGTCCGAAGCGCGGCACTGGCGGATTCGTTGGTTGCGTCGTATGGCATGGCGATGATGTCGGCGCAGGCCAGCCACTGGTGGATCTGTTCCAAGTCCACATAGTCGGTCTCGAGATGAACGAAGTCCGAGATCCCGAGGCGGCGGATCTCAGCGAGCACTTCGTCGAGATGCGCGGGTGACGACGGATCCGGGTGAAGCGCGCACATGGCGACCAGTCGGGCATCAATGTCGCGCCGCCGCAGTTCGGCGACCGCTCGCACCAGAGCGAGCAGACCTTTGTGTGGGAGAAGAAAGCCGAAGGTGCCGATCACAAACGCACCGAGCGGCAGTCGATGTCGTCTCGAAGACGTCATGTCGATCGAGACAGGGGCTTCGGTCCCAATCGGAATCACGTGCACGTTGTCGACGACGCCGGCTTCCGACAGTCGCGTGCGGTCGCCTTCCTGATGAACGATGACGGCATCGGCGAGCCTGAGTTGCGGGGCGATGTCGCTGAACGACTCGAGGCCGTCTCCGACCTCGAGCGCTGCGGTCCGATGCAACGTGACGACGATCGGTCGGCGGGGAGCCTGAGCTTCGATCAGGCCGCCAAGGTTATGCAGGGTGAAGAACCCGAAGTTGTGCTGCACATGGACCACGTCTGCGTCGGAGACATCGAGCGACTCGAGTAGTCGATCGACCGACACCGAGCGGTCGCTGGTCCAGACGCGTGCGATCGAGTGTTCGGCAACTGGATCGACCGGAGTGGCGTTGTCGTCTGCCATGATCTCGGCACTGACCCAGCCGTCGAGCGTCTGGTAGAGCCGGGTCGAGTATTCGGCGATGCCGCAACGAGAGTTGAAGGTGCTCACGACAGCCACCTTGGCGCCCGAACGTCGGGATCGCTGATCCCTGATGAAATCGAGCCATCGTTCCCCGACGCGCTCCCAGCTGAACTGCGATGCGATCAACTCGTGAGCTCTGAGCACGCGATCGTGACGTGGGCCACGATCATCGTCGTCGACGAACGACCTCAGTTCTCGGCGAAGGTCACCAATGGACGGTTCCGCCCACTGCGATCCGGGCACGCTGAGGTGTGTTGCTGCGGGTGCCATCGTGTGGCCGATCACTGCAGCGGTCTGCGTCGACACGAAGTCGGCGAGCCCGGTCGAGGCGACGGAGATCACCGGCACCGATGCCAGCATGGCTTCGGCGACAGG
>Ga0335394_10006150_pt1 | contig 13536 bp, 14 predicted proteins | sample MAT03_FD_205741 | JGI IMG/M metagenome (GOLD analysis project Ga0335394, IMG submission 205741) | Freshwater microbial communities from Lake Fryxell liftoff mats and glacier meltwater in Antarctica - MAT-03 (spades assembly) (version 2) ...
AAAGGTCAAGCGCGTCGTCGCGCAAATTGCGCATGACGAAATTGCCGATCTCGCCATTCAATCTCCGCTTGCGGGAGCTGGAGTGGACTGCCCCTGGTGCGATAGACAGCCCCCGCCCGGCATTTGAGCATGGGAACCAGCTTGCGCGTGTGCAGAGATTTACCCCCGGAACTCAAGGAAGAAGCGGTCAAGCGGGTGCCTGACCCGTGAAATCATCTCGCTCGGACGCCAAAACGCGAGTTCCAACATGTTCAAAAAAACAACTTAGGTGCCCGATGGATTTCAAGCTGCGCCAGCCTATCTCTTGCTGATGGAAAACAGCGCCAAGACCTCCGTTCTCTACAACGCCACCTGCCCGGTCTGTAACTTCGAGATACAGCACTACGCACGGTATGCGGGTGACAACGCATTGCCGATCCGGTTCGACGATCTGAACTCGGACGCGCGGGAAGCCTGGGGCTTGGATGCCGATACGGCGGCCAGGCGGCTGTATGTGCTGCACGAGGGCAAACTGACCTCGGGGGTTGCGGCGTTTCTGGTGCTGTGGACGCAAATGCCAAGGTATCGGTGGCTGGCAAGGGTCGTGGGCCTGCCTGGGATCAGACAGGTCGCCTGCGCGGCCTATGACTTCGTCTTGGCCCCTGCCATTTACCGCTGGCACCTGCGCCGGTTGCGTAAACGGATCACCCCTTCCCCGGACTGACATAGGAACGCGCCGTGCCCCAGGACGACAGTGACGATGGTGCTGCGGTGCCAACCAGCCGCGCAGCCCGGCTCTTGCGTTTCGGTGGCATGGCCTCGGGAATTGCAGGCAGTGTTGCAGTCGTGGGCCTGCGCGCGTTGGCCAGCGGCAAACGGCCCGATCTGGCGCAACTCCTTTTGACGCCCGCCAACACCTGGCGCCTGACGGACGGACTGTCGAACCTGCGGGGCGCGGCCTTGAAGCTGGGGCAGATGCTTTCGATGGATATCGGGTTGGTGCTGCCGGATGAGCTGACGCTGATCCTTGGCCGGTTGCGCGATGACGCCCGCCACATGCCGCCGAAACAGCTGCAAACCGTGCTTGACGCGGAATGGGGGACGGATTGGTACGGTCGCTTTGCCCGCTTCGATGTGCGCCCGTTTGCGGCAGCCTCGATCGGGCAGGTGCATCGGGCAGTGACGCGCGACGGTCAGGACCTTGCGATCAAGGTGCAGTATCCCGGCGTGCGCGCCAGCATCGACAGCGATTTGGACAACGTGGCCACGCTGATGCGCGTGCCGGGGCTGTTGCCGCGCGGGGTGGACATCAGCCCGCTCTTGATCGAGGCAAAACGCCAGTTGCACGCGGAGGCCGACTATCTGGCCGAAGCGCAGCATCTGGCCCGGTTCGGTGCCTTGCTGGAGGGGTCGGACATCTTCGCGCTGCCCACGTTGCATGCCGATCTGTGCACGCCGCAGGTGCTGGCGATGAGCTTTATGGAAAGCGCCCCGCTCGACAGTCTGGTCGATGCGCCCCAGCCGGTGCGCGACCGCGTTGCCGCGGCGTTGATCGACCTTGTCCTGCGCGAGTTGTTCGTGTTCGGCGCCATGCAGACCGACCCGAACCTGGCCAATTACCGCCATGATCCCAGGACCGGGCGCATCGTGCTTCTGGATTTCGGCGCGGTCCAACCCATCGCCCCGGAGCTTGTCGCCGATTTCCGCGCCCTCGCACGGGTGGCGCTGGACGGCGGGGCAGCCGAGACGCGGGAGGCCATGTTGCGTATCGGCTATTTCGGCCCCGCCACCGCGCGGCATCATCAGGACTTGATCATGTCCATGTTCAACGCCGCGATGGCGCCGCTGAGGCAGGAGACACCTTTCGATTTCGGCAGCAGTGACCTTCTGGAACGCCTCCGCGATATGGGCCGTTCGATCGGCAATGACCGCGAGATTGCCCATGTGCCGCCCGCCGCGACGCTGTTCTTGCACCGCAAGATCGGCGGCATGTACCTGATGGCGGCCAGACTGCGGGCGCGCATCGCCCTGCGCCCGATCGTCGAGGCTTATTGTGGCGAGATCACTCCGCGTTGAGATTCCGGTGGCGGGCATCGGATCCCGCATCCGGCAAAGCGTGATGGATCCGATGACGGACTGACTGCGACCCTCGCCGGCGCGTTGACGGCGGCTGTCTCGCGCGCGGGCAAATATTGATAGCCTCCCCACGTCGGGAGGTTCTCTAGCTCATGAACAAGGTGGGTCAAGCGCTGCACTAGGCAACCCGCACAATGATCGGCGTGCGGCCCGGGGATTGGTGCCCGGTTGGCCCTGAGAGAAGACTCTCATGACAGCTTGGAAAGCGCCGCCGGAAGAACGGGAGCCCAGGGGTCGGTGTACCTGGAGAGCCTGCGCCCGAGGGGGCGTCAAGACGTTCTGCATTGCAAAGCGCTCCCGACGGCATCAATTTAGGAGAATGGTCCCCGATTGGCAACGAGTCGGTCGTCGCCAGCCCGGCACCATGACCGAGGCCGAAGCGTCCGGCGAAACGCCACGGATATCTCGTGGAGGGCTTGCACCGAAGGGTCGCTACCTAGCTTGGAAGTGCCACGGTTTGCGCCGGGCGGGTTCAATCTATTGTTCCTTCGCCCAAATCCAAGACCCGGACAATTCCTTTTCGCATACCCCCGGCCTGACAAACGTTGCGTCCATCGCCATATCGAAGGGACGTGATGGAGGTGGCCATGCTTCGGCCGATTGCTGTTTCCGCCGTACTCGCGCTCGCGGAACCGTCTTGGGCAGGGTGCTACAATCATGCCGAGGGGGTGCTCGACTCCCAGCCGAGGGCGATGGTTTGCTACCAAAGCGAGTGCGAGGAGACTACAATCGAATACGAATGCGGCAACATCTATGGCCAACGGTACGGTTACGCGAATGGCCTGCGCATCCACTATGAGCAAGGCGAGAATGTCGTCGCCTTCAAAAACAATTTGTCGGTCGACTACAAGCAACTCACCTGCAAAGAGAGACGTGGCTCGGGGTATCTGGACAGTTGGGATAAGTGGAATTTCTGCCTGAGATCGGCATGATGCCGTGAACAGGAGAGACCATGAGCAGACGACCACACCGGAACCACAGCCCTGCCTTCAAGGCGAAAGTCGCGCTTGCCGCGATCAAGGGCGAGAAGACGCTGGCCGAAATGGCCGAGCAGTTTGACGTCCACGCCAATCAGATCACGTCCTGGCGCACGCAGCTTCTGGAGGGGGCTGTCGGGGTCTTCGGCGGCGACGGCAAAGGTGAAGCGCCGCCCCCGATCGATGTGAAGGAACTCCACGCGAAGATCGGCGAGTTGACGCTCACGAATGATTTTTTAGCTTTGCTTTCTCGGCAATTGGATCGCGCCCGTCCTCTATCGCGCAACGGCTCTCTGCCGCCTTGGCCCGTGCCTGTGCCAGCGTCGTGTTCGGATAGGCTCCCAAGCCCATTTCGCGCCGCATGCCGCCCTTGGGCACCCACATGAAGAGCCAGGACTTCTTTCCGGTCGGACCGACATTCAGATAGAGCCCGCCGCCATCAGCATGGCGACCGGCCTTCTTCTCGGCCTTCACGGTGGCATGCGACAATTTATGGAGTGTGCGGGCCATCCCCACCTATATCCCCATTTCAAAGTGGGGATGACAGCGGACCATGGCGAACGGTGGAAGACGCATAGCGCCCGAAGCGCCTTAATTTCTGCGGCCTTCGCGGCTGTCCACGAACTGTGGCGAAGGGTAGTTAGGTGGACCTCAGCTCCACCAATGGACCAACGCAAGCAATTGCCCGTCGGGCCATACCCTAAGGGGCAGCACCTCGGCGCGACAGGATTTAGGTGCCCTGACGAAGATTTCGGCCATCGGTAGATTTCGGGAATTCAATCTACCGATGGTTGCCTGGGGCGGGCCTTGCGCCGGTCACAGGTGCATCTGAGGACTGCCGATGTCCGTCAACCCGACGTCTGCTCGGAAAGGCACTTCCGGCCCGCTGCCATTGCCTTGTAGGTCCCCGTTAGGTCAACGACAAAGGCACCCGCGGTTTGCGGGAAAACAGTCATCGTATACTGCTTCGCCACGGCGCGCTTGAAGGCAGGGTCGTCTGTCAGAATATAGCCGCCCGAATAGCCGCCTTTCAGTTGCCCGGTCGTCGTTGTCACCACGCCGACGTAGAGTTTGCCGCCGATTTCGACAAAGATCTCGCTAGCTCCGTTCTGGATTCCGATATCCAACTGTGTGAACACGCCGAGATACCCGAGCGCCTGGTCTGCGTCGACGCCCATCTGGACCGAACCTGGGCCGAAGGAGCTGACGATCAAGCAATCGCCGCGCGTCTTGTTCGAGTAGACGGTCCAGCCCTCGATGTCGGGCCCATATCTGACAAGCTGGTCGGTAGACAGTGGGAGAGGGCTCTGTTGTGCGTAGACTGCCGTCCCACTCGACAGCGCCACCGACATTGCCAAGACAAGTTTCGCAATATTTCGCATTGATCTTACCCTTTGGACAAACTGAATCGTGCCGTGGCTCGGACCCACCAAATGGGTCGAATTGCAATTCGATAACGCTCAGTCAGATAAGACAGATCCACCGCAATGACGAAACGTAATTTACGGTATGATACGCAATCTCACGCAACAACCTGCACCGAGTCGCCCCGTAGCTTGGTCTTCCGTTTGTGCAGCTTTTGCGACTTGGAGCATCGGCTCTAGGTACCCCGCATCGCCCGGTAGGCGGCCATCGCCCGGTCCCTCGCTTTTGCATGATCCACGATCGGCAAGGGATAGTCTTTTCCCAGCGTAATCCCGCTGTCTTGCAAGACGGAGGAAGGCGCCTCCCATGGACGATGCATATAGCGGCCGGGCAGCTTCGCGAGTTCGGGCACGTAGCGTCGGACGTATTTGCCTTCCGGATCGAACTTTTCGCCCTGAAGCGTCGGATTGAAAATGCGGAAATAGGGCGCCGCGTCAGCGCCCGATCCCGCAACCCATTGCCAGCTTGCCGGATTGTTGGCGGCATCCGCGTCGACCAGCGTATCCCAGAACCATTGTTCGCCCCGGCGCCAGTCGATCAGCAGGTCCTTGATCAGGAAGGACGCCACGATCATGCGGACGCGATTGTGCATCCAGCCGGTCTGCCAGAGTTCGCGCATGCCGGCATCGACGATCGGATAGCCCGTCTCCCCACGCTGCCACGCCTTCAGCGCAGATGCGTCGGTTTCCCATCCAAAATCGTCGAATTCCGGCCGGAAATTTTCATGATCGATGTTGGGGCGGTGAAAGAGCAGGTGATAGGAGAACTCGCGCCAGGCAAGTTCCTTGCGGAACTTCTCGACGTCGCCTCCCGGCCTCCTGCGCAATGCCGCCATGATCTGGAATGGGGTGATCTCGCCGTGCGCCAGATGCGGCGACAGGCCCGATGTGCCCTCGACACCCGGCACGTCACGGTTCTCCGAATATCCCGCGAGGCGATTGTCGAGGAAGGTTTCGAGGCGATCCATGGCGCCCCGCTCGCCCGGAACCCATCGATCCGCCAGACCGCCCGACCACTCCGGCTTGTTCGGCAGCAGGTCGAACGACTCGAGCCTGTCGGAACCAAGCTTGACAGAAGCGGCCCGGATCGCGCTTGGCGCATCGACCGGATCGCGCGGCTCGCCGTCGGCCGCTAGCCGTTTGTAGAAGGGCGTGTACACCTTGTAGAAGTCGCCGGATTGCGTGGCGACGCGCGACGGCTCGTGCAGCAGAAACCCATCGAAGCTCTCGGCCACAAAGCCGTCGCTGCGCAAACCCGTCTTCAGCGCAGTGTCGCTCGCAATATGAGCCGGCGCATAGCGGCGGTTCCAGTACACGGTGTCCGAGCCCGTCGCCTTGATTGTATCGGCGACGATCTTTTCGGTCGCGCCTCGCTTCAGCAGAAGCCCGCTCCCCAGCGCTTCCAGCGACTTCATGAGCGCCGACAGCGAATGATGCAGCCACCAGCGGCTGGCGGCGCCGGCCGGCCGCGCGCCCTGTTCGTCAAAAACGAAGAGCGGAACCACTGGCCTGCCGGTCTGCGCCGCTGCCGAGAGGGCCTTGTTGTCCGATAGCCTGAGATCGTTGCGGAAAAGCACGATGATCGGGGCAGCGGTGCTTGTCATAGCGCTTTCTTTGCCATCTGCCTTCAATTCGGCTGCGTGGTCGCCAGGTCTACCGCCGCTGCGAAGCCCGCGCCTGAACTATGTCTTCCCGGAATACGATGTAGCGCGGCGTCCGGATCAGCAAATGAGGGCCGCGCAGTCCGTCCGGTCAAAGCGCCGCCGTCGCGCGGCCGATGATGTCGATGTAGCCTTGCGCCTGCCACGCAGAACGGCCCACGAACAGTCCGTCGATGTTGGGTTGCCGCGTCAGTTCGGCTGCGTTGTCAGGGTTGACGCTGCCGCCATAAAGCACCGGCGGCGGGGCGGACAGCATCCGCGACGCAATCTCCCTCATCAGCGCCTGCCGCGAATTCGCATAATCGGGCGTCGCCGGGATGCCATGCTCGCCGATCGCCCAGACCGGTTCGTAGGCGAGAAGGATCTCGGCCGCGCGGGCCTCGCCTTCGAGCAGGCGAAGCGCACCGTGAACCTGCGCCTGCAGCACTTCCTCCGTGCGACCCGCTTCCCGCTCGGCCAGCGTTTCGCCGACGCATATCAGCGGGATCAGCCCGTGCTTCACCGCCGCGGCGACCTTCAGTCCGACCGTCTCGTCGGTTTCCCCGAAGTGCTCGCGCCGCTCGCTGTGTCCAAGCTCGACCAGGTCCAGGCCGCAATCGGTGAGCATCGGCGGCGAGATTTCACCCGTCCACGCCCCGGCGTCCGCCCAGTGCATGTTCTGGGCGCCGACCTTCACGCGGGGTGCTGCAAGCGCCTGCTTCACTTCGCGCACCGATGTGAAAGGCGGGATCACGAACGGCTGGATACGCGCGTCGCATTCAGGCAGGAATGCCGCGAACTCACGCGAAAACGCCAGCGCCTCGGCCAGCGTCTTGTGCATCTTCCAGCTCGTGCCGACCCAGAATTTTCTCACTGGAACGTCGAGCCCGCCTTGATGCCGTCGAGCTTGTCGATAGCCGCCACGTTGCCTGCTGAGGGCCCCTCGGGATCGAACTCCGAAGCCAGCCAGGAATCGACGATCGCCTTGGCGAGTTCCGGTCCGATGACGCGGGCGCCCATGGTGATGATCTGGGCATTGTTCGACTTTGCCGCGCGTTCGGCCGAATAGGTGTCGTGCGTCAGCGCGGCGCGGATGCCGGGTACCTTGTTGGCCGAGATCGAGACCCCGATCCCGGTGCCACAAAGCAGGATGGCCCGGTCGTTCTCGCCCGCGATGATGGTAGACGCCACGACTTGCGCCATGTCGGCATAGTAGCCGGACTGACTGAGATCGTTGACGGTGATGCCGGGCTTGCCTGCCAGATGCGCCGCGATCACGTCGAGCAGCGGTTTGCCGGCCTGGTCCGCGCCGATCGCGATCTTCATTGCAGTCTCCTTCAACCTGACTTCGCCGAGATGGGCAGCCTTGCCGTCCGCCGGCATGTCGTTGTTCCTATAGTCAGAATCGTCACGGGCAGCGAGACCGATTCTGCATCGTTGCGACATCCGTCAGTTTGTCCTATCGCACGCGGACGCGGCTGGCGTGCGCCTGTTTCGGCAGCTAAGTTTGCGACCGGCATCGGGAGAAGTGCATGCAGACCAAGAAGATCATCAATGACGGCGGCCGTGCGGTCGACGAGATGCTGGAGGGCGTGCTTGCGGCGCATCCCAGGCACCTGCGGGCGATCGCGGGCAGCCCGCGCTCCATCGTCGCTGTGGACGGCCCGCGTGCCGGCAAGGTGGGGCTGGTGATCGGCGGCGGCTCCGGCCACGAACCGAGCTTCCTCGGCTTCGTCGGCAAAGGACTGGCTGACGCGGCGGCGGTCGGCAATGTCTTTGCCTCGCCTCCGCCCGATCCGATCCTGGAATGCGCAAAGGCGGTGAGCGGTGGAGCCAGCGTTCTCTTCATGTACGGGAATTATGCGGGCGATGTGATGAACTTCGACATGGCTGCCGAAATGGCGGCCATGGGCGACATCGAGGTGCGCACGGTGCTGACCACAGACGACATTGCCTCGGCGCCCGTCGACCAGATCGAGAAGCGTCGCGGCGTCGCCGGCAATTTCTTCATCTTCAAGGCCGCCGGCGCGGCCTGCGACATCATGCTGCCGCTGGATGAATGCGAACGCATCGCGAAGAAGGCCAACAGCCGAACCTATACGATGGGCGTCGCGCTGGCGCCCTGCTCGCTGCCGCAGACGCGGCGGCCGAATTTCGAGATCGGCGACGACGAGATGGAAATCGGCATGGGCATCCATGGCGAGCCGGGCATCTCGCGCGGCAAGCTGAAGACCGCCGACGAGATCACCGACGAAATGGTCGACCGCATTCTCGCCGAGATGGCGCCGGCGCGCGGCGACCGCGTGGCGGTGCTCGTCAACTCGCTGGGTTCCACCCCGCTGATGGAGCTGTATATCATGAACCGCCGGGTGGGGCAGCGCCTGGCCGACATTGGCGTCGAAACCCATGCCACCTGGGTCGGCAATTACTGCACATCGCTCGAAATGACCGGCGCTTCGCTGACGCTGTTCCACCTCGACGACGAACTGACCAGGATGCTCGACCATCCATGCGATTGCGCGATGTTTCGTGCCGGCTAATAAAGCAGGACACAAATGATCGATTCCGCTCGACTGAAGACAGTTTTCCGCACCATTGCTTCGGCGATCGAAGCCGATCGCGACCGCCTCTGCGCGCTCGACGGCGTCATCGGCGACGCCGATCATGGGATCGCGATGACGCTCGGCTATTCGGCGGCGCGCGACGCCGTCGATGCGCTCGACGATTCGACCGATCCGACCACGCTGCTGAACACCGCAGCCAAATCCTTCCTCAATGCGGTAGGCGCCTCATCCGGCCCGCTCTATGCCACCGCCTTCATGCGGGCAGCCGCGTCCGTGAAAGGCAAGCCGGTGCTGGAGGATGGGGACTTTATCGGCATGCTCCAGGCCATGGCGCAGGGCATGGCCGATCGCGGCAAGGCGACTGTCGGCGAAAAAACCATGATCGACGCGTGGGTCCCAGCCGCCGACGCCGCGAGCAAGGCCTGGAACGAAACCGCCAACCTTTGCGACAGCCTGTCGGAGGCAGTCCGGGCGGCGAATGCCGGCATGGAGGCGACGGCGTCGATGGTGGCGACCAAGGGACGCTCTGCCCGGCTTGGCGAGCGCTCGCTCGGGCATGTCGACCCCGGCGCTGCGTCCGCGGTCGTCACCATCGAAGCGACGCGCAAGGCGCTATGTGGCTGAGCTGACCGCAGGCAGTGTCGTTGCTGTCGGCCGGCCGAGATCGGGCGTCACCCTGAGCGGCGAGCGCGGGTGGAGCAGAAGCAGCCAGGTCAGCAGGATCGAGACGATGCTGATTCCGGCGATCGTCGCCGTCTCGGCAGGTGTCCAGGCGAGCCCGTCCAGCGGCGGAGCCCGAAAGAGCGCCAGTCCGCCAAGCGTGTTGTCATGCGAGACCAGAGCGAAGCCGACGAGATTGTTCGCCAGATGGGCGCCCATGCTGGCGCCGAGATTGCCTGTCGCATAGACCAGCAGCGCAAGCAGGGCCGCGAAGGCGCCGATCGAGATCACGACCCCGATGTTCATGCCGAGCACCGATTGCGGGTTCCAGTGCAGCGCGGTGAAGGCGATTGTCGGCAGCACCGCCCATATGATCGGACTGCGGAAACGATATGCGAGGCCCCTCTGCAGATAGCCGCGGAACAGCAGCTCTTCCGACGAGGTCTGCACGAAGGCGAACAGGACGATCGGAATGAGGAGCAAGGCCCATGTTCCGAACTCGATCGGGCCCCGCGAGACTTCCGGCATCATCGCAAAATAGGCCAGTTCCGTCAGCAGGGAGGTGACGATCACCGCCGCGAAGCCCTTGAGGAAGCCTGAGCGCGCAATGCGGGCGCTGTTGCCGAACAGCCGCGAAAGCTTCTCGCGGTGCAGCCAGCGCATGGCGATCCAGACGCCGATCCATATGCCGGCGAAGGTCGCGAGCGTCGTGAACAGGCCACCGGCGGTGCCCAGAAACTGCTCAACCGGGTTGCCACCCCCTAACGGATCGCCACCTCCGAGCCATGCATAGGCACCTATAAACAGGACGGTGGTGCCGAACCACAACAGGGCGACGATGACCACGCCCGCCACCATGCGCAGGAACGTCGTCTTTTCGTTGGGCGAGCGTCGGTATTGTTCGAAAGCCGAGGGATCGATTGCCATTGGAAATCCGGTCGAGGTGTGTCCGGCGATAGGGTCGATGAATGAAGCGTGCGTCAAGAGGCGCAAGGGACGCTTTCGTGGCAATGGTGAAGAATCAGCCTGCGAAATCCTGTCCAGCCCGATCGGCCACGCTGCCGAGCAGATAATGGACAAAGCCAAGTTTTTCCGCGACGACCGGCGATATCACGAAGGGATAGAGGTCGGGCAGGCCCATGCACCTGTTGATCGAGTTTGAGGCTTCGGAGAGCACCAGCCAGCGGGCGAGCGTTCGGGAAAACGGCTCCCTCGCGGCGTTGCCGTCCGCGTGGCAGGGGGCCGGCTGGCCCTGGTCGCCGTCGGGGGAGACGCGCAGCAACGCCCCTCCACGGATTGGGTTCCATCCCGCGCGAGGGCGAGCGTCGGTAATTTCCTGCCTTACCGGGCCTGTCGAGTTGATCACAAGGTCGACAACTCAGGCGTTTAACGCCCGATCCTGATAACAAGGGCTTGATTGGCGACCGCTTTTTGGGCATTCGCAGAGGTATCGCGGCCGTTCTGCGTCTTCACAGTGCCGTGACGAGCATGCGTTTAGCTGGCAAGTCTCCGTAGGAGACGATGGTTCGGGCAACTCAGGAGAACAGCATGGCATTCCTTGCCAAGATCAAGTCAATTGCCGCGGTGGGCATCGCCCTGGGTCTGCTGGCGGGCGCCGCGCAGGCTGCGCCGTGCGGCGACACCGCTGCCGGTTTCGAAGAATGGAAGGTCGACTTCGCCCAGCAGGCGAAGGCGGCTGGCGTCAAGAAAAAGGGCCTTGCGGCTCTGGCCGGCGCAACTTACGCCACCGGAACGATCAAGGTCGACCGCGCGGTGCACAAGGCTTTCAGCGGCACGGTTGAATCTTTCATGCAGCGCCGCGGCGCTGCCACCATTGTCTCCAAGGGTCGTTCGCTCAAGAAGTCGAACGCGGCGCTGTTCAACAAGATCGAAAACACCTACGGGGTTCCGCCCGGAGTGTTGCTCGCGATCTGGGGCATGGAAACCGGCTTCGGCTCTTACATGGGCAAGCAGAATACGGTCTCGGCCATCGTCACGCTGGCTTTCGATTGCCGCCGCCCTGCCTTTTTCTACCCGCATGCAATCGGGGCGTTGAAGCTTGTCGACAGCGGATCGCTGACCGCCAAGTCGGTCGGCGCCATGCACGGCGAGATCGGTCATACCCAGTTCCTGCCAGGCAATGTCCTCACATATGGCGTCGGCAACAAGAACCTGCGCGACAAGAACACCGCGCTGATGTCCACCGCGAACTTCCTCCGCGGCCACGGCTGGAACCCCGGCGCGGGCTATGCCGGCAACATGGGGGCCATAGCCGGCTGGAATTCGGCGAAAGTCTACCAGCAGGCCATCGCCCGCATGGCCGAATCGATCGACAACCCCTGAACACAAATAGACTTGGGGGCAAGACAAGAACCCGGCCGTGCGCCGGGTTTTTGTTTGACTGAACCTCAGCTCTTCCGCTTGCGCGCCGCGAGCGTGCGCAGCCTGAGGCCGTTGAGCCGGATGAAACCTTCGGCGTCCTTCTGGTCATAGGCGCCGCGGTCGTCCTCGAAGGTCACCAGCGCGTCGGAATAGAGCGACTTCGGGGACCTGCGGCCGGTTACGATGACGTTGCCCTTGTAGAGCTTCAGCCGGACTTCGCCCTCGACGTCGTCCTGGCTCTTGTCGATCAGCGCCTGCAGCATCTCGCGCTCGGGCGAGAACCAGAAGCCGTTGTAGATCAATTCTGCATAGCGCGGCATGATCTCGTCCTTGAGATGCGCCGCGCCCCGGTCGAGCGTGATCGATTCGATTGCGCGGTGAGCCTGGAGCAGGATCGTGCCGCCCGGCGTTTCGTAGACGCCGCGCGACTTCATGCCGACGAAACGGTTCTCGACCAGGTCCAGCCGGCCGATGCCGTTGTCCCGTCCGAGATCGTTGAGCGCCGCCAGCAGCGAGGCCGGCGACAGCGTCTTGCCGTCGAGCGCGACCGGGTCGCCCCTCTTGAAAGCGAGCGTGATCTCGGTTGCCTTGTCGGGCGCGTCCATCGGAGAGACAGAGCGTTGGTGGACGAATTCCGGCGGCTCGGTCCACGGATCCTCGAGCACCTTGCCCTCCGAGGACGAGTGCAAGAGGTTGGCGTCGACCGAGAACGGCGCCTCGCCCTGCTTGTCCTTCGGCACCGGGATCTGATGCTGCTCGGCGAAGTTCAAGAGGTCGGTGCGCGACTTGAACGACCAGTCGCGCCACGGCGCGATCACCTTGATGTCGGGATTGAGCGCATAGGCCGACAGTTCGAAACGGACCTGGTCGTTGCCCTTGCCGGTCGCGCCATGCGCGATGGCGTCGGCGCCGGTTTCGCGGGCGATGTCGACGAGGTGCTTTGAGATCAGCGGGCGGGCGATCGACGTGCCGAGAAGGTAGAGGCCCTCATACTGTGCATTGGCCCGGAACATCGGGAACACGAAATCGGAGACGAACTCCTCGCGGACATCGATGACGCGGATGTCCTTGATGCCCATCATCTCGGCCTTCTTGCGGGCCGGCTCCAGTTCGCCGCCCTGACCAAGATCGGCTGTGAAGGTGATGACCTCCGCGCCGAGTTCGGTCTGCAGCCACTTCAGGATGATGGAGGTGTCGAGCCCGCCGGAATAGGCAAGCACCACCTTCTTGACGTCTTTCCACTTCGACATGCCGATCCCCGGTTAGCATGATCCCGAAAAGTTGCAGACTTTTCGGAACAGGATCATGCGACAGACTGTGGGAGCGTGTCCGGAACGGACAGGCTCCCGTTTTCGCGCGCACTCATAGCAGGAAAGCCGGCCCGGACAAGCGGAAGGCGGCTTCTGGATCAAGCGTTGCGCAAGGGATTTTATGGCGCGGCGCCGGCCTCTGGGTTATAGGCAGCGGCACAGGCCAAGGTGTTTGACATGTCCTTCGTTCCCGATACGGCAGTCCTGATCCAGTTCGCCATCGCCTCGGTGATCCTGGCGATCACGCCCGGCCCCGACATGACGCTTTTCGTCAGCCGGACCTTGAGCCAGGGCCGGGCGGCGGGTTTCGCCTCGATGGCAGGTGCGCTGGCCGGCGTGCTGATCCACACCACGCTGGTTGTCGTCGGTGTATCGGCCCTGATCCTTGCGTCGCCGAACGCGTTCTTCGCATTGAAGATCTTCGGCGCCGGTTATCTGGTCTACCTGGCATACCAGGCGATCCG
>Ga0335394_10006151_pt1 | contig 13534 bp, 8 predicted proteins | sample MAT03_FD_205741 | JGI IMG/M metagenome (GOLD analysis project Ga0335394, IMG submission 205741) | Freshwater microbial communities from Lake Fryxell liftoff mats and glacier meltwater in Antarctica - MAT-03 (spades assembly) (version 2) ...
GGAAACTAACATATTCAGCGGGAGAGCGCAAGTATATCGTTGTGCATATTACCAAAATTTGCCCTGAGAGATTAAGAAATCGTAACATGAAATGATGCCCCAGCGTTTTCTTGGCCTGTCATAGATATAGGACTTTCGCTTACCTCACCCCCCGGCCCCCTCTCCAATACTTGGAGAGGGGGAGAAAAACGCATCTTGAAGTCCCCTCTCCATGCAATGGGGAGGGGATTTAGGGGTGGGGTAAATGCGTGAGCGAAAGTCCTAAGATAATTATCCAAAAACCGCTGTCAAGAGCTAGAATCCCAACATCGCTTAAAGTCTGTTTAAAATGCCCAAGATTCTCGGCAATTTTCTAGTGATTTAGTTGCAGCCGAAAAATGAATGCGTTATGCTTAGGCTCGCAAGGTTCTTCACTTGCGGTAGCACGGTTACACCAAAAAAATTATGTGGAAAAACCGGACTAAAGTAATTCAATTTAAACGTTTAGATTTAGGAGCAAAGAGCAATGAGAAAGCATCGTGTAATCCTCGCCGTTCTATTGGTAGCTTTGATGCTGCTGCCCTCGTTGGCTGTAGTCGTCAATGCACAAGACGAAATCACCCTGCGTTGGCGCACCCGTCCCGATAACCAAGCCGAAATTGATGTATATACCGCCGCCAGCACCAGCATCGACGAAGCTTGGGATGGCGTGACCCTCGCCTACGAACCCGGCGGTTCAGAAACCTCCAGCTATCAGGATGTGCTGATTGCCGAAATCGAAGCTGGGACTGCCCCCGACGTATTCTGGATCCCCGGCACCGACGTGGCGCGTTTCGCCAAATCTGGCCTGATCCTGAATTTGGCTGAGGTCGCGGGTGCAGATGAAGACTTCAATGCTGAAGATTTCGTCGCTGGCCCGATGGGCTTCCTGACCACTTCCGTTGAAGACGGCGTGGACACCCTCTGGGGTCTGCCGCGTGACGTGTCGGCCTTCGCTATCTACTACAACGCTGACTTGTTCGATGAAGCCGGCCTGGATTATCCTGGCGAAGGCGATACCTGGACATGGGAAGACCTGACAACCGCCGCCACAGAAATTCGTGGTCTGGGTGACGAAATCTATGGTTATGGCATGAATAGCTGGTGGGCGAACTGGGGCTACTGGGTTAACTCTGCCGGTTCCAGCTTCTTCAATGAAGACAACACCGCCTGCGGTTTGAACAACCCCGAAACCGTTCTCGGTCTGGAAGCCGCTCTCAACCTCTATACCACCGATGTGGCGACCCCTTGGGGCACCGACACCGAAGGACCCTTCTTGGCTGGCACAGTAGGTATGTACGTGAATGGTCGTTGGGGTACCCCCGGCACTATCGCTAATGCCGACTTCAACTGGGATGTCGCACCCCTGCCCGAAGGTCCCGGCGGCAGCAGCAACTGGATTTTCTGGGGCGCGTATGTCGTCAACGTCAATACCGAACACCCCGCCGAAGCGTGGGATTTGGTTACCCGTTTAACCAGCGCCGAAATTCAGGGTCAGATTGCCAGCTTGGGCGCAAATATCCCCAGCCGCACGACTGCTGATGCTCAGGAACTGTTCCTCGCCACCCTGCCAGAAGCTGAAATCAACAATCAAGCCTTCCTGGATGGCATCGCAGTAGGCCGTACCGAAACCCCGCTGTTCAACGGCGACTGGCCTGCCGTAGATACCGCTTATGGCAATGCGGTTAACTCGATCTTCAATGGCGAACTGACCCCGCAAGAATTCGCGGACACCATCTGCTCGGAAGTTGAACAATATTTTGACGCTCAGTAATTGAGTTAGAAACACCCCATGTAGCGATTTGATAATACGTCTCATCGCTACATATCGGGACTTTAAAACGATTGATCGTTTTCGAAAAGGGGCGGCGTAGGCTGCCTCTTTTTGCAATATAGACGGGGGATGAGGGGCTATGGGAACACGAGTAGAAAGTCGCTCTGCTGCGGAAAGCGGCGGTTTCGGTGATATGCCGCCTGTGATTTACGCCAATATCGTGTGGTATCTGGTCGTTATCTACGTCAGCGTCAGCGCCGGATTAAGCCTGTTTAATGGTGTTGCGGCTTGGGATGAGGAAATTGGGTTAGGTCGTTTTGTGCAGCGCTTTATCTCTGCCGTGGCGTTTCTTCCGGCAGTATTAGCCGTCCTCGCCATTATTTTTCTGCTGCAAAAAAAACCTATCGGGCGCTATATCGCGCTCGTCATCAATTTTCTCGGCGCGGTGCTGTTGGGCGCATGGTTGCTGCAATTGTGGGGAGTCTTCGTCGGTTTTGATTCCATCGCGCTGGCGATGTACGAAAATTCGCGCTATGTGTGGGGAATCGCGCTGGCGTATGCCCTTTATTGGGTTGCAGGACGGTTGGACGAAAAAAACCTCTGGCAGGGACGGATTGAGATGGTCGCTGTTGGTGTTGCGATGCTGGCGCTCATCGCCTTCTTATGGGATGCGGAATTCCTCAAAGCGATCAACAGCATCCTCAGCAAGTATGACAGTTTACAAGTTTGGCTAGTTACGATTGCGATTATTATTTTCGGTATCTTGTTCATTGGAATGTTGAACCTCGGCAGATATTTCGGTGAACGACCAGAGCAGCAGGCCGCGTGGCAAGGCTGGCTGATGCTTGCGCCCAATATCGTTGGCTTTATGTTATTCTTTGCCGGGCCGCTGCTGCTTTCATTTTATTTGAGCTTTACCAATGATACCGTCGGCAGCGTTCCAGAATTCCTCGGATTAAAAAATTACGGTGAGATTCTAGGATTACAAGTCAAAAGTATTGGGGAAGAGGTCACGAATCCGCAAGAAGTGTTGAGCAGAGGCTATTCGGTACTGACCTCGATCAATCTCGGTTCGCAGCGGCTCATCATCGCCGCGAGCGACTCCCTGTTCTGGCGCAGCATGGGCAATACAATTGTGTTCTGCGCGATGCTCGTGCCTTTGAGTGTGATACCCGCGTTGTTCCTCTCGATTATCTTAAATTCAAAAATACCGGGCATGAAAATTTTCCGGGCGATTTATTTCTTGCCTTCCGTCGCTGCTGTCGTCGGCACGGCGCTGATCTGGCGCTGGTTGTATGACCCGACGATTGGGTTTTTCAACTATTTTATTAGTCAGGGGGTGTCTTTCTTAAACAGTATCGGGCTGCAAGTGAGCGACCCTGCCATCCAATGGCTGACAGGTACTGGCACGATGCTGATCTCGATTGTGCTGCTGGCGGCATGGCAGGTCGTCGGCTTTAATACCGTTTTGTTTCTGGCGGGGCTGCAAGGCATCCCGAAGGAACTGTATGAAGCGGCTTATGTCGATGGCGCGAATCGCTGGCGGCAGTTCTTGAACATCACGGTTCCGATGCTGGGGCCGACCACCTTCTTCGTCACGATCACGACGATCATCACGGGCTTACAAGCCTTCAATGAACCCTACGCGTTAATCTTCCAGCGTCCGATGCCGATTGAAGCGCGTACTGCGGTCTTCCATCTGTACGACATCGGATTCTCGCGCTTTCAATTCGGTTATGCGTCTTCCGTCGCATGGATTCTCTTCGCGGTGATCTTCACCATTACACTGCTTCAATTCCGTTTCTCACGCTCTAAGGCGTATCAGGATTAAGGACAAACAATTATGGATGCAAAAGCAACACCAAGAGACTGGGCCATTCGCGCCGTCATCTATGTCCTGTTAAGCCTGTTCGCGCTGATGATGTTGTTCCCGTTCATTTATATGATGGCGACCTCGTTCAAAAATTCGGGCGATGTGTTCCACTATCCACCGCGTGTTTTGCCCTACAGCGCCAATACGATGGATTATAACGGGGAACAAGTCCCGGTCTATCGCTTTGAGGTTAACGGTCAAACCCGCGATCTGGTGCTGACGGGCGACAAAGAGCCGTTTGGGTTTTTCACCACAGAAGCGCTGATTAATGCCGCTGAACCACGCCAGAGCGAAATTCTGACGCAAGCCGCGCTGGATGAAGCTGTCGAGTTGGGCGAAACCGCCACTATCGACGGTGAGGATTTCGATGTGTACGAAGTCACGATGGATGGTCAAAGTCAGCGCTTGCTGCTGGCCTATCGCTCATCATTAGATGTCTTCGTTGCGCCAGAAGACCCTAGCATCGTCGAATATGCCATCGCCCGTACCGCCGCTTTAGATGAAAGCGTGGAATTCCAGACGGATAATTACAATATCGTCTTTAACGAACTCGATCTCCAAAGATCGCTCGTGAATACCACTTTTGTGACTTTTGGCGTGACGATTGGGCAGTTAGTTACCTCTATTTTCGGCGGATATGCCTTCTCACGGATCCCATTTAAAGGACGCGATACGCTGTTCGTGATGTATCTCGGCTCGATCATGATTCCGTTTGTGGTGTTGATTATCCCGATGTACCGCCTGATGGTGGTGATCGGCTGGCAGAACCGCATCGTTGCCTTGATTGTCCCCTGGGTGTTCAGCGCTTACGGCACTTTCTTGATGCGCCAGTTCTTCCTCACCATCCCCAAGGAAATCGAAGAAGCGGCGCTGCTGGATGGATGCAGCCGTTTACGCATCTTATGGACGATCTTCGTCCCGCTGAGTACGCCGTCGGTGGCGACACTCGGCATTTTCTCGTTCCTGTATGCGTGGAACAGCTTCCTTTGGCCTTTGCTGATTATCGGCGAGGGGAATGAAGCCAATCATGTGCTGACACTTTCGCTCATCCGCTTGAGCAATATTGCGGCGGACAGGCCGAACTTAGTGCTGACGGGCGCGGCGATTGCGATTTTGCCGCCGATCTTGGTCTTTATTCTGGCGCAGCGCTACTTTATCGAAAGTGTGGCTTCGTCAGCGGTCAAAGGCTAAAGTTTCATAGGGAAACGTATTTTTGACTACACAGCATGAGGATTAATAACTGACGTTATGCACCCAGCCGCTCCGGGTTCAAAACCCAGAGCTACGCGCAATCTGGAAACCTCTAAAGAGGTTAAAGAACCTTTTTACTTAACCCCTTCAGGGGTTTTTAAACCCTCTAGCTGGCAGTTTTGAACTGCCAGTGTCCAGTGATTTGAGTGTCTGCGTAACGTGAGTTAATAAATTTCCTAATGCTGTGTTTAGTTGCGTGATAAAACGGACATCTTTTATTGCGACTCAGAGGTCGAATTAGGCGGATTGTTCAGTAAACGTTGTGCTTACTTTAGCTTTATGCTATCTTACGTTTCGTGAATTCCTTATAAAAGATGGTAGGTCTCCTTGTCATCCAAAATAGCGCTCCTCATTGATGCCGAGAATATATCTTACAAAAGTTTGCCACTTATTCTTGAAGAAGTTCCTCTTCATGGTCAGCTTGTGGTGCGGGCTGTTTATGGAGATTGGGAAAGACCCAATTTGCAAAAATGGCATGAACTTGCTGAGAAAAATAACTTTAAAATTAGACATCAGACTAACGCTTCTAAAACAAAAAATTCATCGGACATGAAACTCATCATGGATGCTATGGAAGTACTTTATCGCACGCCGATAGACATTTTTTGCTTGGTGACCAATGATGCCGATTACATCCCCCTCTGTGATAAAATTCATGAATCTAAGAAAGTCGTCATTGGCTTAGGCTACCAACACGCATCCGAGGCATTTATTCGCGCTTGTGATAAATTTATCTTCATGGGACGTGGAGAATTACCTGCCGAATCATTACTTTCAGTACCCGTTGAAGCACCCGTCATTCTACCAAAACAACCCGCACCTCCAAAATCAAACGATCAAGCTGTCATAAGAAAACTCCTAACAGACGCATTTGCCAAAGCACCACAGGATGCCAATAAATGGGTCGCATTAACGGCGCTTGGTTCTACGCTCCGCCAAGTACAAGCAGACTTTCAAACAAACAGTTATGGACATGCGACTCTCACTAAACTCCTGCAAAGTATGCCCGATTTTGTCGAACTTGGTAACGCTGACAAATCAGCACGGCTTAAAAGCAAGATCACGCCAAAACAAGCAAAGCTAAATGATCTGCAAAAACTTGTGTCAGAAGCATTTGCCAAAGCGCCGCGGGATGCCAATCGATGGGTCACGTTATCAGCGCTTGGTTCGGCACTTCTTCAAGCGCAACCGGATTTTCAAACAAGCAGTTATGGACATGCGACTCTCACTAAACTCCTGCAAAGTATGCCCGATTTTGTCGAACTCCAAGCGAATGGCACTGTCAAATCTGCCCGGCTTAAAAACTGACGTTACGCAATATGCCACACCGGATTCAAAACCCCGCGCTAAACCCAAGATTTAAAACCTCTGAACTGGAATTTATCCATTCTTGAGCAGAAAAGAGGAAAAAGTCGCGCAAATGGATAAAGTCGAGAATATGATAACATGCATTTCCCCGCCGCAAGCCGTTGACAAATCCATTCCCTTATTTATAATATGTGACCATCTCAAGTGTTCCAAATTTCACGGGAAAATCCAACGCATGTTTTGTTCAGCTAAGGTTATGGCGATGTGTTGTCACAGATCACACTGCGGCTGTAGCCTGGACGTGCGTATTTAACGTTTTTCGTTAATTGAGTTCAAAATCGCGCTCTGGCTTACAGCCAGGGCGTTTTTGTTTTCTAAGCTATTGGGGGTTGATGTGGCAAAGATCAGCAACGAGAAAATTAAAGCGGAAAGTCGCGGCTTGCGCGGCACATTGGGCGAAGAAGTGGGCAACAGCCAGCGCTATTTTACGGATGAAGCCGAAAAGCTGCTGAAGTTTCATGGCATTTATCAGCAGGAAGACCGCGACGAACGCAAGATTGACCGTAAAGCCGATCATCATCAATTTATGATTCGCTCAAAGTTGCCCGGAGGCCAACTGACCCCAGAGCAGTACATCGCCCATGACGATCTCGCCAGCAGTTATGGCAACGGCACAATGCGAATCACGACACGCGAAGCCTTTCAACTTCACGGTGTTTTGAAGGACGATCTCGCCACCACAGTACGCGATTTGAACCATGCCCTCGTGACGACGCTAGGGGCTTGCGGCGATATTGTGCGGAATGTGATGGTCTGCCCCGCTCCGACAGCCGATCCGCAGCGCATCGCCGTGCAGGAATTCTCCTTTAAACTCACCGAAGCGCTCTATCCACGCACCAACGCCTATCATCAAATCTGGCTGGATGGCGAGCAGCTCATCGACGATCATGAAATCATTGACCCGATTTATGGCAGCACCTACCTGCCGCGCAAATTTAAGATCGCCATCGCTTATGCCGGCGATAACTGCGTGGATGTGTATACCAATGATGTTGGTTTGGTGGCGCTGTTTGATGAAAACGACGAATTAAGCGGCTTTAATCTGTTGGTCGGCGGCGGCATGGGCATGACCCACGCCAACGACGCGACTTATGCGCGGCTGGCGGACGAGGTTGGTTTTATCAGGCCGGAACAGGTCATCGAAACCGTCACAGCGATTGTGACGATTCACCGCGATTTTGGTGATCGGGAAAATCGCAAACATGCCCGCCTAAAATATATCCTCGAAGAACGCGGCGTGGATTGGTTCCGCGCTGAACTCAGTACCCGCGTGAATTTTCCCATTCAAGCGCTGCGCCCCATGCCAGCGTTTGAGGTTTACGATCATCTGGGCTGGAACGAGCAGGGCGAAGGACTGTACTTTCTCGGCATTCCGGTAGAAAACGGGCGAATCGTTGATCGTGGCGACTATCGGCTGCGTTCTGGCTTGCGTGCTGTGATTGAGCAGTTTGGCCTCAACAGCCGCTTGACCGCCCAACAGAATATTTTGCTGACCGGAATCGCGCCGGAAGATCGCGCCGCCGTAGATGCGCTCTTGGTAGAATATGGTGTCCGTCGGGTGGAGCAGATCAGCGCTGTGCGTCGTTCCGCATTGGCTTGCCCCGCCATGCCGACATGCAGCCTCGCCATTACTGAAGCCGAGCGCATTTTCCCGCAGGTGATTGACGAATTAGAAGACACCCTTGACGACTTGAACATCGCAGATGCGGCGATTGTCGCCCGCATGACAGGCTGCCCTAATGGATGCGCGCGGCCTTATGTCGCCGAAATCGCTTTTGTAGGGCGCTCACTGGAAAAATACAGCATCTTTTTGGGCGGAAGCCCGGTTGGAACACGGCTGGCGCGGCCTTTCTTGGATTTAGTTCATGTGCGCGATCTCGTGCCGACACTGCGCCCTTTGTTGGCCTATTACGGCGATGAACGAGAAGAAAACGAAGCCTTTGGCGATTTCGTGATGCGCGTCGGCTTGGATGCGCTGCACGATCTTGCCACAGCCGAATCGTCGGGAGCGTTGGCTGGTGACTAATCCCCAATCGCTCATCCGCATCGGCACACGCGGTTCAGCGTTAGCGCTGCGCCAAACCGAACTTGTAGCGGAAGCGCTGCGAGCGGCGTGGCCTGATGTGCAAATCGTGACGCAAATCATCACGACGATTGGCGACCAAATCACGACGATTCCACTGCCAGAAATGGCGCGGTCAAGCGGCGGCGAAGGGGTGTTTACTTCCGGTCTGGAAAAAGCGCTCTTAAGAGGCGAGATTGATCTTGCCGTCCACAGCCTAAAAGACTTACCGACGCAGCCGACCAGCGGCACGACACTCGGCGCGGTGCTGGAAAGGGGCAATCCGGCTGATGTGCTGATTAGCCGCGCAGGAGATACGGTGGCTCAACTGCCCACTGGCGCAGTCGTCGGGACGAGCAGCCGTCGGCGTGCAGCCCAGCTTCTGCATCAGCGACCCGATTTAAAAATCATCGATATTCGTGGCAATATCGATACACGAATCAACAAAGCCCTCGCGCCGGATGGCGATTATGACGCGATTTTGTTGGCTGCCGCCGGATTGGAACGGCTGAATCGGCTGAGTGTCGCTTCAGAAATACTACCGCTGGAGGTCATGCTCCCCGCGCCGGGGCAAGCAGCATTGGCGGTTCAATGTCGGGATGAAGATCAATGGCGCGATTTACTCAGCCCGATCAATCATGCCGCGACTTATGCCGCTGTCACGGCGGAACGGGCGTTTTTGCGAGGATTAGGCGGCGGATGTGCTATGCCTGTGGCGGCCTTTGGCATTATCGAAAATGGAGACTTGCATCTACGCGGACGGGTGATCGCACTTGATGGGTCGCGCCAGATGGATGTCAGCGGCATTTATCCCATATCTGATAATTCAATCAGCGCCGCAGAAGGGACTGGCCTCGCCCTTGCCCAAACCAGCATAAATCAAGGCGCATTGGAGGTGTTATGATGGAAATTTTTCAGGAGTCAGATCGACCCATAAGCCGCACATCGCTGCAAGGTAAGCGCGTCGTCATCACACGGGCGGCGCATCAAGCCCAAGAATTAACAGCCTTGCTGCGTCAGCATGGCGCGGTGCCGTTGTTATATCCCTGCATCACGATCAACCTAATCGAAGATTTTTCTTTGCTCGATGCAGCGCTGATTCAAGTTGCTAAAGGCCATTATGACTGGTTGATTGTCACCAGTGCCAATACCCCGCCCATCCTCGCGCAGCGGATGCAAGCCTTGAACCTTGCGACTACCGCTTTTTCTAAAGTGAAGATCGCAGCCGTCGGCTCGGCTACAGCAAAAGCTGTCGAAACCTATCTCGGTGTAAAAGCCGCCGCGCTCCCGAATGACTATCGCGCCCAAGCCCTCGCACGGGCGATTATCCCACAAGAAGGAATGCGGGTGCTGCTGCCGCAAGCTGAAATCGCCCCGGCGACGCTCGTAGAGGATTTGCACTTGATGGGCGTTTATGTCGATAAAATAGCGATCTATCGCACGACAGCCGGGCAAGATGGCGTTAATTTATCGGCGCTGCTCCGGCGGCAGGCGGTGGATGCCATTATCTTTGCCAGTTCTTCCGCCGTGCGCGGTTTTGTGGAGCGCATGACCACCGAGAATAACAGTCTGCCAGATTTAGAAGGCATCGTCATCGCCTGCATCGGCCCTTCCACGCGCCAAACCGCTTTGGATTACGGCTTAGACGTGACGGTTATGCCGTCAGTATTTACCTTAGAAGCGCTTGTAACCAGTTTGGAGAACACTTTTGACAATCAATGAAAAAATCCGTGCCCATTTAGGGACGAGTCACGATTCGCCCTTAAAGAATGACGAAACCCTCATCGCCCGTCCGCGCCGGATGCGCCAATCCGCTACGCTGCGCCGTATGGTGCGCGAGACGAACCTCGCGCCGTCCGATTTTATCTATCCGTTGTTTGTTCAGGATGGCGATGATCTGCATACACCGATCACGGCGATGCCGGGGCAGTTTCGCTATTCCGTCGATCAACTACCCATGCAGGCACGTCAGATCGCCGCGCTTGGCATTCCAGCCGTGATTTTGTTCGGCATTCCCGATCATAAAGATGCACACGGCAGCCAGAACATCCACCCTGACGGCGTGATTCCCCGCGCCATCCGCGCCATTAAAGATGCCGCGCCGGAATTAATCGTAATCTCGGATATGTGTTTTTGCGAATATACCGATCATGGTCACTGCGGCGTAATTAATCAGCCGGACGAAGCGCACTTTACGCCGTATCTGCCGCTGGGTTATCTCCTGAATGACCCCACGCTCGATTTACTGCGGCAGGCATCCGTTGTCCATGCCGAAGCAGGCGCGGATATGATCGCCCCATCCGGCATGATTGATGGCGCGGTGGGGGCGATTCGCGGTGCATTAGATGAAAGCGGCTTGCAGCATGTCGCCGTGATGAGTTATGCCGTTAAGACCGCCAGCGCCTTTTATGGCCCGTTTCGTGAGGCCGCAGGCAGCGCTCCGTCTTTTGGGGATCGTCATCAATATCAGATGGATCCCGCCAATGGGCGCGAGGCGCTGCGTGAAGTCGCGCTGGATGTCGCGGAGGGTGCAGATATTTTGATGGTCAAGCCGGCGCTGCCGAATCTTGATATTTTGAGCGCGGTGCGACAGACCTATAACCTGCCGACAGCGGCCTATCAGGTCAGCGGGGAATATGCCATGCTCCACGCCGCCGCCGCCAATGGCTGGATTGATCTGCGCCGCTGTGCGTTAGAGTCGCTCATCAGTATTAAACGGGCTGGCGCGGATATGATCGTGACTTATTTCGCCCTTGATGCGGTCAAATGGCTGGAAAGTTAAAACGACTTGTGTATAGATGTAAAACCATGAAATTTATTCAATTTTCTTAACCGTCTAAACGGAGCGAGGACACCAAGTATTTGAACTTAAATTCTCCGTGTTCTCTGCGTCTCTGCGGTTAAATCTTTTTCCAATTTCTTTCGCAAGTCTATTTATAGTAGCGAGCGCGGAGGTATTGTAGGCCGTTGTCGTCGGTCATCTGCCCAAGCGACGCAGTAGCCGAAGCCGATGGAGGAATCCGCCACAGCGTTATAAGCCTCAAAGGGACTGCCGAAGGGGTCATAGCTGGCGAGGTACTGCAGCACACCTGCAATGTTGGTCATCTGGCGCAGTGAGCCGAGGCCGTCCATGCCATAATAACGCCAGCCAACCGAGTCGGCTGGGGTTTAGGTCGAGCAATATTTATTTTCTCGTAGTGCATTTTGAGCGTCTTCGGGGTATATGTCTTATGACTTTAAAAGCCATCTGACCCAAACGGAGATGATTCATGAATCTACTACCCACGAATGTGCTGTATTACGGCGAAGACAAATCCCTGCCCGCACGAATCCCGCTGCGCGCTGGGGCGCTTTCGATGATTTTTGAGGAAGGCGATCTACGTTATATCCGCCTGAATGACCGCTTGATCTTACTGCGGCTGTATATCTCGGTACGCAATCATAATTGGGATACGGTTCTGCCCGTTATCAGCAATCTGGAAATTGAACGCCAGCCGGACTCCTTCACCCTTCGTTTCCGCGCCGATCATCAGAAGGGCAATATTCATTACGGCTGGAACGGTACGATTACAGGGAATAGCGACAGCACCCTTACGTTTGAGATGGACGGCGAGGTGCTTTCGACCTTCCGGCGCAATCGCATCGGCTTCTGTGTGCTGCATCCATCGACCCTCGCGGGGCAGGCGTGTGTCATCGAACATACCGACGGCACAGTCGAAAATGGTATTTTTCCAGATGACATCGACCCGCATCAAGCCTACTTCAATCTGCGCGTGATTACACATGAGGTCATCCCCGGCGTTCAGGCCGAAGTCCGTATGGAAGGCGATGCTTTTGAGATGGAAGATCAGCGCAACTGGTCGGACGCATCTTATAAAACCTACTGCACGCCGCTGGAACGCCTTTTTCCGGTGGAAGTAAAAACGGGCGACAAGATCAGCCAACGGGTTCAAATCAAGCTGAGTGGGGATATTCCCGAAAGTAGCATCGAATCCGACGAAAAAGCTGCATCGCTGCATTTTGAAATCGGCGAGGTCATCGGCAAGCTGCCTGCGATTGGCCTCAGCGTAAAATCGGATGCCAAGCCTTTAACCTCGACAGAGGCAGATCGTTTGGCTGCGCTGAATCTGGCCTACATCCGCTGCGATCTTGCGCTGGATGCCGCGCCAACCGACCTCGAATCGGCCTTGAGTCAACTTAGTTACCCCAATCTTGAGTTAGCGCTGCACGTCACCGATAACGCCGAGCAGGAATTACGCCAATTTCGGACTCTGCTGGACAAAGCGAAACCCGCCGTCGTGCGCTGGCTGATCTTCCACAAAGGCGATAATTCGACAGATGCCAAATGGGTGCAGCTTGCGCGACAAATTTTGGGCGACACTGCTGCCCAATTCGGCACAGGATCGCTGACCAACTTTACCGAACTCAACCGAGAGCGCCCCGACACCGCAGCGCTGGATGTCGTCGCCTACGCCATGAATCCGCAGCGCCACAGCTTCGATAACGCCGCGCTGGTCGAGACTTTGCCCATACATGGCGTGACAGTGCAAAATGCGAAAAAATTCGCGGGGAAAGCCGGAGTCGCCGTCGGGCCGGTGACGTTCAAAGGCGGACTCAATCCGGTAGCGACCAGCCACGATGGCGATGAACACCCGAATGAACTTCCGGCGCAGGTCGATGTGCGGCAGATGTCGCTTTTCGGCGCGGGCTGGACGGTGGGCAGCATCAAATATTTAGCGGAAGCTGGCGCGACAAGCATCACCTATTATCAAATATTAGGCTGGTTGGGCGTGATGGAAACCGAGTCCGGATCGCCGCTGCCGGAGCAGTTTCGTTCCATCCCCGGCGGCGTGTTCCCCGTCTATCACGCGCTGGCGGACATCAATGCCTACGCCGCTGGACACGTCCGCAAAACCACCTCAAGCGATCCGATGATTGTGGAAGGAATCGCGCTTGCGCTGAATCATGATGTGCGTGTCGTGCTGGCGAACTTCACAGCGGAAACGCAGCGCGTAACCGTTACGGGCATACGCGGCGCGGTGCGGGTGCAATCGCTGGACAAAAGCAACGCCGAATCCGCCATGCGTGAGCCGGAAGCCTTCCGCACACAACAAGTCACCTTCATGCAGGCAGGCATTGACGGTTTAGGTTTAACAATCGACCTGCTGCCCTTCGCCCTCGTGCGGAT
>Ga0335394_10006152_pt1 | contig 13534 bp, 10 predicted proteins | sample MAT03_FD_205741 | JGI IMG/M metagenome (GOLD analysis project Ga0335394, IMG submission 205741) | Freshwater microbial communities from Lake Fryxell liftoff mats and glacier meltwater in Antarctica - MAT-03 (spades assembly) (version 2) ...
GGGACCGCAGAATTGTTGAGCCAATGTGTAAGCCCCACTGACACTTCAGTCAGGCTACGGGTTGGTCTGGACGCGGACTTTGATCTCGGCGCTCTGATCAACCTGAACCACACCGCGCCGAACAATAACCAACTGCAACTCAACCCGCCGGGCCAGGCGGGATCGTTCCCGTTTGTGAACATCGCATGCTCCGGAAGGGGCACCGCGGTACGGATCGATGTGAACACGGGTGCTGTGCTTGGCGAATACTTCACGTCACCGAGTGGAATGGGTCGCAATCCGTCACGGACCACGGTCGATCAGTTCGGGAACGTTTGGGTCTCGAATCGCGACGAAGGCGGATTCTCGGGTGGGCAGCCCAAGGGTTCCGTGGCCCGTATTGGGTTGATCCTGGGTGGAACCCGGGGTGACAAGAATGGGGATGGGAGCTTCACGCCCAATCCACTGGGTGAGTATCTGCAAGGGCCATTTCTTTACAGCACGGTGTTGGATCGCGACGGCGACGGATTGATCCGCACGTCCCGTGGCCTGGGCCACATTCTGCCATGGACCAATGCGGTCGGGGCTGACACCCATGGTGGTGTCTCAACGGCCGCCGATGAGGCGATCATCAACTACACGCGGGTGACGGGCGCAGGGACCCGAACCGTGGCCGTCGATGCGAACAACGACGTGTGGGTGGGCGGCATTGGAGATCTGGATCATGAAAAGCTGAGCGGCGTTACCGGGCTTCCGATCCCGGGAACGCAGTTCAACTTGGGAGCAGGCGGTTACGGTGGTCTGGTCGATGGCAATGGGATCCTTTGGTCGGCGCGTACGGGCTCTGGCCTGCTGCGCTTTGATCCCAATGCTCTGCCGGCTCCGGGCGTGGGAGTGTCATTGGGGAATGGTCGGGGCGACTACGGACTCGGGGTCGATCCGACGACCGGTGAGATCTGGCATACCTACCTCTATGGGAATTTGGTGGCGAAGCTGGATCCTTTAGGGAATGTCATCGGGTTCTATCAGCACGGCAATTTCTACGCACAGGGTGTGACGGTCGACGCGAGCGGCAATGTCTGGGTGGCCCATTCGCTTGTTTCCGGATACACCACGGTGGGACATCTCCGGACAGACGGGACGTATGTGGGGAACGTCTCCCTCCCGAGCGGGAGCGGGCCCACGGGGGTTGCGGTTGACGCCAATGGCAAGGTTTGGGTGGCCAATTACTATAGCAACAACGCCATGCGGATCGACCCAACCGCTGGCCCCATCGGGGGTGGCGGTTATCCCGTGGGTGCAGTCGATTTGACGGTTGGTCTGGGTGCAGGAGCCTCGCCCTACAACTACAGCGACATGACGGGGACGGTGCTCGTCGGAGGAACAGCCCCATCCGGAAGCTGGACGGTGGTGCACGACGGCGGGGCAGCGGGGTTCGACTGGGGTAAGGTCGCCTGGACCGCGAGCGTTCCCGCAGGAACGAGCCTGAAGGTCGAGATCCGCACCGCGGATGTGGCCACGGCGCTCCCTGGCCTCGCGTTTCAGGTAGTTGTCAACGGTGAGGACCTCTGTGGTTCGATCGAAGGCCGTTACATCGAAATCCGGGCCAGCTTGGCATCGACGGATAATGCGCTCACGCCGATCCTTTATGACCTCACCGTGAGCGACTGTGAGGGGCCGACGGCCGAGTGCGTGCCGCTCCGGACCAACAGCGGGAAGCCCAGCTCGTTCAAGCAGTTGGTGGCCACTGACAACTGCGATCCCGCTTCGGCGATCGCGATCTATGTCGAAGATTCCGCCAGCGCATTTGCCGCCGGGCCCTTTGCCTCGGGATCACGGGTGGTGATTTCCAAGACGACGGGAAGCCCGAGCAGCATTCCGGGTCCGGCGGGCACCGCCGCGGTGATCCGTCTCAATGGCAACGCGGAAACCTACGGCGTGGACAGCGATGGCAACGTCGGTCCTGTGCATACGCTTCCGATCCCATAAAGTCACCGGACTTCAAACCTTGCATGGCTGGCCTGACACGTCGCGAGGTGTGTCAGGCCTCTTGCTATTCGTTGCGGAGCGCTTCGAGCGGGTCGACGGCCGCGGCGCGCCGGGCGGGAAGCCAGCAGGCAATGAGACCCACGATCGCCAGCACGGGAAGGACGGCCCCATAACTCGTCAGGTCGAAGGCGGAGACATCAACCAGGATCTGCCCCATCAGCCGACCCGTGACCAGCGATCCAAGGATTCCGAGGATGGCACCGGTGGCGACCAGGCGGAGGCCTTGCCGGAGGAACATCCGAAGGATGGTCTGGCGTTCCGCGCCGAGGGCCATGCGAATGCCCACTTCGCGAGTTCGCCGGCCCACCGAGGTCGCGATGACGCCGTAGATGCCGAGGGCGGAGAGGAAGAGGGCGGCGACACCCAGAACTGCCAGCAATCCGGCAGCGGTTTTAGGCACGAGGTAGGCGGCGGCCATGAAATCCCTCATCGAGGTCGAGGCCATTGGCCGGGCGAGAGGATCGATCGCCGAGGCGACGCGTTCGACGTCACTGGCGATGACAGCCGGGTTTCCTTCCGTGCGGAGGATGGCGGTGAGCGTGAGATCTCCCACTTGTTCCAACGGCAGGTAAACGTAGCTGCGGGGTGGTTCGTTCAGGGATCGATAACGTCCGGTCCTGGCGACGCCGATAATCGTTCGTTCGGATCCCCAGATTTTAAGTTTGAGCCCCACCGGATTGCGTCCTGCGAAGTAACGACGGGCGAGCTCCTGGTTAATGATCACGACGAAGGGAGCTTGCCGATGATCCCGGACATCGAATTCCCGGCCGTCGACGATCGGCGCTTCGAGGGTATTAAAGTAGCCTGATGAAACGGTACTTACGCCTGCTTCGATATTCTCTCCCGGACTTGGCTGGTAACCCGGAACGTTGAAACCCGTGGAAGAGCCGCCCTCGAATCCGAGCGGCAGCCAGTCCGCGAGGGCCACCGACGTGACTGAGGGAATACGTTCCAAATCGTTCTGCAGCCGTTGGTAAAATGCGGCGGCTTGGTCTGGAGTGTAACTTCCCGGTGGAAGTCGGAATCCCGCGACCCAGACCCGCTCGGGATTGAACCCCACGTCAAGGTGCCGGGCCTGGTTGAAACTCCGGGCGCAGAGGGTCATTCCGACCAGTAGGATGACAGTTGCGGCGACCTCACCCATCACGAGAGATTGCCTCAGACGGTGGCCTTGGCGTGTTCCCGAGCCGGAACGTCCTCCGGCCTTGAGAGTATCGGCGATATTGGCGCGGGTGGCGCGCCAGGCGGGGGGCAATCCGAACAAAAGGCCGGTGATCAGGGTGATGGCCGCGGTAAAACCCAGGACGCGGATGTCCACTTCGAATTCCAAGTGTACCGGCAGGTACGTCGTAACCGGGGTGAACCAGAGCAACGCCTTGCGGAGGGTTAACGCAACGGCGCATCCGGCGAGTCCCCCCGCCGAAGCGAGAACGAGGCTTTCGACAAGTACTTGCCGCATCAACCTCCCGGGGCGAGCGCCCAATGCAAGACGAACGGACATTTCCGATTCCCGGGCGGTGGCGCGGGCCAGGAGAAGGTTGGCCACATTGGCGATCACCAGGAGAAGCAGGAGAAGCGCCATCCCGGCCAAGGCGGTCAGCAAGGGAAGGAACAGTCCCTGGGCGCCCCAAGGCGATCTCCAGACCGGCAGAACGGCGACCCCCATGTTGCGGTTGCTGTTCGGGTGCGACGTTTCAAGGCGACGCATGACGGTGTCGACGGCTGCTTGGGCCTGTCGGAGGGAAACTCCATCCTGCAGTCGGGCGAGGGTGTGGAGCCAGCGGGTGCCACGCGAAGACAGGGCCCGGGCCATGTCGATGTGCTCGTTCGACATCGTGACGGGAACCCACAGATCGAAGCTCAGGCCTCCCATCGTTCCCCGAAACTCGGGCGGCGCGACGCCGATGACGGTGAAGGGGCGAAGACTGATTTCGAGGGTGCGGCCAATGACTTGGTTGTCCCCGCTGAATCGGCGTTGCCAAAGGCTGTGGCTGATCACGACGACTCCGTTACCACCGGGTGCGTCGTCTTCGTCGGGGCGGAAACCCCGGCCAAGGACCAGCCGGACACCGAGGAGATCGAAGAAATTGGCGGTGGTCGGCTGGACCCAGAGCCATTCGGGGTCCCGTTGGATGCGGACGTTGACCGCTTCGATCTGGGATGCCAGGACGCCGCGGAACACGTTGGTTTCGGCGGCGAGGTCGGAGGCATCAGGCAGCGATAACGTATCCGAAATCCTCCCGCTGATGTGGCGCGATGCGAGCACGACCAATCGGCCGGGGTCATGAGCGCCGGTAACGGTGTCGACCAAGATTCGTTGGATCCAGCTGAAGGCCATGGCGCAGGCGCCGATGCCGATGGCCAGGCTCAGGATGGCGACCGCGGTGAAAGCTGGGGCCTTGAGCAGTTGTCGGAGGGCGAAACGGAGATCGTTCATGGCAGCGTCAGTGGGAGCAGGTGACTGAGCCAAGGCATGAAGTGTGCCAAGAGAAGACCTCGGGACGCAGGTGAGCCAAAATGCTGATGCCGCGTCGAGCGATGGGCTCGACGCGGCATCAGCGGAAAACAGGGAGGAGGACTTTAGCGGCGGATGGCGCGGCGGCGAGCCATGGCGACGCCTGCGGTCGCGGCGGCGAGGAGCAGGCCGGTTGTGCCGGAGTCGGGCAAATTAACCACCTCGGGTCCCGATCGGAACATACCCATGCTCACCGTTCCGTTGGCGGGAAGATAAATGACGGCATTCACTCCCGCGATTGGCGCCCAGCTTAGGGTGAGTCCTCCGCCCAAGGGGCCAGAACTGGAAATAAAATCGATGAATCCGACGGAGGTCTCGTTGAGCTCAACGACTACGACGGGAAAATCCGGGTAGGAAGCGTCGTCGTTGGCATCGAAGGTCTCACCGGCCACCGTGGTGGTGAATCCCAGGAGCCCACCATTGCTCGCCGACTTCGTTCCGAAGCCTGCGGTGGTTTCAAACAGGCCGGTCGATGATTGCCCGGTCAGGGGACCTGACGTGAAATCAAAGGTGAACTGGAATTGAATTGCGTGGACGCTCGGGGTGAGGGCCACGGCTGCGGATGCCAAAAGGATGCAGAGTGTTCGATTCATGAGTGCCAATGTCTAGGTAAGTCGCGGAGCGAGGCTGAATCTCAGGAACGCCACCGAAACGCTCTCTTAACTCCAATCTTTATAGCAGGTTGAATGCCACTTGGGAGGATGAACTGAAAAATGTATAAGTAGTTGAAGTGTAATTGTTTGCAACTCTTCGCAATGGGAGCAAAAGGCACCAAGGGAAGTCTGGCTGTCAGAGATGTCGACGCTGTGGGGAGGTGTTGGGGGTTGGTTTGGAGGAAGAATCTGGTTTAACCATCTGAATCACAGTCGGGTAGGACTTATCTTTGGTGGGATTTTGTAGGTGTATTCATTACCGACACTTTCCCGGATGGGCGAACTGGGAAATGGGTGGTGGTTTGGCCAGTGAACCGCTAAGCACCGGAAAGCTGACCCAGGGATCAAGCGGGAAGCACGTCGATTGGCTTATCGGCCGTTGGGTGCCGGATGCAGGATGATTTTGTCGGATTGAAGTTCCACCCGGTCGAGGGCACGGATGGCCAGGTCAAATTCCGGTCGGTGGTTGAAAACCTCACCCAAGTTGGCGGACTGAAGGCGTTTCATAATCCATCCGGGCAGCGCCTTGTTGTTGGCCTCGGCGGTGGTGAGGCGGATGGAGAGGTGTTTGTTGGTCATGACGGGGTGGAAGGTGGCCACGCCATTGAGGTAACGGCCCTGGAGGCTGGGATTCCGGGTCTCGTCTAGCGAGACACTGAACAGAAGGCGGATCTTGTCGGGAAGGATTTCTGCGAAGGCCTGTTTTTGGAAAGGGCCGAACTGACGGGTGAACAGGTTCAATTCCTGACCATTGATCTCGAACGGCGGGATGGGTTCGCGACGGCGGATGAAGAGAAGCGCGTAGGCGTCCCATCGCTGCTTGAGCTCGGCGTACTGCTCGTCGGTTCCTTCGATTTGCGGGATGGGTTTCGCAGAGGTCGAGGTGTAGGTCTTGACGAGGGAATTCCAGTAGAGCCAGAGGGAGACGATGCCAGCAATGACGAGGCCGATGAGCGATCCGAAGATCCAGAGGGCGTAGACCCACCAACGACGGCGACGTTTGGTAGGGGGCGATCCCAGGGCGGGATGAAGTGGAGCGATCGGGTTGGGGAGGGGGGTGGTTTCCATGCTCATGTGGGGTCGTCCCGGCGGTGCCGGGCGAAAGTTGTGCGGTTCCTCAACCCGCGGATACGGGCGTGGGTTGCTGCGGATTCGAGCGAGACTTACCTGAGATCCTCCACGTTGGGGCGGACTTGGCAATCGTGGCGACGTGGGGGTGGATGCGCTGGAACTCTCACACCAGCGTGAGCGCGATTCCGGGCAGGGCGATGAGCCACCACACCAGAGAGCCGGATTCGACGTGCTGGAGAAGTGCGAAGTAGATCCACGCCAGTGCAAACGCGATGCCGGCGAAGCCCAACGCCATTAGAAAGGGGTCACTGAAGGTCAGGGTATGCACGAACCGGACCAACGCATACAAAATGGAGCAAAGGAGGGGGCTTTCGGACACGAGCAGCACTCGGACCAAGACCGTCAGAACCAGGAATTTGATGAGGAGCATGCCGGAGGGGGCCAGGTTTAGCTCGAACGTAGCCACTCGGGCTCGGGGAGCGCGTACGGGCGGAAGACTTCCAGGTAGCCTTCCCGGTCCTGGTAGAGCAGGGCCCGGTGAAGTCCGAGGCGACTGGCCATGGGGTTATCGATGAGGCTGGCCGAGTCGTTGGCACTCATCTGGAAGAGGACGCGGTAGCCGAAGTCGGCAAGGCCTTTCCGGCCGAAGAATCGGACGGCATTGGCGTGAGTGTCGCAGGCGATCAACACGTGGATTCCGTGGGCCGGACCTTCGGAGATGAGTTCCTTGAAAAGTGCCCCTGGGTGTGGAGTGGAGTCTGACGAACCGAAGGCGAATTCGTCGTCCTGACGCAAGGCTCGGAATTGCTGAAGTCCATGGACGAGCAGGAACCGGGCGGAAAGGTCCCCCGTGGATGGGGTCGCGATGCGGGAGTGGATTTCGTCGGCAAGCCGTTGGATCACGGCGGCCGCGTCACCGGGGCGGGCCATCGTGACCGGATGTTTCAGGCCCGCGGCGACCTTGTTGAAGTACTCCAGCTCGGGTGCATCCGGGGCGCTGCCGTCCAGGACGAAAAACTCTACGCCGCCAGTCGGGTAGTGGGCGGCGAGGGCGGCGAGGGCGATCCCGAAGAGCCCGAGCACGGCGTCGTCGCGTTGACCGACCACCAGGAGGTTGTCGGTGCTGCGGCGGGCGAAAGCCACTTCGGTGGGGCCTTTGATGGAGTTGGGTGCGCCGAGCCAGGTCCGAACCACGGCCGGCGGCTGGGTGGGAATGTCCCTGAGGACCTGGCGCAGGCGGGAATTCTCGCGGACATCGGCAGGGGCGTCGCCTTCGAAGATCAGAGGACTTCCGGCAGGCGGGGAGAGTCGGTCGGCTTGTTCGCGCACGCGCTGGAGGTGGGCATCGCGGACGTCATCGGGGAGCCAGACGACCTGGAACGGGCTGTTGCCGGTGCGGGCGCCGGCGGCGTCGTTGTAGATGGCTTCGCCAGGGCGGGAGAGCAGTCGGGGGGCGGGATTTTCCTCATCCATGATGAGGAGGGCGTCAGCCTCATTGCACTGGAGGGCAATACGCACGGCCATCTGGCCCAACGTGCTGCGAGCGACGGTGTACGCACCTCCGAGGGTTTGGGAGCCCAGGATGACGTGAATGCCGAAGGCCCGGCCCTGGCGGACGATGCGATCGAGAAGGACGGAGGCGTTCTGGGCGATGCGATCTTCCTCGACGAAGAATTCCTGGAACTCGTCGACCAGCAGGAGGACGCGGGGCATGGGGAGGGAACCCGGGGTGCGCCGGTAGGAGGCGATATCCTGCACTTCAGCGGTCCGGAACAGCTCACCGCGTCGGCGGAGTTCTTCATCGAGGCGTTGGAGGACGCTGAGTCCGAAATCACGGTCGCTTTCGATGGCAATGACGCGGGCGTGGGGGAGCCGATGGGTGGCGTAGCATTTGAATTCGACGCCCTTCTTGAAGTCGACGAGGTAGAACTCGACCTGATCGGGGCGGCACCAGAGGGAGAGGTTGGTGATGAGGACGTGGAAGAGCGTGGACTTGCCGGAACCGGTTTTTCCGGCGATGAGCGCGTGTTGGCGGGTGGCTTTGCCGAGGGCGAGGTACTGGAGCTTGGTGGCGCCGGTGCGTCCGATGGGGACCCGCAATTCGGAGGCGGTGTCGCCGGTCCAGAATTCCTCGGCGCCTGGAGCGATATGGGCGAAAGGGACCTCGACGCGGTTGGAGTCGCGGTTGGCGCGGGCCACCTGGTGGATGAAGGCGGTGACGGCTTCGGTGGCGGCCGGGGGATCGAGCCGGAGGATCGTGCCTGGAACGCTGCGATCGTTGAGAAGCGAGGGTTGGGCGCTCGAAGCGGGAGGGAGGGTGAGGCGCAGCGCCGATTGTCGGAAGACTTGGATTGGAAAATCGGCCGGCAGCGCTTGATTCATGTCGCGGTGCACAAGGAGGAAGACGCCACAGCGAGCGCCGGTGTTAGCGATGGAATGGAGTCGGCGCAGAGCCAGGTCGGAGAATCCGGCGGGAAAATCCGCGAGAATGAGGAATCGGTATTTCTCGGCGATATTGCCGGCCTGCTCATTGTATTCCGCAATCGTCGGGTACTCGTTGCGGAGGTACATCTGGATCACCTTTTCGAGGTGGTCGTTGAGATCGGCGAGGCGTTCCTCGAGTTGGGAGGATTGGGTCCAAATACGGCCGTGGATGAGGTGTTCGGCTTCATCGGCCAGATGGGTGAGGCCGGCGAAACTCTGGCCGAGGCCGACGGGGTCGTAGACGGTGAACGAGACTCGGCCAGGCGGGGCATTGGCGAGCAGTCGGCAGACGACGTGATTCAGGGTGCCGAGGGCCAGCGCGCGTTGCGAGGCATCGGCTTCGATGAGAAGGGAACCTTCTTTGGGAAACTGGAGCAGAAGGGGCAGGGACCAACGGCCGGAGGGTTGTTGAGCCCGGACAGCGTCGGGGGGCAGGGCTCGAAGGATATGTTCCAGATCAGCCTCCAGATGTCCGAAACGAACCGTGGGCGAGAAACTGGCGGGCGGGACCCACGAGCTGGGCGGGCTGGGGAGGAGGTTCGCCGATTCGTCGGCCTTGAGTTCACGAACCGCGTCGAGGGCGTCCAGGAGAGGCATGGCCTCCCGCGTCCAGTGGGTTTCCAGATCATGGACGGCATTGGCTTGTTCCTGAACGGAACTTTCGCGAGTTCGGTCGGCGTCCTGGCGTGCCTGGGCGATGCGTTCCTGACTCTGAGAATGGGTGTGTTCGCTGGCGGTGCGGTCAAGAGCTTGAAGACGGTCAAGACGGTTCTGAAGGTGGAGTTGATTGCGGGCGATGGCGCGGTTGGCGCGGGCATCGACTTGGGCCGGGAGGGCGCCCCGATTCTTTTCGAGCCAGTCGGCGAGCTGGCTCCACGCCTCGTGGCTGCTTCGGGAGATGTCCTCGAACGTCGCTTCGAGATGCGCTTTGGCATCACGGAATGTTTCGGCGGATTTCTCGCGACTGGAGAGAAGGAGGACCCTGGCTTGTCCGAGTCCCTGGATGATGCGATGGGCGGAAGGGAGCGCGAGGTGGCGGCCCACGAAATGGAGGGTGAGGCCCAGAAGACCCAGGCCAGCGGCGGCGCTGCCTAGCTCGATCCAGGAAGGGAAGGTGACGCGGAAGTATTGAAGGACGGGGATAATCGCGACGGGAGAGAGGACCAGGATCAGCGTGATCGGCCAGGCGCGGGAGATGGCGGGCAGCAGGCGTTTGCCGAAGCTGACGAGATCGGATTGGGTGGAATCGAGGGTGGAGGCGAGACTTTGGGCGAGTATGTCCTCGGTCGGGAAAAGATCAGGCCGGGCGGACTCGTGGGCGTGGGGGAGGCATTTCGTGAGGTTGCGGCCCAAGACGCCCAGCAGCCGGTGGGCCGCCTGTTCGAGGGTGAGGAGATTGCGTTCGTGAGCAGCGAGTGCCGCACTGAAGGTGTCGAAGTCCGTCTTGGCGGAGGCGAGTCCGGCATCGCGCTTCCGGGTGGCGCGAAGCATTTCCCGCTGGATCTCGAACTTGCGTTTGCCTTCTTCGGCGTCAGCGCGTTGGGCGGCTGCTTTGCGGACGGTGACCTGGGCTTGGCGGATCGACGTGATGCGATGACGGGCTCGGGCCTGAGCACTGGCGACAGCCTCTTCGAAGTCGTGCCGGGCCTGGGCGAGGCTGGCCTGCAACTGGTCCTCGGCGGATTTCGTCGTGGAATCGGCGCGCCGCTGGGCGACGCGATCGCGTTCACGGGAGCCTTCAAGGTTCTTGGCGTGCCGGATGGCGGCGTCGCTGGCAAGGGAGCGAAGCCGTTCCAGGGATTGAAGAATCTGGTCGGGGCTGGGGCAGGGTTTACTCACAGACCCTCCTGACGCGGGTGACGACTTCATCCAATTGTTCGAGGGCATTGCTGGCGCGATCGACGGCGGCGAAGAGATTGACAAGGTAGGTGCGCTCGAATTCAGCGCCTTTCGCGTCGGTCCATGTTTCGCGTGTCGCCTGCCATTGGCTGGCGAGGTCGCGAGTTAAGGCGACGAGCCGTGAGCGGCTTGCGGCGATGCTCATGGCGTCGGCCCGGATTTCGGGGCATCGGCGGTCTCGGGTAGGGGGACATCGCTCAGGGGCGGGAGCGATGCGGGGGCTGTCCGGCACTCGGCGTACTCCTCGAGCAGCCGGACGGCCTGAGTCAGCCAGGCGATGGCCCGGGGAATATCGTGAGCCAGGACGGAATCGAGCGAACCCAGCTGGCGGGCGAGAAATTCCGTGCGCGGTCCGAGGTCGCGGATCCAAAGTTTCACGGTGCGCAAGTGTTCGTCGGCTTCCTCGAGGGATCGGCGCGCAGCTTGGACGGCGTTCTGCTCCACGGGTGTGACGTCCCGAAAAGTGGCGATCCGGGCACTGAGCAGGGCTTGCTGGGCCGATTCCAGAACGTGGGTCCGGCGAAGCACTTCCCGTTGCCAATGGAGAAGCCGGTCGGTTTCGAGCCAGAGCTGGGTTCGCCTCAGGTCGGAACTGATCTCGTCGAGCACTGGAAGGGCCTTGGCGTGGAACATAACAAGGCTGGCGCGGAAGGCGTCGAGGGTGTCGATGGACCGGACCTGGGCGATCTCGGGCATGGCGGGCAGTCAGCGTTGGTTGAGGTATTCCTCGATCCGCTGGGCTTTGCGAAGAAGGTAGGGGGTATGCTGGCTGGACGCCTCGGTGAAATGCTTCAACGAACGCATGGCGGTCCGGAATTCCTCGGCGAACTTGTGATGTTCCTGGTCCTGCCAGGTGTCACCGAGGGCGACGAAACGGGCCTGGAGCGAGGACATCCCCGTCTGGAGCTCGGTATTGAACCGCTTCAACTCATCGGCGAAGCGCCGGACATCGTCCGGATTCATGATTGCCTGGCTCATACGCGATTTCCGTAGAAGCCTGCGGCAGACGATCGGGGTCGCGCCACAGGATTCAATTGGTAGGACGCACACTATCTGTGGGCAACCGATTCGGCAAACGGCGTCATGGGAGCCTCCGAGGGTGACAGGTTTCCAGTAGGAGTCGCAGACTGGGCGTAACGACGCCGTTCGCTCGGGAGAAGGCAGTCTTGGAACCTCCCCTGGGGATTCCGGGTGGTATCGGTCCGGGCCGGGGGTGGGATGCCTTCGCGCGCTCGGGAGGAAGACGCTGTGATAACCGCGAACGGATGGGGGCTAAGTGATTCAGGACGAACGAAACGAAATGGGGCAACCGTTGGGCCGGCCACTCCCGGAGTGGAAGCCGGCTGGATTGCCGCAACGAACGGTTTTGGCGGGACGATTCTGCCGGTTGGAGCCGCTCGAGGCGGAGCAACACGGCCCCGATCTCCAAGCGGCAAATGCACGAGATGCTGAGGGTCGGATGTGGACCTACCTACCGTATGGTCCTTTTTCAGGGTGGAGCGAGTACCGGGCCTGGCTTGAAGGGGTGGCGAAGGGAACGGACCCACGATTCTACGCGATCGTCGATGCGGCCACGAGGCGCGCGACGGGTGTGGCGGCTTACCTGCGGGTCGATCCTCCGAATGGCGCGATCGAGGTTGGGCATCTGGGGTATTCGCCGCTACTCCAGCGGACGCCGGCGGCGACGGAGGCGATGTTCCTGATGATGCAGCACGCCTTCGCGCGGGGGTATCGGCGTTACGAGTGGAAATGCCATGCCCTCAATGCGCCTTCGCGGGCGGCGGCCGAGCGGTTGGGATTTCGTTTTGAAGGACTGTTCAGGCAGGCGGCCGTGGTGAAGGGAAGGAGTCGGGATACCGCCTGGTTCTCGATCCTCGACTCGGAATGGCCGGGATTGGAACGTGCGTTTGAACGGTGGCTGGACCCCTCGAACTTCGACGAAGCCGGCCGGCAGAAGGTCCGCCTGGCAGATCTGACCGCGGTCAGGCGGTCGCCGGACGATCCCAGAGGCGGTGGGTCACGCGCAGCAGGGTGAAGCCGCAGGCGAGCCCCCCTCGGTGGACGAAGCGCTGGTAGAAATCGAGGTCGGTCATGACCTCGGAGCGGCGCCAGCGGGAGGCTATCGGGCGAAACGGGCGGGAGCCAGCCCCAGCGGCAGGGTTGGTGATCGGATGGACTGGGAAGGGTCGGTTTTGACAACCATTGCCTGCATCAGCCCAGCAGTTCTCATTTTGAAAGAGAGGCCTGAGCGCGAGGGTGGGCGCGGAGGTGGTTGGAACGGGGCGTGATCGAGAAGGACGGCCCGGGGAGGCGTGCGGAGGGGAGATCCGGGCAAGCCAGAGCGCCGCGGACCGATGGGCCGCGGTGGGGTGGAGGAGGCGGTCAGGCTTTTTTCGCGTACGGTCCCAGTTCGAGGCCGCGCATCATGAAGCGCAACACGCCCTGCCAGCTGGGAAAGTGCAGGTAGAGGGTGAGCGCGCGTAGGTGATCTAAAAAGGTTTGGCGGGACGCCAGACGGGCGCGGACCAGCCGGTAGGGCTCATCGAGGCAGCCCAGGGCCGTATGCAGCAGGAAGGCCAGGAGGTTGAGGGAGGTGAGGACTGCCGCCAGGTGCTTCTTGCCGTGACCGAAGTTGTGCTCGAGGTGATAGCCCTTGGTCTTGAGGGTGTTGTTGTTCTCGTTCTCGATCTTCCAGCGAGCCCTGGCCGAGGCGACCAAGCTGGCGATGTTGGTCTCGTTGATCGGCCAGTCGGTCACCCAGGAGTTGTGATAGATCGTGTCGCCCTTGGCGTTGGTAACGCGGACTTCACACCAGTTGACCTTGAGAGCGTCCTGGCCCTCGGCCAAGGGGGCGCCGTTGGCCCAACGGTAGGTGTAGGTGTGG
>Ga0335394_10006158_pt1 | contig 13529 bp, 7 predicted proteins | sample MAT03_FD_205741 | JGI IMG/M metagenome (GOLD analysis project Ga0335394, IMG submission 205741) | Freshwater microbial communities from Lake Fryxell liftoff mats and glacier meltwater in Antarctica - MAT-03 (spades assembly) (version 2) ...
GCGCCGAGAGGGCGGTAGCCCTCCAGAAAATCCTCGTAGCCGTAGGCCGGGTGGAAGGTGCACATGCGAACCAGACCATGCTGGCCAGAATCGCCGATAACGTCGCGCTGCTGTGTCGGCGTGAGCGCCGCGAAGCTGGCCCCAAAGGCGGTGTAGGCCGCCAGGTCGCGGGCCGCCTGCTCGGCCCAGTGAGTCTTGCCCGTGCCCGGCGGGCCGTAGAGGATAACCTGGCCTTTGCGCGCGAGGGCGCCCTGGATGCGCCCTGGGATGCCGGCGAGTGTGGGCGTGATATGCTGATGGGCCACCCCAATAACTAACTTTGGAGCGGGAGGCGGGGGTTGTGTGGCCGAGAGTAGATGGGTCTCGATCGCTACCAGGTTCTCGAAATGTTTGCCCAGCAGCCGCACGCTACTCTGCAAGCCCTCGTCGGTTGGGAAGCTAAACTCGCCGACATGCAGCCACTCGACCGGGTGGCGGTGCGGGAAGTCCGCCGGATCGGACGGATCGTAGCCGTAGGCTCCGGTGACACGCCCGATCGCGAGGTTCTTTGTGCCGCTCGCCGCGACGACCAACTCGCCTGGGTTAATGGCGGCCACAAAATTGAATACCTGGGATACGAGGCTGTTGATGGCCGGGGGTGAAAGGCTATAGGTCTGGCCAGCGAGCGCCTTCACACGCTCCTTCGACTGCCTGTCGTAGGTCAGCTCGCTCAGGTCGCCCAGCTCGTGCCAGCCGATGGCCACATACCTCCCCTCCAACATCGGCGGCCAGCGGTTCATCGGATCGGTGCCGTCAGATGTGCCGATCCGCCAGTAACGATGGGGTCGGCCGTTCCGTTCGTGAAGCAGCATAGTGAGGTGACTCAGATGCATGCCTAGAGATCGGGCGATCGCCACAAAGCGTCCGGCGGAGCGATAGCGCCCTGGATCGACGGGTGGCACCTGGAGCAGCTTGATCAGATGGTGGCGCTGGAAGTCGATAACATGGAAGTCGTCGAGCTTTTGCGGAAACAGTAGGTTGATGTACTTGTGGCCCCAGGCGGTGTCGTGAATGTCCGGCGCCTCGCGCTCGAGATCTGCCTGGAGTCGAATATAGTCCAGATTGTCGGCCTGATCGGGAAGCGCCGCGACCAGGCCTGCGGCGCGCACAAGCTGGTCGCGGTGCTGGCGTGCCCGCTCTACTGCTTCATCGAGGGTGAGGACACGCTGCCTCTGTGGACTACCGGTCATCCACTGACCAGTTTCGCTGCTGCGGTAGATGCCGAACTTCAGGGCGCTGCCGCCGGCGATGCTGCCGAAGATGTTAGGAAACTCCTCATCATTTTTGAACTCTAGCCAGTAGACCATGCTATCGCGGCTGCCGTGCAGGTGCATGGCATTAAGCAGGGCCTCACCGTCGAGCCGCTGGAGCACCTCTGGGGCGAAGCGTTCGCGGAAGGTCGCGTACCAGGCACCCAGCTGGGCCTCGCTAGGAAGCGATCCTTCACTTATCCGGCGCTCGTAGCGTTCGCGGAGTTGGCTGGCAATGCGGTCATCAAGCATGAGAACCCCGTTATGATGGGCGGACGACGAGACAGGGCTGGCGTAGGAGAGCGAGGTCTGTGCTGAGCCCAGCTCTGAGCAGGGCCGCCCCTGCCAGGGAGTAGATAGAGTGGGGTGCGGAGAATGTGATCGAGGATAATGGCCCGTCGCTGCTCGCCGCGCCTTGTTGAAAGGCCCGAGCAGCTGCGAGCGCATCGCTGGCGTGGGTGTGGCCCTCCGGCTTGTTTGAGACAAACGCCTCCCAGACGAGGAAGTTCGCCCGTCCGCTAGCGAGGTCTGACCAAAGAAAGGTCGGCCTAACGAGGGCTTTAACACAGACGAGGCGCTCAAAGAGCCAGGCGCACTGGGCCAGACCAACGGCAAGCGCCCCTGAGCCTGCGCCAGCGCACCAGGCCCGGTTGCCCTCACCGGTTCGAGCAGAGGTCAGCTCGGCTGGCTCATCACGTAGGTCAATAACGAGGGGACACTCAAATCCTATGGTAATGGGATGACCAGCTATAAAGTCAGCTTTAAGAAGATCAGCGAGTGCCGTGAGGCTGGTGCCCGCTGTATCTTCTGTGTCCGCGTGGGCCGACAGCCGACACCAGGCCAGGCGGCCCTTCTTCTCAGAGCCGATGTCGACGGCATAGATCTGGAGCTGGGGGCTGTCATTGTGCATTCTTGAGCTCCGTATGGCAGGATAGATTAGTGCTCACGTGGCCAAAGGGCAAGAGCTTCGTCGAGTGATGCCCGCCAGGGCTCGTGATCACCGGGCCGCCAGCATGTATAGGGCTAGCGCCCGCCTGCTCCCTTCAGGTCGATCACGCAATTCCATGAGCAGCCAGCAGGGGGTGAACCGCCTGGGTCGAGCAAGAGCAGGCGGCGGGCTGCTCCATCGGAATGGTATCCATCACATAGACTAAGGGATGCTACCAACTTGTCAGAGTGCTTCATGGTGTGCTTCTGCTATCTTGAAGGCAGTCCATGCCTCCTCTAGCATTGGCATTAAGCGTGAGCGGGTCGCGATAATCTCTTGGCCGAGTTGCCCCAGCACATCAGGTCCTTGTTGCAGCAGCAAGAGTAGGTGCTGTCTTCGTACTTCAAACTCTCGGTTTACGGTATCAATGTCACGCTGATGAACTGGTTCATTCGGATTGAATCGGAAATTTCGTTCGTGTCCTTGTCGCCATTGCATCAGTTCAGCGGTCAGCGCTTCGCCAAAGCCTGGAATTTGCATAATACTTAATCGTTGGATATCGTCTGCTGTTTCAATACCATAGGATGCCAACATAGCGCTTCGGCCCTCCCCTATCCCGCGAATTTTAGCCCGGTCGATCCGAAATCTATCGAGATATTGCTGCCGCTGGCGTATCTCCCGTCCTGCCTCAGGTTTAGCTAGCCGGCGACGGTGTTCATTTGGGAGTTCTACCAATTCCACATGTATATTTTCTAAGGCTTTCAGCTTCTTCGTGAAAGCTTCCTGTGACGCCTCTTGCTTCCATTGGGCTAAAGTGTTTCCCCATTTTATTTTCGCTGCTGAGTAATCCTTTTCTGCTGTAGCCTTTTTTTCGGGAGAGACCCTTGGCCATACAGTGAAGGCAAGGCTATAACAGGCTAAAGAGGCGATCAATCCTCCATCTGCAGCAAATGCATTGCAAGCTGACAGCCCTGCAAACATAAGCCCAATACTAAGCACCTTGAGCAAGGTTTTTCGATAGCTGTTTGGCGTCTCGACAGCTTGAGGAGGGTGCCACGGTTGCTCAGAAGGAATGGCAGGCTCTGGATCCGGGTCTGGAACCGCCAAGATGGCCTTCCACAGCGTGGCAAGATCGACGGTTCCTGTTCGGCCAACTGGAGCTATCCGTTGGCCAAATAGACGTGCGCCTGTCTGTACTTCAACCGCGCACCACGGGCAGGCTGCTAACTCTCTCGGATAATGGTGCCAGCTTGCCCGAGCGCATATGCGGAGACTAGACTTTAGCTTCTCAAGCGCCTCAACCCATGTCTTTGCATCCGGACGCGTGCTGTTGACGCCAGTGCGTCCGAAAGCCCTGATAAAAAGCTGCGCGATGGAGGAACCCATTGTCTCCAAAGAAACGGTGTGCGGTGGGCGCTCCATGCTGTTCGCGGCGCGGTCTGGGCCATAGGCGAAGCGGTACTCGCTAATGGCTTTCTCTAGTGGCATTTCGCCATGACCGGTATATCGACCGGCAAACGGATGTCGGCCCATGTAGAGCAGATGAAACAAGAGAACGGCGAGGCCGAAGCTGTCATGACTCGCCGTTCGAACAAGCCCGCGAAACGTGCGCCCGTGAAGCTCCGGGGCGGTAAACAATGCTATACCAACATCACAGGTAAAGGCGTTCGTTCCCGTGCCGATCTGGAACGAGTCGCAGTCAATCAACATCACCGTTCCATCTGCTCCGACGAGCAGATTGCCATGATTAACATCGCCTACGACATGCCCGTGCTGATGAACGCCCGCAAAAGCCCGTGCGATATTGGCCGCAACATGGGTTAAGAATCGAAAATCTGCATCTGGAAAAACGTCTGCGCGGCTCTTTGGGCTATAAAGCTCGTGGATATTGCGGCGCCCCACGATGCGCGGCATGACGAATCCTTGCACTGCTCCCTTGCGATCACATATCAGGTCAATGGGCCAGGCAGCAATCTTTAGCAAGGAGGGATGTACGGCCTTCGTCAGCGCAGTAAGTTTCTGGACTTTTCTGTTGTCAGGGGGGGATGCGTAGATCTTGGCGACTCGATCATGCATCCCCTCAATCGCAAAGACCGACCCTTCTCCGCCCCGACCAAGCACTTGGCCGAGGTGAACGTTTGTATGCGCAGAAGACAGAACGAATTGCGTCATAGTTGATGCTGTTACTGTCGACACGTTGCTAAAATGAGCGATACGTCGTCGTCGGTGCGCGAACTAACGCGCTCGGATGCGAGAAATCGCTCCAGCGATGCCGAAAGACCCGTAATCTCCTCGGCTCCATTTGCAGCTAAGAGCGGCTGGAATATCCCGTTGAAGAACGGCTCATAGACTGACGTGCTGGCATAGTGCAGGGCGAGCGGCTCAAGGCCATCCGTCAACAGCGCGATATCCATCACCTTCCCTGCAAATGACTCGATCTGAAAGCGATCCACTGCGTCGTCATCGGTGAGGAAGTGGGTGGTGTTGGCGTACTCGCCACGTTGTGGCCAGAATACCCAACACCACTCGCCAGCGTCATCACTGACTACGATCACCCCATCACCAATCTGGAGCGCACCCCCGCCACTTGGCCCCAGGACTGCAATGAGGAGGGTCGATGCAAGATCACGCGGTGCTGATCCGCACTGCTGTGCTGCGCTAAGCACTGCCTCACGAGCTGCTACCGCAGCATCACGCAGCATCACGCGATAATCTGGTGGTTCTGCGTCAAGAGCCTGGACAATGAATTGGATGACTGTCTCCACCGCGACTTCCGCACCACGTTCTGCCAAGGCTGCCGAGCCAGCGCCATCTGCAATGGCAGCTACCAGTGTCTCGGCACCTACCACGCTGCAAGCAATTTGATCCTGGCAAGGAAGGTCGGCTTTGATATGGGAGGTGCCCTTTGCGCGGGCTGCTGCAAATCGCCACATGGGTAGCTACTCCACCACAGCCCAGCCGTTTGGGGCTGTTGGGTTTGTGAGCGGAACCGCTTCGCCGGGCTGCGAGCGTGATACGCTACCAAGCGAGTTCGAAAGCCAGATAAACAGTTCTCTGAAAGAAAGGCCGCGCAATTTCAGCGGCTGTCGTACCGAGATGTTGGCCAGACCGCTCATATCGGCTCCTGTAACGCCGACCGCATAAAACATCAGCGATTTTGAAGCTTCTCCCTCTCGAATAGCGACCGTGGCAGTGGCTACATTGTCCGTTGGGGCACCATCGGTGATCAGAAACACCCAGGGTCTATAGTAGCCAATGCCGTTGGCTTTGTAGGCTGCCTTGCGCTCTGCCACCAGCTCGATCGCTTTCTGGATCGCTGCTCCCATAGGCGTGTCACCAGTTGGAATAAGTGTCGGTGCCTGGAAAGCATCTGCGGTAACAAAGGGCTGCACTACATCTACCGGGCCGAAGGTGACAATCGCAACTTCGACTCGCTTCGCGGCCATAGTATCCGAGCGAAGTTCCTCGGCAAGCGTCTCTAGACCTCTGTTCAATTCAGCGATTTTTGCCCCGCTCATCGAACCGGATGTGTCCAGCAGTAAGATACAGGGGCAGCGGGGTTCCGGGTTGTCGGCGAACTCAACGCCCGCAAACGGAACTTGCTCAAAATCCGACATGGCTTTGGGTTCTCCTATCCTTGTGTTATGCATCCTGACAATTTACGACGCTAGCCTCAGAACAGCTCCCCCTGCCCCTCGCTTACCTTCTTCCCCCGCCCGCCCTTCGCGCCCGCCTTCTTCGCCCCCTTATCATGCAACCCCGCCATTACCTCTTCCGCGTACCGCTCGTGATTCAGGGCCAGCAGCCGGTCGAGCACCTCGCGCCGCGCCGCCTCGTTGAGCGTGTAGCGCAGCCCCTGCTTCGTCTCGTGGAAGCCGTAGCCCAGCTCCAGGTCGCCCCAGCCGTAGGTCGCCGCCACCGCCGCGTCCATCTCGACGTGCAGCCGCCGCAGCTCGGCGATGTCGTCGCTGGCCTCGCCGGGGTTGTGGAAGCGGTTGTAGGTCTTGGTCAGGCCCTCTTGACGGGAGAGCATGGTCTGTCGCCGGTGGTCGTAGTATTGTTCGCCAACCTGATCTAAATCGTCGGATGACTGAAATTGCGAATTGTACAACTGCTTTGACTTAAGGCTTACCGGAAACGGGTATGTATCGAAACAATCAGTTGGGATATACCGCGCATCTCCTTTCAAAGTAGAGCCGTATTGAAGTACCCAGGAAGTATGAAAGTTTGATTGCAACAAGGCAAAGTGGCAGTGTTTATCTAAAGCAAAGACAATAGTTGCATGTGAATAGACAAGCCCTTTTGGAATAAAAGTAAAGGCAAGCGTTTTACTTGTTTGCGCTACTATTAGCCCTCTGATCAAGGGTTGGAGAGCTTTATATAGACGCTCTTGCCTTCGGCCAAACTGCCACCAGTATTTTGCATACCCACCACCACTCTTCATCCTGTCAGGATACACTCTTTCTTGAACAATTTCTAAGCAGCGTCTGTAGTTCTTTGCTCTTTCCAACGGCCAATCAAAGAAGTTGATAGTGTATCTACTTGGTTTCTGTTCTGGATGCGAATTAAGATCTTGCCCGTTAATAAATGGGAAAATAATATTTTTATTGTGAGCCTCTTCAGTTATAAGTAGTAAAGCTTCATCTGGTTCAAGCAAGAAACCAACCCCAACTACATTTGTTCCCATATGACAAATGTCATCATTCTCAAGAATCGTGTGTATACTCCCAGTAGTAGAATTTCCCTCTAATTGACTAGAAATAGAATCAACCCTATTTCCGTCCAGTCGCACCGGAATAACTTTGGCTCCCTTTCTGATATGCACTATACTAACTATGACAGCCGCAAGCCCAGGCCAGGGCCTATTATTCTCAGCGTGATAAATCACTCCGCCCGATCCTACAATGGCATCAAGACCCGTTAAGCGAGTGTCACCCTGAGCAATCGTATTTGTAGCGATAAGCCCAAGGGCTCCTCCTTGATAGAGTATCGAGAAGCTGCGAAGAAAGAAGAATGCGCTCAAGTCTGCATTGCCGCTTGAGCCGGGGTACACTTCATACAGTGCATCGCGGTACTGACCACCCAGTGTTTCCCGAATGCGCCGCCCTCCTACGAACGGCGGGTTGCCCACGATCGCGCTGAAACCAGGGGATAGGGGATAGAGTTCAGGGTTCAGAGTCCCGGCCATGGCCTCCTCCAGCATATGCTCAAACTCCGCCTTGCCAATCCCCTGAACCCTATCCCCTATCCCCTCAACAAACACCTCGGGGAACTCCAGCGGCCAGTGGAAGGGCTTGCGGCCCTGGAGCAGCGAGTCAGCGTCACGGCGCAGCTCGGTGAACAGCTCAGCAGTACGATCCTGAACCCTAGACCCTGAACCCTGAACCCGCTGCTCATCAATGGCGCGCACGAGCATGGCGTAGCGGGTGAGGAAGCGGCCGCGGCGCTCCTCGCGGGCCCTCGGGTCGGCGGCGAGGGCGGCGGCCACCAGCAGGTCGGCGCCCAGGCGCACGACGTCCATAGCCCGCTCGGCGCGTTCCAGGAACTGGGCCTTGCGGGCGGCGTCGCGGGCGTCGAGCACCGGCGCGGTGCGGATCTCGCGGCGCAGGGCGAAGGCCTTACCCAGGGCCTTCTCCACCGGCCCGGTCACCCAGTCCAACCGGCGGTTGGCCTGATCCGCCCGCAGCGACCAGCGGGTGAGCTGCTCCACATCGGCGATGCCGAGCAGCGAGTCGCCACTGCGCAGGGCGTGGTCGAGGAAGGAGAAGGGCCGGCCCTTGGCCAGGGTGATCAGCCAGAGCGAGAGCTTGGCCATCTCCACGGCGAGGGCGTTCTTGTCTACCCCGTAGAGGCAGCGGTCGGCCACGAGGCGGCGGGCGAAGACCAGGCGCTCGGCGGGGTCGGCGGGGATGGCCTCGTCGGGGCTGGCGGCGGGGAGGCCATCGGGGGTGATCAGTCTTCGGGTTCCGGGTCTCGGGTTTCGGGTTCCGGCTTCGCCTTGCTCGAAGGCTCCAGCTTCGGCGAGAGCGCGCTGATCATGCGGTTGAGCATCTTCCCCGTGTCCTGAAGCAGGCTCCATGCCCGAAGCGCCTGATCGCGATGCAGAAATTGCAGACGCACCGCTATCTGAACGTGCGTCTCCACTTCCATCAGCGAGCCCCGCGCGATCGACAGGTGGTTGAGATACGCCTTGCGATGCGTCCGACCGTAGCCCTCGGCGATGTTCGCTGGTACCGAGACCGCCGCCCGCCTGATCTGGCTTGTCAGCCCGTAGAGCTCCTCCTTCGGGAACTGCTGCGTGAGCCGATAGATCTCCTCCACGAGATCCATCGCTCGCCGCCAGACGTCCAGATCGCGGTAGCTCTTCGCGGGCATGGTCATCCTCTCCTCGCAGATCGTCCCCGGAACCCGGAACCCGGAACCCCGAACCCGCCTCAGCAGATGCCCAAGCTTCCAGCAGCCGCTCAGACAAGTATCTGCACGCCTGAACCAGGAAGGCCCCCGAGCCCATCGCCATATCACATACCGTCAGACTCAGCAGATAAGATGCGCTGCGCAGCCTCCACTGCTCCTTAGGCAGGCCCTCGGCGGGGCCGACGTAGACCAATGGCTCCAGGGTGTACTGGATGATCGGCTCAGTGAGCGAGCGCGGCGTGTAGTGCGTGCCGGTGGCGCGGCGCTCGGCCCCGGCGGTGACGTAGACGCTGCCGGCCGGGATCACCGTCGGGCGGCCGTAGTCGTCGTCGCGCACCAGCCCGGCGAAGGGCAGCACGCGGGTGTAGAGCGCCTCGTCGTTGCCGCAGGCCCCGCGGAGCTGCGCGGCCCGCCAGGCGTCGGGGACGGCAGCCCAGGCCTTCTTCAGCGCGCTCGGCGACCGGCCGGTCTGCTCCTTGAGGTAGTCTAGGAAGCTGCCCTCGCCCCGCCCCGCCTCGCGCTCAAGCTCGTCTAGGCCGATCTCGGGCTCATGCTCGCGGGTGCCGGCGAGACCGAGGATCGGCTCGACGGCGCGCACCGCAGTGTGGTCGAGCAGGCCCTCGTAGACGTGCCCGATCTGCTCGATGTCGAGGGCGCGGAAGGAGATCCGGCGGGCCTCGGCCGGGCTGCCGTCGCGCAGCTTCACCCGCAGCACCTGGAGCGCCTCCAGCAGGTGTAGGACGGTGCGGTTGGAGATCTGAGGGTAGACGGGATAGGGGATAGGGGGTAGCGTTTCCTGCTCTGGCCCGCCCATCCCCAATACCCTATCCCCTATCTCCTGCTCCGCCCGGCCCTCCAGGAAGGGGAAGCGGTCGGGGTCGAAGAGGCTGCCGCCGTAGGCCGGCATGGTCAGCCGGTCGTGGCGGAAGCCGCCGTAGACGGCGCGGAAGATCGCCAGGAGGCGGCCCCAGGCGTCGTGGCGGCGCTCCAGCACCTCCTCGCCCACCCGGTCGGCCTCCTCGCGCAGGGCGCTGAGCAGCGTCGAGGCGGCGTAGTTCCGGTCGTAGACGTCGTCGCCGAGCAGGAGCAAGTTCTGCTCCTCGGCGAAGAGCAGGAAGACCAGGCGCATCATCACGCTGAGGGCCGCCTCGTAGAGCCGCTCCTCGGGCACCGCGCGCAGCAGGCGGCGGCCCTCGTTCTGGTCGGCGAGGTCGAGGGCCTGCACGAGCAGCTCGACGGCGCGGCGCACCTGGTAGCCGAGCTGGTCGGTGACCTCCTGCTGGTCGCTGGCGCTCTGGCCGAGCAGGGCCTCGATGGTCTCGCCGTCGGGCACGCCGAAGAGGCGGCGGGCGCCGAGGAGCGAGCGGAAGGCCCGCAGCGTCAGCGGCTCGTCGAGCCAGAGGCGGGCGTACCAAGAGGCGAAGCCGGTGGTGGCGTTCTCGTCGGCGGGGCGGTCTACCAGCATCCACTGCTCGCCGTTGGTGAGCAGGCCCAAGCGCACGCCGGCGCCGCGCAGCAGGGTCATCATGCGCGTGGCGGGCGAGGCCTGCCAGGCGGCGCGGGCCATGGGCTTCTCCAGGCCCTGCCCGGGCGGGACGACGACCACCAGCATACGCGGGGATAGGGTGTCGGGTATCGGGCCTGAGCTCACCGGCTCGCCGATCACAAAGTCGGGGCGCAGCACCTCGCCGTGCTCGGGCACTGCGACCGTCAGCCGCTCCCAGAGCGCGACATCGTTGTTGGCCGGAACCCGAGACCCGGAACCCGGAACCCTGACCAGCACCTCGTCAGGCAGCTCCAGCACGCGCCGCAGCACCCATTCAGCCCAGGTGCGGTGGAGCGCCGGGTCGGCCTGGAGCCCGCCAGTATTGTCGAGCCACTCGTCGTAGGCCAGGCGCAGCTCGCGGGCCACATCGGCGTCGGGCGCGTCGAGCCCCTGCGGGAAGACGCGGGCGAGCACTGGCAGCGCGAGGAAGGGCCCCGAGATATCGAGCAGGGCGAGCCATTCGGCGTGGTGGCGGGCGATGGACATAGAATACGCCTCAACTAGTTAACTCGGCCGGGAATGACAAGCCGGAGTCTTCACGGTGCAGATTTAACGCCTCAATACTCGGTCCACCTTGATCGATGGGGGGTAACGAAACAGGCTGTCCTTGAAGCTCGCGATAGCAAGTTTTCATAAGAACGGGTGATACCAGCACGGTGGAGGATTCGGTATCAATGGCTGGCAGCTTCAAGTCAAAGAGCGTGTGAATATCCGCTCGAAGCAGGAGTCCATTAGATGGGTGATTTGTCTGATCACCGCGGTACGGCGTAATATGGGCGGCCTCCAGGGCGGGCTCCGCATCCGAGCCGGTGATTACACACCGTCCTTGATAGATCTGGAGCAACTGGCGCCGAAACTCTGGCTGGCCACGCCGACGGACGACTGCGGCGAGGGTTCGCTCACGGCTATCGACAGGGTCCTTGGGATCAAAGACGCCAGTACTGCTATATCGCTCTTCACGCAGAGTCAGGAAATGCGCCGTCTCCGCATCAACGCCTTCATTTTCTGGCCAAGGCTGAGCATAGATAGAAGGCGCTTTAGTCGGCTCTCCGGACTCTACGTGATCCTGCTCTGGAACAATCGTAGAATCTCTGCTCACATCAACGTCGTCGGATACGAGTGTCACTACCGAATCAGGAGTCAGCGCTTCTACCGTAGTAACGACCTCAGGCGTATCATCTTCTGGTTCATCGGGCGGAAAATCAACATCAGGGAGTAGCAGTTGAGGGCTATACGTATTCGAGAAGAAGCGACGAAGCTCGATAAACTGCTTTCCAGAAGCCTCAATGTCAGCTACCCACGTACGCCCCACATCGGTAATTTGCCAGACGATCTGGCGTTGCTGCCTGGGACGATTTTGGCTAAACCACCGCACCATAGCCATGTTACTCAATGTCACGTCTCTGCCGAAAGGCCGGGAAACGAGATCTTTTTTTGCCATCTGAATAAGTGCATTGGAAATGGTAGCCTTGTATGAGTTGCTGCGAATGGTGACAGCCCGTTGAGAGATATTCATTTGCTCGCGCACCAAGGGCCGCAGATCTTCGGCGGTGGCGGTGCCGTTCTTTGCAATAAGCCCAGTTAGCAATCTGTACCAAAGCGCTTCAGAGTTGCCGACAGGGAGTGCATCGTCACTGCTCACAAAGATGGCCTTTCTACGATGAGCCGAGCTATACCAGCAGCCTTTCACCGTACTTGAAGAGCGCCCGATCCAGTGTGCGATGAGTGATAGTTACATCCTCTGTCGAGAGGCGCGCAAGTTCGGTGATGAACCACCCTCGGTACTGATCATAGATATCCCAGTGGTCAGGCGCTGTGATGACCGCCTCAGAGCGCGTCAATACACGCTCATAAGCCAGGTGCTGCCAGGCCGCATAGGTATAGCGGTCGAAGATCGGCGAGCCGTAGAGTACATGGCACCAGAAGATGCTCCATACTGGAGCGCGCCAGCGGAAGTCACGGCGCAGGGCGGCATTACCCTCAGACGCCATGTAGCGCGGCAGGCCACGGAGCAGGCGCTGGAGGGAGGCCTGCTTCTTGCGCGACAAATTCATTGGCCGCCCGCCCTTACCGACATTCTTCCAGCGGGTGAGTTGCGTGATCGCCGCTGGATCACCCTTGCGGCCGTCATCGATAAAGGGGTCGTAGTAATTCTTGTCGTAGGTGGTGGGGTAGCGCCCACTTAGGCGCTGAATGTCTTCGATGGTGAGCATGCTCATCGGTTCCTCCGTGTTACGCCAGCCGCTGCGGCACCAGGAACATCACCGCCACCGGGAAGAGGCGAGCCTGGGGCTCGGCGTAGCGCGCGGCGATGCCCCGCGTCTCCTGCTCCAGCTCGCGCGGGATCTGGTCAAGGCGCAGGCGCAGGGCGTCGATGTTGCGCCGGTACTGCTCGCGCTCGGCCGTGCTGAACTCCGCCAGGGGCAGGAGCAGCTGCTGGGTCGGCTGCTCGACCTCGGCCAGCTCGCCGCGAATGGTGCGCTCCAGCTCCTCTAGCACCCGGGTGATATCGGCCGTCTCCTTGTCGCGCCGCTCATCGAGCAGCCGCTGGAGGCTCTCGGTGCGCTCCCTGGCCCGCGCCGCCAGGGCGGCCTGCACGTTGCCCTCGATGCTGGGCCAGAGCTGGGCCAGGTCAGCCCGCATCCCCGCGCCTACCTCGCGGCCCGTCATCGCCTCGATCGCGCCCTGCACCTGGCCGACGTTCCAGCGCCGGAACCGCCCCTGGCTGATCTCGCCGCCGGCCGCGATCAGCTCCTCGTGCAGCCGATAGCTGTCGCCGCCGATCACCACCAGGCGCCCGTAGACAATCGCCAGGGGATTTGTCGTCAGGTGATCAGGGACCACGCGGGCGGTGACGCGGTTGAGCTTCTTGCGCCCCTCACCGCTCCAGACCTCGGCGCGCAGCAGGCGCATCGACATCTGCACCAACCGGTGGTTCAGGTGGGCGAGCACCACATCGTCGCGGCCCTTGGCCAGGTCGTGGTCGAAGACGATCGGTCGCACCGCCTGGGTGTGCGGGTGCAGCAGCCCCTCGGCGCAGGCCTCCCAGCTCCCGCGCAGCACCGGCAGGCGGAACACAGGGCAGCGCCGCCGCTCGCCAGTGGGGTCGGGCCACACGCCCGGCAGCGTCGCCTCGATCAGGGACGACTGCCCGGCCAGCTCCAGGGCGATCCGCACGACGGCCTCGACATTCTCGGGGGCCAGGTGCAGCGCGTGCCGACTCTCCTGAAGTTGCTGGTAGAGCCGCTTGATCTGCTCGCCCAGGTTCTGCTCGAACTTGACCATGCGCCGGCCGGGCTCGGCCTTGCGCTCAGCGTCGGTCGTCTCCAGGCGGCGGCGCGTCCCGAGCATT
>Ga0335394_10006159_pt1 | contig 13529 bp, 6 predicted proteins | sample MAT03_FD_205741 | JGI IMG/M metagenome (GOLD analysis project Ga0335394, IMG submission 205741) | Freshwater microbial communities from Lake Fryxell liftoff mats and glacier meltwater in Antarctica - MAT-03 (spades assembly) (version 2) ...
GCTCGATGAACTGATTGCGGTGTGCAAAGATTTGCCTGGTTTCGACGACATCAAAGAGAATCTTCGCAAATATGCAGATCGTCTGGCATATGCCGGCGCGCGTGTGGCTGAGGTGACTCAGGAGCAAAAGCCGCTCGATGCCAGTCTTGCCGCCATGGAAATCATGAAACGGTATGCTGGTGAAGCCGGCATTCCTGCAGCACGCGAACAGCAATTGATCCGAATGCAGCGAATGGCATCTGCGGCAATCGCTAAGAAGTCAGAATATCAGGCTCGCGAAACCGAGATTCGTGGCTTGATGGACGCGGGTAAAACAATCGAAGCGATCGGAGTTCGTGATCGTCTGATCGAGGCGTTTCCTGGGTTAAGCGATGACAAAGAGTTGAAAGCCATCCTGAAGGGCATCCTGGAGAAGGAGAAAGAGTTTTCGGTTCGCAGTGATGGCGGCGATGCATTAACGACCGACACAGGCACAAGTGATTTTAAGTCCCTGGAACTGTCCTTGCGGACTCAGACGACAACAGACTTGTCTTCGCAGGGACGTTCGGTTTTTGCCTTTGGTGTTGATAGTGTTTTTGCTCTGGATGCTGACACCGGCGATCCGATTTGGCATCGTCCTGTCGGCGTTGATGCTCCGTTTCCCCCGATAGCTGTCAAGGGAACGGAACCCGGGGTTTTGGTCTTTAGCACGCTGTCCAATGAGTTGATGCTGCTGTCCCAAAAAGATGGTCACTTGCTGTGGCGTTTGCCGTTTGAAGGTCGTCCGAATGGAATGCCCCTTGTCGTATCTGACAATGTTTTCATTGCGACTCAGAATAGCGAAATGTGGCAGGTCGCGATTGCAAATGGTCGAGCGTTGTCGCGATTGAAATTCACTCAACCGGTTATTGGTCCACCAGCCTTGGCCAGTGACGGGTCAAAACTGGTGATCGCGGGTGACGAGACTCTGATTTACACTCTGAATTTGAATCCTCTGAGTTGCATGGCTGTTTCGCAGATTCCGCATAGGGCTGGCAGCGTTAAAGCGCCGATCATTGCGGCAGGAAAGTACTTTCTGATGTGCGACAATGTGACAGCCAATCAGGCCCGTATTCAGACGCTGAATATGGATGCCAATGGAGTGCTGACCGTTGAGGCATCAGACTCGATCGATGGACAGGTGAATGATCCGTGCCTGCTGCGTGGCTACGACTTGTTTGTGCCTTCAACTCCACAGCGAGTGACTGCGTTCCGCGTTGCTGAAGAAATTGGCCAGCCGCCGTTGTCTCGAGTTGGTGCAAATCAACTGGAAGATGGCTTGCAGACGCGGATGTTTCTGTTGGCTGGCCCCAGCGGTCAGTTGTGGCTCGGTGGTCGTGACTTGCGGAAATTTCAAACTCGAACAAATACGGTATTGCTGGATGCTGGCGTCACCGCGGAAGGCGTTCATTTGCAACCAATTCTGTTTGCTGACGAAGCTGTATTTCTGACGACCCGCAATCCGCAAGGGTCGTCCGTCTTCTTTACGCGAGCGAATCGCGAAGCCATGGCGGGGGTTTGGCGTACAGTCATCGGTTCCCGACTTGTGGCTGTCGGTCCATCGGCAACGGGAGATTCAATGCTGGCTGTCACGGACTATGGCGAAACGTTTCGAGTCTCGATGTCCGAAATCGCGAATGGAGGATTCAAGCTTGAATCCACCAGCCGCCTGCAACTGCCTCAGAAACTGGCGTCACCGATCGGTGGTGTGACGTTGAAAGATGGTCGCGTTGGAGCGTGGTGTGGGGCACCGGAACCAACGCTTTGGACATTTACTGCGACCGGACAGTTTGAAGAAAAATGGCGAGCACTTCCGGATGCGCCTCAATTGCCTCCTGTAGCACTGGACGGTGGTGTTGTGTTTGCGATGCCGGGGCGATTGCATCTGGCGACGCGATCATCTGGTCGTCCTGCGGAAGATTATCAGGCGGCATTAACCCAGGATCAGCAGCAGCAAACATGGAAGTCTTTGACGGCAGTGTCGCCAACTCAAGTGATTGCAGTCACGTCGGATAACAAGTTTATCCGCGTCGAATATCGGGCCACGCCGCGACCGCAACTTGCGGAATTGAGTGTGACGAATGTGCCGCATATCAGCGAATTGCCTCCAGTTGTGTCTGGCGGGTTTATGTTCCTGGCAACAACGGAAGGCAAACTCGTGATGTTGCAGGCATCGACCCTGGAAGTGCTGGCGGAAGCAGATCTGGGGATTATTCCAAGTGCTCAGCCTAAAGTCGCCAGTGGTTTTGTTTTTGTCGAATTGGCAAATAGGGAAGTGCGAGTCTTCAAGATCGAAGAGGGACTTCCACCTGCGGCTGTATTTCAACTGGAAGGCCACGCCTTGGCGAGTGATCCGTTGTTGCTGACCGATGGAAGCTGTCTGATAGCGAGGACCGATGGAGCCATCATTCGGATGAACTCCGACGGTACGATTTCTGACTCGATTGTGAAACTGGGGCAGTCGATTCAGCAGGGGCCTCTAAGCATCAACGGTCAGATTCTTGTGATTGCAATGGATGGAAGTCTGTATCAACTGCCGCAGGACATCGGGAAGTAATAACCAAATGAGTCCTGAGATCACGAGCAGTAACGGAATGATTCAATCGCTACCGAGGTTCTTCGCGGCGATCGCGCTGACTGCTGGAATGCTGTCAGGTGCGTGCTGCGTTGTTGCCGATGAAAAAGTTGAAAAGACCGAACTGCCAAAACTGGTAGAAATGCAGTTGCCGACGTCCGACGAACTCCTGCGAGCGGACGACAGCAACGGAAAAGCATTTGACTGGATCGTCCTGAAAGCGTCTCTCGAAGCCGATCGCACAGTTCTGGTTGTCAGTCCATTGGAAATTCGACCAGATACGCTGAAGAAGATGGCAGATCAGTACATCAAAGTCGAAGCGTCGAAGCCAAAGAATGATGAGGAACGGCAGGAACGCACGACGCGACTTAAAAATCTGAAGCAACTGATCGTTAAGCTGCCTGGTAATGCGGTGGCAGAATATGCTCTGCCCATTTCGCAGATCGACCATATCATTCTGTTTGAAGAGTTGATGCTGCGTCGAGCCGATGAATTGCTAAAAGAAGGCGATATTCGTAAAGCCTATGAACTTCTGCTCCGCGTTGAAAAAGAATATCCGTCATGGGATCCCGCGAAACCACGGTTTGAGAATCTGTTGCTTGTTGAATCTGGTTTGCGTGCTAAAGAAGGTGATATCTATGCAGCGTTGGCACTGCTGGATGAACTCGCCAACCGCAACATTAAGAATCCCGAGTTGCGACCACGATTCGGCGAGATCGTCGCCCCGATGATTCAGACTGCGGTGGCGGCTGAAGATTTTTATAAAGCTCGCTATCTGATTTCTCGCATCGAAAAAGTCTTCCCCGGCCATGAAACGGCAGTTGAGTGGCAGGCACAAATGCAGAAATTGGCGAACAGCCTGTTGACGGAAGCAAAGAGGCAAACCGACCAGCAAAAGTTTGCACCCGCAGCCGACCTTGCCTGGAAAGCAGAAGCCATCTGGCCCTCAACAGGCAATGCACGAGCATTCTTTATGCAGGCCGTTGCTCGGCATCAGGTATTGAAAGTCGCAATTGATGATGCTGAATCTTCGACCATCGTATTCCCTTCACCAAGGGAATCTGATGAGCGTCGCGAGGAGCTGATTGAAGTTCCGTTGTTCGAACCAACAAATGCGGACGAGCTAACCTACTTTCGGTCCAGCTTTTTTGAAATCTGGGACCCGACGGACCTGGGTCGCGAAGTTGTTTTCACGCTTCGTGAGACACGGCCAACGTGGCAGTCGCAACCTCTGCTGACAGCCAATCAGATTGCTGATGCGTTAGGCCGTCGCATGGATTCTTCAAGTCCGCTGTTTAATTCCCGACTCGCGTCATTTGTGCGTGAAGTCTCGGTACGTTCACCCAGCGAAATGAAGATTCGTTTTTCGCGAGTGCCTTTAAGTATCGAATCTCTCTTAAGGTTTCCAATTGTCGGAATTGCCAGCGATAGCGAAAGCGGCGAGGCGGGGATGACGGCTGAAGCAGGGGAAACGAGTCGTCTCAACAGAGCCCCGACATTGCTTTCGACAAGGTTTAAACTGGCCAGCGAAGACGACACTATCCAGTCGTTCGTTCGCGAGTTGCCAGAGCCGGATGGATTGGATTCCGGAAAATATCACGTCGCTGAGGTTCTCGAAATGCGATTCACGGACCGTAGCGAAATGCTGAAATCCGTGATTCGGGGTGAGGTCGATTATTTGCCTACGCTGCTTCCATGGGAAGTTGATGCGTTCAAGTCTGCGCCAGCATTCAACGTACGTCAGTATGCTTTGCCGATTACGCACGTGATTACGTTCAATCCGCTGTCCGAACGCATTCTGAGTGCGCAGATGCGGCGAGCCTTGTCGTTTGCCGTGAATCGCGAAGGGATACTGAAGTCCATCGTTCTGCGTGATCAGTCGATGCGATATGGGCGGCCAACCAGTGCTCCATGGCATCTCACAAGTTATGCGACAAACCCGCTTGAGAAGCCTCCGGAGTTCAATCTGCGTTTAGCCTATGCATTGCGATTTGCCGCCGAACGTCAACTGCAATTGGTGGAACTCACGAAACTTGAAGCTGAAGCAAAGGCAAAAGCCAAGGAGGCTGGCGAAAAGTTTGAGAGTGAAGAATGGCGGAAGAACGTCAACGTGGATTATATTAAGCTGCCTCGCTTACGGATGGTTGTCGATCCAGATCCCACGGCGGCTGAAGCTGCTGCCCGCATTGTGGTATATTGGCAAAGAATTGGCTTTGAAGTTGATATCATTGCTGGCGACCAGAAAGGATCTAAGCTGCAGGATGCCGACTGGGATTTGTGCTATCGCCGAATTCGCATGGAAGAGCCTCTACTGGAACTCTGGGCATTACTGACGAACGATACTTCTTTCGATATGAATCGACTGAAACTGTTTCCTGACTGGATGCGTCAGGAATTGGTGAATCTCGACTACCCAGCAAGTTTTGCAGACGCCCAGGATCGCCTGTTTACTATTCATCGTCATATGGCGGCCCAGGCGTTCATTATTCCGCTGTGGGAAGTTGATGAATTTGCCGTCTGGAAAAAATCGATCATCGGAACACCTGAGCGTCCGATGTCGCCATATCAAAATGTTGAACGCTGGATCGTGCGACCATGAAAAGACTGACTGCCGGTTTTCTGCATCTCACAACATTTTGCGTCACGTGGTTGGGATCGGTGTCCTTGTTCCGAGGCTCCAGCCTCGGAACACACTGCTCCGGAGGCTCCAGCCTCGAACGAGAATTCCGCGAGGCAGGAGCCTCCAAGGCATCGCGTTCCAGGGCTGGAGCCCCGGAACGAGGAATTACTACCTCCTTTTTTACTGCGTGCAAAATCGTTGCTACGCTGGCTGTCGTCATGCTGAGTACTCATGCGTTCAGCCAGGACGCAACTGCGCCCACGGTTCCAGCCGCATCTCCAGCTGATACTGCGGCGGCTGCAGTCGATTCCGTGGCAAAACTGCCCAAAATCAAGGTGCCGCCTAAAGTCGTGATCCCGTTGCCATTGGAAGCATACCGAGTCATTGTTGAGGTTGGGTTCGATGGCGAGTCGACTCAGCGTCCCGCTCTCCGCCAGTCGTTGCTAGATCAGATTCGAAAGGGTCTGGATCGAATGTATGGTGCCGCGTGGGATGCACAGGTTCGAGAAAGCGAATGGTTGGTGCCCGGAGGGCAGCAGCGATTGTTTCGGTTGACGAACGAAGAACTTTTAACTCGATATCCGGAATCAACAGCTCAAAAAGTGCTGCTCATCGGCATTGAAGAATCGAACGGCACCTTTCAGATCAGTTGCCGCGAATACGATACGCGAGTTCAGGAAATGTCGCCCGTGCTGGACGAACAGTCCGCTGAAGAAGGCAACGTGGCAAACATTGCGTGCCGATTGGCTCGGGATTCTTTTCGCCCCGTGTTGTTGTTTGCCAAGCCGACACCTGTCGGTGGCGAGCTCGAATTTTTACTGCAAGGCGGCGAGCTGGCAGTTCCTGATCCAAGTGCGGCGTTTATCCGGGATGGCGACGTGTTGCGTACTTTTTTGCGCCAGATGGATCGTCGCAATCCGGATAAGCTCAAGTCACTGACACGACTTGATCTGTGTTACGTTCGCGTCACTGGGTTTAATGACGAACTGCGAGCCGATGGAGAAAGTTCTGACGACCTACCAGTCAATGTTGAAGGATTTACGCGGGATACGGCGGCCGTTTACCAGGATTCCGGACATGTTCGAGGCGTACTGATTTCACATGGTCCTGTGCCCTATGGTGGGGCTGGTCGAAGTGTGCAGCAGATTGCACTGCGTCAACGACCGGCCGCAACAAAGAGCCACGTTAAGCTGGTACTGCAGGCTCGGCCTGATCGGCCGCTGATTTGCTATCGCGTGGATCAGGTCGCAAAGCTTCGTCATACGGATACCAACGAAATTCCGGGCGTGCGTGTGCTGACCGATCGAAACGGCGAACTCGAAATCGCTGTTGATCCACTGAATCCGACTTTCTGGTTGTATGTTTACAGTGGCAGCTCACTTTTGGCGCGAGTGCCGTACGCTCCGGGGTTGTTGCCAATGGATACGATCAAATTACCGGACGATGGTCTGCGACTTGGCGTAGAAGGTGAATTGTATCTCTTTCGTGATGCGTTGGTTGATACCGTCGCACAAAAAGCTGTACTGACCAGCTTGGCGAAGAAAGCTGCGGCGGAAGCTAAACCGGAAGAACTTGAGAAATTGATTTTGCAACTTGATGGAATGCCCGGACAGAAGGAATTCATGTCCCGGCTGAATGCAATCAAAACGCCAGCGACTGAGAAAGCCGTTCAGCAACGCAATACAAGCGTGAAACGGAAGATTGAAAAACTGTGTCTGGCGATGGAAGAATCGTTGACAAAATTTTACAGCAGCGACAATAAAATTCGGGAAGCACAGGAACTGGATCAACTTCGTAAGACTGCAAAAATGCAGCCTTCGGCCACCGTGACGCCCGGACTTGTACCTCTGGAGTGACTGACGTATCGAGATTCAATGCCCTCACCGGGATATCTGCAAAGGGAAATCTGATGACTGATCATTCGCGTCGCCGTTTTCTGTGGTCGGCTTCGACCAGTCTCTCGGCACTGACGGCTCGGCCGCTGATTGCAGGATTGCTTCCGGTGAGTGATGAACAGCTCAAATCGGCCAGCGGTGTCGTGCAACTACGGCCGGAGATCGAGCCGCTGGTGCGGCTGATTGAAGAGACGCCACGCCAACGTTTGCTGGAAGAAATCGGTAGTCGTATTCAAAAGGGTCTCAGCTATCGCGAGGTACTGGCGGCGTTGCTGCTGGCAGGTGTTCGAAACGTCGAGCCTCGACCAGCGGTAGGATTTAAGTTTCACGCTGTGCTCGTTGTTAACTCTGCGCACCTCGCCAGTCTGTCATCACCGGAGGCCGATCGCTGGCTGCCGATTTTCTGGGCGTTGGATGAGTTCAAGAGTTCGCAGGCGAAGGATGTAAAGGAAGGCAACTGGACGATGTCGCCGGTCGATGAGGCCGGGATTCCTTCGGCCGGGCAGGTGCGCGATTCGTTTCATCATTCCATGCAGCGATGGGATGTTGCTCAGGCTGACGTCGCTGCCGCTGGTGTCGCACGTTATCTTGGTGCGACGGAGACGCTGGAATTGTTCGCCGCATATGCAGCGCGAGACTTTCGCAGTATCGGCCACAAGGCAATCTTTCTGGCAAACGGATGGCGTACGTTGCAGACAATCGGCTGGGGGCACGCTGAACCGGTCCTGCGATCGTTGGCTTATGCCATGCTGAATCACAATGGAGAACCGAATCCAGCGAACAATGATCTGGAACCGGATCGTGCGTGGAAGAGGAATCTGGAGTTGGCAGGAACGTTCCGAGATGGATGGGAATCTGGTTTACCAACGCTTGCGGCAACTGATGAATTGCTGAAAGTTCTGCGAACGAGTTCCGCCGATGACGCTGCAACTTGTGTCACAGAATTGGTGAATCGGAATGTGTCACCGCAGACTATTTACGATGGACTTCATCTGGCGGCCGGCGAACTGTTGATGCGGCAGTCTGGCATTGTGTCTCTTCATGCCATGACAACCACCAACGCACTGCGGTTCTTGTATGACAACGTGGCAACACCGCAGACTCGCAAAATGTTATTGCTTCAGAATGCCTCGTTTCTTGTGCTGTTCCGGGAAGCAATGCGTGCTCGAGGTCAGGTCGGAGAAGTCGAAATCGATTCATTGCAGGCGATTGAGACTTCGGATGCCGTGACTGTCGATTCTGTGTTTGACAGTGTGGGAAAGCAGCCGTTTCAGGCGGCCGAACGTGCGATGAACGTCATGGCGTTCGACCAGGGTGCGGAAAATCTGATGCACGCCGCTCGCCGATTGATCTTCCTGAAAGGCAACGACGCACACGACTACAAATTCAGCACGGCAGCGATGGAGGATTATTACAAGGTCCGTCCCGAGATGCGGAACCGATTCCTTGCTGCCTGCACTTATAGCCTCAAAGGCAACGGATCGCCTGATAACAAACTGGTTGATCGCATTCGCGCGGCTCTTGGCTAAGTCTGTTTTACCGTAGGACGGGTCTTCAGACCCGTCCGGACTTGATTTTGGTCTGATAAGGACGGGTCTGGAGACCCGTCCTACATCAAGCAACTGGTAAATCCGTTTCAGCCTCTCGACCTGGCACCGGATTCCGGACTGCGGAAACCTCGGTTCGACGCCGCGCTGTTGTTAAACTACCCTACGGCCCCGGCCGTGTGATTTACGGCTTACTTTTCCATGTTTTTTAATCGCTATTCCATAAATCCATGACGACAGAACTACCAAAGACATACGAGCCCGCCGCTTCACAGACTCGCTGGGTTGAACACTGGCTGAGCAAAGGCTATTGCAACGCTGATCCAACTCCGGGGAAGGAACAGCACACGATCATGATTCCGCTGCCGAACGTGACGGGAGCCCTGCACATGGGACACTGTCTGAACGGCACGGTGCAGGACCTGCTGACTCGCTGGCGACGCATGCAGGGCAGGGAAGCTCTGTGGATGCCCGGAACCGACCACGCTGGCATTGCGACGCAGGCCGTTGTTGAACGCCGCATGCTGGAAGAGGAAAACCTGACCCGCCACGACATCGGCCGCGACGCGCTGGTCGAACGTATCTGGACGTGGAAGAACGATTACGAAGCCCGCATCCTGAATCAGCTCAAACAGATCGGTGCCAGCTGCGATTGGCGACGCGTTCGCTTTACGCTGGATGAAGTCTGCAGCAAGGCCGTGCGTCGCACGTTTTTCAAGATGTTCTGCGATGGTTTGATTTATCGCGGCAAACGTCTGGTGAACTGGGACACGTATCTGCAGACCGCAGTTTCCGATGACGAAGTGTTTTCCGAGGACGTTGCCGGGCATTTCTGGACGATGAATTATCTCGTGGTGGAACGGCGAGCGGGGGATGTCAATCCCCCGGTACAACCTGGAACCAGCGGCGTCGAAGCACAGAGTACCGGAGGGCTGACACCCTCCGCTCGCCAGGATCAATCATGGCAACCCACCGGCCAACGCATCTCGTTCTCGACAACCCGCCCGGAAACGATGCTGGGTGATACGGCGATTTGTGTGCATCCGACTGACGAACGATACACAGACCTCATCGGTAAGCACGTTCAGATCCCGGTGAACGGCCGCATCATTCCGATCATCGCCGATGCCTTGCTGGCGGATAAAACGCTGGGCACTGGAGCCGTCAAAGTGACTCCAGCCCACGACCCGAACGACTACGCCTGCGGTCTGCGCAACAATCTGCCGATGATCAACATCCTGAATAACAACGGCACGCTCAACGAAGAAGGCGGCGAGTACGCTGGTTTGGATCGCTTCGAGGCTCGCAAGAAGATCGTGGCGAAGATGGAATCGCTCGGTCATTTGGAAAAGGTCGAAGACCGTATCATTCCGATGAAGTACAGCGACCGTTCGAAGACGCCGATTGAACCGTTCCTCAGCGATCAGTGGTTCGTGAAGATGGACACGCTGGCCGAATCCGCGATTGATGCTGTGAAAGATGGCCGAGTTCGTTTCTTTCCACAGAGATATGCGAATTCGTATTTGGATTGGCTCGGTGAAAAACGCGATTGGTGTATTAGCCGGCAGTTGTGGTGGGGGCATCAAATCCCTGTTTGGACCTTTGATTTTCCCTTGTCTGACGGAATCGATCCGGCGAGTCCGCAACTCAAGTCCCTTATTATTGAATCCTTGGGTGTAACCAAAATCCTTGAGGAGAAATCGGGAGTCACCTTCAAGGATGTAATTGATTTTCAAATTGGTGCATCCCTCAAGGAAGGACATGTTCAGGCATTGTTTTGTATCGCGGACGGACACGTAGAATTTGAGAAAGGACTGGAGACTGCAGGGGCGGTCCGTGACCCAGACGTGCTCGACACCTGGTTCAGTTCCGCCATTTGGCCACATGCCACGCTGGGCTGGCCGGATCTGGAGCACAATCCACCGATGAAGGGCGACACTGCGCCATCTGAGATTTCAAATGCAAAATCTGAAATGCCGTCAGGCCGGAACGAAGTCCTCGACTTCTTCTACCCCGGCTCGGTCCTCGTCACGTCTCGCGACATTATCACGCTATGGGTTGCGCGCATGGTGCTCGCTGGCTTGTACAACATGGGCGACGTGCCGTTTAAGCATGTTTATATTCATCCGAAGATTCTTGACGGACTTGGGCAGACGATGTCCAAATCGAAAGGCAACGGCGTTGATCCACTGGATCTGATCGACAAATACGGGACTGATGCCGTACGCTTTACGATCTCATCGCTGTGTGGTGAAACTCAGGACGTGCGTCTGCCGGTGGGTTACGAATGTCCGTATTGCCAGGCGGTGACTCCGCAGACAAAGGAGCATCAGGAAATGCGGCCGATGGGCGGAGCAACTCCGTCGATCAAATGTGCCAAGTGCAAGAAGTCGTTTCAGTTTCCGAGTCCCTGGTTCAAGCCCGACGAAGGAGCTGCAGTCGCTCGTATCGTCAGCGAACGTTTCGAATACGGACGTAACTTCTGCAACAAGCTATGGAACGCGTGTCGCTTTGCATTCATGAATCTGGAAGGCTATACGCCCGGCCCGGTTGCGGAATCTGAACTGCAGGTCGAAGACCATTGGGTACTCAGCCGCTTGGCCACCACTGTTCGCGAAGTCACGACGATGCTCGAACGTTATCAGTTCGATCAGGCAACGCGCGCGGTTCGCGAGTTTACATGGAACGAATTCTGTGACTGGTATCTCGAAATGCTGAAGCCTCGCTTCCGCAACGAAGACGCCAAACCGGTGGCTCAGCGAGTTCTGGTGGTTGTTGTCGATACGCTGATTCGCCTGCTGCATCCGTTCGCGCCGTTCATTACGGAAGAGTTGTGGCATCTGCTGGCGCAGTTCGCACCGGTGCGATCCACGATCGGCGGGGATTTTCAGGAGTTGGGCCGGGCTGATTCAGCGACGGGGGCAGGGGTGTCGATTTCGGAGAAATCGACCTACGAGGCTACAGAAAGCGTTATGATCGCCCCATGGCCGGACATGCCGCTACAAATGATCGACGCGGCGTTGGAAAAACGCTTCGAGCGTTTGCAGGAAACCATCGTCGCCGTCCGCAACGTACGATCAGTGTACGGCATCGCTCCCGGTGCGCCGCTGAAGTTGTTCATGCGATGTGCTCCGGATGTGGCGGAACAATTGAAAGCTGTTGCCAGCCAGTTTGACTTCCTCTCAAAGACGATGCTGGAAGCTGCGGGTCTCGACGTCACTGCTCCAGAAGGATCGGTCAGTTTTTCGATGCCTGATGCCGACGGCTACATCCCGGTCGGTGATTCCATTGACCGCGATGCCGTGAAGAGGAACAAGGAGAAGGAAGCCGAAAAACTCCGCGGCTTCATCGCTGGTTCGGAAAAGAAACTGGCCAACGAAGGCTTCATGGCCAAAGCGCCCGCCGACGTCGTCGAAGCCATTCGCGCCACACTGGCCGAACAGTTAGCTCAACTGGAAAGCATCGAACGTATCATTCGGGAGTTGAGTTGATTGGGAAAGTAGGCCGAACGTTTGATTTTCAGTCGTAACGATCGTACGCTACGGGCGAGATGCGCTTTTGCGGAATAGAGAGGCTTGGAGATTTCAATGTCGTCGTCCATACCGGCAAAACTTGTATTGGGAATCGCGACATGTCTGTTCTTGGCGGCAGTTGTGTCGGCCGAATTCTCCGACCGTAAGCCAGAGTTTATTCCGAGTGACACAATCAGTCAGATTCCAGAAGTTCGTGTTGCAGATCGCATCCAGATGCTGTTGAAGGCTAAAGCAGCGAAGAATCAAGACTTTTCGCAATTCGAATCACAGACAAGGCAGTTAGTGAAGGAGCGAGTTGAAAGTCAAGAACGCACATCTCTGACGGGATTGTGCCGATTGTCCAGAACATCCAGACACTGGAGTACCACCTTGCAGAACTTCGGGCACAGACTGAGTTCTCGAGCGAAGAACGGAGCCAGTTAAGGAAACGTGAGTACTACAGCAAGACTGCGGGACTCGAAGTTATGGCCTCGGATGATAAGATCCTCGAAGGTTTTGTTTCAGCGGTCGTGTCGCGTAATCGTGGTGGGGATGCGAACGAGTTAAGACGCAATCTCAGAAGAACGCTCGCACAAACTTCATTTATCGTTTTACGTCGCCAAACGGCGCCAGAGTTGATACCCGGCGTGGTGGCTCAACTTGCCAAGCGACGCGAGGAGCTATCGGCGTCACAGGTTGCCGCACTGCCAGAGACTGAACGACTAAACCAATTGTCAGCAGCAATTGTGGAAATGGAAGCATCGGGTGCAGAGACTCAGCGGCAGATAACAGAGTTGGATCAGGAGATTAAACTTGAACGAGATCGTGAGCTTGAATTAAGGCGGATCGCACTAAACGCTGAAGCGGAACAGAGAGACCATGATCGTCGCTTGGCTGAATCAGAGCGGCGTCAATTTCAGTCTGAAACCCAACGACAGCATTCGATCACAACCGTTTCGCAGCCAGCTATTCCAGAAACACGATTTCCCACTACATACTTTGGAAGGTACGCGGATCCAACATACCGGCCGCCCGTCGGAGAACACTGGGTAGCCGGCCATCATCGAAGCAATGGCACGTTTGTTCAACCGCACATGCGAACTGACGCGGATGATAGTTTCTATAGCAATTTCTCGGCACTTGGGAACTTCAATCAATACACAGGTGGCAGGGGAACACGGCGTGCGCCGAGTCAGTCTTGGTATCGTCGTTGATGGTTGTTTTCAATAGTCGCTGATAGGATTGCGGCTCAATTCTTTGCGTTGAGTGATAGTTTCGGCTATGGACTCTCACAGTTCTCTAGTCAAGCTGATTCCTATTTGGAGTTCGATTCTTTAACGAACTTTCCGCTTGCCAGAAACA
>Ga0335394_10006165_pt1 | contig 13523 bp, 1 predicted proteins | sample MAT03_FD_205741 | JGI IMG/M metagenome (GOLD analysis project Ga0335394, IMG submission 205741) | Freshwater microbial communities from Lake Fryxell liftoff mats and glacier meltwater in Antarctica - MAT-03 (spades assembly) (version 2) ...
CACTTCTCTTTTTGTTCCGCATTTTTAAAATCAGTATAGAAGGCAGCAGGTTAATTTTTTTCACCTTTTTAGCCAGACCGAGTTTTTAAGGGACGACTAGGTAGTATCGCCCAACAAATACTCAGCTATAATAGCTTCTTGTTCCTGAATGGTTTTATCTGATTTTTTCATCTCGTCTACACGTTAATTCGTGTAAACCTATTTCAGGACGAGACACATGGTTCTTTTGCATTTTTGTCGGGTCTTGTGCGACAGGAAAAATGCAAATGTGCTACCAAGTGTGTGATTGGGAATTGGTTCCAACGCGTTAAAACTTATACTTTACTACCAACATTAGTTCCTCCAATTTCAACTTGTCAGTATTTATAACTGAAAGAGTAAATAAAGTGTCTAAATTAATGTCCCAATTAATTCCTTTACAGAGTTTGAGTTCATCCACCCGGGCAAGATTTGTGACGGCAGCATCTACATTTAATGTAAATGAAGCCAGGTTATCTTTTATTTTAGCTATGAACATTACGCTTTCTATCTCAGCTGTATCAAATGACTGCACCATGTATGGCAATCTCGATTTGTCAAGCGTTAAATCAATTGTGCCATTCTTTTTCAACAGAAGCCATTCATTAGGCAAATCATGCCTCATATTAATTGCTACATGTAAACCGTTTTGATTCAAACCTTGTTTGATTGCCTCTAGCTGGTCTTTTATTATAATATTCGCTGCTGTTTTTAATCCAGAACCCCCTTCTCTTGCCGTATATTTTACATGTACAATAACATCTGAAATTGTGTTGTAATCAAATTGCTTAACTTCTGTTGGAAGCTCTAGTCTCCAACTGCTTATTGCACCAGTATTCTCGAATGGTAAATAGCGTTCGTCCCTGAAGTTTAATTCAAATACACCACTATCGTTTTGTGCATTGCTGGTTGCAATGGATTGAATGGCTCCAACATTATATACAAAACGATTATCACCAGCAACTACATACTCAGCGTAGTTTAAAGGGTCGTTTGCGTTTTTCCTGTATCTATTATTGACCAATGAAAGTTTAGCACTTACTGAAGTATGTGGACCAGCTATACAAGGCAGGCTTACACTCACCGATTTTAACCTTCTGAAATATTGTCCGGGATGATCCATATCATACAACACTTCTGGTATTTCAAAATCACAGACCCTAGTTGCACGAAGTCTAACTAAAGCCAATGGGTCAAGCTGTGCGATTGAAACATGTTTGGTGATTTCATATTCACGTTTGTTTTTGTCAAGATAACCTGTTTCCATTCTCTTGATATCGTGAATTAAATGATCGGCACTTTGCAAGCCTTTTTTCATGCTATCCCAATATCCGTAGGAAATATAAGAATCATCATTACCCAATTCAAAACGATAGCAGCGTTCTGCTTTTTTTGCGAAATCATGCGCCAATTGATATGATTTAAAATAAACGGCACTGATTTGCCCAATCATCCAATCATATAATTCTTTATTGGTGAATTTTGAGCGCATGAAATCATCAATTTTCTTAGCATTTTCAATTTGTAACTCATGATTTTTTAAATCTGTTTCTGCAATTTCTTTTCGGATTTCTGCTGCGACAATTTGTTTGTCAATAGATGCTAATTCTTTGTTGGCTAACCTTTCTTGTAATTTCCAGTCATCAAAACGCCTTTCATGTCCTCCTAAAATAGAGGCTCTGCTAGCTTCATAAGAAGCGATTGAGCCTAAAATACCAAGTATATCTGCAGCAATATTTGTAGCTCCTGATATTGCTGAGCCGCCCAATTGCATAACTACTGTTGGAGAACCCCCAAAACCAGCTGCACCAACATGAAATTCTGGAATTAACCTCAAAGCTCCAGCAATCGTTCTTACAATTTGTGCATCAATTTGATAATCATTGGCATCGCTAAGTTTATCCAAATTCAACTGTTCTTTCGAATTTATCTTTTGAATTCCTGAATAAAACTTATGCCTTTCCTCCGTAACTTTTTTTGTTCGTTTCAAAACTTCAATTTGCTCTTGTGATTCATTGATTTGAAGCTTTTTGATATCTTTCACAGCATTGAGTACTTTCAATTCCAGTTCACTTCTGAGTAAAGTCAAAGCTTCTCCATCTTTTTTCTCCAATGCCTGGAGCAGTGAATTTCCTAATCCTCTTACTTCCTGTGCCAGTTCGGTAGCTTTTTGCGAAAGTACATTGAAACGGTAATAAGGAGTAGGGGCGTTAAGACCTGCAATTACAGAAGATAAATCCAAGCCAGAAGCCGCAGCCCTTACTAACATGCCAGGATCAATAGGCGGAGCAAATAATGCCAGACTTCTTTCTACTCCGTCAATATTCTGGCAGTGCCTAATTTTGAAGAGGCGGTCTGCAACTCTATCCCAGTACTCAAACATTTTTTCGTTTGCAGGAATGCAGAAATACAGCATGGAAAGTGTCATGGGCGAAGGAGGAAGTTCAGCTCCGCCTTCTGGCAATACCGTTAAATCAGGAAGAATGTTTTCCAGTTCTATCAAGGCATTACTAAAACTATCCAATTTGGCTTCTATTTGGTTATATGTTTCGTATGGTTGCTTTATAGCTGCAGGAATGAGCCTTGGTTTTGGCCCCAATAATTTATCTGCAAGGATATACATCTGGGTAGCTTGGGCTATGGACTCCATGGTGTCTTGCCTAAACAGATAATCGCCCCACTCACTGAGGTTATCAATGTATTTCATCAGCAAGGCTTTTTGGTAAGCCACCGGGCGGAATCGCATGACCACATCCGGACGGAATGGTTTGTTTCTCCATTCAGAAATTGCAAATTCCAAATCTCTTATTGCAGGATCAGAAGATGCCCCGAGCGGGACATTTGGATGCAAAGGGTCAGAAACTGCGTACATCAATGTATCAATTCTTTGGATAACATAATCCGTTTCTTGGTTTAAATAGAATGGTTTGGTTACCCAGTATTTTTGTACCCCGGTACCTGGCAAAGCACCTGTTGGATTAAACATATAGTGGAACCAGGTCAATGCTTCTTCAAAACGCTGGTTCTTGGTAAGGCTGCCAGCGATATGCAGCGGCAATCTGAAAAACAAATCCCAGTTGTAGGCACTGTAACTGCCATCACTATTAAAATCTATGTCCTCAATAGGGTAACTTAAGGTTTTTGTTCCGTCTGGATTCTTTATAAAGGTTTGTGGAACAATCTGCGGGTTGGGGTTGTAGTGAATTTTAAAATCAAAATTGGTTTTTTGCAATTGCGTATCCCGCTTCATCAATGCAGGAATTCCGTCTTTATAAAGAATACTTCGTAATGCACATACCAATGGGTGGTACATATTCTTAAATTGCTCACCATATTTCAGCGGTTCTTCTTGAATCAGCTTTTTCAATAATTCATCAACTTTAGGATCTCCGCTAACACCCACTAGTAGATTTAAGAAAATATCTAAATCAGCATACCTGCTAAGTTCCTTCAGTAAATCCTGAAAAGTAGCATCCGTAATAATATATTTAACAGCAGCCTCTATATCCGTTGTAGGATTTTGCTGAAATTCAAATAAGATTTTTTTAAACCAATTGGTAATATCATCCAATAATTGAAAAACATTGGATGCCGTTCGTTTCTCCGAATCGGAGAAGGTATATGTACCCTGAGTCGTATGTCCGGTACGCACTTCTTTTTTATAAAAACCAGGAATGATTACATAAGCATGATTGCTGTCTTCTTCAAAATAAGGAAGCAAGGTTCCCAATGGGATTTTGAATTGGCTTTGCTTGTCTTTATGGTTGCGGGTATTAATAATATATAAAAAGTACTCACGAATAAGTGCTAGCAAATCAATGGCTGTAAATTGATGTGGATATGAAATCCTAAATTTGCCAGGAGATTTACCTAGTATCTCATAGTAGTCAAATGGAGACCAACCATTTCTAACTGCTAAATCATCTGGTTGAACCCAAGTAATTTCATTATAGCGTTGTGATTTAAGCTCCGCATCCTTAAAGTCAGGTAAAAAATCAAGGAAATTTTCATCGCCTTGAAACACCAATTCAGGATAGCCCTTGCATCCGGCAATATCAAAAACCCCATTTTTTTTATGATAATCATTGCCATCCCATACGCTACTAAAAATTAGAACCTGATCGTTAAGCTGTAAATACCTTAGATTATATATCTCTTTATTAAAATAATAATCTTGATTAGTATAGTCCGTTGGAGTAAGTATAGCGTCTTTAGAAACTCTTTTAGGTTGCCATTTTTTATTGGTGTACTCACTAATAGCCAACTGAATCTTAAGCTTTTTCTTTGGTTTATCTATTGGTTGTTCCGTTGTAACTGATTGATTCGGAAGTGTTGCTCCTTGATCAGGTTTGGCCTCCTCACTAAACATCGGCCAGGCCAAATGCAACCTGTTGTTTCTCATAAATGCAAGCAGATGATCTCCAGTAATATCCAGCTCTACTTTCTCCCAAGGTGTCCAATAGCGTTCGTTTTCAAATCTTCTGTAGTAATAAATAGAAGGGTCGCCTCCTTTGGTGCGGGCAAAGACGTGCATATCCCTTGTTGGCACATCATACCAGGTTGCCATTACTTCTAAGAAGGCAATATTGTCTAGTTTTTCCAGATATTTTTTTAGTGCTTCTTCTGCGGTGTCGTTGGTTAATTCATTTTGTTGAATTTCATTAATAAATTCTGTTAACAAATAAGTTTTATCATCTGTCAATGTTACATCGTACCAATTTTCAGGATACAGGAATACTTTGCGATTGGCTTCCCAAACCCTGTAGTTTTTCATCCATTTCCATTGATTCCAATTAGGATCTTTATCTACATCTGCAATGGCGTCCGGTTCCAGACCCATTAAACACCGTTGTACAAAAAGTTGAATGCTGTTATGTGCCAGAACAATTCTGGATGAAGGCATACAAGCTTCCATCTCCACATCCACAAGGAAATATTCATACAAGTCATTTTCATGCTTCATTCCAGGATTGGTAGCCAATATATAAGCGACCAATGCATTCCGTTTTTGCGGACGAATGGCATCCATTATTTCTTTCAACGTATTTAGCCAAGTATCCTCATCGTAGCGAGATTTTAATGTTGCACGTAAATCACTGACTTCAGTTGCTGTCAGTATTGGTTTGATATAATTTGCAAGCTGAGCCACCCCTGCTCCAAGCTTTCTTGTAAAATCGGCACAGGTCAATAATCGTTTCCAATTTTTGGGTTCCTTATAATTGTCAATATTAAAAGCCGCAAATAAGTGTGCATCAATGGCATCCAAATCATCTTTCTCATAGCCTGTCAACAATGCCAGTTTATTTAGAAATTCATCTCTGTTGGCTGCAACACCAAGTAAAATAATATCAGCAATTGTAAAGAAGCTGATTGGCTGCTCTGCACCCAAAGGATTTGTAACTGCCGTGAATTGTTGTGAGAAAGTGACATTTCTGCAAAATGATATATACTTTGCAAAATCAATGGCAGTTTGCCCCAGATCATAAGGAATACTGTCAAATTCAAACCAACCCAAAGCGGAGTTATTTTTAAAATACCATTCTACATCACTATTGCTAAATTTAAAAGCATTTATCAGTGCCAACATTTTATGCAATAATTTATTTGCCGCATATTGTTTTGGATAATTTGCCTGAGTTATAGGATTGACAAAATTGTCTAATAATAAATCGGAAATTAAATCAGTGCCTGGGGCTAGTTGTTTAAGTTTGGCATACTTTAAAACTATTCCAATTAAAGCCAAATCTACCTTGAATGCAGCGGAAAGCGTTTGTTCTAATAGTGTTTGTTTACTTATCTCTATTTGGAAATCAGCAATGGAATCCAATAATTTGTGGATCAAATCCTTTTGCTCACTGCTTGAATCTGCTCCAGCAGCCAATGCATCCAGTGAATCTATTGCAGCGTTGATATTGGTTCTGTTGATTCCTTTTTCAAACTTATCGTCAATAAATGTTTTAGCACCGGCTGCATCTGTTACATCCGTCCAATTCTTATCAAGAAACTTAGCAATTGTTTTCACATCGTTTTCTGAAACACCTGATAAGCCGGAAAGAGTAGAAATTAAACTTTCCTTCTGCTCGTCTGCTGAAAGTTTATCATCAAATTTTGACCTCTGTTCCTCATTAATTTTCTTGTATCCGATTTGCAGATTACCCAACAATTCCTCAATTTTCTCAACTTTTATTTCCCGGTCTGTTAGGTTGTTAGCTTCATGGTTCAAGATAAACCTAACGTCAGTTGCCTTTAAAGGAGAATATTTAAAGTTCTCTATGACCTTTATAAATTCTAATGTTTTGTCAGGGCTTGAGAAAATATCTATTCCGCTTTGTTGTTGAATGATGGCAAAATCTTCTGCTTTTAATTTGAGTTTTTTAATCAGCCTTGAGGCAGCAAAAAGATAACTTAGATTTGAGAAAGTTACATTACTATCAGGAAGCAAGGGTGTGATGAATTCCAAATCTTTTTGCTTCAACTGAATACAAGTAGCGATGTAAGGGATGTAGGAATTCAATAATTGAGAGCCATCTACTTTTTTTGGCAGCAATCCTTCATCTATAATTCCATTCTTCGCTTTATTCAGAAACACTTGATAGTAAAGTGGTTTTGTTCCTTCTTCTTGTAAAATCACGTCAGGTAATTCTCCAAAGAAACCAACCAATTCTTCTATCTTAATATTCGCCATATTTGAAATTTCTATCAATTGGGCGGATTTTATCAGGAAGATATCGTTTAGATTTCCAGCCCCAATATTTCCTTGTGATATGATTTCATCCAATACCTCATATTTCCATCCCGTTTTCTTTTGCAGTCGGAGAAAACGATGTATGCGGTCTAAAGTATCCAAGTCTAAATTGGTAATTTCTTTTTGCTCCGTATCACAAGATAAATTCTTGTGTTTGATAAACAGATTTCCATTTTTATCAATGAATTTCAATTTTAATAACAAGTCCAATTCCTTGTAGGTAAGCCCTGTTCTATCCAGAAAATGATCTACTTGCTTTAGGTAATTTAATACATTTCCGGGTGCAGGCACATTCCAAAAAGCTTGTTGTGCAGCATTGTCATTGAGTGCAGGGGTATTAGCAATTATATTTCTTTCTGCATTGGTTAAACCCAATCTTTCTGCTGCAATGCTTTCATCATTTGGAGTGGATGCACTTTGAAAGGCTTTCATCAAATCAGCCCTGTTTACATCAAAACGATTGAGGTAGGCTTTCGCTTCGGTATGCGACAAATCAAATGGAAGTTTAAAAGCAAATGCTTTATTACGCAATTCCTGATACGCACTTTCATTCACATATTCCGGTGCAGCATCCAATTCTGCTGCAGTGCCAAAAGTTTGTCTTAAGCGATATACTTTGTAGTTATTCGCACCTGTATTTTCAATTTTGCAAACAATGCCTTTATCTCTTAGGTAGTGAGGTTTTGTACTGGAAGATTCTGTTTCAAAAATTAAGGCATTGGGAGTTACTGTTAGACCACCGGCAGTTAAAGCTGTTAGTAATCCGTTAGAGATCCTGCCCTTCAACGGGTCGGCTACATCTGATAATACACCGGTGTAACTGATTCCGGCATCAGGTGCGATAGCTTCTTCCAAAATTTCACACACCAAGTCAATATACTTTACGGGTGTATTGGCATTGGCACAGCCCAGGTCAATTTCACCCAACTCCGGTCTTCTTGAAAACAGTTGACCTTTGGCATTTGAGGATTCGTATTTAAAAATGCTGTAGTTATTTTCGCCTGAGATGTTTTCCCCTATTTTATCAAGAATAAAAAACTGGCTTCCGTCTCTAATTTCAAATCTGGTTAAGCTAGTTTCTGAAGATTTTACTTGAGCGGTTTCGGAGATAGTATAACCTTCATTTACAATAGCAGCTCTTAACTCATTTGAAATTAACCCGGTTTGAGGATTTGCTCCTTGTGCCAAATTGCCATTAAAATTGAATTTCTCAGGAATTTTAAAAGCAGCTCTTTTATCTAAAAACTGAAGTATCTCCACCAAATATGCGGCCGGACTATATACCGAACGGCAATGTTCACACTCGCAAGTATCAACGAGTTTAAAGAGTGATTTCAGGTTTGGAAAATCCTTGCTTACGGCTTCTAATTTTTTTGCCAGACCGGTGGTTTCAAATGAAGCAATGTCCATTACACTCATGCTGTCCTGCAAGTCGCCAACCATCAGCATAGCGGCAGTATGTTTAGTTTCTGCCTTGCGGTATATTTCTTTGGCTTCTTTTTCGTTTATACCGGCTTTGGGTGCAATTTCTTTTACAAAGCGAGTTTCTCCAATGGCAACAATGCTCTGTGAGGAATGGATTTTTTCTTCCCTCAACGCCAATGTCTTGCTGTAATTAGGAATTAATTTAAAAACACGCTGAACAGACTTTAATTCTTCACCTATGGCTTCCTTATCCTTTGTGGCAACTTTCTTTTCCTTTAGAAATAAATCCACATTGTGTTTTATTAAATCAAAATCTTCATTCTTGTTGAAGAAGGTCACTATTTTATCCTGGTTTTTAAGCACCGGCTTTTTTGCTCTTTCCAATTGTGCTGCAAATGCCAGAGTAGGAAATTCCTTTTCCATTTTTCTGACAATGGCAGAAGCGTATGTGTTTATCACTTGCTTATCCTTTATGTCGGGCCTTGCTTTTGATATTTCTTCCACCCAACCCGCTTTGTTTAGTTTAGCCAGTTTTTTTGCATCTTCTGGCTTTTTAATGCCTTTCGCTTTGGCAATTTGCGGAATAACTTCATTGCCAAATCCAAAGAGTTTTCCAAGTTCTATATTTGTTTTGGCACCCTTTTCTTTTTCTTTGGTAGCAAAAAAAGAAGGGTCGGTTACTTTATCAAAAAAGCTATTGAGGTCGTTTTTATTTTCGGCAAATAATTTTTGGATTTCCTGAAGTTTTCCTTCTTTGAAAAAATTTGTGAGCAGATTGATGGTTTTTTGGGGATGCTCATTTTTATAATATTCTGCTGCCTTCTTTTTGTATTGGCTTAAAATTTCCAGATAGCGGTTGACTTGTTTCGCAATGGCGGGAGAAATGATTTTTTCTTCCACCGCAGTTTTTACATCGGCTATTATTTTTTTGTGATCGGCAAGGGCTGCATCGTATAGCAAAGTTTGGTCGTCCACTCCAATTCCGATTGAAAGTCGGGCATTTAGGTTTTTTGCAAAGTCATTGTGCAACAAGGTGTTTTTGCGAAACAAGGCATAGAAAAAAGCGGCATCAACTTTTGAACTATTTTGTAAGCGATGGGCAACAATCAAATGCTCAATTTTATCAGCAGGCACTTCCAGTTCTTTTGACAGGAAAGTAACATCCCGATGCGCTTTGTTTTCTTGTAAATCGGCAATGGCGATTTTATTAGCTAAGAAGCTAACTTCTTTCGCCAAGAAATCAAACTCTACTACTTCTTTGGGTAAAGCCTGTCTGATAGTGATGTTGATTTCTTCTCTTGGTGAGGCATTGAACCGCACCTCATCCAAACTCGATTTATAGAGCTCGGTGTTTTTCTCCTTGGTAAAAACTTTAATGGCAATATCGGCTTCTTTTTTACCCCTGCCACTCAATTGCTCGTATGTCCATTGTAGTTCGTATTTACCTTCTCTATTCGTGAATGTATCTCCCAAGGGCTGCCACTCCCGCATATCCACATCGTGGATTGCTACTTTCACATTTGCCATTGGGCGACCATTGCTATCCGTTACTTTACCGAGAACGGTGTTTAGGTTTTGATTTTTGATTGTTGTTGCCATGACTTTTTATTTTAATGTTTGTTTACAATTTCTTTAAAGTTGATTATAACCCCTTCAGACGAGTAGGTTTAGAATCATTTACGCATAATTGAAATTATCTAAATATATTTAGTAACCAAACATTCGCATCTTGTGCTACATAACTTGAAGTTGGTGGTGGAAGTACGCTAAATTCAGGATGTGTTGGAGTGAATAAAGACTCTGAAACAGTAAAACGACCATTTGAAAGATCTCTATACATTTCAATTAATTCTTGGTTCTCGCTTAAAATAGATAATCTGCCACCAGGTCCGATTGCACTAAGGCGAGCATTATATGCTTCCATTGCATTCACAGTCTCACCTAATGGTTGAGGGAAACTTTCGTGTACCCAATTAAATGATTCTCCTACACTTTCAACACTTCCTTTAATAAATCTACCTCCTGATGCTTCAAATGAAGTAGCTGCGGGTGTTCTTAATGGGTTTACTGCTGTGGTGGTGAGACCACTCCTACCTTGATTAGCCAACCAAGTAAATTCAGCTTCTGATTCAGCTCCTACCATAAGAAGTGACCTACTTTCAGCAGTAGCCAATCCAACCCCAGATGTTGCTCTAGCAGGGGTTAACATCGGAAGTGCAAATAATGCAAGATTAGCAAGTGCGGGGATTGCATCAGTATGATCTATTGGTCCAGTCCATTCTTGTGCGTGTCCTTCACTATTCAAAAAAAACCTTGGTGTGGGAGAAATCAGTTCTCTTATTGGAACATAAATACTATGCTTAATACCAGAAAGTATAGCGTAAGGAATTCTCATTTCCATATACATTTCTGATGAATCCGCATCTAAGTTTAAAAATGCATCTCCTTCTCTTTGTATTCTTTGTTCTTCCGATTCTGGTCCAATTGTGGGTCCATCATAAACAGGTGGCGATGAAGGTGCTGGAGGAGTGGACGGTGGTGCAGGTGTCCTTCTCACCCTCACTCTTGGAGGTGTTGATGGTGCAGGCACTTCATCTTGGGGGCTGCTTGTAGTAGGGCATTCTTCGGCCATGCACATTTGAGCTTCTTCATCATATACTCCACATTCATCAACTGTACCTGTTGGATCATCAAAGATTATTGGATTGTTCTTTACATATGAGTAAAAATTAATCCCCCCCCCAATCCCAATTGGATCCGCACTCATCCACCTACCCAGCCACGGCAAATAATACCTTGCACTATGATACTCAAGCCCTGTTTCTTCATCCCTCTCCATGCCTGTGAAGCGGTAGCGTTTGGCAGCAGATTTTATAGCTTTGTTTTTGGCTTGGTAAGCTGTTGTGCCAAAAGGGTGGTATTCTTCGTAAGAAATTACTTTTGCATCCAGCGTTCCATCCAACTCTAATGCAGCAGAGCCAAGGTGATTGTGCAATTGGTAACGTACCAGTTGCTTTTTTGTACCATCGTCCACCGCATTGCGGGTTTCTACCATCACAAATCGGTGTCCTTCGTCCATTAAGCTGAGGCTTACTCGTTCTAATCCTGCATCAGTTCCGCTGTATTTTTTATAAAGCTCATAACCTGAAACATAAATACGTTCTTCTTTTTTGGTAAGTGTAGCTCCGGCTGCTGTCTGATTTTCAGTTATTTTACGAATGCGTTGCCCACCACCATCATACTGGTAGTATGTAATAACAGGAATATTGTCATCGGTGCAATGTTGCCTTGTGGTAAGTACCACTTCTTCTTTAAAATTCCACCCTATTTTTTCGAGATGCGGCATCTCTTCCATAAATCCATGCTTCGCATGGTGTTGGTATTTTGTGTAATTGGCAGGGTTGCCATTATCACCAATATTAGTACTTTTCAGCCGGTTGTTTATCGTTTCATATTCGTAGCTTCTCGTCCAGTTTCCGCCTGCAGCGAGGTGTTTCATTTCCTTAATATTTCCTACGGAATCATATTGATAGGATTGTGTATAATTCCTAATGGCCATCGGGTCGCCCGGATTCATGGCATGCATAAACGGCTTGTCGTTCCAGTTATCGCAGGTTCCAAAATTCAATGCAGCACTATTCTCCCGCCCTTTGGCTTCCACCAAACGATAGAGTGCATCGTAGGTATATTCAGAAATGCCTTCAACTTTTTGATTGTCAAAAAATACTACTGGAATATTTTTATCCTGGATATGCGTGATATTGCCAACAGCATCAAAGGTGTAATACCAATCCTGCAACCGGTCACCATTTTGCCGCTTGCTCTCCAATCGTTTCAGGCGAAAAGTCTCCTTGTCGTAATAAAACTTTGTTGAAACATTGTTGCCATAAACAATTTTCTCTCGCTGCCCTTTTTCGTTATAATCAATGTCTTTGATGTATGGGCTTGCTGCAATAGCTCCCGGGTGCAAAACGGATTCTCCATTCAGCAATCCGGCTTCGTTGTAAGAGGGGGTGATGATACTTAAATCCGGAGCAATTTGTTTGGTAATTCTTCCGATGGCATCTGTTTCTGTAGTAAATGTAAAATTATCGGTTTCTAAATCAGCTATCAGATTGGCAGCTATCCAATTGGCGACTTCTTTGTATTTCTTAAATAATTGGCGAGTAGTCGCAATAGGTTGTCCTTTAAAATCGTATTCAGGTGTATCAATTACGCCACCCGTATCGTAGTTTTTAATAATCTTACCCAAAAGATTTTTTGACTGCAATGCTGCTTCATTAAATCTGTTCGCATCAGTCCGAATACCACTTAATAAGCTTTCGCCATAAATCATTTTGCCGAAAATATGGTCTAAGGGCGTAGTTCCGTCTCCGCCTAACACTTTACTATGGGTTGGGCGGTGTGCAGTATCATAAAAATATTGGAACTCGTGGTTGCGTTCGTCCCAGGTACGCAATGGATTTCCTAAAATATTGGCGACCAACCAACGCTGTCCGGCATCCATGCTGAGTTGATATACCTGGTTGCCCAGCATATCGTATTTGTATTGCATTACCACATTGCCACGGGCATCGGTAACGGTTCGCAGGTTACCTTCGGTATCTAATTTTATTTTGGTATGATAAAACTCATCTGCATTTGTGGAAATGTTTTTATTGTGTTCTATCGAAAGCACAGGCCTGCCCAGCGTATCAAAATGCAATTCATTAGGCGTATTGGCGTGTTTGGCGGCTTTATCGGCCGCCAGCTTTTCACGGCCGGGGTCTTTGCCTTCGGCAGTTAGTGCTGCATCAATTAAACGGTTTGTTCTATTACTATACCAGAATGATTCAAGAATCGTATCATTGGCATCATAGACTGTTTGTTTCCAAGAGTCAAATGTTACTTTAGAAAAAGTACCGTCCGGCATTTCGGTTTTTATCATTCTGCCGGCCGCATCATAATACAAAATAGGTGTAACACCTGTCTCAACCAATTCTTTGTAATCTTCATAATGCCAGTTGACTGAAAAATAAGGTTCGTATTGCTTTACGGCATTGCCCTTGTTGTTTTTGATGGTTCTGCCATTGCCAATCCAGCGGAGTTGTTTTGGCACTAATATCGAAGTGTCAGGGTCAGGAACTATTAATGTATAGGTATTATCTGCATGAACAATTATCTCTTTCGCTCTTCCAGGTTCTGCTTGTACTTTTTTCATTACCACTTCACCTATGCCGTTGGAATATTCAAAAGCTATTTGAACATTGCTATCTGGATTAAGAGTGCCATCAGGTTTTCTATAATGTGTCTCTCTTGTGATTGACGCAATGACAGCAGGTGGCAGTTTTTTTAC
>Ga0335394_10006166_pt1 | contig 13522 bp, 9 predicted proteins | sample MAT03_FD_205741 | JGI IMG/M metagenome (GOLD analysis project Ga0335394, IMG submission 205741) | Freshwater microbial communities from Lake Fryxell liftoff mats and glacier meltwater in Antarctica - MAT-03 (spades assembly) (version 2) ...
GTGTGATCGCCAAACGGACCTTCATCCCGCAGCGGTTCCGTCGGGTCCACATACCCCTCAATCACGAAATCCGAGTTGGCCGGAACCTCCAGATCGTTCGTCTCGCACTTCACCATCTCGACAGATTTTTTGCGCAGGTAGCCGGCGAGAAGAAATTCATCCAATCCGTCCGGCAGCGGCGCGGTGGCGGCGAAAGGAAAAACCGGATCGCCTCCGAGAAAAACTGCCACCGGCATGCGGGTGCCCGTTTCATAATAACGGCGGCCATGCCGCGCCGCCACTTTTTGCAACTGCCAGTGCATGCCCGTGCTGCGATCGTCGTAAATCTGAACACGATACATGCCGAGATTCCGGTCACCTGTGTCCGGGTCTTGGGTGACCACACAGGGCAGCGTGATGAAGCGTCCTCCATCCAAGGGCCAACATTTGAGGATGGGGAGATTGAGCAGGGTTGGAGGTTGGTTGCTGATGGTTGAGGGATTTTTCCAATCGGGCGCGGCTGGCCAGCCTTCGACTCTCGACCCGGAACTCTCAACGCGATGAATGACCTCCTTGCAGGGCCCGCTGCTCACCCGTTTGGGCCGGGCATGGCGCAATTCGAAGGCGGTGCCGAGAAGCTTGACTGTTTCGCGCAGGCTCGTCGGCGGTTTGGCTTTCATGAGCGAACCGAGTTCTGCGGCAACCACATCCACGGACTCCGCGCCCATGCTCATGGCCATGCGTTTGTGCGAACCCATCGTGTTGATCGCGACGGGAAACGGACTCACCACGCCATTGACGGTGGGCTTTTCGATCAGCAGGGCCTTGCCGCCGCCGGACTGTTTCATCTCCCGATCAGCCAGTTCGGTGATTTCCAGTTCTGTCGCGACGGGCCCGGTAATGCGTTTGAGTTCTCCCGCCTTGTCCAGCGCATCAACAAAAGCTCGGTAAGACGAAAAAGCCATGCTCTTGAAATAGCCGAACGAACCCGTGCTGGCAACCGCCCGCATGGGGCAAAAACGAGAAAAAGATTGTTTTTCAGGACAGCGGAGCCATATTTCCAAACCCTTTCCCAAGGAGTCTTAGCTCAATTGGTTAGAGCGCTACCCTGTCACGGTAGAGGTTGCGGGTTCGAGCCCCGTAGACTCCGCTTTTTTTAGCAGAGATCAGCGCGCCGGGATGAAAAATGGGGCCACAACGCAGGAAAGTCCGAGCAGGGCAAGGAAGGCGAATGTGAGGATGGGGAAGATCATGAACCAACATACTCCACAAATGTTTGTTTTCAAATTTCCATCAAAGATTGCGGATCGGAGTCCTAATCTGCCGTCCGGGGTTTGCCCTCGAGCATTTTGTAACATTTCCAATGCCGGATAAAGACGGCGCTGTTTGAGCCCCTCCTCCACGAAGCGGGAGTTTGCGCTCCCGTTCCCATCTTCCTCGCAGAGCCGGTTGACCGTTGGCCAAAAAAACCTTGGGAAACCCGCTCATTGCGTTTCAAGGCTATTTCCTTCCACCCACGAAGAGGCAGCAGCCAATGAAAATGGCGGTGGGCCAGGATGCGACGAAGCCTCCTCTGGCAAGCATCAACTCGATTGCAGGTTGCGGATTCCCGATTCCGGACTTTATCTTTCGTCATCGCAACATTTTTTCCACAACAAAATCCCGGCTTCGTCTGCCGGACCTTCGCCGCCATCGCGGGTCGCTATGATCTGGCCAATCATCTGCTGAGCGGCGGATGTGATTTTCTCTGGCGGGCCAAAGCCGCGCGGCTGATCGCGCAAATGCAGCCCGCCCGAATCCTTGACCTGGCCACGGGCAGCGGCGATCTCTCGCGGGCTTTGGGAAAATCCTGCCCAAAGGCGCACGTCGTCGGCGCGGATTTTTGTCTGCCCATGTTGCAAGTCGCGGCCGGAAAAAACGTGCCCTCCCTCGTGCAGGCCGACGGCTTGCGTCTGCCCTTTCGCAACCAATCCTTCGACGCGCTGACCGTTGCCTTCGGACTGCGCAATATGGCTTCGTGGGATGGCGCGCTGCGCGAAATGGAGCGCGTGCTGCGACCGGGCGGAATCTTGCTGGTGATGGATTTTTCCCTGCCGGAGTTCCCGCCGCTCCGCGCCATCTACCGCCGCTATCTCCACCACGTTTTGCCCGCCTTCGCCGCAGCGGTCACCGGGAACAAGGAGGCCTATGAATATCTTGGCGCCTCCATCGAGTCCTTTCCCCGCGGCGCGGAAATGCTGACCCTGATCGAGTCCTGCGGATTTTCCGGGACGCGTGCCCTGCCGCTTTGCCTGGGTGTGGCCTGCATCTACACCGCGCGGCGGACGGTCGCGTTGGATTTACCTGACCCTTTCGCAGCTAAATCACGGTTCAAATAATCTCAACGCAGTGCAACGAAGGATTCTGAATCAGTTCGGAAAGCAAAACAGCATTCCGGCGCAATGATGTCTCAATTTGATGAGGCGTTGAATTGCCGCAACGAAGCCAGACGACTTTGGGAGGAGCCCCGTAAAGTCGGCTCCGCTCCGAGAAATCGCTATCCTGAGTCACAATGCAAAAGCCATTGTCTCTGGCATACTCCCAGATTTCGTCGTCAGGTGCCTGGTCAAGTCTGGCAGAACGAATATGGGCCGAGTCCGGAAAAAGGTCCGCAAGGCGGGCGGGCAACCTGTGGCTGAGATTCTGGTCAAACAGCAGCTTCACGCTGCGGAGCCTAAAAGAATGTGGTCGCGGTCGGCGGCGTAGGCAAGGGAAGCCCGAATGTCCTCGAGCGTGAGTTCAGGAAATTCCTCGATAATCTGCTCGTTTGTCATACCGGCGGCGAGCCAGCCAAGAACGTCATACACGGAAATTCGCATCCCGCGAATGCAGGGACGCCCGCCGCGTTTGCCCGGCTCGATCGTGATGATTTCCCGATAGTTCACACGCGAAAGTTATGGCATTTGCCTGCTTAGAGCAAGGCGTTCTGAGTCTCCACCGGATCTGTCATTCTGTGTTCGAGGAGGCACGGCACTCTCCGGTTGATTAAAGATAGACATCCTTCCCCTCGTCCCGACCGGCCCACCGCCGCACGCGAAAAACATGCGCAGGGCGGGTGTGGGGATTGAGCGAGACAAAATTCCGTGCGCCGGTCCAGGTGAAGCGTTCGCCGGTGAGCAAGTCCTCGACTTGATAAGTCTCCCGCTCGCCGATGGCAAAATCCGCCAGCGGCACAGAGACGAAGGCGGTTTGCGGATTCACGCAATCCAGCGTCACGGCCACCAGCAGCAGATTGTCTCCGGCCGTGGTGGTCTTGCTGTAAAAAAGGATGGCGTCGTTCTCGGCGGGATGAAAACGCAGGTTGGCGTATTCGCGCATCGCGCGGTTATCCCGGCGGATGGCGTTGAGTTTGGTAATGGTGTCCTTGATGTTTCCCGGAGCATTCCAATCGCGTCCCTTGAACTGGTATTTTTCGGAATCCAGATATTCCTCCCTGCCCGGAATCGGCGTGCCTTCGCACAACTCAAACCCGCTGTAGATTCCATAAACCGGCGACAACGTGGCCGCCAGAATGGCCCGGATCATAAAAGCGGGGCGTCCGCCCTGCTGGAGAAAAACCGGCAGGATGTCCGGCGTGTTGGTGAAAAAATTTGCGCGGAAATACTCCGCCATTTCCGTCCGGGTCAGCTCGGTCAGATATTCGGTGAGTTCGTACTTCGTATTGCGCCAGGTGAAGTAGGTATAACTCTGGGTGAAGCCGGCCTTGGCCAGTGTCTGCATCATCTTGGGCCGCGTGAAGGCCTCGCTCAAAAAAATCGCATCGGGATACGTCTCATGAATTCCGGCGATGAGCCACTCCCAGAACGAAACCGGTTTGGTGTGCGGATTATCCACCCGGAAAATGCGCACGCCCAGCTTGCACCAAAACGCGATGACCTCGCGCAACTCCGTCCACAGTCCCTTCCAGTCGGGGTTGTGAAAATTCAACGGGTAAACGTCCTCGTATTTCTTGGGCGGGTTTTCCGCGTACTTGATCGTGCCGTCGGGGCGCTTGAAAAACCACTCGGGGTGCGCCTTGACATAGGGATGATCGGGCGAGCAGTTGATGGCGAAATCAATCGCGATCTCCAGGCCGCGTTTTTTGACCTCCCCAATCAACCAGGTGAAATCCTCCAGCGTGCCAAGTTCGGGCGCGACATCCTTGTGTCCGCCGCCATTCACGCCCTGGCTGGCATGGCCAATCGCGTAAGGAACTCCGGGTTCACCGGGCTCGCACTTCAGCGAATTATTCCGTCCCTTGCGGTTGCTCGCGCCGATGGGATGAATGGGCGGAAAATAAATCACGTCGAAGCCCATCGCCTTGGCGTCATCCACCCGCCCAAGGCACTCGCGAAAGGTCGAACCGGTATCCGCCTTACCCTCGGCGGAACGGGGGAAAAACTCATACCACGCGCCAAAGACCGCCCGCTCGCGATCCACCCAAAGCGGCAGGGCGGGCGTGTATTCGGTGGCCAGCGAACGGTCCGGCCACACCCGCATGAGCGCGGCGAGTTGCGCCGAAGCGGCCAGCTCGCGGGCGGTCGCGGCATCGGCCTCTTGCACCTGCGCCGCAAATTTCCCCAGCTTTTTGGCGTCCGCCGATTTACCCGCGCGCGCGGCGGCCCGGGCGACAAGGGCCGCGCCTTCCAGCGTTTCACTGCGCAGGTCGCGAATCCCGCCGTCGTATTTTTTGCGGATCTCCTCCTGCCACGAGCAGAATGTGTCGCCCCAAGCTTCGACGGTGTACTCCCATGAGCCCTCGCTGGAAACGGAGAAGACTCCGCGCCAGCGGTCGTTGACCAGCGGCCGCATGGGCGTTTCCTTCCAGACCAGAGCGCCGACCGGGCGGTATTTCAGCAAGGCCAGAACCACATCGTGCCCTTCCTTGAAAATATCAGCTTCGACGACCAAATCCCGCCCGATGGCGCGTTTGACGGGGTAGCGTCCGTGGTCGAGCTGCGGGGAGATATTTTGAATGATGACCGTCGCCGCGTCGCTCAGATTCATGGCAAGACGTCGAGCAGCGCAACAAACTCGTCCAAGCCATCAATGCGGGCGGCCACTTCGCGCAAAGAGCGGCGGGCGGCGGGAATATGGGCCAGAAAATCCGCGCGTCCTTTTTGCAGGCCGAGAAATCCATAGGCACCCAGGGCCTGCATGAGCCGTTGGAGGGCGCATTGAAAATACACTCCGTCGAAATCGGCGGCGATCTCCATGCCGGCGCGGCGGGCCACGCGTTTGTAATGTTCCAGCAAAAGCCCCCGCTCGCCGCCGGTGAGTTCGACGTAGGGATCGTAAAGCAGCGAGGCCACGTCGTATTGCGCCAGCCCCGGCCGCATGCCTTGAAAGTCAATCAACCAGGAGGCCCCGTCGCGGATCATCACATTCTGCGATTGAAAATCCCGGTGCACCAGCACCCGCGGCCGCGCGGATAAACCGGATGCGATATTTTGCAGGGCCGGGAGGCTGGCATACCGCTGCACCGCCTCCTCATCGAGTCCGAAATGAGCCCGCAGGCAATTTTCGAAAAAATAGTTCTGCTCCCAGAGATAAAGTTGCTCGCTGAATTCGCGTTCCAGGCTCAACCGCGAATCCTCCATCCGCCGCGTGGCCGCCGTATGCATTTTGACGACTTCCAGCAAGGCGGATTCGTACAGCGGACGCCGCACCTCCCACGGAGACTGACGGAAGGTCCACAAATCGTCCTCGCCCAGATCCTGCATCCAGATCAATCCCTCGGCCGCATCGTGGAAATAAATCCGCGGCACGTTTACACCCGCTCCACCCAGGAATTGCGCGATGTCCACGTAATGGCGGTTTTCCTCCTTCAGACCGGAATACTTCACCACGATCATGGAATGGCCGCCGCAGCGGATGCGGTAAAACTTGCGGTCGGAACCACCTTTTTCCAGCGCCCGCACTTCAAAATCCTCCGCCGCGTAGTCCGGGAAGCGTTCGATGGTTTGGTTGATGACGTTGCTGGGAAGCATGGCTTAAATATCGGCGTCGCGCAGAATCCCTTCCACGCTTTGTCCAGCCCGCACAATACAAGCCTCCAGCCGCGAACGGGAAGCGATTTTCGCACCCTCCCACACAACGGAATCCCGCACGACCGCGCCTTCGCCGATTTCCACCCCCGGCCCGATGGACGAAAATCCTTCAATGCGGGCCGACGGGGCGATCCGCGCCAGGGGGCTCACGGCCAGCGGCCATTTCTCTTCCGCCAGATACGGCGGACTCCAGCCGCTCTCCAGAATCGTGCGATGCACTGCGAGATATTCCTGGCGGGAGCCGATGTTGAACCACTCGTTTTCGTTCAAGACCAGCCCGCCGATTTTTCCGCCGGCACCGATCCAATCAGTCAGGATGGGCACGAAGGAAATTTTTCGTCCCGCCGGAATTTTGTCGAAGATCGAGGGATTCCAGATCGAGACATTGGCGAAGTCGTACTCGCCGGGCACCCCGTAGCGGTTGCGGATATCCACCACCCTCCCGTCCCGCAGGGCGATGGAGGGGGAAAAACCCGTCTCGCGCAGTGCCAGAGTCACGTCGTTTCCCCGGCGGAAATGTTCCGCGATGAGAGGGGCCAGGGCAAGGTCAGTGAGAATGTCGCCGCTATAAACGATGAAGGGATTCTCCCCGATCCAGGGCCGGGCATTCTTGATTCCACCACCCGTCTCCAGGATGTCCGGCTCGTGCACCAGAGTCACCCGCTGTCCTCGATAAAACCCACCTCCGAAAACACCTTTAAATTGCGCGGCCAGATGATGGGTGTTGATCACAAACTCCCCGACTCCCGCCGCCAGCAAATGATCCAGCGCAAACGTGATCAGCGGTTTGTGAAAAACCGGCACGAGCGGCTTGGGCAGACTGTCGGTGAGCGGACGCAGACGCGTGCCCAGTCCGGCTCCCAAGACGAAGGCCGTCCCGATTTTGGGGTGCGCGCTCAGGGCCGCTCGACCAGTTTGAAATCGTCGAAATAGACCTCGCCACCCTGCGGAACCGTGAAGGAAACCTGCAGCATGGAAGACGTCGCCTCCTTCAAATCCTGCAGATCCTTGTTTTTCAGGACGACTCTGAAATCTTTCTTCACTTCGGCCCACTGCGGACCAGCCGAGAATTTAATGGTCTCAAACTGGTCCTCCGAAACATCGTTCCTCTGCACCGTGGCGGCACCGCGATCCGTCCCCTGGGTCACCTTGGCTTCGCTCAGCTTCTTGAAGCCGGTCCATCCGATAAAAACGTTTCCATCGCCGCTGCGTCCCTTGACCTTGAAAGTCAGGGTGTAGTTGGCGTTGGTCTTCAAGCGGAAGCGTCCAAGCTGGCGCATCGTAAAATAGCGGGCGGGGGCGGACCGCATGTTGCCTTCGGCCGACCCACCAAAATTAGCCCCGATAGCAAATCCCGGAAAAGCCGGGGTGAAGACCGAGGGCACCGGCATGATTTTGTTCGCCGAAGCCTGATAGCCGACCTTGAGACAGGAGAGTCCTTCTGCGGGAGCGGCATTTTTGTCATCAGCCTCTTTTACCGTGCTGAAGTAGCCGTAGAAATTTCCCCGCCTGAGGCCGTAGTCCACATCCCAGCCCGAGGGAACGGCAAACGGCGGCGTTCCCGTGTCCCCCTGCAACTCCACCGGAACCCCGAATTTGGGTTCGGTCTTGGTTCCGGTGTTGAGCACCATTGCGATCCGGCCATTGGTTTTGCCCACCACGATATCGAAGAGCCCGTCGCCGTTGAGATCCCCGGTGGAAACCGTGGCGATACCGCCGAAACTCAGCGGACTGCTTCCACCCGCTCCGCTGATGAACGAGGCAAAAGGCACTTCTGCCGGCGGCTCACCCATTTTCGGCTGCCCGCCTTTGTTCAAGTAAACCGCAATCTTGCCCGTTCGTTCCGCCACCAGGAGGTCGGGCTGGCCGTCGCCATTGTAATCCACCACCGTGGGCGTGAGCTGCTCGAGCGCGGGAATGTTGGGAGGATCAATCACCCCGCCGAAAGCCAGGACAAAGCGGTTATTCTCCTCAAAGATCGGCTTGGCCCCGCCACCCATGTTCAAAAGCAGGTGAATATTGTTGGCTGAATACGAACCCTCGCCCAGGAGCAAATCCTCCCGGCCGTCCTTGTTCCAATCCCAGGTGCAGGGCGCAAAGACATTGCCCCAGCGTTTGGTGGAATCCTTCATCGTCGGAATACTCACGGCCCCCAACGTCGCGGGCTGCTTGAAATCCGGGGACTGCGCCGATCCCGCATTCGGCACCAGGAAAATCTCCCCGATATAATTCCCGATGATCAGATCCTTCTTGCCGGATCTCATGATCTCCGTCGGAAAAATCCGCGGCGACAGGCGGGCATGATCCGCTGACCCGGACGCGCCGCCCAGAATCGGGTCATTCCCTGCCGTGCGCGTGAGGAAGATTCCGCCCAGTTCGCCAATCGTGAACTTCGGCTCCTGGGGAGTGCCGCTGTTAAAAAAGATGCGCAGATAGCCCAGCACATCCATCGAGACAATATCCGGCTTGCTGTCGCCGTTCATATCCGCCACGCCCACGGAAATCGGCATCGCGCTTTCGCTGATCACACCACTGGTCGTGAGGACAGGCACCGCCCCGCGCTCCCCGGTGAGGTAGCCCGCAGTGTCCACCCCGTCCCACAGGTTTTCCCGCTTGAAGGACGATTCAAACCCGCCATTGCTCACCAGATTCTTGGGCCCGGCGGGAGCAGCCGGGGCAGCCGGCGGGTTGGGGGGAGGAGCCTGCGCCAGCAGGTTCGCGGTCACACCCGCCCCAATCAACAGGGCCGCAAGGAAGGGGGAAATACGCATCTTCATTTTAAATAAAAGCAATCCATCGCTTAGGGAACTGGAAAGTAATACGCAAATCCCCGTTTCGCTCAACCCGAATCGCACGCGAATCAAAGACCGCGCACTCCAGCGGCCCTTGCGCAAAAAAAAATCGCAGGCCGCTTGATCCAGCTTGCAGTTGGCCGGGGAGCGGCAAACGATGGCACCGCCTGCACCGAATGACTCTCCGTTCCATCCTCACCTGCGCCTGCCTCGTCCTCGCCGCACCAGCGATCACATCCGCCGTCAGCCCCGCTGAGGCAAAAAAAGCCCGCCTGCAAAAAGAATCCCCCGATTCCGACGAACGCATGGAATTATCCCGCGTGCAGATCCTGCTTGATCGCGCTTTGTTCCGTCCGGGAAAAATTGACGGACTCGGGGGCGAGTTCACCCAGAAAGCGGCGGACCGCTATTGCCTCGCCAATTCTCTTGCTCCCGGCACGCGCTTCGATGTCTCCGGCATCCCCTCGCCGTATCGCGACTATACCATCAGGCCCGAAGACGCCGCCTGGGTCGGCCCCCAGGCCTCCGGTCCGCAGGAGCAGGAAAAACTCAAGGCCATGCTCTACAAAGACCTCTGGGAATTCGTGGCCGAACGTTTCCACTGCGACCTCAATTTCCTGCACGAACTCAATCCCGGCGTGACCGATCCCGCCCCTGGCACCGTTCTGCGCGTGCCCGATGTGACGGAATTCCAACTCGCCGAAGTCGCCGCCCTGGAAAAACAACGCCGCGACGAGGCGACCGCCCGCAAAGCCGCCGCCGCGGAAACCCCATCCGCCCCTCCGTTGCCAACCCCACCCGTGCATCAACTCACCCTCCTGCGCGACGAACGCCTCATCGAAGTCCGCGCCGGCGACCGCCTCGTCGCCTGCTTCCCCTGCACCCCCGGATCGAAAGAAGTGCCCGTGCCCACCGGAACATGGAAAGTCACCGCCAACGTTCTTCTGCCCTACTTTCGTTGGGACAAATCCGTGCTCGAAAGCGGCGTGCGCAGCGAGAATGCCTTCAACCTGCCGCCCGGCCCGAACAACCCCGTCGGCATTGTCTGGATGGCCATCAACCGGCCCAGCGTGGGCATGCACGGTGCCCCCACCCCCGACCAGATCGGCCGCAACGAAAGCCACGGCTGCATTCGCCTGGCCAACTGGGATGCCTTCGCGCTCAGCCAACTGGTGGAAAAAGGAACGACCGTCGAGGTGCGTTGATATTTGGCACCATCCGAAAGTTTCCCCTTTTCCACACCCCGTTTTTCCTTCTACGCTGTCTAATGCTTCTTGGCTCCACCAAGGCCGAACTCGACCGGCTCCTCGGCAAACCCGTGATGACCCTCAACGTCCTTGGCCTGCCCGGGGAAAAAGCCTGGTCCTATGCCAGGGGTGACTTCGACATTATCGTCGGTTTTCTCAACGACGTCGCCCGCTACAACGCGGTGAAGCGCCGCCGCGGTCCGAACACGGCCCTCACCTCCGCCGAACTCGGCGGCGCTCTCGCGCTCAACGCCCCCTCCAGCCTCTGGACCATCGAAACTCCCGACGCGCCGCTGAAAAAAACGCCGGAACCCCGGCGCAAAACCAAGACAGAATCCCCTCCGGCCTCGTCTTTCACCTATGTGGAAAAAGATCTCAAGGTGAAGGACAAAGTGCTGCGCGAAATCCACGGCTGGATGCCCGGCGGAAAACCTTACGCCTTTTTTTACCTTCCCATGCTCGACGGACAGCCCCCGCTCCTCGTCAGCGAATGGGGCGTCCACCAGACCTTGGGTTAGCAGCCGCACGACCCGGAAACCAAACTCTGCGGCAATCCGGCGGGACGGCGGTCTTGACACTTCCGCCTTCCGCGTTCCCACTGCCGCCTGCTCACCATGTCCCGGTTGCACATCGTCCTCCTTGCCGCGCTCTCCATGCTGGGGGCGTTGTCCATTGATGCGTACCTGCCGGCTCTGCCCGCCATCGCCCATGAGTTCTCGGCGACGGATGCCGCCGTGCAGCAATCGCTCACGGCCTACGTGCTGGCCTTTGCGGTGATGACTCTTTTTTACGGCACGTTGTCGGATTCCTTCGGGCGGCGTCCGGTGATTCTGGTTTCGCTCTTTTTCTATCTGCTGAGCAGCATCGGCGCGGCCTTTGCCAATTCGCTGGAGATGCTGATCGTATTCCGGCTGCTGCAGGGATTTTCGGCGGGAGGGGGGACGGTGGTGGCGCGGGCCATCGTGGGCGACCTGGTTTCCGGGGCGGAGGCTCACCGGGCCATGTCGTATATCAACGTGGTCTTCGGGCTGGCTCCGGCCATCGCGCCGATCCTCGGGGGGTGGTTGCAGGCGGCCTTTGGCTGGCGCTCGATCTTTATTTTCATCGCGCTCTTCACCCTGGTGCTGCTGGTGGCGTGCGCGATGCTGCAGGCGGAGAGTCTGCCTCGCGAGAAACGCACGCCCTTTCGCCTGCCGGTGATTCTCGCAAATTATTGGGAGGTGGGGGGCCATGGGTTTTTCATGCTGCGTTCGATCAGCACGGCCCTGGCCTTTGCCGGCATCATGATCTATGTGGCGGCCGCGCCTGCCTTTGTCATCAAGATCCTGCATCTTTCGGTCACGGATTTCGGCTGGCTGTTCGTGCCCCTGATCGGCGGCATGATATTAGGTTCGTTCACGGCGGGCAAAATGAGCAACCGGATGAAACCGCAGGGCATCATCAGCACGGCCTTCGTGATCATGCTGCTCTCGGCCGCGGCGAACGTGGCGTACAGCGCGTGGTTCGAGGTGAAAATCCCCTGGGCGATGGTGCCGCTGTTTACCTATGCCTTCGGAGCCGCTCTGGGGACTCCGGTGATGAGCATGATCACGCTGGAGATGTTTCCGAAAGTGCGCGGACTGGCGGCATCGTTCCAAACCTTTGTCTTCATGATGCTTTTTGCCATCGAGTCCGGGATTGTGGTGGCGCTTTTGTATGGGAGCCCGTTGAAGTTTGCCATCGCCATGGCCGTGGGCGTGGTTTTGAGCCTGGCCTGCTGGATGCTGAGTGCGCCGGGCCGCCGACGGGAAACGCCGGCTGGCGATTAGATCGCGGCAGGCGGGACGGATGCGGCGGCTTGGGCAAGCACGAGCGCAAGCTGTTCGCGGCGCAGGGGCTTGGTAAGGTATTCGCTCATGCCCGCGGTAAAGCAGGCCTGACGTTCCTGGGTGAGAACGTTGGCGGTGAGGGCGATGATAAAGACGGGCGGGCGATTTTCCTGCCTTTCGATTTCGCGCAGACGGCGGGTGGTTTGCAGTCCGTCGAGGCCGGGCATTTGCACGTCGAGCAGGATGCAATCCGGCCACTCTTCTTCGCAGAGGGTGAGCGTTTCCTCGCCGCTCGCGGCCACGCGGGGATGGTAGCCGAGCTTCTCGAGGACATGAGCGATGAGTTTGAGATTCACGGCATCGTCGTCCACCGCGAGAATGCGGAGGGGATGTTTGGCGGCATAGCCGGCGTCAATCGCGCCGGGGGGCAGGGCCTCGGGCTGGAGCGTGTCTCCGGGCAAGCCAAGGGGAATTTCCAGCAGGAAGGTGGCCCCATCGCCGGGTTCGCTCTCGAACCAGAGAATGCCACCCATGAGGGTGGCCAGACTGCGCGAGATGGCGAGGCCGAGGCCGGTGCCTCCGTGTTTGCGCGAGACGCTGGAGTCCGCCTGGGCGAAGGGTTCGAAAATGTGGGCGGATTTGGAGGGGGGTATGCCCGGGCCATTGTCGCGCACGAAAAATTGCAGACGCACGTGGCCGGAGCCCTCGTCGCCCGAAACCTGCGAAACGCCGAGTGCGACGGTTCCCTCGGGGGTGAATTTGACGGCGTTGCCGGCCAGGTTGAGCAGAATCTGACGCAGGCGGCCCGCATCGCCTTCCACAAAAGGCGGAAGATCGCCCACGGTCACGACTTCGAGTCCCAGCCCCTTTTTGTCGGCCGATGGCTCCAGCAAGACACTGATGTCATCAAGCAGTTTCACAGGGGAAAACGCGGTTTTTTCGAGCTTGAGACGCCCGCTTTCGATGCGGCTGTGATCGAGGATGTCATCTATGATACGCAGGAGGGCCTCGCCACTGCTGGTGATGGTTTGGACATATTCCTGCTCCTCGCCGGGCAGGTTTTTTTGGGCGAGAAGATCGGAGAAGCCCAGGATGGCGTTCATGGGTGTGCGGATTTCGTGGCTCATCATGGCGAGGAATTCCGACTTGGCGCGACCGGCCTGCTCGGCCTCCTCCTTGGCTTGACGGAGCCGTTGATCGAGCAGTTTCTCCTCCGTGATGTCCATGAGGAAGCCGTGCCAGAGGATGCCGCCATCGGGCAGGATCTCCGGGGTGGATTGATCGAGAATCCACCGCTCCTCGCCCTTGCGGAAAATGCGGAACTCGAGGCGCCATTCGGATTCGGGACCACTGGCATCCTCCGCCCTGTCGCGCAGGTGCCGCACATCGTCGGGATGAACCAGGTCGTACCCTCGCGCCACATCGGCCATCATTTCCCCGGGCGCGCGGTCATAGACGTCCACAATGCGGCGGCTGACATAGACGAAGGAATGAACGCCTTCTGCCGTGACCTGGTATTGATAGACCGCGCCGGGAACCTGGGAGGTGATTTTCTCCAGCACCTCAAGATGCGAGACGCGTTCGCCTTCGAGCGTCTTCTTGGCCGTGATGTCAATGAGGGTGCCGAC
>Ga0335394_10006169_pt1 | contig 13518 bp, 17 predicted proteins | sample MAT03_FD_205741 | JGI IMG/M metagenome (GOLD analysis project Ga0335394, IMG submission 205741) | Freshwater microbial communities from Lake Fryxell liftoff mats and glacier meltwater in Antarctica - MAT-03 (spades assembly) (version 2) ...
AGCCACCGGCTCCGCTTGCCCCCGCGCACCCCCCCCGCATCCACCCCATCCACCCCATCCACCCCATCCCCCCCATCGACCTCATCACCGCCTTGCCGATCGATCGACGCCGTCAATCGTGCCCAGGCCGCATCACGTGCGGCCGGCGGCAAGCGCTCGCCCTCACGATATGCATGGACGACGTCGAGGGCGTGCTGCTCAGGTTGCATGCGAGATCCCATGGCGGCCTCCAGTATCGGCGTCTCGCGCCTGGGCGAGGAATTGAGTGAACTGCTTACGGACAGTGTGAATGCGAGAATATAAAGTGTTGAGATTGGCCCCGAGCTGCTCGGCCATCTCGGGCACCTTCAGCCCCTCGATCTCGGCGAGCACGAAGGCGACCCGGTGGTCCTCGCTCAAGGTCGCCAGGAACCGCTCGATCAGCGCCCGCGCCTCCGCGTGCGCGACCAGCTCGTCGGGCCCCGGCCCGGCCAACGGTTCAGGCGCCACCTCGACGCGCCGCAAATGGCGTGCCTGGCTGCGCCGATGATGCAGCACCACGTTGCGCGTGATGCCAAACAGCCACGTCGACATGCTGGCGCGGCCGTCGTAGTCCGCGAGCCGGCGGTGTACGACCATGAACACCTCGTGAAATGCATCGTCGCGGTGCGCGTCCGCGACCCCGAGGCTGTGGAGCACCCGCCACACAAAGTCGGCGTGCTCGCGATAGATCTGCGCGAGCCCGGGGGTCGGGGCGACCACCGGTTCGCTGATGGCCTGGGCTGGCATGACGGACCCCCGTTGTTTCCCGGATCCGGACGGATCCTTGGCGCCCTCATCCGCTTCGCTCAAAAGAACCTGGCCTCGAGCCCGAGGCCGGCCCTGATCGAGACCGGCGCGATCTTGTACAGCGTGCCCAGTCCTTCGGCCGCGAACTCGCCGCCCAGCACCGGCACCGCCAGGTCCACGCCCAGCCACAGCGCGAACCACCGCCGTGGCGCCCACGCGAGCGCCGGCCCGAGCGTGCCCGCCAGCCACGCGAAGCGGTCACGTCGCTTGCCCGCGAAGCCGACCCCCTCGCCCAGCACCTGCCCCGCCTCGATCCCCCCGCACAACACCACCTCGAGCATCGCCGGACGCAGCACCCCGCAGCCCCGCGTCCCCACCGTCCACAGGCCGACCCGCGCCCCCGCCTGCGGGTCGACCGCGCTGGACTGCGTGCTCGGTGCCCGGTACATGCCGGTCAGCTCGACTCTCCACCTGCGCCCGAGCAGTCCGCCAGCGCCACCGACCTGCGCGCCGATCCCCGGCGCACCGAGGGCCTCGAAGCCGCCGGCGATCCGCACGAAGCCCGCGAGCGAGCGACTCGCCGGCCGCGACGGCGGTGGCGCTGCGACCGGCCGCACCGCCACCTCATCCGGCCGCGCCGCGGGGCTCACCGCCACCTCGACACCAACACCCGCCGGCTCCACGGCGACCGGGGGCACTCGCACGGGCGCGGCCGGCTCGGGCACCAGCGGCGTCGCCCCGGCCTCCAGCTCCGCGCGCCCGAGCGTGCCGGGGTCGACCAGCACCGCCGTGATGAACGCCGCCGCCGACGACACCTCCGCGCATGAATCCCCGCTCAGTTCACGCGCGCTGCGAACCCCATCCGTGACCAGCTCGAGCCTCACCGCCCAGCGCTCGCCGCTGCGTTGCACCTCCACCGTCACCTGCACCGCCCGCTGCCGGGTCCCGCCGACCAGGTAGGCCTCGAGGCTGTCCTGAAACCCGCGCTGCGCACAGCCCTCGACCCCGCGCCACGAGACATCGATGTCGTGCGGCGCCGCTTGCAGCGCGAGCATGAGAAGGAGCGGCGACACGCGCGAGAGCTTACAACGCCGGCCCAACCGCGAACCCGCGAAAAACTTCGCCGCCCACTCACGGATCTCGGCGCTGCCGGGAAACAACCGCCATGACTTATCGACTCACGACCACCCTCCTCCTCGCCCTCGCCCCGACCGCACTCGCAGGCTGCCAGCCCAAGGGCAACCTCGGCGAATACACCGCATCGGACACCGACGACAGCGACGCCGAGAGCGGCGCGACCAGCAGCCTCACCACCGGCAACGAGACCGGCGAGACCGGCGACACCGACTGCACCCCGTCCGAGCTGGACTTCCAGGCCGGCTTCGTCGCCACCCTCGATCCTCAGCTCCCGCCCGAGGTCACCAAGTTCTCCTCGAACTGCACGGTCGACGCTTTGACCGTCGAGGGCAACTTCGTCACCGTCGTGCTCGGCTGCGACGCACGCAGCGTCACCCTCGACTTCACCGTCAGCACCAGCTTCACCCCGCTGTTCGCCGAGGGTGACACCCTCGCCCTGACCTACCACCAGACCATGCCGTTCTGGACCAATGAATGGTTCACGCTACGGACCACCAATCCGGGCTCCAACGTGCTGCTCGGCGGCGTCCAGGGCGACTCCTTGCTGCCCCCCGACGACGACGACGCCACCCTGTTCTCCCCCGTCCAACTCAAGGTCAAGGAAGGAGTGTGCGCGGCCGCGCCCGACTGCAACAACCCCTTCGAGCGCCTCGCCGTCGAGGCCTCCTACGACCAGGACGCCCAGGTGATCACCCCCGGCAACAGCACCCTCGTCGGCACCCTCACCAGCGTGCGCATCGACCTCGGCGCCGCGAGCCGCTACGTCGAGCAGCAGGACTGCCAGATCTCCGACGTGCCCCCGGAGTGGTTTAGCGCCCTGCTCATCCTGCTCCCCGAGGGCTGAGCGCGATCGGTGGCCGGGTCGCCGCTGCACACCGCAGCGGCGGCTCGCCGCGCACTCACTTCCCGATCTTGAACCCGCCGCCGGCCTTGCCGCCCCCGCCGATCGACACCCCGCCGCCGACCTTCACCCCGCCGCCGACCTTCACCCCGCCGCCCTCGACCTTCGCGCTGTGCTCGACCTTCGCGCTGTGCTCGACCTTCGCACCCGACTTCGCCCCGGCCTTCGCACCCGCACCCGCCTTCACATCGACCGCCAGCTTCGGCGCCGCGATCGCGGCCTCGACCGTGAGCGCCGCCCGCAACGCCACCAGTTGCGCCGCGCTCAGGCTCGCCGCCGCGTCACCCTCGAACTGCACCCCACCGCCGGTCGAAACTTCGATGTCCGCCGTCGACACACGCGTGCTGACATACACCGGCCGACCCACCATAAAAGTCCACGCGACGAACGCCCCCGCCGAGGCGTCCGCGACCGTCACGACCTCCCCGCGCAGCTCCGCCGTGACCTCCTGCGCGTACTCAAAGGCAGCCCCGCCCTCGGTCCCGAGCGCATAGCCGGCCGACACGATCACCTTGCCGCCCCCCTCTGCGCGCGCGACCATCACGTTGCCGAGCTGCACCGCGAGCGCCGCGTCGAGCTTCGACGACGGCACCGCCCGCAGCTCGAAGGTCACCAGGCCGCCCGCGCGCACTTCGACGACCTGCAAGTAGTCGAGCTTCCCATCCACATCGACGTCGACGCGGTGGCTCGCGCCGCCAGGCGCATTGAGCAGCAGCTCGAGCTGCGCCGCCGTCGTGACCTTGCCAGTCGCCACCAGCCGGACGAGACCCGCCAGGTCGAGGTTCGCCGCCATCAGCGAGATCTTCGTGCCGAGCGCAGCCTCGACCTCGGCGACCGACTTGAGTGCAACATCACCGACCACCACCGCCTCCACGATCGGCGCCGGTGCCTGCACCTCCACCGCCGCCGCGACCTTCGTGTCCGCCACGACCTTCGTGTCCGCCACGACCTTCGTGTCCGCCGCGACCTTCGTGTCCGCCGCGACCGGCGTCCCGGAGTCGCAAGCGAGGACAGCGAGCGAAATGACGAGGAGCGGCCCGAGGCGGTGCATGGCGGCAGTATCGGCCAAAGTCGCCGCCCCGACCACCCCGCGGCCCCGACCCGAACTCGGGGGAAACCGCCCCCGTCGTTGACAGCGCCCGCGGAGCCTGGCAACGCTGACACCGATGCCCGCGCCCCGCCGCTTCCCCCACATCGCCGCGTGTCTGCTCGCCGGGCTCGCCCTCGGCGTCACCTTCAATGTCGCCTGTAACAAGAGCGGCGGCAGCCAACAACCCGGGACCGTCGAGGGCTCGGCCAACTGCCCGCGATCCAAGCCGCGTAACGGCGCCTCCTGCCCGCGCGGCGCGACCGACTTCTGCGTCTATCGCGGGGCCGGCGACCACGTGTGCGCATGCGGCAAGGGCAACTGGCGCTGCGCCGCCAAATAATTCCTCGCCGACCGCCACGCGCTTACCCGCGGCCGGCCGCCGCGATTATCATCGCGCCCGATGGGCTGGTACTTCAGCGCAGGCATTCGAACCGACCCAGATCTGCCTGCAACAGCGTGATGTCCACGCGGTCGCCCGTCCAGGTCTACAGGGTCGTATGGTCAACCTCATCAACCTCATCGCCCGCGCCGACCTGCGCCGCGAGACCTGGCGCCCGCTCGAGCCGCGGCCGGGGAACCACGGAACCAGCCGCGGATCCGCGAAGCCCGTCTGCGCCGCGAACCACCCGACGTAGCCGACCGGCGCCAGCGACCACACGCGGTCGACCCACGAATACTCGCGGGTCAGCAGCGAGAGCAGCCAGCACAGCGCAGCGAGGGCGGCGCAGGCGACGACAGCGACGGCGAGCGGAGACATCGCGTGGATCCTACCCCTTCGACGCGCCCGCGCAGGCGCAGAAGCTCAGGTCGACTCGTCGGGGTCCTCCGGCCCCCCGAGACCCTCGTGCTCGGGCAGCGACCACGCGCCCGCGGCCACCTGACCGCGCACCTCGACCAGCGCCCGCTCGAGCGACTCCACGCGGGCCGCGAACTCTCGCACCACGCCGTCGAGCAGCTCGATCGTCTGGGTCTGAAACGCCGCGCCGACCTCGAGGTCGACGATGCGCCGCTCGAGCTCCTCGCGGGTGGGGGCGTGCGTGTCGGTCATGCGAGGGGTCTGAGGCCGCGAGGCGCGCCTGGCAAGCCTTTTCGTACGACCCGGGCGGCCCCGCCGAGGCGCAGACAAGCCGGCGGGCCCAGGGTAGGCTTCCCGGCCGCGATGCCCGAGTTCGTCACGATCCCCGACCGCGTCGCCGGTCCCGGCGTCTCCGGGCGCGTCCGCGTCGATCGCCGTCGGTCCGCCGAGACCTCCCAGCCAACCCTCGTGATCCTCGGCGGCATGACGCAGACCCTCACCAGTTGGGGCGGCCAGGTGCGCCCGCTGGCGGCCACCCGCGACGTCGTGGTCTACGAGGCGCGCGGCCAGGGTCACAGCGAGCTGGCGATCACCGACGTCTCGCCGCCGCGCCACGTCGAGGACTTCGCCGCCTTGCTCGAGTCGCTGGCGATCGCCGGCCCGGTCGACCTGTGCGGCTTCTCGTTCGGAGGCCGCGTCGCCCTGGCGATCGCCGCGACCCGACCCGAGCTCGTGCGTCGCCTCGTGATCACCGGCGTCAGCGCCGGTCGCGGCGCGCTCGGTCGCGTCATCGTGCGTGCGTGGCGGGCCGCGCTGGCCACCGGCGACCTCGAGGCGCTCGCCTGGCTCAGCCTCGCCGACACCCTCGGTCCGACCTACCTCGATCGCAACGAGCACATGCTCGCCGGCATGGTCCAGGCCACGATGTCCCGCAATCACTACGCGGGCATCCGCGCGCTGTTCGAGCAGACCCTCGGCGACGACCCGGCGTCGCCGTATCAGCCATATCAGCCGACCACCCTCGCACCGAAGATCGCCTGCCCGACCCTGCTGCTCGCCGGGGCCCACGACCGCCTCGCGCCCGCCGCCGAGCTCGCCGCCCTCGCCGCCCTGTTCGCCGGCCCCGTCACCCACCACGTCGTCCCCGACGTCGGCCACACCGTCGCCATCGAGGCCCCCGACCTCTGGCGCGCACATGTCCTCGAGTTCCTGTCCGATCGATCCGACCCCGCTTCATCTGCTTCATCCGCGTCATCCGCGTCATCCGCGTCATCCGCCTCATCCGCGTCATCCGCGTCATCCGCGTCATCCGCCTCATCCGCCTCATGAGCAACTCCTTCGGCACCGCGTTTCGCATCACCACCTTCGGCGAGTCGCATGGCGCCGGCATCGGCGTCGTCGTCGACGGTTGTCCCGCCGGGCACCCCTTCCCGTTCGCCAGGCTCGAAGCACAAATGGCCCGGCGCCGGCCCGGGCAGGGCAAGCTGACCTCTCCGCGCCAGGAGGCCGACGAGGTCCGCGTACTCAGCGGCCTCGAGCCCGGCACCCACCTCACCCTCGGCACACCGATCACCATGCTCGTCGCCAACAGCGACGCCCGCAGTCACCACTACGACGACCTCGCCGAGCTCTACCGACCCTCGCACGCCGACTACACCTACGACGCCAAGTACGGCGTGCGTGCCGTCGCCGGCGGCGGTCGAGCCTCCGCGCGCGAGACCGTCGGCCGCGTCGCCGCCGGCGCGCTCGCCGAGGACCTGCTCGCCGCTCTACACGGCGTCGAGATCGTCGCCTGGGTCGCCGAGGTCGCCGACGTGGTCGCCCCGATCCCCGCGCTCGCCACCCTCACCCGCGCGCAGGTCGATCACAGCCCCGTGCGCTGCCCCGACCCCGCCGCCGCCGAGGCGATGATCTCCGCCATCGACGCCGCGCGTCGCGACGGTGACACCGTCGGCGGCGTCGTCCGCTGCATCGTCCGCAACGTCCCCGCCGGCTGGGGCGCCCCGATCTTCGACAAGCTGACCGCCGCGCTCGCGCACGCGATGATGAGCCTCCCCGCCAGCCGCGGCTTCGAGGTCGGCGACGGCTTCGCCAGCACCCGCCTGCGCGGCTCCCAGCACAACGACCCCTTCGCCATCGACCCCACGACCGGTCAGATCCACACGACGACCAATCATAGTGGCGGGATCCAGGGCGGCATCTCCAACGGCGAGATGCTGCGCCTCGCCGTCGCCTTCAAGCCCGTCGCCACAATCTTTAAACCGCAGCACACCGTGACCCGCGGACTCCAGCCCGTCATCTTCCAGGCGAAGGGCCGCCACGACCCCTGCGTCCTGCCCCGCGCCGTCCCCATGGTCGAAGCCATGGCCGCGCTGGTCCTGTGTGACCACATGCTCCGCGCCCGCCTCGCGCGCGTGACCGGACCATGAACGACCCCCGCGCTCCCGAACGCCCGCGCTTTCGCGTCGTCAAGGGCGGACGCGACAGCACCTCCGAACCCGTCGAGGTCGACGCCAGCTTCGTCGGCGAGCGCACCCTCGGCGTCGTCGATGCCGCCGCCCGCCCCGCCCCCAAGGCCCTCACCGCCGGCGCCGACGAGGCTGTCCCAAAGGACATGCCCGAGGAGACAGGTCGGCGACTCGCCCCGGGCGCCCCGCTGTCGCCCGGCACCGTACCGCTCGAGCTCGCGCTGCACCTGCGCAGCGGCGAGGCGCTGGTGTGGTGGGACGCCAAGGCCGCGATCGACTTCCGCCCGATCCTCGTCGTGCTCGGCGCATGTCTGCTGGTCCTCCTCGGCGTCACCGTGATGGCCCCCGACTTCTGGTCGCAGCCCTGGTCCGACCTGTGGCCGCCGGTCGCCGCCCTGCTCTCGCCCGTGCTGCTCTTGATCGTCCGCGAGCAGCTCGGCCTGCGCTCCTTGATGGTCACCGACACCGCGATCGTCGAGGTCACCCGCCGCGGCGAGGTCTCGCGCCTGGTCTTCTCCGCGATCCGCACCGTGCGTCGCGACCTGCTCAGCGGCGGCGTCCTGCTGCAAGGCAAGGGCACCCGGATCCGCGTGCCGCCAGCGCTGGTCGAGAACGCCAGGGCCGCGATCGTCACCCAGCGCCGCAGTGTGCTCCGCGGCGAATCCACCCCGCCCGACGACCCGCTGCGCTGGATGCCCTGAGCACGCTTGTGGCACACTCGCGCCCGTGAGCCCTCGCCAGGACATCGCCGCCGCCCGCCGGATCGTCATCAAGCTCGGCACCCACGTCATCACCCACCCCGAGGCCGGCCTCGCGCTCGGGCGCCTGTGTAGCCTCGTCGAGGGCGTCGCCGGCGTCCACCGACAAGGCCGCGAGGTCGTGCTCGTCTCGAGCGGCGCCGTCGGCATGGGCCAGCGCGCCCTCGGCCTCACCAAGCGCCCCGACTCCCTCGGCCTGCGCCAGGCCTGCGCGGCAGTCGGCCAGAGTCAGTTGATGGCGCTCTACAGCCAGAACTTCGGCCAGCTCGGCGTCAAGGTGGCGCAGGTGCTGCTCACCCAGGAGGACCTCGGCGACCGCGACCGGGCCCTGTGCGTGCGCACCACCCTCACCCGCCTGCTCGAGCTCGACGTCGTCCCGATCCTCAACGAGAACGACTGCGTCAGCGTGCGCGAGCTGGTCGAGTATCGCCACAGTCAGGGCCACGAGAGCCCGACCCTCGAGTTCGGCGACAACGACGGCCTGTCCGCCCGCGTCGCCGTCGCCCTCGACGTCGACCTGCTGGTCCTGCTCACCGACGTCGACGGCCTGTTCACCGCCAACCCCCGCACCGACCCCACCGCCCAGCGGATCCGCGAGCTCACCGACATCGACGACGCCACCCTCGCGCGCGCCGTCGGCAGCTCGACCGGCGGCACCGGCGGCATGGCCAGCAAGCTCGAGGCGGCCCGCCTCGCCAGCCGCGCCGGTATCCCCGTCCTCATCACCAGCGGCCACCACCCCGGCGCCCTCGAGCTCGCCCTCGCCGGCGCCGACGTCGGCACCCTCGTCGCCCCGCAGTCGCGCCGCTCCAACCACCGGCGCCAGATCGCAGCCTGGGCCCAGAGCCGCGGCGCCCTCGTCGTCAACGACGGCGCGATCGCTGCCATGGCCGAGCGCAAGGCCTCCCTGCTGCCCGTCGGCCTCGTGCACGTCGACGGCGAATTCTCGCGCGGCGACGTCGTCGAGATCCGCGACGGCAGCGGCCGCGTCCACGGCCGCGGCCTCGTCAATTACGACGCCAGCGACTGCCGCCTCCTCACCGGCCGACAAAGCGCCGAGATCGCCGGCGTCCTCGGCTGGCGCGGCTACGACGCGATCGTCACCCGCGACAACCTCGTGCTCTCCGAGGTCTGACCCCCGCGCTTAAACCTCGGCGCCCGCCGGACGCACCGACGCCAGCGTGCGGCGCAGGACCTCCGCAGACGCCCGCAGCCCCGCCAGCTCCGCCGCATCGAGCGGCAGCGCGATGACTCGCGCGACCCCGCCGCGACCGACCACGCAGGGCAGGCTCAGGTATACGCCGTCGATCCCGTGTTGCCCGGTCAGCATCGTCGAGACCGGCAGCACCGAGTGCTCATCGCGCAGGATCGCCTCGCAGATCCGCGTGACGCACGAAGCGATCGCATACGAGGTGTAGCCCTTGTGTTTGATGATCTCCGGCGCGGCCGTGCGTACGCGCCCGAGCAGCGCGTCGAGATCCGGGCCCTCGCCCTCACGATATGCACGTACGCCGAGCCCAGCGATCTGCGCGGAGCTCCACGCCGCGATCTCGGAGTCCCCGTGCTCACCGACGATGTATGCGTGGACCGAGCGGGCCTCGACCCCGAGCTCCTCCCCGAGCATCGCCCGCAGCCGCGCCGTATCCAGCACCGTACCCGAGCCGATCACCCGCGCCACCGGCAGTCCGGACTCCTCCTGCGCGACCTGGGCCAGCACGTCGACCGGGTTGGTCGTCATCAGCACGATCCCCTTGAAGCCCGCCGCGAGCAGTTGCTTCATGCACGCGCGCACCACCACCACGTTACGACCGATCAGCTCGAGCCGCGACTCGCCGGGGCGGCTGCTCACGCCCGCCGCGATGACCACGATCGCCGCCCGCGCCGCATCCCGGTAATCGCCGGCCCAGATCCGCACTGGACGGCCCATCGGCACCGCGTGTTGCAGGTCCATCGCCTCCCCCTCCGCGAGCCCGCGATCGAGATCGACGAGCACCAGCTCGCGCGCGACGCCTCGCAGCATCAGCGCGTACGCGCTGGTCGCCCCCACGCGCCCGCAGCCGATGATGGCGACCCGATGATCAATGGTCTCGATATTCTCGTCGCTCATTCGTTCGTTCTCCATGCGAGCCGCCGTCGCGATACACCCCTTTTCACTTCGGCGCCACGGCCCCGGCAAGCCGGAGATCACTTCGCGCAAGCATCGCCGGACCCACACCAACAAAACGAACGATCCCCGGGCCCGAGGCGAACGACGACGCCCGCAACATCGCCCGCCTGCTGCCCGAGCTGCCGCGGGCCGCCAGCGGCCCACGCGAGGCCCGGCGATGACCGCAACGACACCTCAACGAAACTGCGGCAGCGCGGCGACCCGCGCCAGCGCGTCCGCCGGAGCATCTGCCGGGAACGCGGCCGTCGATCGACCGAGGCGCGCGAGCCACCGCCGGTCGAGCGGCGCCGCCAGATCCTCGACGTCGACCGCCGCCACGGTGGCCGCCTTGTGCTCGCCCGTCGCCTCCCCGACCCCGACCGCGAAGCCGGCCAGCAGCAGCGCCGAGCGCACCGCGGTCGCGCCGCTGTATGTATGGACTGTCGCGCCCGCCCGGCACAGCCGGCGCAGCGCCGTGAACGCGGCGACCGTCCACAGCTCCGGGTTGGCCCGCGGCGAGAAGGGATCCCAGAACACCACGTCGGCGCTGGCCGCCGGCTCGTCTGCGAGGACCTCCGGCAATCTCCCGCACACCAGGCGCCAGCGCGCGCGCCCGGAATCCTCGCACCCGGTCGCCAGCAGGTTGCGCGCCGCGTCCCCGGCCGGACCCACGAAGCCGAAGTCCTCCGGGTGCGCCAGCGCCAGCGCCAGCGCCTCACGGCTGTGATCGAAGCTGACGATCTCGAGCCGCCGCGCACCCTCCGAAAACTCCGCAGATATCTTCCACGCCGCGATCGCGTTGGACCCGGCGCCGAGCCCGACATCGAGCAGCACCAGCGGGCGCGCGTCCGACTCGGACAGCCGCGCGGCCAGCCGCGCCGGCTCGCAGTACAGGCGCGTCGCCTCGATCGCAGGGCCGACGACCGGGTGCATCACCTCGCCGGTGCCGTGATCGAGGATCGCCCGCGCCCCGTCGCGCGTCGTGACCACCGCGCAGCTCATGTCTCCTTCCCGGCCCCGATCCGACGCCCGCTATGCTCGTGGCGGTCGATCGCCTCGATCTTCGCGTGGGCGTATGCCGCGTAGGTCCCGCGCTCGATGTGCCCGCGGGCCTCGGTCATCAGCGCCTGATAATGATGCAGGTTATGGATCGACAGCAGCCGCGGCCCGAGCGGCTCGCCGCACTTGAACAGGTGATGGATGTACGCCCGCGTGAAGCCCGCGCAGGTCGAACACCCGCACGTCAGATCGAGCGGCCAGTCGCGGTCCGCCTGCAACTCGCGCGAGACCTTGACCCGCCCCGTCGAGGTGAAGGCCGTCCCCTGCCACGCCAGGTGCGTCGGTAAAATGCAGTCGAACATATCGACCCCCGCCAACATCGCGTGCAGCAGGTCCGGCGGGGTCCCGACGCCCATCAGGTAGCGCGGGCGGTCGGCCGGCAGCAGCTCGGCCGCCATGTGCGTGACCTCCTCGCGCTCGGCCCGCGTGTCGCCGACCGCCAGCCCCCCGATCGCAAAGCCGTCAAAGGCGTGATCGGTGAGGAACGCCGCGGACTCGCGGCGCAGCTCCGGGAAGATGCCGCCCTGCATGATCGCAAACAACGCCTGATCTGAATTCGTGCGGGCCGCCAGGCTCCGCAGCGCCCACCGGTGCGTGCGCTGCATCGCCGCGCGGGTCGTCTCCAGATCCGATCGCGCGTCCACGCAGACGTCGAGCACCATCATGATGTCGGCCCCGATCGCCGTCTGCACCTCGATCGATCGCTCGGGCGACAGCATGTGCCGCTGCTGGTTCGTGTAGCTGCGAAAGGTCGCCCCCTTCTCGCTGACAATTCGGTCCGCCGACAGCGAGAAGATCTGGTACCCGCCCGAGTCCGTCAACACCGGCCCATCCCACCCCATGAATCGGTGGATCCCGCCAACCCGGCGAAACAGCTCGACCCCCGGGCGCAGCAGCAAATGATAGGTGTTGCCCAGCACCACCTGCGCGCCCAACTCGCGCAGGTCCGCGGGCGTGAGACCCGTGACCGACGCACGCGTCCCGACGCTCATAAACGCCGGCGTGTCGACCAGACCGTGCGGCGTCACCAGCACGCCACGACGCGCGCGTGAACTCTCATCGACCGCATCGACGCGAAACGGGAGGGGCATGCGGCGGCAGTGTAACCGCCCGGGCCAGTCGTGCTAGCGTCCGCCGCCGATGGCCAAGAAGCCCGAGAAGATCACCGTGAATCAGGACTTCGGCTTCACCAGCGACGCGGACCTCAACGCCCAGATCGCCGCCTTCACCGCGGCCCACGCGGCCGAACACAAACCCAGCGACGGCCAACGCCTGGCGATGGACGCCCGGCGCTCGCTCGGCCCCAACAAGGTCCGCGTCACCTTCCGCGTCGTGCCCGGCAAACGATGACCGACATCCTCGCCGCCGTCGTGTCGATCGCGCCGACCAAGCGGCGGCGCTTCCTGTGGGCCGCGTGGTGGGCTGTCGCACCGTCACGCGAACCATTCATTAAACCTGACGCCTCGAGCGGCGGAGCCCGCACCCGCGCCGAGGCCCTGCGCGAGGCCGAGGCCGCCGCCGGCCGCTCGCTGGTCGAGGTCGAGGGCCTGTGGGCCCGCGCGTGGGCCCGCGTATTGATGGGTCAGCCCGCGTTCCCGCCGGGCGCCGTCGACCCCGGACCTGCTGGCGCCGCGGACACCCGACGCGCCCGCCGCGAGGCCCCGGCCGGATCGATCTGGGAAGCTCTCGGCGTCGACGCCCACGCCACCGTCGAGCAGATCCGGGCCGGATTCCGCCAGCGCGCGCTCGTCACCCACCCCGATCACGGCGGCGACCCGGACGCGTTTCGCCGGCTCCGCGCCGCCTACGACGAGGCGCTCGAGCGGCGCACCCGCGCCAAAAAACGACCGCGTCGCGCCCGATGATGCGAGCCGCGTCGCTTCTGAAGGGTCCTGCGCGCGACTGGGAAGAGCTCGTGTTCCACGCTGGACAGTGCTTCTATCATCGAGCTTGCCATTGGTGTTCCAGCGATATCCCGGATGAACACGCGTGCACGCGCAATGAATGCGAGCGTACGTCGCAGATGGCCCTGCTCCAACTCCACGACGGCGAGGAGGAGGCAGGTCTGGGCGCCCACCAGTCCGACCAGGGCGGTGTCTCCGAGCTTTTCCCGGAACTTGCGTATGCAGTCCAGCGTGGACTCAAACGCCGCGATGGCGCCGACTCGTTCGCCCTGACACCGCAAAAGCTCCCCTTGTAGGAGCAGGCTGCGAAGTTCGGATTCGAGAACGATGCGTGTGTCGCCCGTACGGTCGCGGAGGGTCCGAACGGCCGCCAGGGCGCTCGTAATGGCCGCCTTTACCATGTCAACCTCGCCGTTGGCGATGTGAAGGGACGCCATCAAGAGGGCATGCTCCAGACTATCTCCGAGGACCTCGAGGGTGTCGCCGACGAC
>Ga0335394_10006170_pt1 | contig 13516 bp, 10 predicted proteins | sample MAT03_FD_205741 | JGI IMG/M metagenome (GOLD analysis project Ga0335394, IMG submission 205741) | Freshwater microbial communities from Lake Fryxell liftoff mats and glacier meltwater in Antarctica - MAT-03 (spades assembly) (version 2) ...
CTATAACCCACCTTGCGTTGGCCCCAGTTTAAAAAAAGATTAGGGTTTCCGGCGAACACCCGTTCATGTAGTGATACGCCTCCGTGGATAAAAAGAGACCGCCGGCCACCAGAACGGTCATGTTGTGTTTTGCTGCGTAGTCCATACTGAAATCGATAGCTGCTTCTATTTTTTCATGTTGGAAAACCGGCATATCCCGGGGAAGGTGTTCGAGCACCGTTTTGTAAATATTTGCAACCGGGGCGCCTTTATGGTAAGCCCGGGTACACACGACACCATCGGCAATTTCCAGTAGTTCCGATATAATAGAAGCCACTTCCTTATCATAGGAAACGCCAAGCACCAATAAACACGGCTGTTGCTTTATTTCTTTAAAGGAGCGGATGATTTGTTTGATCGCATCCGGCGTGTGGCCCACATCGATATAGGTGCGCGGATGCTCCCGCACTTTTTCCAGTCTTCCGGTCCAGCGCGCTTTTGCCAGGCCGTTTTTCACGGACCGGATGAATTGTTCCCGGCCAATTTCAGGATGATTTTTGGCTACCCATTTTTTAGCCAGTAATACGCCAACAAGAATGTTATTCACCTGATGGTAGCCGACCAATTTAGAGATCACCTGCGTGAAATCGTAATCTTCCACGATAAAATCCAACTGCATGGTTCCGTGTTCGAACGCCACGGACTGAACCGCCGTGTGCGCCGCCACAGGCAATAAGGTTATCTTTTTATACCTGGCATATGCTTCTATTCTCCTGAACAGGTCTGCTTCTATATTGCCCACAATGAGCGTAGCGCCCTCCGACGCAATATCGATTTTATCATACGCGATCAGTTCTTTGGTCGGCCCTATGATATTGGCATGCTCCAAATCTATGGATACAAGCGCGGAGTATTGGCCCGTCAAAATCCGCGTCGAATCATATCGCCCGCCAATACCCGCTTCCAGCACAACAGCGTCCACATTTTTTTTAAAAAAATAGGAAAGCGCAATGCAGGTGAACGCTTCAAATGCGCCTATCTGGTCATCCGGGTATTCGGCCAAATACTGTTTTTGTTTTTCAAAAAAACGGTTCGCTAAAACTTCTAAATCATCCAAAGAAATTTCCTGATCGTTTGCCAGTATTCTTTCCGTGAAATGGAACAAATGCGGAGAGGTATATTTCCCGTATGAAATCTTCAGTTCGCTTAAAATACAGGAGATTATGGTCGCCGTGCTGCCTTTGCCATTCGAACCTACGATATTGATGGGGTCGATGGATTTGGCCCAGTCGGAAGCGAGTATATCTTTACAAAGATGGCGCATCCGGTGCAAACCAATTCCGTTGCCGAATTTCGGAATGCCGATTAAATCCTTCGTTACCTTGTTTAGTTTGTCCATGATGCCGTCAATGTAAAGTGGTTTTGAAGGAATCCAAATTTGAAAACAACTTGAATGCGTTTGCCTTGAGGATTTTCAGACCCTGTCTGGCGGAAATAATATACTTCTCACGATTCCGACCATAAAAATAGATCCGGCAACGATAATTATTTTATCCAGGTGTTTCCTGCTGATTTCATCTATTGTCTGCGCAATGTCGCTATGGCCAGGGTTCATAATGGACACCTGGCGGCAATGATCGATCAAGGTAGCCTGCGGGATCGCTTTATGAAAACCGTCTACGAAATACGCCTGTTCTGCTATTTCAGGGATCAATTTCAAGATATTTTCAAAATCTTTTTCCTCCGAATTTCCAAACAGAAGCACCCGGTTCTGGGTGAAGGGGATCATTTTTAATGCGTTGATCAACGATTCGAACGCTTGCTGGTTGTGTGCGGCATCCAGTATCCAGGTAGGTCCGGATTTAACCACTTCAAAACGCGCATTCCATTTGGTTTTTTTTACCGCTAAAACAGACCCGATTTCTTTAACCTTCCCGACGCGCTTCAGAAAAAGCCAGGCTTCTATGATAACGTTCAGGTTTTGTTTCTGGAAATACCCCAGCAAACTCGGTTCAAGTTCAAACTGCTCGTCCGCTATGGATGCCAACGCATGGGTGCCGTTCAAATCAGTTTTAAATTCCCGGATATAACTTCCGGATTCAAGGACAATTACCTGGTTGCTTGCGGCTTTCTTTTCTATTATTTCTTTTAAATAATCCTGAATTTCGCTGTTAACAACAAGCGTCGTCTGCCTGGAGGCAATTCCAGCCTTGTCATTTGCAATTTCGGCCAGGGTTTCGCCCAATTGTTTCTGATGGTCGAGGCCGATGGAAGTAAGGATAGATAGCAGGCCCGGCAGCAGGCTTGTGGCATCGTTCTCCCCGCCTATACCTGCTTCAAATACGGCAATTTCAACCTTGTGTTTGTGAAATACAACAAGAGCGATTAATACCAGCAGATCGAAAAAAGAAGGCACATAACGTTCACCATGTTCCTCCACCACTTTTTTTAACACCAGTTCTATTTCGAGGGCCGCTTCCTCGATCTCCTGCATGGGAACGTCTACGTCGTCGACCCGGAACCGTTCGTTGATGGACACCAAATGGGGAGAGGTAAACAAGCCCACTTTTTTATGTTCCTGGATCAGGCAGGAAGACAACATGGCGGCTACCGAGCCTTTCCCGTTCGTCCCGGCAATCTTAATGATATCGAACTTGATTTTATCTTGAAATAACCCCAAATACAATCCGAACCGGGACTTCATTGCCTCTTTTTGGTTGATTCTGCTACTACACCAGATCAAAAGCCTGTTCAGTACTGCTTCTCCCATTTATTTCATTTTTGTAAAGAAAGGAATCTATAGTCGGTTTAGAGGGTTTAGAAGGGTTTAGAAGGGTTTAGAGGGTTTAGAAGGGTTTAGAAGGGTTTAGAGTGGTTTTGAAAGGACCACGGTCTCGAATATCGTGACAATCAATATTCTAAACCCTCTAAACTTTCTAAACCACTCTAAACCGACTATACAACGTAAAAACGGCGATCTACATTCCTGCAAACCGCCGCCCAATACTATATGCTGTTTATTGTATCCTTCTAAAAATCAACGCTTTACAACCCGAGCAAAAGCAAGGTCGGGTCTTCGATCAAATGCTTCACTTTCACCAAAAACGTCACCGAGGTGGACCCGTCGATGATGCGGTGGTCGTAACTCAGCGCCAGGTACATCATCGGGCGGATTTTCACCTCGCCGTCCACCGCAATCGGGCGGTCTTTGATGGCGTGCATGCCCAGAATGGCGCTTTGCGGTTCGTTGATGATGGGTGTACTCATCAGGCTGCCGAAGATACCGCCGTTGGTGATGGTAAACGTGCCGCCGCTCATTTCATCGAGCGATAATTTTCCGTCGCGGGCTTTTGCGGCTAAGTCTTTGAGTTTAAACTCGATGTCGCTGAAACTCAGGCTTTCCACATTGCGCAGCGGCGGCACCACCAGCCCGTTAGGGGTGCTGATGGCGATGCTGATGTCGGCGAAGTCGTGGTAAATGACCTCCTCGCCCTCAATAGACGCGTTCACATCCGGCATTTCAAGCAATACTTTCGCGCAAGCCTTGGCGAAAATGGACATAAATCCGAGTTTGATGCCGTATTTTTTGACAAATGCCTCCTGGTATTTTTCGCGGAGCGCCATCACGGCGCTCATATCCACCTCATTGAAGGTGGTTAGCATGGCGGTATTGTTTTTGGCGCTCACAAGGCGTTTGGCAATGGTTCGGCGCATGCGGCTCATGCGTTCGCGGCGCTCGTTGCGCGAGAAAGCAGGTTTACCCGCCGAAGCTTCCGCGAAGGCGGGGGCCGTGGCAGCAGGGGCAGTGGCAGCAGGGGCAGTTGTAATCGGAGCGGGGGTATCTGCCGGAGGAACTTGCGTAGTTTTCCCGGGTTTGTTGTCCACTGCTTTTTGCGCATCTTCTTTTGTAATTCGGCCATCCCGGCCGGTTCCGGCTACCTGCTCGGCGGGCAGGCCGCCTTCACTAAGAATCTTGGCAGCAGCCGGGGACGGATGACCTGCCGCATAGTTTTCAGTAGCAGTAGTGGCAGGTGCAGTTGCAGTTGTAGTGTTGTCGGGCGTGCTGCTGCCACTGTCACTGATCGTCGCGAACAAAGCGCCAACCGGCAAATCCTCACCTTCTTTGGCAACCCATGTCAGGACGCCGGCAGAATCCGCAGAAAGTTCCTGGTTGGCTTTTTCCGTTTCGATTTCGCAGAGCGGCTCATCCATTGCAACCGTGGAGCCGTTGGGTTTGAGCCACTTGGAAAAAGTGACGCTGGATATGGATTCACCCAAATTGGGGATTTTCAGTTCTATAACAGGCATTGTCTTGTAAGATGTTGTTTATGAGGGCGTTGGGGTTGCTTGATTTATCAGGCCGGGGCAAAAATAGCGCTTTAATCGATCTCTGCCCTTAATTTATCCAGCAGATCGCTCAACAGCAGGGCCTCTTCAGCCGTAATACGCGCGATATGTGGGGTATCGGTTTCCCAGGCCATCTCTATATCCTGAAGCATATCATATCCATTCGCTGTCAGGATGATCGCCCGCTCCCGCCCATCCCGGTCTGAGGACAGGCGCAGCGTCAGCCCTTTCTCCACCAGACGATCGATGATCCGCGTGGTGTTCGAACTCCGGTCGAGCATCCTGTTGGTTATATCTTTAACGCGAATTCCATCGGGATGTTTACCACGTACAATGCGCAATACATTGAGTTGTTCCAGCGTAAGTCCGAACGGCTTCAGGCTGTTGTTAATTCTGGCGCGCACCCATCCGGCACTAAAAATTACATTGAGGTGCGCTTTTTGAATCTCACTTTGAAATTTAGTGGTTTTGATCTCGTCTTCGATGCGCATCATTCGACAAACCTGATTTGTGTTCGTTTGGAAAAAAGGTCCCTAAACCCCCTAAATTATTTATCATAATCAAACCGAAGCACCAGCCCCTCCCCTTTTTTACCTTCGCTGCTCAGGTATAAATTTCCTTTTGTATCAAAGGCGATGCCTTCGGGTTGCGGAAGTATCTTCTTATTGAGTCGGGCGACCTGGCGAATGGCGCCGGTGCCGGAATCCAATACCACTAAGCGTTTGAGGGCAGTGGAGATGATATAAATGTCGTTTGTTGCTGGGTGGACCGCGATACCGGAAGGGCTGAAAAATTGTTTTTTTTCCTCCGGATCGTAGGGTAATATCCGGTTCACTTCGATTGGGTCGATCTCATAAACAGGTGCAGCACTCAATTGTTTATCTTTCAGGCTGAATGCATACACCTTGCGGCGGGTATCGCTTTCCGGGTTACCCTTGCAGGCAAGCAACAGCGCATTTCGACTGGGATCGTAGCCAAGTCCTTCAACGTCGTCGTCTTTGCTCAGGGAGGTGTTAAATTCCTCCACTTTCATACGGGCAGGGTCTTTCCACTTGCTTATTTCAAACACGCTGCCGTTGCTTTTCATGGCGTACAGGTCTTTCTCCACCATTTCCACGCCTTCAAAATCGCCTTTTTCGCGAAAAAGTACCCGCCGCAAAATGGCCCCGCCGCCATTGGCGTCGATAAAAAATATTTCTCCGCGTTCATCGGCTATGGCGCAATAAACGCCAGCAGTATCGGTGGGGCTGAGCCCGGAAATCTCTTTCAACTCATTGCTGACGAGGTTGATCGTGAGCGATGGATTGGAGAGATCGTAGGGCAATTCCGTCGTGCCTGCAGTTGCGTTTACAGCCGTTTCGCTTTTTTTCTGCCCCTCGGAGGGGCATCGCGCGCTCAGGAGCAAACAAAAGCAGAGACCCGCTGCCGACATCTGCAACACGGTATCTTTGAAAGAGATACGAAAATGGGATAAATTCATGCGTTCTGAATTTGGCGAAGGACAAAGAACGCTTGTTTTGACGGCTTGACGCGGCGATTATTCGGAAAAAACTTCTATCTCGTGGTTTTTAACAACCAGGTCGGTGAATTTTCCCTTGAAGCGGGTAGCACGTACGATATGATTATCGATCCAATGGTAATTGCCCCCACGCGGTTTTCCAAACAGTATCCCGTGGTATTTGAACCTGTGTTTGTGCAACCATTTTTCGGTTACTTCGCGATGGGCCTCCGTGCGGCTGGTGAAGAAGAAAACGACATGGCCCTCTTCATACCATTTGTTCAACATCAAGAGTGCATCGGGATACGGCAGGATGGTCGCCATACGCTCAGGTTCTTCATTGGGCACGTCGTCGCACACGGTGCCATCTATATCGATGAGGAAATTTTTAATGTGTTTCGGAAGCAGCGGGCTGATGCGTTCGCCTTTTTCATTAAAAGCTTCTTGCAAGGCCCCGTCTGTTTGCTCGGCATGTATCATGGTGTGATTTTTACGCAAAGGTATTTCAAAACGTCTAAACGCTCCCTTTGCGTACATAAAAAGGCAAAAATGCTGCCACAATTCGCGCGGAAAGGCGTTCTTTGCCTAAAACAGCCTTGCCGCATGAAATTCAAACGCTGCATACTTCCTTTTTCCATCGTCCTGGCGGTCTTCGCGGGATGCCGGCCGCCCACGCCTGCGAACACCCAAGCGCTCCCACCCGAACCGGTACTTAAATCGTATTCGGGACTGTACAAATGGTCGGGCGAATCAAACCTATTCACCGATTGCGGTAATGGAGGAACGTACACGATGGTAGACGGAACCCATTCGCTCGACACCTTATATACGAGGGCCCTGGGATACGGCGCCTATCCCGCAGACCAGGTATTTGTAGCCCTGCAAGGTTTCGTAAATCCGACGGGAGCCGCCTCGGGCGTCCCGGATGTGCTTGTGGTTACGAAAGTTGACACGGTCGCAGGTAAGAATATGCTGAACTGCTGCCTACCCTATGAATTTTGGTGCATCGGCACCGAACCGTTCTGGAGCCTGCAAATTTCGAAGCTGGAAGACGGCTTGTTTTACAGCAATGCAAACGCCCAACAGGGCACGCGGTTTCCATGGTCTGCGCCCAAAAAGCGCGGAAATACCTGGGTGTACGAATCGCTAAGCCCGGACCAGAAAACATCCATCCGCATCGTCATCAAAAAAGAGCCCTGTAGCGACGGCATGTCGGACACCCGATTCACGTATTCGGCGGAGGTAACAATCGGCAAGGAAAAACTTCGGGGTTGCGCAGTGCGCTGGGGCGAACCGATACCGAAAAGCGAGTGAAGTGGGCATAGTAAGGCTTATTTGCCGTCGGACAATTAACTGCAAAATCCTTCTTAAAATGCGCGTTACTATTGTTCAAACGAGTCTACATTGGGAAAACCCGGAGGCAAACCGGAGCATGCTGTCGGGTAAACTGGGGCCGTTACAAGGGCAAACCGACCTGATCGTATTGCCCGAAATGTTTCCTACCGGATTTTCAATGAATGCCGCCGGGCTGGCCGAACCAATGGATGGCCCCACCCTGCAATGGATGCGCGATACCGCCCGGCTGCTGGATTCAGCGCTCACCGGCAGTTTTATATGCGCGGAGGCCGGGCGATTTTACAATCGTTTGGTCTGGATGTTTCCGGACGGTCATTTTTTGGTCTACGATAAAAAACATTTATTCTCGCTGGCTGGCGAGCATGAACATTTCGCGGCGGGCGACAAACGTTTGCTGGTGGAATGGAAGGGCTGGAGAATATGCCCGCTTATATGTTATGATTTGCGCTTTCCGGTGTGGAGCCGCAACACCGCTATACCCTCCCGGGAAGGAGATTTCGAAAAAGAGGGTGTTTATGATATGTTAATTTACGTAGCCAACTGGCCCAGCCGCCGGAGCCATCATTGGCGTACCTTATTAACGGCCAGAGCCATTGAAAATCAGGCATTTACCATTGGCGTTAACATCTTTGGAAGCGATGGAAACGGCCTGGAATACGTGGGCGATTCAGGCATCACAGATTTTTCAGGAACACAAATCTGCCGGATTTCCGACCGTGAAGATACCGTGACTACCGAACTATCATTGGGTGATCTGCAACAATACCGCCGTCAATTCCCGTTTTTGCACGATAGCGATGCATTTAAACTGATATAGCAATTTTATTCCATTTTTTATTCCAAAGGCATTGTTTTTTGAAATCCTTTTCTACCTTTGGCCCGGCTTGTAACTCAATCGTAGTTTTTTTGGCGGTTCGCTCATCCTTAATCCTGCCCATGAATATTTAGTTCATCCAGCAAGCCACGCGAACTGCCCCCCACCAAAACCAGTGTTTTTTCACGAACAGTGCACTCTTTTTTCAAGAGCGCAGTCCTTCCCCTGGCTGTGAACTGTAAATATTTACACATGACCGAAACAATTCCTTCCAGTCGACCCCGACAAACAATTGCCCGCTTCTGTACCCCTTTCCTACTCCTTTTTTTCCTGGCTGCTTCATCATTTACCACAACCAATTCCCGTGCCGAAAATGATGAAATGATGCAAATGCGCGATTATATCACCGGATATGCGCAAAATTTTCTCGGCCTTAAATACCGCTATGCCGGTGTTACGCCGGCTACCGGTTTCGATTGCTCCGGTTTTACCAGTTACATTTTGAAAGAATTCGACGTAAAAGTGTCGCCCAGCTCCGCCCGACAATCCGTGCAGGGCATGAAAATCGCCCTCGATGAGGTCATTGCGGGCGATCTCGTGTTTTTTGGCCGGCGCGGACACATTCAACACGTAGCCATGGTCGTAGAACGCACCGCAGAGGGTATTTTCTGCGTACACAGCACCTGTAGCCGCGGCATCATCGTGGAAAACATTTCCAAATCGAAGTACTGGAAACCAAAAATTATGTTCGCGCGCGACGTAATTACCCAACAAATGTTCAAATAGGGACAGATACATTAAAGCAAAACAGACCATGAGAAAAGAGGGCCTCCCGTAAATCGGGCAGGCTCTTTTTTTTTGGCCTCCGGCCCTCTAAAAGGCGGCATTTTTAGGCGCCTACCAAAGTTTGGGTATTCTTTGTTTTATTGGAAAAAAAATTAATTTCAATAAATCCGCCCCATACCCGCAACCGTATATACTATAAAAGGCGCTTTGGAGCCTTTACATAAACAATTATAGTTCACCGAATAAAATACACTACGTCTATGACAACTGATCAACCCAACAATTGCGGGAAATTCTATCTTCTTTTCTTCCTGCTCCTGTTCGGAGTGGGAACCGAAGCGCTGAACGCGCAAACCGTTTATGCGCTCTCCGGCCCGAACCTTATTTCATTCGACGCGCAGACACCCTCTTTGTTGACAAGCAACACCCCGATAACCGGACTTCTACAGGGCCATGCCCTGATGGGACTTGATTTTCGCCCCGCTACCGGACAATTGTATGCCCTGGGGTATAATTCAGTGAACGCACAGGCCGAGCTGTATATCATAGACCGGAACACTGCGGTGGGTACGCCCATCGGGGCTCCCGTAACCTTGGCCTCCGGCATCGCCGACTTCGGTTTCGATTTCAACCCGACGGTCGACCGCATCCGGGTTACGGGTGACAATAACTCAAATTACCGGCTTCACCCGGTAACCGGCGCTCTGGTAGCGACCGACGGTAACCTGGCTTTTGCCGCAGGAGACGTGAACGTGGGTGTTGATCCTTCCATCGGCGCCGTTGCTTATACCAACAGTTATATTGCATCCCCGAGTACCATTTTGTACAATTATGATTATGCTTTAAACATATTAACAACCCAAAATCCGCCGAATAACGGCACCTTGAATACGGTGGGCAGCAGTGGGCTGACCCTTAATATCATAAATAAATCGGTGGACCTTGATATATATTTCGATCCGGCTACGGGGACCAATAAGGCTTTTTTGACCGCTAATACAGGTGCTTCGGTGAACGACAATTTTTATACGATCAATCTGGCAAGCGGCTTGGCTACCCTGGTGGGACCAATCGGCTCCGGCGAAGCGGTTCGGGATATAGCCGTATTGATCAACGCCGCAGTTCCACCAACGCTGTCCGGCGACCTTATTTTCGCGCTGACCGGCTCGAACAGCCTGATCACGTTCGACTCCGAGCAGCCCGGCTTTATCCGCAGCATCGATCCGGTAACCGGCATCGCTGCCGGCCAGGTCCTGACGGGCCTCGATTTCCGCCCGGCAACCGGCCAGTTGTACACCTTGGGGTACAACGCAGCCAACGGGGAAGCCAGGCTTTATACGATCGATACGATCACAGGCGTCGCGACACCCGTGGGTGCAGGTCCTGCAACGCTTGCGATGAACATGAGCAGCGTAGGCTTCGATTTCAACCCGACCGTAGACCGGATTCGGGTAACGAGCAGCAACAACAACAATTACCGGATGCATCCGGTTACCGGCGCTTTGGCGTTTACCGATGCGAACCTGGCGTATGCCGCCGGCGACGTGAACGTTTCGAAGGATCCGTACATCGGGACAGTTGCCTATCTGAACAGTTTCGCCGGAACGTTGGCGACGACCCTGTACGATTACGACGATTCGCTCAACATTATAGCCACCCAGACGCCGCCCAATAACGGCACGCTGAACACCGTGGGCGCCTCCGGCATTACCGTAAACCTTGCCGATCCCTCTTCCGATATGGACATTCACTACGATTTGGGTACGGGAGCAAACCGCGCCTATCTGGCGGCTAATGTAGATTCCAGCATCACAGACAATTTTTATAAGATCAACCTGGCTACGGGAGCCGCTACCCTGGTCGGCAAAATCGGTTTGGGCGTCGTGGTAAAAGACATTGCTGCGGTCGTTAGGCCGCTGGCCATAAATTGCACGGCCGATATTGTGGACACCTTGCCTGCGGGCGCCTCCGGCATGGTCGTCAATTATGCCTTGCCGATCGGTATTTCAAGCTGTTCGAACGACAGCGTGACGATCACACTTGTGTCGGGTCCGGCCAGCGGCGATACGCTTTCAGCGGGCGTCACCCAGGTTTGCTACGTGGCAACCGATTCCTGCGGTAATTCCGACACTTGTTGTTTCACCATTACGCTGAACATGCCGGATTCGCCGCTTTCGCTAAACTGCACGGCCGATATAGTGGATACGCTGCCTTTCGGCGTAACCAATATGGTCGTTAATTATGTTCTGCCGACTGCCACCACGACCTGTTCGAGCGACAGCACGGCAACCGTTACCCTGGTGTCGGGTCCGGCCAGCGGCGCCGCCTTTTCTTCCGGCGTTACAACCGTATGCTACGCAGCGGCCGATTCCTGCGGCAATTCCGACACCTGTTGCTTTACCGTGACGCTTAACCTGGCCCCGCCTGCGCAGATCACGCTGACTTGCCCGACCAATATTACGGACTCGCTTCCTGCCGGCGCCTCCTCGATGATCGTCAACTACACCATTCCGACCGCTTCGACGACCTGTCCGGGCTTTGCTACGGTGTCTCTCTTATCGGGTCCGGCGAGTGGCACGGCTTTCCAGGCCGGCAGCACCGACGTATGCTATATGGCCACCGATTTCTGCGGCAATGCAGACACCTGCTGTTTCACGGTGATGCTGATTCAAGATACGGCTGGCGACGTAGTGATCACCTGCCCGGCGGATATTTTCGCAACCCTGCCAACTGGCGATACCAGCATGGTCGTCAATTATGCGCTACCGACGGCCGTTTCAACCTGCGCGCTCGACAGCGTAACGGTTACGCTGTTATCTGGCCCGGCCAGCGGCGATACGGTTTCGTTCGGGGTTACCCAGGTGTGTTACGTAGCCGTCGATTTCTGCGGCCACGCCGACACCTGTTGTTTCACGATCGCGCTCGACATCGACACGACGGGTAGCGAACTGTCGATCCAGTGCCCGGCGGATATCGTGGATACACTTGCAGCCGGCAATACCAGCATGGTTATCAATTACCCCCTGCCATTCGCCATTACCAGCTGTAGCATCGATACAGTCGTGGTTGCAACGCTCTTGTCGGGCCCGCCCAGCGGCAGCATCTTTAACGTAGGCGTTACTCAAGTATGTTATATTTCGTCCGATTCCTGCGGAAACATCGATACCTGTTGCTTTAGCATCACGCTTAACCCTGCCCCACCGGTGGTTACGTTCAGCTGCCAGGGCAATACGACGATCAATGCATTCCCCGGCGCGGATTCAACCGTGTTTAATTACACGTTCCCGACTGCAACATCCACTTGCAGCAGCGGCGGCGTAACGGTTACCTTGTTGTCCGGTCCGGCCAGCGGCGGGATGTTTGCGGTTGGTTCCAACCAGGTATGCTTCGTCGGCATCGACTCCTGCGGTAGCACGGATACCTGCTGTTACAACGTGATCGTCAATGCGGTTCCGCCCGGCCAGGTTACCGTGACCTGCCCCGCGAATGTTACGGCGACCGGCGCTGCGGGCGCCCTGACAGCCGTTGTCAACTATACTTTACCGACCGCGACGACGACTTGCCCGCTTGGCGGCACGTCGACGGTCACCTTGTTGAGCGGCTCGGCCAGTGGCGCTGCGTTCCCGGGCGGTAACACTCAGGTGTGCTACGTGGCGAAAGATTCCTGCAATAACCTGGATACCTGCTGTTTTAACGTGAATGTGGTGCTGGTTCCATCCATGGATACGGCCTGCGACGTGAAAACGATCGGATGCATGCGTTTCGAAGTGATTCGGGTTAAACGCGATTCCGTGGGCGACGAAATCTACCGAATGCGGGTGACGAACAACTGCACCTCTCCGCTGAACTACGTCGTCTTCGAAGTTCCGCAAGGCTTTACGGCGATCAGCCCGACCAATACCTCTGGATATATGGCGCCGAGCGGCCGCACCTACCGGGTACGAAACCCGAACTCGTATCCGTACAATTCGATCCGGTTCAAAGCGGACAGTATGAATATTTTTGGCGGACAAAGCGATATCTTCGAATACAAACTGCCGAAAATCACGGACCCGCTGTTCGTTCACTCCTTTGCGCGATTGAAGGATGGTACGGGATACGAAGTGATTCTCAACCTGTTCGACTGCGCGGTTCTACCCTATCCGATCGCACCGCCGATTATCCCGAATCAACCGGAGCCTCTGACAGACAGAAAGGTCAAAAACGGTACATTCTCCCTTTCGCCCAACCCTACGTCAGGAATCGTCTCCGTCGATTTGTCTGACTGGACCGATCAGCGCGTAGTGTTGACCTTACACAATGCCCTAGGCAAAGACATCATGCGCATAGAGATGGAAGGCGGGTTCGATTCCAATCCCTTAGAATTACCGGGGTCCCTCGCCAGCGGTCTGTACTACGTGTCGATGACGGCGCCCGATGGAACCAGATTGGTAAAACGCCTGGTCATTCAGCGGTAATAAAACAGGTTTAGATAGTTTAGAAAAGTTTAGAGGGTTTAGGGGGTTTAGGGGGTTTAGAGGGCTTCGCATCCGGTTTTTCGTATGAACCGGCGCGAAGCCCTCTAAACCCTCTAAACCTTTCTAAACCCTCTAAACCTTTCTAAACTCTCTAAACCTTTCTAAACCCTCTAAACTTTTCTAAACCCTCTAAATCTTTCTAAACCCTCTAAACCCCCTAAACCCTCTAAACTTTTCTAAACCCTCTAAACCATTATTTCATATTTAAAACAATTTCTG
>Ga0335394_10006173_pt1 | contig 13513 bp, 10 predicted proteins | sample MAT03_FD_205741 | JGI IMG/M metagenome (GOLD analysis project Ga0335394, IMG submission 205741) | Freshwater microbial communities from Lake Fryxell liftoff mats and glacier meltwater in Antarctica - MAT-03 (spades assembly) (version 2) ...
CAACCCGCCCAGCGAAGGCGCCAGCCACAGTGCCACTGGCACGGCCACCCAGATCGCCATCAGCACCACTTTGCGGCGCAGGTTGTAGCCGACCTTGATGGCTTCCTTGTGATCGTGCGTGGCCCGGTTGACGTGGTCGTAGCCGCGCGGCTCGAAGAAGAAGTGGCCAGCCTGGCGTGTCGTCATGCTCACGCCCCACGCCAGCAGCGCTGCGCTGGCCGGGTCAACGAAGAGCAGCGCGTACGCGGCGATGAAGCTCAGGGCACTGACGAAGTGCAGCGACTGGTTGATGCGGCTGTGGTGGTAGTAGCGATGGTCGTCCCAGCGCTGCGTGGCCAGGGCCGAAAGGAAGGTCTTCAATGGCATCTCCGGGAAGTTTGTTTGACAGCATGGTGAACAGTGCGCGTGAAAGGTTCGTGAAATCAGCGTGACATGGGCGTGTCGTTGCAGCCGGGCGGGGCGCTGTCATCGGACTGTCGCCCAAGGGCGCGACGATCATCCACATGCGCAATGCCCACGGAGACACGATCTTGGTCGATGACTACCTGCCGGCAAAGCGCTCGCTGCGTGTGGCCCTGGTGACCGAAACCTACCCGCCCGAAGTGAACGGTGTGGCGGCCACCATCGCGCGCGTCGTCGATGGCCTGCGCCAGCGCGGCCATGAACTGCAACTGTTGCGGCCACGTCAAGAATCAGCCCAGACCGAGGACGACGGTGAGCGCTACAGCGAAGTGTTGCTCCGCGGCCTGCCGATCCCACGCTACCCGCAGCTGAAGCTGGGCCTGCCGGCGCGGCGCGCGCTGCTGCAGCGCTGGTCGGCGCGGCGGCCCGACGTTGTGCATATCGTGACCGAAGGGCCGCTGGGCTGGTCGGCACTGCAGGCCGCGCTGCAACTGAAGCTGCCGGTGGTCAGCGACTTCCGCACCAACTTTCATGCCTACAGCCGCCATTACGGGGTGGGCTGGCTGCGCGGTCCGGTGATGGCCTATCTGCGCAAGTTCCACAACCGCACCGCCTGCACGATGGTGCCCACCGAGCCCCTTCGCGTCGAGCTGACCGCCGCCGGTTTCAAGGGCTTGCGTGTGGTCGCGCGCGGCGTCGACGCGCAGCGCTTCACCCCGGCACGCCGCAGCGACGCGCTGCGCGCGCAGTGGGGTGCCGGCCCCGACACCACGGTGGCGCTGTGCGTGGGTCGGCTTGCGCCCGAGAAGAACCTGGGCCTGGTGCTCGACGCCGCTGCTGGGATGCGCGTATCCCAGCCCAGCCTTCGCCTGGTGATGGTGGGCGACGGCCCCGAGCGCGCGCGGCTGCAGCAGCGCTGCCCCGAAGCCGTGTTCTGCGGCCAGCGCCATGGCGACGACCTCGCAGCGCACTACGCTTCGGCAGACGTGTTCCTCTTCCCCAGCACCACCGAGACCTTCGGCAACGTGGTGCCCGAGGCCATGGCCAGCGGTCTGGCGGTGCTGGCCTACCGTCACGCCGCCGCCGGCGAACTGCTGCGTCATGGCGACAACGGACTGTTGGTGGCGCTGGACGACAGTGCCGGATTCTGCGACCAGGCCTGCCGTATCTCTGGCGACCGCGACCGGATCCGCCATCTGGGCTCGGCCGCGCGCGAGACGGCCTGCCAGATGGACTGGGCCCGCATCATCGAGGCCATTGAGCGTGAGTACGCCGCAGCGATGGCAACGTCGGTCGGTCAGCCGCAGACGACGCTCATGACCGCTCGTCCGTTGACATGAACGGGTATGTCGGCTCGGGTGCGGCCGGTGCGTAACGGCGTCCCTGACCAGGGTCTGGCTCAGGTTTTCCAGAATCGATGGGCTCGCGAAAGCTGGCCCAGTGCTTTGGCGCAGTCACGCAGCAACTCTCCTCGGCGAGCGGCGAGCCAGCCGACCGCAAACCAGGCCCGAGCATCGTGCTCGACCTGAGCGTGGAACGCCTGTTCGGCCACCGTCAGATCGTTGAACGTGCCGAGGGCTTCCTGCGCCTCCCGCACCGGTGCGAGGTATCGTTTCACAGCCTTCGCCGGGAACAGAGGGGCAGTAAATTCTGCGCTGTAGCGGAGGCGCTTCAAGCGTCTTCGCGTCCGGTGTCGGGCCGGATCATCCAGTGTCAGAAACACAGTGGCGTCCCGCACGATCTGACGGTGCATGCGATTCAGCATGGGCGCTGCCAGTGCCTTGAGCTTCGGGCCGCCGCTTGCTGCATGGCCGATCGCGTCGTGCGGACCCTTTTCGAAGGGAGGCTCGCCGGCAAAGCACAGCAGTTCCAGCAGGACACGATTGCATGCCGGACTGCGCAAGACTTGAGAGGGTGCCTCGACATCGGCATGCTGCGCAAGGTCGACTGACGGTGCGCCAGCTGCGATCAGTTCGGGCAGCAGCACGGCTGCCATGGCATCCTGGTCACGCGTCGCACCCAGGCGGCCGAAAACTTCTGCGAGCACCTCGCCCCAGTGAGGCTCGAGCGCAGGCGACCAGCCACCGAACACACGCAACACGGTGCGCAGACGGCGCATGGCCACGCGGGTCTGGTGCAAGTGCTCCGCAGTGCTTGATCCGGCGGCGACGTGAGTGGCGTTCGGCAGCAAATGTTCGAGGCAGTTGAAAATCAGGGCGCGCAACGCGGCATTCGGGGTGAGCTTCGCGGACAGCGGAGAGGCCGCAGCCTGCACAGCGTCTACAGGGGTCGCCGTGGCAGAGAGTTCATCGGCCATCGCCGACCAAGTGCGGGTATCGAACCAGAGCCCGTAGCGTTCAATCCAGCGCGCCATCAGTGCCACAGCATCTGGTGCTGGCCCGCTGAGGCGCTCGAACGTGACTTCGCAGATCGGCAGGCACGCCTCGCCAACCTGCAACTCGCCCTGGTCGAGTGTGACCTGAACCTGGCTGGCACCGCTGCGCAGGGTCCGCCGCAGCCGGTCGACCTGCACTTCGAACCCCATCGCGAGTGCCTCGCCGTCCTTGCCGGTCGCCTTCGTGAGCATGTCCGCCAGAGCCGTGCCGGCATGTCGCTGCACGTCGATGCTCGGCACACGTCGTCCCATGGCACAAACGCGTACCTCGTGCTCAAGGCCAGGCACCTTAGCGGACGCAAAGGACAAGAGCTGCGTCCAAGCTCGACCTTCGTGCCGCAGGTGCAGAGTCAGGCCGTGAGCGGCCAGCTTTCGGCTGGGGGTGTCGGCGTACAGCAGGCGCAACCGGCGCTCGGGCGTGGCAGCCGTGACGACAGCCCGACGCACGGCGGCGTACTGCCCACGCGGGATTTGAAACTTGAGCAAACATTCGGTCATGGCTGGCAAGCGCTGGTGGCGGGTGCAGCATTGTGAGACCTTGTTTATGGCAGGGCGCATGCGGCGATGCAGGCGCATTCGGCTTGGCGCTCGCCCTTGCTTCAAGCCGTCGGGCACAGCGACGGTTTCGTAGTCAGGATGCTGCGGCTTTGTTCGTCCGTCCCGTCTTCTTGATCTTCGCGGGTCGTTCGACCTTGCTCCCGGCCCCGCGCAGTCGAGCCAGCCGATGCTGCAGGTCCAGCAGAGGCAGGGTGGTGGTGTGGACAGCTCCGGCATAGACAGAACCATCGTTGCCATCGAGGGTCAGCAAGTCGCCCTCGTCCAGGGTCGTCTGACCGATCCGCAGCGTGCGCGCCGCCTCGTCGAGTTCGATCTTGGCACAGCCGACCAGGCAGACCTTGCCGAGTTGACGCGCGACCACCGCGGCGTGTGAGGTGCGCGCGCCACGCTGGGTCAGGAGACCGGTCGCCAGTTCGAGTGCGGCGATGTCAGCGGTCTCTGCGTCGCGACGGACGAGTACGACAGGCGCGCCAGCAGCGTGGCGAGCCCGGGCTGCCGTCTCATCAAAAACGATCTCGCCGATCGCCACACCGCTGCTCGCGCTGGCCGCAAGTGCCAGCGGCGTCAACGGTTTGCCATCGGACGAAACGGTTCTTGTGGCCACCAGATCATCCGGCTGCAGCGCGGCCGTGCGTTCCAGCGCGACCTCCGCCGAGATGACGCCGGCGTCGCACAGATCCATTGCGATGCGCGCCAGCGCCTGTGCCGAGCACTTGCCACTGCGCGTCTGCAGCAGGTAGAGGTGGCCGTCCTGCACTGTGAATTCAAAGTCCTGCATGTCGCCGAACTCGTTCTCCAGCTTGGTGGCGGTCTCACTCAACGATTGCCAGACCGCCGGCAACACTGCGGCCAGCTCATCGTGGCCATGGGCACTTCGCCGCCCCGAGACCACATCTTCGCCCTGGGCGTTGAACAGAAAGTCGACCCACATCGACGGTTCGCCACTGACCGGGTCGCGGGTGAAGCCGACGCCAGAGCCTGAACGTCCCCCCGCATTGCCGTAGACCATGGTCTGCACTGTCACCGCAGTACCCACGGCGTCGGAAATGCCTCGCTGGTGCCTGTACTCGCGCGCCTTGCCGGAATGCCAGCTGGCCAACACAGCGCCGACGGCACCTGTCAGCTGCGCGCGTGGATCCTGCGGAAATGGCAGCCCAGCGGCTTGTGCATAAGCGTCGAGGCAGCGCCGCGTCAGCTCACGCAGTTCGGCGAAGTCCAGATCGCGCTCGTCGCGGTTGCCGATCAGGGCAGTGCTCTCGGCGTCGAAGATCGCCGCAGGCACGCCAGCCACGACCTCGCCGAAACTGGCGACGAGCCTTCGGTAGGTGTCCCAGACCAGCCGGGGGTTTCCGGTCTGGCGCAGGAATCCCGGCAGCGTGGCGTCGCACAAGCCGATGTTGAGCAGCGTTGCCATCATGCCGGGCATCGACACTGGCGCGCCCGAGCGTACCGACAGCAGCAAGGGCAGCCGGGGGTCGCCAAAGCGCAGGCCGCTGGCTCGCTCCACGGCGTCCAGGCCGGGCTGCCAGATTGCCTCCTTGCTGGCCACCGCGCGGGCGGCAGCGTCACCGCAGTAGGCCGTGCCGATCGCAAACGCTGGCGGCACGGGCAGGCCCAGCCCCGACATGCGCAGCAGGTTGTAGGCCTTGAAGCCCATCGACTGGGCGGACGGCCGGTACTCGGCCGGCGCGACGCCGGCAGGCGCCAGGCAGCCGATCAGGTAGAGCGCGTGCGGCCATCTCAGCGCGGCCTCTGGAGGGTGCAACTTCACGCGCGCGCCCCGGCCTGGTCGAACGCGAGGTCGCGCAGCGCATAGCCTGCCACCAGCAACCGATCTGACGCCAGTTCGAGCGCCACAGCGAGGTCGTTGGCCAGCATCAGTGCCGCAGCATCCTTGATGGCGGCGAGGATCGCGCGGCGGGCGGAGCGCAGCAATTCGTCGCATTCGCGTTCGGAGCGCAGAACGTTCCACGAAGCGGCGAGGAAGGCGTCGCTGTCGCCAGCATCGCTGCCGCTGTCCTTTCTGGATGCAAGGCGACGTGCGATGGCCAGTGCCTTGATGTATTCCTGAGTCGCCGCAAGCACGGCCTGGGCCAGTTTCGAGAGGATCTGGCGGACTTCTGCGCTCCATCCTTGCCGGTGGTCCTCGGCGATCAAGCTCATCAGGAAAGCCGCCTCTTCGAGCGCATCGGCGATGTCGTCCGACCGTTCGAGCAGGCGCGCCACGGGTTGCCAGCGGGGCTGGCGCTGGGCCTGGTCTCTGGCCCGCATCACCAGGTGATCGGCCTTGCGCTCCCAGACCTTGGCGCGCTCCGCCAGGTTGCGTGCAGCCTTGCCGGAGGACTTGTGGTCCCCCTTGCCGGACTCTGCTGTCACATCGTGGGCCAGACCATCGCTGACGGCCTGTGCCAGCGCGTGGCAGTAGGCGGCATGCTCTTCGATGAGGTCGAACTCGCTGCTGCGCTGGCGCATGCGTTGGGTCAGCAGCATGCGGGTCTCGTCCGCGACCAGCGCGTCGGGTTGACCGGCTAGCAGCGCCTTGCTCGCGAGGCACAGCACCTCGACCAGGAATGCATGCGCATCGGATCGGCCCAGCACGGCGTCCAGACGGTCGCCGATACGGAACGCGCCTTCGCCAGCCGCCTGCATGGCCGCGAAGATGATCTGCTCGCCACCGGCCTTGAGCCAGGCCATGTGGCCCGCATCCAGGCGCGCCGTCTCGCGCAGAACCTCGATCGCGTCGGCCTTGCCGACGAAGGGCAACAGCCGCTTGCGCGCACGGTTCCAGTCGATCAGGAAGACGATGCGCGAGCCGATGCCCTCCAAGGTCTTGTCGAGCGCCGAATCGTCGGCGCACTCGAAATGGGCCGTACCGAAGGTGTAGGCCTGACCTTCGTTGAGTGCGGAGTCGACCTTGGATTGCGTGTCGGCCCACTTCGCGCCAAATGGGTTCAACAGGCCCTGGAAGAACTCGAAGCGAGGCCGGTGCAAGTCCGAGTAGCTCAGCGTGATCATGCTGCCCTCGACCTGCAGCACCAGCACGTGAGCGTCGTTGGTCCCGATGTCGTTCTGCAGCAGCAGCCGCTTGCCGTCTCGGGTGGCGGCAGTGTCGAGCCCGGGGTGGTCGAACTTCAACGGTGCGGTTCGGTTCAGGCCCCGCATGAATGCTTCGACTCGCGTGTGATCGGCCGGCAAAAGTTGCCAGACGTGGGCGCCGGCAATCGTTTCGTTGGACAAAGTGACCGCGAGCTGGTTGAGCTGTTTGTGCAGGTCCATCACGAACAGGTGCACGCTGTCTTCGTCGCTACCGGACTTGTCGCCGCCCATCGGGCGCTTGCCTTCAGGCGTGTTCTCGCGCTTGTTCTCAAGCTTGTTCTCGCGCTTGCCTTCGCGCTTGCTTTCACGCTTGCTTTCACGCTTGCCACTCGTCAGCAACCTGAGTTGTTCGTGGCTGAGAGTTGCACTGCCGCTGTGCTTGTCGCTGAGCGCGCCCAGCCATTCGACCCAGTGCTTCAGCCGCGCGCGGGAGTCGCTCTCCAAGGGGTGCGCTTCGAGCAGGGGTCGTGCCATGACGCCCAGGTCCTCGGCCAGGTGCTGGGCCAGCCGCCGCAGTTCCGGAACGATCAGTGCGCCGTCAACTCGCGACGATGCGGCGGGCAGATCACGCAGCCATCGGCCATCGACTCCTGCAGCGGCCATCTCCGGGCCGAGGTCCAGGAGTTCGGCCTCGGGGTGTTCTGCATGCGCTGCTGCCGCCTGCAACACCGTCAGGTAGAGCTTCAGGCGGTCATTGGCGGCCAACGCCGCCTTGATCCAGGCCGGGAGCAGCAGCGTGCTGTTTCCCATGGCAGCAACTGCTTCTGACTTTTGCATTCGGGCCTTGATCTGATCGGATACACCTTTGAGTCTGGGCAGCGCGAATGACAGTTTCGCGGCAAACTTCAAGTCGAGTTCATTGGCTTGAGTCGGATCAATCTGCGTGTGCAACTCGCCGCTGAATTCTTCGGCAGATGTGCGGGGCGTGCGTTGGCGCACAGACTGGACATCACGATTGGAGGACAGCTTTGCTGCCTGCGATCGGGCTGGCGATCGGGCCGACGATTGGGCCGAAGATTGGGCGAGCAGCCTGGTACAAGGGCGCCGCTGACTGACGGCATTCGGAACTTAGACGCCCAACCTGCAGAGCGGACCTGACATCACCCTCCGGTCATCGACTCAGGACACCCACCCGTCACACAAGGAGGCTAGGCTATCTTGGCGACCTGATGGCCGCTCAACCGGAGGCCGCCAGCATGCGCATTGCCCTGATCGCTGATACGCACTTGTCCGCGCGCTCGCCCGAGTGCGTCGCCAATTGGCATGCCGCGCGACGCGCCGTTGAGCGCCTGGCGCCGGATCGCACCATCAACCTGGGCGACATCACGCTGGACGGCCAGACCCACCCCGAGGAACTTGAGTTTGCCGTGCAACTGGTGCGACAGTGGCCGGCGACGATGCTGTGCGTGCCGGGTAACCACGACATCGGCAACGCCTCGGGGGAACTGCCGCTCGACAGGCGCCTGCTGGCAACCTATGTCCAGCTGTTCGGCCCGGATCGATGGGTCCGTCGATGCGGCCCTTGGTTGCTGCTGGGCGTGAACGCGCAGTTGTTCGGCAGTGCGACCGACGAGGAGGAAGTCCAGTGGGCCTGGATCGAGGAGCAGGTGGATCAGGCCGAGCCGCATACCCAGACTGTCCTGTTCCTGCATCGACCCCTGCTGCGGCCGTCGCCGGGTGAGTTCACGCGCAAGGGACGCTACGTCGTCCACGCGGCTCGTGAGCGTTTGCTGACCGGCGCCTTGCGCCGGACGCTTCGAATGGTCGTGTCGGGCCACACGCATCAATACCTGGATCTCAGCGCAGATGGCGTGCGCCACGTGTGGATGCCCTCTTTGGGATTCATCATTCCCGATCACATGCAGACCCGCTTCGGAGAGAAGGTGGTCGGCCTCGGGCTGCTCGATCTCAGCGGCCATGAAGCCCGCTTCGACCTGTGGTGCCCGGACGGCATGCATCGCCATGAGGTGAGCAATCTTCTGGCCTTTCAAGAAGCCATTGCCGACCGGGCGACGGCAGATGCCAACTGAGACGGCCATGCAAGTGACCCGAAGTGGCGGTGAGAAGGGACCTCGCATCCAGCGCCGTCAAGCGGCGGATGCCGGACATCACGCGACGCTGTAGAAGAACTGCTCGCACACGATCTTGCCCTCGTCGATTTCGTAGACGCAGAGTTCCTCCATGTTCACGCGTCCCCGGCCCTTGAATGTCCTGTCGAGCGCCATCGAGACAGTGAAGAAGTTGCCGGCCACCACGGGCTCACCGATGACGATGCCGTGCATTTCCTCGACCGAGTCCATGAACTGGCGCCCCTTCTCCTGAATGGCGGCGAGCCCATCGGCCATCTCCATCGGCGCACCATCGGGCTCGATGCTGACCGCGTCTTGGGCGTAGTCATGACCTGAGACGAGTTGATGGCGGCATCGGCGATTCGGTCGCGTGGCTCGATCCCGCCGCAGGCCGCTGCCGACCTCGCTTTCAGGCGTCGGCTTCCTGTGTGTGCTGGCGTACAGAAGTACCGGTCACGGTAGGCTAGCCTGTGCGCGACGCCACTCCTGTTGCAGGCTCCTCAATGTCCGTTCCGCAAGAGAATCAGCCCGACCAGACGCGGATCGTCGCGCAGCTGGCAGTGGCATCCCAGTTGCCGGTGGACGATGTCGCGAGGATCTACGAGCAAGAGCGTGCCCAGCTGGCGACAGGTGCGCACATCACGACGTTTCTGCACATCTTCGCGATGCGCAATGTGCAAGAGATCCTGCGCAGGCAAGCTCTAGGAGAGCTCGCCGCGCCGGCGGGCGTCCGTCCGCTGTTTGTGGTGTAGCGCCTGTTGACGCCGTTCAAGGCAGTGATGCCCGCAGTGGCAGATGTCGCATGCCGAGTTGGCAATTCGGAAGCAACCCGCGCCCGCTGCCGGGCTTCAGCGACTGCGCCTTGCCACGGCTGCGACCAGACCCAGGCCGGCCAGCAGCAGCGCCAGGCTGTGTGGCTCGGGCACCACTGAGGCGATCACGCTGTAGCTGCCGAACCCGCCGGCTGCACCCGCGCCCACATACGCCAGGTAGGCTTCACCGTCAAAGGCGGTGAAGCCGGGCACCAATGCGAGTTGCGAGCGCAAGGAGCTGTCGCTGCTGTCGACGTCGGCATACGCCAGGCCCAGGAACACGCCATCGCCAAACACTGCGGCTGGCGCCACGTCGGCGCTGGCCAGGCTGTAGTCCTGGCCGGCAAATTGCAGGCTGAAGGCGCTGAGCGGGAGGCTGCCGCTGAAGCCGGCCACAGCGGCGCTGCTGTCGTAGGCAAAGCTGCCGCTGAAGGTCTGGCCATTCAGTGGTCCGCTGTCGGTGACCCCGAGCAGATCGAACCAGGAGTTGCCCGCACTGGCGCTGCCGGCATGCAGCAGCGCGGCACCGGCCAGCAGGGCGAGAGTCAGGGTCTTGGTCATGGTGGAGGCTCCGGGGCAAGGGTCGGACAGGTTGCAGAACATCACAGGCGCAGGTTGTCGGGCGTGGTCAAGCTGGTGCAGCCCACGTTTTTCAGCAACACCACGGGGCGCCTCAGGGCGGGGCCCGCGCTGCCGTCGGGGTCGACCAGGACCAGCGCGTCGGTGCTGAGGTTGGCGCACAGCACGTGGCCACTGGCCTGGGGGTCTGCCGGCGCCCGCAGGCTTTGCAACAGTGCTGTGAGCACCAGGCTGTCGCGACCCGGGCGGAAGTTGATGATGGTGTCGCCGCCGTCCAGCACACTGGTGTAGACGAACTGGTTGCGGCCCGTGCCGCCGGTCAGCAGATCGCGCCCGGGCCCGCCGATCAGCACCGCATCGGCCGGCCCGGCGCTCAGCACGTCGCTGCCGGCGCCGCCGCGCAGCAGCACGGGCGCCGTCAACGCCAGGGACACCACCGCAGGATCGTGGTCGGAGTTGCGAAACTCGTCTGCTGCGTACAGCGTGTTGACCTGGTTGGCGGTCTTGAAATTGACGTTGTAGTCCAGCACGCTGGGCTCGTCGGCGCTGATGTGCCAATGTGCCGCACCCGCCACTTGGCCCAACGCCAGCGAGGGCGTGGCCAACGCGTGGTCCAGTGTCCCCCACTGGCCGTTGAACACATAGCCGTAAGCCTGTGCGCCACCGTAGTTCACGATCAGGTCGCGCCAGCCGTTGCCGGTGAACTCCGTGATCGGGTCTTCCTTGGCGTAGCTGTTCAGGTCGCCCAGGATCAGCAGGTCGGGGTCGGCGGTGCCGGTGGGGTCGGTGGCCAGCCAGTTGCGCAGCAACTGGGCTGCGGCCAAGCGTACTGCGTTGCAGTTGCCCTGGCCGTCGCCGGCGTCGGGTGCATCGCAGGCGCTGCCCTTGCTCTTGAGGTGGTTGACCACTGCAATGAAGCGTGCGCCATCGGCCTGCTCCCAGGCTTGTGCCAGCGCCGGGCGGTTGCGCGGGCCGCTGTCGCCGCCGGTGACGAAGACGGTGCTGTTCAGCGCTGCGGTGCGGCCGACCGGGCGCACCCGCTGCGGCTGATAGATATAGGCCACCTTGATCGCGTCACTGCCCATGGCGTTGAGTTGGCCAGTGCGGGAGTCGACATCGATCAGCGCATAGCGGCCGGGCGTGGTGGTGGCGTTCAACGCATCCACCAGCGCCTGCTGTGCGCTGCCGGCGCCGTAACCGTCGTTCTCGATTTCCACCAAGCCCACCACGGCGGCGTCCAGCTTGGCCAATGCGGCGACGGTCTTGGCGAGCTGGCGCGGGTACTCCACCGCAAACTGTGCGGCCTGGTTGGCCACGCTGCCGGCATCGGAGCCGGCGCCGCGGCAGTTCATTGCAGCGGCGCCTGCGCCGCCAGTGCAGCCGCTCACGTTGTTGAAGAAGTTCAGTACGTTGAAGCCGGCCACCCGCAGCGTGCCGCCTGCCGTCGGCGGGCTGGAGGGCCTGGCGTTGGTGGGCTGGAAGTTGGGCGCTGCCCCACCCAGCGCGCCCAGTGGTCGCACCCGCCAGGCGTTGCCGCTGGCGGCATTGCCGGCCCAGGTGTAGGTCATCACGCCCACGATGCCGCTCGCGGTGTCGCCGCCACGCAGGGTATTGCCGGCCGACAGCGGCATGCCGCCACGGCCCCAGACGATGGGGTCGGGGTTCTGCGATTGCACCGCGTCGTCCAGGATGATGCGGCCCAGCTGGTTGGTGGCCTCCAGTGCCAGCGCGGCAGCGCCGGGTGCCACCACATTGGTCGGTTGCATCTGGCGGCCATCGACCGACAGCACCACCTGGCCGAAGCGACCCAGCTGGAAGTGCTCGGTTACGTACAGCGTCTGTGGCAGGCGCACCAGCATGCCTTCGTAACGCTCGGCAAACGCAGCATCCGGGAAGGGCAGCAGCACATCGCTGGGAGCCACGCTGCCGCTGCCGCAGGCAACGATGCCGGCGTCGTTGGTGCTGATCTGCGTCTGGCCCTGAAATTCAGACAGCGTGCCGGTGACCCGCACCACTTGGCCAACCACCACGTTGTTGGTGTTGGCGCCGTTGAAGACGAACACCCCGTCCGAGGTGGCGGGGTTGCCGTCGCCGGCATCCTGCATGTGGAAGCCACGCAGCGCGGGCGGGGCGCCTTCGAAGTCACCCACCACCACGCCTTGCACCGTGACTGCGGTGCCTGCCAGCGGCGAGACATCGTTGCTGCCCTGCACCGCGCCGATGGCGGTGGCCGGCTGGTTGCATGCGGCAGGCAGCGTCTGGGCTTGGGCCGCGCCAGCCAGCAGGGCCAGCGCGCTGGCGACGCAGGCGGAGGAGAGTGACATGCGCAGTGGGTGAATCATCGGAGTCTCCGGGTTCAGGCGCGGCGACGGGACAACATGCCCAGAGCGGCCAGGCCGACGAGCATCAGTGCGTAGGTCTCGGGCTCGGGTATGGCGGTCACGCTGAAGGCGGTGGTGTCAGGCACGGTGTTGGTGAACGAGCCATCGCCCAGGTCGTTCCATTTGCTGACATCGCTGACCAGCGTCTTGTAGTCGGCGAAGCTGGTTTGGCCACTGCGCGCGCTGCGGTACTCGGCATAGTCGGAGCCGGCTTTCAACTGAATCGCGCCAGCGCCCAAAGCCAAGCCAGTGTTGCTCAGGCTACCATCGACCAACGTACCGAAGGTGCCGCTGCTGATGGCCGCGAGGAAAGTAGTGGGTACTGCGGCGCTGGTACCCAGGTAGGCGTACAGCGTGTCGGCCGTTGCGCTCAGGCCCCAGTTGGTGCTCGAAGCCACGGTCTCGCGCGCCAGCGTACCCACTGATGCTGCCAGCAGCGTGGAGTTGTCGGTCTTGCTGAAGCGGATCACGGTGCCGGCGGCAATGCTGCTGGCGCCGCTGGTCCAGCTGGAGAAGCTCTCGCCGGTGTTGAACGCGGCGCCGTCCCACTCGTTGTCGCTGAAGTACACCTGGGTGTCCGCGCCGACGTCGGCCAGCGCCACCATCGCCCAGCCATCTTCGTCGGCATTGAACGCGGTGAACGCCAGGTCGCCGGTGTTCAGCGCAAAGGCGGGCAGGGCAGCCGCTGCGGCTACGGAGAGAACAAGTTTCTTGAGCATGGTGTTTGCCATAGTTGGAGGTGGGACAGGGATTGAGAAATGCGCACTAGGCGCGGAGGCTGCCCATGGTCAAGCCCTGCGCGGCCAGGCCGCCGGCCTGCTCGGGCTGGATGTCTTGGAGGTTTGCAATGTCGGTCGCTCAATGCGGAACCCAGAGCATCGCGGCCTTGTGTGAAACGACGGTGACTCTTCTTCGGCCGTCTCCGCCGGCCAGCATGCCTTCAGTGCAGCGGTTGGCCAGTGCCCTGGCCACAGGGCCAGTGGGCACATGGCGGGCCGCGCATCTCGACGTGGCACTCGTGGTCGCCGAAGCAAGAGTCGGAGCAAAGACGAGCAGGAACTCCCTTTTGGGCAAGCCACCGAGCAGCACCGCCTCATCCACCTCTTTTTGCCAGTCCGTAAGGGGCCGCGACGCGTTCGATTGCGTCGAATCAACTTTCAGGGCCCCTTGTGTTTGCTACCGTACAGAGCGCGCTTCATCCTGCGTCTAAATTCAGATTAG
>Ga0335394_10006174_pt1 | contig 13513 bp, 5 predicted proteins | sample MAT03_FD_205741 | JGI IMG/M metagenome (GOLD analysis project Ga0335394, IMG submission 205741) | Freshwater microbial communities from Lake Fryxell liftoff mats and glacier meltwater in Antarctica - MAT-03 (spades assembly) (version 2) ...
TCGTTTTCTGCAGCCTGACGAGTACAAGCGAGTGGCGAGCCTGCTCGACCAGAAGCGCACCGAGCGCGAACTCGGCATGGCAGCAGCGCGTGCATCGATGGCGCAGCGGCTGCTCGAGGCCGGCTTGCGCGCCGACGTGCAAGGCCGGCCCAAGCATCTGTACAGCATCTGGAAGAAGATGCAGGGCAAGGGCCTGGGCTTCGAGCGCGTGTTCGACCTGCGTGCGCTGCGCGTGGTGGTCGACGACGTGCCTGCCTGCTACGCCGCGTTGGCGCGGGTGCACGAGTGCTTCAGACCGGTACAAGGCGAGTTCGACGATTACATCGCCAAGCCCAAGGCCAACGGCTACCAGAGCCTGCACACGGTGGTCATCGGCGACGACGGCCGGCCGGTCGAAGTGCAGATTCGCACCCGCGCCATGCACGAACACGCCGAGCACGGCGTGGCCGCGCACTGGATGTACAAGGAAGCCGGCGCGCGCGGCTATGCCGGCGTCAGCGCCAGCGGCGACTACGAGGAACGCGTGGCCGAAGCCCGCAAGGCGGTGCTGCGCCAGTTGCTGGCCTGGGAGCGCGACTTCGTGGCGCAGGGCGGAGCGGCCGAGGACGAGTCCCCGGAAGAACCGTCCGCCGATCCCCACAAGGGCGTCGACACGGGCGACCGCATCTACGTCTTCACCCCGCAGGCCACCATCATCGACCTGCCGCTCGGCGGCACGCCGATCGACTTCGCCTACAGCCTGCACACCACGCTTGGCCACCGCTGCCGCGGCGCGCGGGTCGACGGCGTGATGGTGCCGCTGAACACCGCGCTGCAATCAGGTCAGACGGTGGAGGTGGTCAGCACGAAGGAAGGCGGGCCCTCGCTCGACTGGCTGAATACCGAACTCGGCTACCTGAAGAGCCAGCGTTCGCGCGCCAAGGTGCGGGCTTGGTTCAACGCGCAGGCGCAGGCGGCCACCGTCGCGCGCGGTCGCGAACTGGTGGAAAAACTCCTGCAGCGTGAGGGCCGCACGGCGATGCGCCACGACGCGCTGGCCGAGATGCTGGGCTACAAGCAGGCCGACGACCTGTTCGAGGTGGTGGGCAAGGACGAACTCTCGCTGCGCACGATCGAGACCCTGCTGCGCCCGGCCGAGCCGTCGCCACCCGACGAAGGTTTTGCGCTGCGGCGGCCGAAGAGCGAAGCCGGCGGCGGCCGTGGCGGCGTGCTGGTGGTGGGAGTGGAGTCGCTGATGACCGCACTGGCGCGCTGCTGCAGGCCGGCGCCGCCCGACGCCATCGGCGGCTTCGTCACGCGCGGCAAGGGCGTGGCCGTGCACCGCCGCGACTGCAGCAACTTCCGCCACATGGCCGCCGGCAGCCCGGGCCGCGTGATCGAGGTCGAATGGGGCCGGCCGACAGGCGACCGCGTGGCCGTCTACCCGCTGGACGTGGTGATCGAGGCGAACGACCGCCAGGGCTTGCTGCGCGACATTTCCGAGGTGTTCTCCAAGGCGCGCATGAACGTCACCGGCGTGCACACGCAGAGCGTGAAGGACAAGCGTGGCGGCACGGCCTGGATGACCTTCACGGTGGAGGCCGCCGACGCCGCGCGGCTCTCGCAGGTTCTGCTGCAGGTGGCGCGGGTGCCGGGTGTACGGCACGCGCGGCGGAAGTAGCGGGCAAGCAGCGCGCAAGCGGTCTGCTCTGGGCTTTTGGAACCGTTCGCGATCGGCGTTACAGCGCGCCGCGCCGCAACTCGGCGATGAACGGCTCATAGGCCTCGTGGTCGCTGCCGCTGCTGGTGCCGGTGGCGACGAACTGTGCGTAATAATCCTGGGCGATCTGCGCCTGCTGCTCCCGGTTGTAGCTGGCGTAGGTGCGGCCGCCGGTGCGGCCACTGCGCAGGCCGGCCGCCCCACCGTAACCGTAGCCAATGGTGGCCTGGGCGTGGATGGCCTGGCCCATGTAGAGGCTGCCTACACGCTCGTACTGGTACACGTGCGTCAGTTCGTGCACCATGATCGCCGTGTTGTTGCGGCCGTGAGCGCCGCCGGTCGGGATGTTGATGGTGTGAAAGCTGGTGAAGGCGCGGCCGCCGTTCAGTGCGTGCACGATGTGCAGGAAGCCGCCTTCGGCCACTCGCACCTGGTCCCAGTTCAGCGCGTTTTCGCCCAGCACCGACTGCGCCGCAGTGCGCTCACCGCCGGTCAGCGGGGTGGCGTGACTCATCAGGTGCATCACCAGTTCGGCGGCTTCGGGCCCACCGACGGCGTCGAACACGCGCGACAGCAGCGTCAGGCTCCACGCGCCAGCCGACTTCAGCCGCTCCCACAGCAGGTCGCCCAGCCCGCTCAAGCCGCCGCTTGCCAGCGCGCGAATGGCATCGGGGATGAAGGTCAGCACGCCCCAGAAACCTTCGACCAGCGTCTGCCCCAGCCGCAGCAGGCGCGCCGGCAGCTCGGTAACCAGGCTGATCGCCCATTGCGCGACGTCGTGGATGCGCTCGCCCAGCCAGCCTGCCGCGCTCTGGACGGCCTGGCCAACGGCGGAGACCGCGCTGCCGATGGCGTTGCCGACCGCGTTTCCGACGGCAGCCACGCCGCTCACCACATCGTCCCAGAAACTGCCCTGAACGCCGCGCCGCGAACGCCGGCCCACCGGCCCGGCGCCATCCGCCATAGTGCGTCGCGGTGAGCCGCCTTGCTGCACCGTGTGCGCCAGTTCATGCGCCAGCAGATGGCGGCCGGCCGGCGTGTCGGGGCGGTGGTTGCCGGGGCCGAAGACGATGTGCTCGCCGAGCGTGTAGGCATCGGCGTGCAGGCCGGCGGCCGAGTTGGCCGCGCTGGCGTCGTCGTGCACGCGCACGCGCGACAGGTCGGCGCCGAGGCGGGCTTCGAACTCGCCGCGGGTGGCGGCGTCGAGTGCGCGGCCGCCTTGGGCGATGACACTCGACGGCGCCACGGCTGCGCCTCGCCCCGCGGCGCGGCGCGGCAGCGCCCCGCGTGCGGCGGTTACCACGCTGTCGGCGAAGCGGTCTGCCTCGTGTTCGTCGCCATGGCCGCGCCGGCCGTCGCTGGCGCTGCCGCGCGCCGGCCTTGCCGAGGTGCTGCCCCGTGGCGCGGCGCCCGGCCCACAAGCGGGACAGCCGCCGCCGCAACTGCAGCCTGCGGCCGGCCGCAGCGTGGGTGCGCGGTTCGTGTTCTGCGGGCTTGCCGGGAGATGTGCGGAAAGATGTGCGGAAAGACGGGCAGATAGCGGCGCGGAAAGACGTGACGGCGGCCGCCGTCCGGATGTTTCATGTCTCGAGCTTCGTTCGGCTGTGCGCATGGAAACCTCCGTTCAGGGTGCCGGCATACCACGCCCGCCGGCGCGGTGTTCATCCGCCCCGCCCAGACGTTCACGCTCGATCTGATCGCGGGTTTCAGCCGCTGCGCGTTCGCGCGACTCGCGCGCCAGCAGGTCGCGGTAGTCCTCGGCGCTGAGGACTTCGCCCGTGCCACGCAGCACGACGTCGACCGACACCGAGTCGACTCCCCGCTCAGTGCCGCGCCCGGTGCCGATGCGGGTGCGGATGCGGTCGCGCCGGCTGTTCGTGTAGACACGCGCCGTGGCCCCGCCACCGGCGCCGGGCACTTCGCGCAGCGTCGGGTCGGCAAAAAAGTCGCGCAGCAGGCGCACTTCGGCGGCCACGCCGCTGGCGTGCCGGCGGTCGAACTCCTCCTGCACGCCGACGACCAGGAAGTCCATCGACGCCGAACCGATGCGGCGCGCGTAGTTCGGCGTTGCCAGTCTTTCCCGCAGAAAGTGCACCAGCAGGCTCTGCAGGCCGAGGTCGCTGCTGGCGAGCAGGTCGTCGATGTCCACGTAGCCCGAGGACCAGTCGTCGCCTTCCACGCGGTTCGTGAAGCCCGGGTTGCCCGCTTCATCGCGCATCAGGCCGTGGCGGTTGGTCAGGCGCAGCGGGATCACCGCCTCTGCCTCGATGAAGGCCATCATCTGCTGGTCGAAGTCGTTCAGAGTGCCGCCTTCGTGCTGCGTGTAGCCGAGTTCGCCGGCTTCCATCGCGAAATCGAGTCCGCCCGAGATGGCGTTCAGCCGCGCGACCAGTTCGCCCAGGCGCGCGAATCCGGAGTTCTCACCGCGGCCGACGTCGCGCATCGACAGCTTTCGTTGCACGCTCACCGCCGCAGCGGCCACCGGGGGCAGGCTGGCGCCGCGCAGCGCGGCACCGGCGGCGAGGTCGGCCTGCTTTTCGTGGTGGGCCGAAGCCGCTGGCCGATGGCCGGCAACTGGCGCTCTTTGCTGCACGACATGCGCCAGTTCATGCGCCAGCAGTTCGCGGCCGGCCGCGCTGTGCGGGGCGAGGCTGCCGGCCGCAAAGGCGATGTGCGAACCGAGCGTGAAAGCCTCTGCGCCCAGCGTGTCCGCTGCGCGTGCGGCCCGCTGGCTGCCATGCAGCCGGACGGTGGCGAAGTCATGGGCGAAGCGTGTTTCGAAATCTTGCCGCAGCGCGGTCGCCAGCGCCTGCCCTGGCTCCTGGCGCAGGCGCCTCAGTGCGTCGTCGGGGGCATCGCGGCGCGACCTCAGGTCCAGCCGCACCCGGTGGCGCGGGCCGCAGGCCGGGCAGCCGCCGCCGCAAGTGCAGGCCAGAGGCTTGTGGGCCGTCGCAGAAGCCGCAAGCCGTGCCGTCAGAGGCCTGCCATCAGAACTGCCGAGCGTCTGGTTTCGCGCGCCGCCCGGCCGCACGTTGGCATTCGCGGCAGCTTCCGCCTGCGGTCGAACGGCGCGGTGGGCCATTCAGCTGTCCTTGCGAGTCCGGGTCGCCTTGGCCACGGTGGCAGGCGGCGCGGCAGCGGCCTTCACGCTGACATCGCCACGCAACTGCAAACGCTTCAGTTCAGCGTCGCCGAGCGCGACATCCTTCACTGCCACGGTGCCGGCCTTGAGCGTGAAGTTGCTGGCGGCCGTTGGCGCCACGTGCATGTCGCCACGCTGCACGACCACGCTGAGCTTGTCCTGCTCGGTCAGTTTCGCGGCGGCCTCCGGGTCGATGACGAAGGCGTAATAACCCGCGTCGTCCACCTCGACTGCCTTGACGCCTTCCAGCGCGCTGCCGTCGGCTCGCACCAGCATCGCCGTCACGCGGCCAGGGGCGCGCTGGGCGTCGTCGGTGATGCGCCCGTGCACGAGGGTGTCGGTCTTGCTGACCGGCGGCACGCGTATCGCGGCCACTTCCATTTCGGTGCCGAGCACCGAAACGCGTTCGCGCAACGTGCGCTCGGTGGCGGCGAGCCGGCCGATGCGTGCATCGCCCGGCGCGCGCACCGCCAGCCGCTGCGCCTCGACCTGCACCAGCAACCGGGTGGCGAGTTGCAGGTCGCGCACGCTCGCCAGCAGGCGGCTGCGCTCGGCCTGGTTGGCCTCGAACAGCTCCTGCGTGTCGTGCTTGGCACTCTCGATGCCGATATTCATGATGTTCATGGCGACTTACTCCAGCGGCTTGAAGAGCAGCGCGTTCGTCATGTTGACGCGTGCGCACAGCGACGAAGGGAACAGCACCTGGTTGCCCGTCAGGATCTCGGGCATGCCGGGGTTGGCGTCGGTGGCGATGATGCAGTGGTCGGCCTGGTTCATCGAGGTGTTGTTGGCGCGCTGCGCCAGCGTCCACAGGGACATCAGCGTCTCGCTGTTGCGCTCGCTGAGACGGTTGCCCACCGCGCGCAAGGTGCTGGCGACCACCATCACGTTGGCGAACACCGTGCTGGCCTGCGCGCTGTAGGACTGGTTGTCCTGGTACGACACGTCGTCGAACGACAGCACCAGATGGCAGCCCGCCGCGCGGTGGGCCGGCCCGGTGCGCGACTGGTTGTCGTCGAACATCGTGTTGCCGGACGGCAGCAGGCGCTCTGCGGCTGCGTCACGCGTCACCGCCACCCGGGTGGGCTGCATCCTGGCACGCTGGTTCATGCCCAGATTGGCGCTGCCGCTGGCGCTGGCGGCTTGGGCGGGTGCAGCGGCGGGTGCGGGGGCGGCAGCGGGAGCGGGTGGGGGAGCCGCCACGGCCGCGCCGTAACTCGTGCCGCCCACGCTGCCGGAGCGCTTGATGTCGATGCCGGCGCCGCTGTTCTGCACGCCGCCCAGGTTGAAGATCAGCACCGTGCCGGCGATCATCTCGTAAGGCGTGGGCCCGGCGAATTCACTGGCGAAGGCGTTGTCGTTCACCATCAGCGGGCCGATGGCGCGCAGGTTCAGCGCACATCCCACCGGCTGCGTGACGGTGTTGTCGAAGATGCGCGCTGCCGGCCTGGCGCCCGTGCTGCCGCTGCCGCCGCGCAGTTGCGCCAGCAGGCTGAAGCTCGACACCAGTCCCAGGTTGATGCCGCCGCGCTGGCCGGCCGTCGGCTTGTCGTTGTCGCCGTTCGGCAAGCCGCCCTGGTCAAGGACCTGGTTATGGTGGATGTCGATGTCTTCTCCGTACTGGATGAAGATGCCGCACAGCGGGTCGATGGCGCTGGCGCCATTCTTCTCGATCCGGTTGCCTTCGATCAGCGCGTCGTCGACGAAACCCAGCGAAATGCCGCCGACGCCGCGCACCGCGGCTTCGGCGCGCAGGGCGTTGTCGAAGGGGTTGCGCAGGTTGCCGGTGAGCGTGTTGGCGCGGATCACCAGGCCGGTGATCGGGCAGCCGAGCAGCGCGCGCGCCGCGTTCACGGCGCTGTTGCCGCGCAGCGCGCTGGCGGTGGACGTCGCGTTGCCGGTGGCTGAGGCCATCGTCGGCACGCCGATGCCCGACAGCCCCATCGCGCTGACGGTGTTGCGCTCGATGGCGATGTCGTAGAGGAAACCGTCGTCGGCATCGGCCGGCGGCGCTTCGTTCTGCAGCTTGATCTCGACGACCCAGAAACCGTTGTCGCGGCGCACCGGGTTGATGCCCGCGATCTCCACGCCCGCCGCACCTTCGTCGACGCGGTACGTGCCCTTGGCCAGGCCGAAAGTGACCTGGCCGTCGGCGTCCGACACATCGGGCTGCGGCGTGCTGCCACCATCCAGCGGCGTCAGCGTGACCTGCACGCCTGCCAGAGGCTTGCCGTCCGGCCCGATGACGATGCCGATGACACGTGCGTCGGGATCCGTCATCTCGAAGCTGAAGACCGGCCTCGGTGGCCCGCCCGTGACGGCCGCCACCGCGCCCAGCGTGATGCCGTTGCCGGCGCCGCCGACGACGGTGTTGTCCAGCACCTTTACACGCTCGCTGCCGCCGCCGAGCTGGATGCCGCCGAGCGCGCGGTAGGGCGGCGTGGCGGCCACTGCCACCACTGGAAGCAGCGGCAGGAAAACGGCCCAGACCACGTCGACGTACTGGATGAAGATGCGCGGGTTGGCGAATGCGAGCTCGACGCGCGCGCACGGGTCGGTGGGATCGAGTGGCTCGGGTTCGTCCGGCACCTCGATCGGCGGCATGTCCTCGAAGGGCAGCAGCCGGATGTCGTTGCGCTCGATGCGGCTGTCGTCGCCCGCCAGGTAGATACCGACCCCGCTGCCGCGCTTGTCGAGCATGCGGATGCGGTTGTGGTGCACCTCCAGGCCCGCCACGTTGCGCGCGCGCACGGCGTTGTCGCAGGCCAGGATGCGGTGTTCGGCAATCAGGATGTCGTGCGCCGCGCCCGGCTTGCTGCCTTCGACCACGATGGCGCTGCCGCCCAGCGTGAAGAGGTCCATGTGCAGCAGTTCGATGTCCGACGAGTCGAACACCAGGAAGATCGGCAGCGTGGGGGTTTCCGCTCGCGGTGTCAGCTTGGTGCGCACGCCGCAGCCGCGGATGGTGACGTGGCTGCGGTTCTGGATGACGGCATTCGTCTCGTGCAGCCCGGGCAGCAGGCAGATCTCGCCGCCGGCCGCGGGCAGGTGGCGCAAGGCGTCTTCGATGCGGTTGAAGTCACCGAAGCTGCCACGGCCGTCGCCGACGTTGAAGGTGCAGCAGATCTTCTGATTGCTCAGCGGGCGGAAGATGCGGCGGCAGTCTTCGATGTCGCCGGCATCGAAGTCGGCGGCCAGCCCCACGTTCCAGGTGATTTCGGCCACTGCCACGCGGCGGATCACCACGCCGTGTGGCGGTGCGTTGAGCGGCCACACCGGCGGGTCGAAAGCGGCGCCCGAGGCGCGCACCGGAAATGTCCAGTAGTCGCCCGGCCGGTAGTTGGTGTTGCCGGCGGCAGGCGCCTGGAACTCGAGCCGGATGCCGTCTTTCAGCTCGACGGGCGCGCCGGGCGGGAAGTCGGCCACGCGCGCGATGCCGTTCCACAACCTGAAGAAGGCGGTGGCGGGCGACGCGCCGGGCCACACGCCCTGCACGTTGCCGAGCGACAGCACGCCGCTGCTGCTGCGCGTGGCGTCTGCCGTGAACGTGCTGCGCCAGGCACCCAGCGCGGCGTCGAAGATCAGGGCCTCGAGCCAGAAATTGCTGACGCCGCAGAGGTCGATCGGCGCCACGTTGGCTGTCACGTTGACGGTGCCGAGGCCGGGCGCGCCGGCCGTGAAGACGCCGCGGCCGACCAGGCCGCCGTTGAACTGGCTCCATTTGAAGCGCGCCTGGCCGCCGGCGGGCTCGGCCACTTCGACGCGGTACAGGTAATGTTCCAGCCCGGTATAGCCGCCGCCGGCCTCCAGCGGGCAGTCACCGCCGACCGCGAGCACGGGCGCCGGTGACACCGTCAGCCGACCCTTGGCCGAGAAGTCGTCGACCAGCCGGCCGACCGCGCCGCAATCGTCGTTGGGCCCCAGCCGCAGCAGCCGCGCCGCCTGGAAGACCCGCGTGCGGGCGGTGGTGTCGGGCCCGCCGAGCGCGGGCTCCAGCAAGTCGGCCGGCACCTGAAACGCGCTCACGGTGTCTTCCCGGACTTCCAGGAACAAGGCGTCGCGCAGGCCGGCGGCGATGCTCGCCACGCTGGTGGCCGGGGCCAGCGGTGGCTCCACGTAGCTGGCGAGCAGCTCGGTGATGCCGGCCAGCGCCACCGGCATCCCGCTGGCCCAGGCGTGGCCGGCGGCGAGCACGACGCGAACCGCGCTGCCGTCGACGGCCGCTTTCAGCAGCTTGAAGGCGTCGCCCTCCGCCAAAGGCACGGCCAGCACGCCCGGGCCGAAGGTGTCGGTGGCGGCACGGGTGCGCAGCTCGGCTTCGATCTGCTGGGCGTCGTTCCAGTCGCGGTCGAGCAGCACACGGCCCTGCTGGTGGCGCACGCCGGTGTAGGCGTCGGCCGGACGGGCTGAGAGGTAGGAAAAATCGCCTTTCATGGCGGCACCTTTCGGGGGTCGGTTCGTGACGTCGGCGCGTCAGGTGACGGGAACCAGCAGCGCGCGCCTGCCCACTGGCATGAACTCGCGCAGCCGGATGCCGATGTTTTTCCACTTGTGCGCATTCAGCATGAAGCCGAAGGCGCCCATCTCGTCGTCGTCCGGCCCGGCCTCGCGGATGCGGCGGTCGCTGGCCCAGGCCAGTTGCGCGTAGCCGGGCTGGCCGAAACGCTGGGCCGTGAAGCGCAGGTCGGCGGCGTCGACCTGGCCGCGCTGGAAGACGCAGGCAAAGTGCGGCGGCAAGCGGTCGGCATCGCCACTGAACGCACTGAGCCTGATGCAGCTGCCGGGCCGGCCGGGCGTGTCGAGCGCGCCGTGGCTGTCCTGGTTGTCATGCACTTGCAGGCGGTGCACGAAGAGGCCGCCGGCGCCGCGCGCGCGCTCCACCCGCGTGCGGCCGTAGACGGTGATGCCGCTGAAGTCCAGCGGCGGGCCCCAGCCGCTGTCGGGCGTGCCGGCCTCGGCGCCGATGGCGAGTGCGGCGCTCGCGGCGTCATCCGCGGTACCGCTGCCGGCGTCGACGATGCAGGCTGTCAGTGTCAGTGCGTAGCTTCGGTCGACGCGCAGGGCACCGGCGATGCAGCGGTTCAGCGTGAGCTGCGGCACCTGGTTGAAGTCGGCCAGTTCGGTGGCGTCGGTCAGGCCGTAGCCGTCGGCCAGCCGCAGCGCCGGCCACAGCGCGCTGCGACCACCGGTGGCGCTGCCGTCGAGCACGGTGGCGCCACCCGGGTCCAGCGTGCAGCCATCGATGACGAGCGAATTCACCGCCGCCTGCTCGATCAGCGCGCGGCCGCCGGGGAAGGTCGCCATGCGGGTGAGGTAGATGCCCTGCAGCCGAACATCGGTCACCGCCTGGGGCGAGGCGGCGCCAGCGCCGATGACGGCCGGCCGAAAGCGCAGCGGCCGGGCCAGGCGGATCAACGGCCGCTCGCCGTCCAGTGCCCGGATGGTCAGCGCATGGCCCAGGCGCAGGAAGCGTTGCGCGCCGTCGATGCCGATGCCGATCACGCTGTCGAGGTCGAGTTCGTGCGTCAGGCTGTCGGCGATTTCGACGACCAGCGGCGTCACTCGCTGATCGAGATCGGCCAGCGCCGCAGCCAGCGCGCCGGGGCCGCTGACGCGCGTGACGCGCAGCACGGTCGGCGGCGGGCTGCCTGGAATGGCCGGCGGCAGCGCCTGTGGCCCCGGCCGGGCGCCGACCGGGCCGCTGAAACCGTGGGTGGCGGAGACACGCAGGCCGCTGGCCATCGGCTCGGCCTGATCGGCCACCAAGGCACCCGTGACGCCGAAGACGATGCGGCCGCGTTCGGGATCGATGGCGATCTCCAACGGGCGCAAGGGCGGCGCCAGGCCGGCCTCCCAGGCGCACAGGTTGGCGCCCCGGAAGCGCCAGGCAAAGCCGGCGAAGGGCGCGGCCGGCAGGTGCAGCAGCAGCCCGGGCGCGTCATCGGCCGGGCGCAGCGGGCTCGCACCCGTGTAGGTGAGAACCTGCACATAGGCCTCGGGCCGGCCGGCTGGCGCGCCGGTGTTCAGTGGCGTGTGCAAGCGGGCGGCCGGCATCGGGCCGGGCACGGCGTCGGCGTCGGCCAGGTTCGGCGGCTCGTCGTCGGCGTGAAATCGGTGGGTGTTGAAGAGCACCGTCGGGTCGCCCTGCGGATGGACGTTGAAACGCACTGCGAATTCCGCCTCGCCGGGGCCGCCCAGCGTGACGATCTGCGGCGCCGGCAGACGCGGCGGCGTCGGCATCGAGACGGCGACCTGATAGTCGGCCAGCCGCCAGAGGAACACGCCGAGGTTGGGCAGGTTGACGGCAGCGCGCGCCGGCCCCTCGCCTTCACGCGGCAGCGGCGGCTTCAGGTCGACGGTGCGCGCGCAGGGGTCGAAAGGCGTGTCGATGAAGGACAGCCAGGCCGGCGCACGCAAGGCCGCCGTGCCGCCGCGCACCGGGTGGCGCGGGTCCCTGTCTGGCGCGCTCAGCCAGGGCGGGGTGCCGCCGCGGTCCGGCCTCAGGTGGTTCAAGTGCATGTTCCAGGCCAGGCGGTCACGCAGTTCGACGGCATGCACGGCCCAGCCGGACAAGGCGAAGACCTGGGACTCGACCGCGCCGGGCGTGCCCTTGCGGCGCCGGTGGTGGACCGTGCGCGCGACGTCGGCGCGCAGCGTGCGCGCCTCGCCCTTCAGGTGGCTGGTGCCGACCAGATCGGCGATGTAGGGCACCAGCCAGTCGGCGCAGGTCTCGATGAAGAGGTCGTCGTACTGCGCCTCGACACGGTCGCGCAATGCGCTGAGCACAGTGTCGAGCGCGCCCACGTAGGCTTCCAGCGTGCCGGGCGGCGTCTGCTCGGCGTCGCGCTGCCGGTAGATCTCGGGCAGGCGGTCGAACAGGCGCGGGGCCAGCGGGGTGTCGGGTGCGTTCATCAGGGCACCTGTGCGGTGAGGGTGACCGGCAGCCAGTCGATGGCGAGCCGGTCGCGGTGCAGCGCCAGCAGGCTGTCGGCCGGGCAGACCAGCCGGCGCTGCACTGCGGGCAGCGCCACCGGGGACACGGTGGTCGGCAGCGGCGGCGAGACGCTCGTCATGCCGAGCGCCACAGGCGCCGGCAGCAGACCCATGCCCAGCAGTTCGACCCAGACCACGCCTGGGGCGTTCTGCACCCGGCCCACGACCTGCGAGCCGTGGACGTCCTGACCGAACTGGCGTTGTTGCCAGTCGAACAGGCCGTCGGTGGGCGCGTCGTCGAGCGCGGTCTCGTCGCTGCAGGTGCCCAGCGCCAGTTGCACGGCCGCGCTCATGTCATCGACGCGGCGCCGGGCGTCGAAGCCGATGCGCAGGCTGATCCCGGAAAAGCGCCGGTTGCCCAGGCGCAGCCACAAGGCGTTGCCGCCCGGGCTGCGCGCCGCCACCGCGCTGCGCAAGGCGGCGTCGAGCGCGACACGGTCGGCAGCCTCCAGGCCGTCGGTCAGCACTGTCAGGCAGAGCACCGGTGCGCCGTCCATCAGCAGCCAGGAGGCGCGCGCCTTCAGCACGCCGGGCAGACTCAGTGCCTCGGACTCGAAGTCGGCCAGGCTGACGATGCGGCCCAGGCTCTGCAGGCTGCCGGGCGCGGCGCGCTTGACGCTGTGCGCGGCCTCGGGCGCCGCGCCGCCCGTCACGGGCTCCCGCAGCCAGGCCTTGTCGAAGCCTGCAAAACGCGGTTTGGCCGACACGCTGGCGCCCGTCTTCAGCGGCCCGCGGCTGCCGCTTCCGACACGCCAGGTCGCCAGCACGTTGCCCTTGCCCGTGGGAAGGCGCGCGCCGCGCACGCCGTCACCGAACTGCACGAAACTCTTGCCGTCGTCGGCTTCGCGCACGATGTAGACGCTGTCTCGCGGCGCGGCGTCGAAGAAGCTTTCGACCCGCTGCCAGAGCAGGCCGCCGACCCGCACTTCCAGTTCCGGCCGTTGCGGGGGCGACTGCGTCGTGTCGAGCAGATAGGTCAGCGGCGGCTTGGCCAGCGCGAAGGTCTGAAAGTCGGCGCGGCCGTCACCGTCGCCGAGCACGGTTTCCGGTTCGGTCTTGCCTTCGCTGGCGTCGACCAGGTTGCCGTGCACATCGACGCCGGGCTCGTCATGGCCGTACAGGCGATAGTCCGCCACGCGGTCGAGCCGCACTTCGAATCGCGGCTCGCCCTCGGTCTGCGGGCGCACCTGCTGCGCATGCGCGGCCACCGGGCCGCGTGGCTCCATCAGCAGCAGCGTGCGGTCGAGAAGGGCCTGCGCGTCGGTGGCGCTGCCGTAGAAGTCGAGCGTGTTGCCGCTCATCGCGCTGGTGGCCACCGGCGCGGCGCGCAACTCGAAGGCCGCGCCTTGCACGGCGTGCACGCTGATGGCGCGGATGTCGGCAAAACGCAGAGAACTGCTGCCTTCGCTGCTGTCCTCGCTGACGGCGAGGTCAGCATCGAGTGTCAGCACGGTGGCCGCGCCGGTCTGCCCGCCCCAGGCCATCGACTGGCCATCGATCTGCCGCACCCGCCGCGCCAGCAGGCGCTTGCGCGGGCTGCCGCCGGCCGTGGTGGCGAGGTTGGCTTCGACCAGCACGTCGACACCGGCGTTGATGTCCTTGACCTGGCCTTCGAGCGGCAACTGCAGCGGCCGCAGGCCGGGGCCGGCCGGGTCGCCCTGCGTGCTGTCGAGCACCCG
>Ga0335394_10006175_pt1 | contig 13513 bp, 10 predicted proteins | sample MAT03_FD_205741 | JGI IMG/M metagenome (GOLD analysis project Ga0335394, IMG submission 205741) | Freshwater microbial communities from Lake Fryxell liftoff mats and glacier meltwater in Antarctica - MAT-03 (spades assembly) (version 2) ...
CAACAATGCGTGCCGACACGTCAAACCGGGTGCTCCCCAGTGCATAAGCCGCTTCCCGTAAGCTTCGCGGAACCGATCGAATGACGTCTTCACTGAGCGATGCAATCAGTGGCGTCACCATAATGCCAACCACAATCCCGGCGCTTAACGCATTGAAGATTGGCAGATCAATTCCAACGAGACTGAACAACGGCTTCAGAATCCAGGGCGTAATGAACTTGAGTCCAAAGAAGCCGTAAACGACCGATGGAATCCCCGCCAGAATTTCAAGAATCGGTTTGAGGAACTCACGTTCTCGAGGCGAAGCGTATTCGCTCATGTAAATCGCCGCACCAAGTCCAGCCGGGACACTGACGAGTGAAGCGATGACGGCAACCATTAATGTGCCGCACAGAAGTGGCAGAATTCCAAACCGCGCATCAGCACCATCTGTTGGTTTCCAATGTGTTCCTGAGACAAATTCCCACAGCGATACTCTTTCAAAAAACGCCGTCTTGTCGCCCGGAGCATAGACGGCGTTGGTGACGAGTACCAGAATAATGGCTGCGGTCGTCAGCACCGACAACGCCGCGCAGAGGAACAGCGCAGCCTGGATGAATTTCTCGTGTCGGCGAGAAACTCGCTGGCTGGCCCATGCAGGTAGTTTGGCAGTTGTCATTTGCACGCAATTGTCATCAGGAGACGCAAAAATACTGTTAATTCAGCCCCGGCAGGGGCGGCAGCACATAGCCGTGGGCGTCAGCCCACGGATAGGATTCAACGGGTTTCAAAAGCCCCGATCGGGGCGACAGCAAAGTATTTCTGGGGCTGCTGTCGCCCCTGCCCGGGCTTTGGTCAATGCGAACTCTTGTGACCGTGGGTTTCACCCACGGCTACGTGCTGCCGACACTGACGTGGCTGAATCGCAGCGATGATCTGTTCATTCAATATACTTTGAGAGATACCGAGATTGTGAAAAAGGTGCCGCTGTCTACTTAATCGCCGCTTCAAACGCATCCACGCTGGCTTTCAGCTGATCCTCACTGAGATCCACGTAGCCAACTTTGCTCACTTGCTGATGCCCTTCCGTGAGATAGAAGTGGACGAAGTCCCGGACTTCCTGTCGAGCGAGCGAAGATTTTTTCACATAAATGAAGAGTGGACGTGCGAGCGGTTTGTAGGTACCGGATTTTACGGTTTCCTGCGTAGGTTCAACTCCAGCAGCAGCATCTTCCGTCGGAGAAATCCTGAGTGCTTTAACTTTATCCTGATTGGCGAAGTAATAGGCACAACCGAAGAAACCCATACCGCCTTTGTCACCGGAAACACCCGTCACGGTTACGTTGTCGTCGGCGCTCGGGCTGTAGTCTTCACGCATCGCATCTTCTTTACCGTTAATCACTTCCGTGAAGTAATCGAACGTACCGGATTCTTCACCAGCGCCAAACAAGGAAATTTCGATATCCGGCCAGGACGCATCAATGTCTTTCCATGTCTTCACAGTGCTGCCTGGTGCCCAGATTTTCTTCAGCTGAGCAACGGTGATCGAATCAATCCAGTCATTTTCTTTATTCACACAAACCGTCAGGCCGTCCAAGGCGACCTTCAGTTCAAGCAGTTTAATCCCGTTCTTTTCGCAGTCAGCCTTTTCTGAATCCTTCACAGGCCGTGAAGCATTCGCAATATCAATGCGTCCCGCTATCATTTCCTTAAAGCCAGTCCCTGTGCCGGTAACTTTCAAAGCGACCTTTACGTCGCTGAACTTGCTTTCAAATTCTTCAGCAATCGCTGCGGTAATCACTTTCACGGTGCTTGAACCGTCGATCTGAATTCGTCCAGTCTCTTCAGTACTTGCCGTTTCGCCGCCTGCCGGTGACGTTGTAGAAGCAGTATCGGAACCGCTGGCTACCGGTGGAGTACTTGTGTTTTCAACAGAACAGCCAGTCATCGCGGCTGACAATAACCCGCAACCAAAAACAACAAACAACCGTCGCCCAATGTACATCCCTAAGTGTCCTTCGTGTAATGATTTATGTCTCGGCGAAAGCACCAAAAGATGGTGGATTCTCTCACACAGTCCCAAGATGGGAAGCTGACAATGCTGCACCATGTCGTGAGATTGAACGACGGAATTATTAAGATCATATTAACACAACTTGAGGCGAGTGCATTTCCCGCAAAACAGATTATTAAGATTTACTCGCGTCTCTAGATTTTTCAGCATTTTGGCGTGGTGACGCTGTGTCACAATTCTTCGCCGCCAGAAACATTCAGAATTTCACCCGTGATGAAATCTGAATCCAGCAGGAAGTTGATCGCATCAACTAATTCCTTTGGTGACCCCGTACGTTTCAACGGAATTGAAGTAATGGCTCGCTGCTCGTGCCAGTTTGTACGATCTTCAGGAGGTAGAATAGCCCCTGGAGCCAGCCCGTTCACTTGAATAAGCGGCGCAAGCTGCAGGGCAAGCGACTTGGTCACGCTGGACAACGCAGCTTTGGTTGACGTGTAGACTAAATGATCAGCTCCCGGACGCTGCGCGCGCCAGTCCAGAATGTTGATGATGTGTCCGCGCTGGCCTTCGCCAAGTTGTCGAATAAATTGCTGCGACAGGAAGATCGGTGCAAGCAGATTCACAGACAAATGAACATTGCAGTGATAAAGATCGATCCAGGGCAGGGCGCGGTTCTGAAACACGGCGGCACTGTTGATCAGCGTGGTGACTTCACCCAATTCGGCTGCTGCTTCAAAGACGGCCACGGCTGCCGCCCGTGGGTCACGCAAGTCCGCACTGACAGCGACTGCGGAGCCTCCCTGGCTGCGAATGCGATTGACAAGCACGTCGGCTTCGACAGTTGAGGTTCCATGGTGGACGACAACGCCGAGGCCTCGTTCCGCCATCGCCAATGCGATTTCACGTCCTACTCGTCGAGCCGCACCAGTGACAACAGCGACTGGCTTATTGTTCGAGGATCTCGCCGCGCGGCCTCGGGGTGCGATTTTCGGGGAATCCAGAACAGACAGGTCCGTTTTCAGCTCAGAATCCTCGTTCGCATTGTCGTTCTCGTCCGGCGTAACGACGTCGGTCGTCGAGTCTTCGGGCTCGATCGAGGCATCGTCATGTGGAACATTCGCAGTGGTCATGTGGCGCAGGCGTAGATTGGAAGCCAGGAAAATCTACGCTCAGGATACTGATTGTTTCGCCTCGACGCCAACCTTGCAGAGCCGCTCTAGTTGCGAATTCCAGGCTGAGACACCGCCTGAACCCGCAGGAGTCTCCCCACCGGACGGCGAAGGTCCACAACCACGGCCTGTGTCGTTTGGGCACTGGCGACGTTTCCAGCCGCATCGCGGGCCAACAGACGAAAATACATTTGAGTCGGCGTTCCCGGCCGTACACCCCACTGATAGCTGCTCTGATCATATTGCCAGTCAAAAACCGGCGTCCATGGGCCATTTGGTGCCGCCGCATACTCAAGACGCACGGGCGTTCCGGCAGGGTTCTTTTCACGAACCTGCCATGACAGCTGGATTGTTCCAAAGCCATCCGTCCGCATTGTTGGCTGAGCCAGCTCAATGATGGGCAGACTTTCGTCCACAGTGACCACCATTTCCGGTGCCTGACCGGGCTGAGGCGGATCGTCAGCAAAACCGAGCCCATTGCGAACTCGTACGGCAAACCCAAAAGTTCCTTCGCCCCGCGTATCAATCAAGACCGGGCTGCGCAGGTCGTCGTCATTGCCGTAGGTAAACCAGTTCCGGCCGCCATCTTCCGTTACAAACAGCTCCACAGCGCTAATCCCCGAAGGGCCAACATCGTCGACCTGATATTCAAGATCAAAGATGTGGTGTTTAATCACCTGTGCTCCAGTGGTTGGTTGATATGACGCTTCTTTCATCATGCCTGGCGTCGGCAGATCATAAGATGCGACTGGCGTTGTTGGGTACGGTGTTTGAGTGGAAGCCGTTGGAATTTGAAACATGCTGCTCGTCGATGAACCGGACTGAATCTTCGGTATTTCTGCCGCAGCAAAAGGAGTGTTGGGCAAGAACGTCCCGTTTGAATTTGAAGGCAAAGTCAGTCCATTCATTCCTGACGACTTCTCGGCCACAGAATTTGTCGAAGCGAAAGGCGATGGCCCCAAAGCCGGCGCGTTCGATTGAGAATACGAATTTGAAGGAACGGCATTCGTCGCGACTCCGTTGTTCCGCAGCACCAACTGGGAGGATTTTTCACCCTGATTTCCTGCGACATCCTTCACGGCCGCTCGCACGGACACGACTGAACTTCTGCCGCACTGGATCGCAGCCTGTCCATTGACGGCAGGAGAAAATCGAACAGGCTTCCAGCGGCCATCAGTACCATCAGCAAATTCAATGCTCAAAGACTGCGCGGCGACGGAGGCGTCTTTGATCACCCAATTCACAAGGACCTGTCCGTTGCTGCCTTCGACGAGATCGATTTGAATTTCTGGAGAAACGGTATCAACGACAACTTCCAGTTCCGGTGCGCTGCCCTGGATCGCCTGCTGCAGATTTCCCTGAGCGTCAGTGGTTCGAATTGCAAACGAATAATGACCATCGCGCGGTGCTGTAAACGTGAAGCCCTGACTTACGGCCGGTACGGTGCTGAGTTTTTCCCAGGTGCGTCCGCCATCCTGTGAACTGAACAAGACAGCAAAACCTTCCGGTCGTTTGCCCGGTTCGGTTTCCATCTCAAAAGGAATCTCGAACCGTCCAACATTTGTTACGAGTGGTTCTTCAGCGTTGGCGCATTCAGCAAACAGCACGGCTGCGGCACCAGCCATCACAACAGGCAAAGGAGACTGTTTCAGTCCATGCCGTATCGATTTCAAAAGATTGAACATAGTCATCCCTGCGTCCCCCGCTGGATGTTTTGTCAGTCATCCCCGCCCTGCGCGCAGACGAAATCCGCGCGGCATTACACCTCGGTCTATCGGAAGTCCGGATTTGAGAACTTAAACTCAATATCACGACGATGCTGAGGAGAACGATTGCAGCACACATCGACAACGCAGGTTACGTGGTGTCGCATTCCAGAGGCAAAATCTGCCGGTGTTTGCCAACCCCGATCCGGATTCATGCAATCCCAGCGAAAAGCGTCCAAAGGCGAGCTGCAGAATCAGCTCTACTAAATGATGCTGCCACATCGGAGAAATTCGACTTGGGACAAGTCGAACTACGTAAGCAGATTTGTCCCAAATCTGCATCCTTCATCATGGTCAGTTAATTGAGGTTGTCCGGCAGCATACTCTGGTATTGGTAATTCCGTTCTGCTCGCAGTGCCTTAATGCTGAACTATACACACGTTCAATTATGCGGCAGTTTCAGCCGAACGTTGTTCAGCAATTGCTGCAAATTTGCGAATCGAGATGCTGCAGGCTGCCAGTGAGCCCGACTTGGTGTTGACGTGATTTTTGTGAATCCGCATCATTCTCGGAATTCCCCTCAAGCTGCGGCAACTTAACTCCTCTCAACTCGATTTCTTCGGGTGTCGCAGCCTGAAAATGATGGACTCAAACGAGCTCCACTCAAAAATCTCGCTCAATTCCACTCTCTCAGCAGGTGACCCTGTGAAGAAGTTTTCTTCCCTGGCGATCGCAGCAATTCTGTTGCTATTAACTCAGCAAATCTCATTCGCGCAATTCGGACCTCCGCAAATGCAGGCGAATGGCGGATATCAGGATTACGGTGCGCAACAGAATTCTGGCGGATACCAATACGGTGGTCAGCCATCGCAGTACCATCGCAATCCGCGAATTGCTCAACGGCAACAGCGTGCTGCGTATCAGCGTTCGATGGCAATGCAGGGGTCAATGCCAATGCAGGGTTCGATCTACGAACCAACACTGACGGCGATGAACCTCTTTCAGGATGGTGGAGTTCCGATTCCGCCTGACGCCGGATCGATTCCTTCTACTGGTACGTTTCAGCCATCTGAATCGAATTTGAGTTTCCCTCAATCGAATGGCCCGATCATTTCGTCTCCCGATCTGACGCTGCCTTTATATGACGACACAACAACATGGAATGCCTTTGCACCGCCGATCACGTCTGACCCTTTTGTTGGCCAGCCAGGTGTTTCGCCGTATGGACCATACAGCCCAAATCAGGCGGGCATCCCGCCGCAGGGTACTTTCGCTTATGGAGCCAATCCTCCGCAGCCCTATCGGTTTGGCTGGAGTAATCGAATCAATGCCTCATGGTTGCCGAAAACCGGACTTCAAGGTGCGCCGCCCGGAGTTGGTGGATCATTGGGTGTTGTGGGTGTTGACTACCATCTGACCAACACAACTCAGATGGCCCCTGGCTGGATTCTGAATTGGACCAATCAATTCGGCTGGCGTAACTGGAGCGGTCCAGGCGGCAACCTGACTCTGCCCAGCGACGTCTTCCGATTGGGTATTGATCTGGAACTTGAAACTCCAAAGAACGGTCCGTACAGCGTAAGTCTTGGAATTACACCATCGGTCAACACCGATTTCCAATCGGGCGTGATGAGCCAGGGCTTTCAACTGGACGGACGCGGCATTCTGTTCATGCAACTTGATCAATACTGGACTCTGGGCCTTGGTGCACAATACTGGGATCGAGTCGAAAACTTGATTATTCCCTGGGCCGGTTTGATTTATCGCGATGATTACTGGGAATGGCAGTTGATGTACCCGGAAGCCAAGGTCAGCCTGTTTCTTGGAAACGAAGCGTATTGGTCGAAGTGGGTTTATGTGCGAGCGGAATACCACGTCGAAGCGTACGGAATTCAGAGTACATACCTGGGTGCCACAGCAAAAAATCAAATGCAGATTGAAGACAAACGCGTCTTAATGGGGCTGAAAATGGACGCTGGTTCGTATAGCTGGATTGTCGAAGGCGGTTATGTGTTTGATCGTGACGTCAAGTTCAGCAACTCTGTCCCAGGCTTTGGACTAGGCAATGGGTTCGTTGGACAAATTGGATTGAGATATTAGATGAAGGAAACATCAACTCACATGGACGCTCCGATCGCCGTGATTTTGGCCGCTGGCAAGAGCACTCGGATGAAGTCCGAAGTGCCAAAGGTTCTACACCCTGTCTGCGGGCGTTTGATGATCGAGTACGTCCTTGATGCAGCCAGGGCGGCAGGAGTGACAAAGCTGGTTGTCGTCGTTGGACACAAAGCCGATCTTGTTCGCATATCGCTGGCTCAACATGCAGACGTGACATTCGCAGAACAGACCGAGCAAAAAGGCACAGGCCATGCCGTGATGATGTGCGAAACGGCACTTTCCGAACACAAGGGTTCGGTCTTGATTCTGGCCGGAGACACACCGCTTCTTCAGGGCTCATCGCTAAAGGCATTGCTTGATGTTCAAGCTGGTGAGAAAGCAGCGTGCGTAATCGGCACTGCGAATACTGTCAACAACGACGGTCTTGGGCGCGTGGTTCGTGACGCGAACGGTGCGTTTGAATGTATTGTCGAACACAAAGACGCCACACCGGAACAACGCAACATCACAGAAATCAATACCGGCTGTTACGCATTCAATACCCAGCTATTGTTGCAGTCATTGCGAAAGCTGAAGCCGAACAATGTGCAATCCGAATACTATCTCACAGACTGCCCACGCATCCTGATGGATGATGGCCATAAGGTTACGGCCAGTTGCAGCCTGACGCTTGAGGAAGCACTGGGAGTCAACACGCGAGTGCAACTTTCGGAAGTCCAGGCCAGCATTCAGACTCGCATCGTGACCGAGCTGATGTTGTCTGGTGTTACAATCGAAAACGCAACCCAGACGACTATTAATTATGGTGCAAAGATTGGCCGCGATTCAGTGGTGCGGCCGTTCACGGTTATTGATGGTAATGTTGTGATTGGAGAAAACTGCGTCGTTGAACCATTCACGCATGTGGTCGGGCCTTGCTCTATCCCAGACGGCACTCGTGTAAAGTAAATGCGGCCTGTAATAAGACGAGCGGAAGAATGAAGTATACGCAGGGACGATCATGAACGCAGAAGAGAAAACGCCTCAGACGCTCCCCCCAGCACGATCATCACAAGCCTGGATCGTTGGGCTGCTGGCCATCGTTCCATGTTTGTCGGCGGCTGTTTTTGGTTCGCATAATTCCAATGGCCCCGCTTGGCTCGTGACGAGTAGTCGGCCGGCATTGGTGTTTTCGGAGTATCTCGCCGACTACGGGCCAGCTCCTGTTGCTCAGCAGCCACTGCTGACACCAATTTTTTACCTTCTTAACAACAGTACTGAAAAAGTAAAGATTACAAACCTGCAGGCGAGCTGCGGCTGTTTGGCTCCAAGCATCAGTACGACTGAAGTGGAACCTGGTGCAGTCGAAAAACTCTCATTGCCCATTCGCCTCAATAACGAACCATCAGGACCTCGCGAATACACTGTCACCGTCCACTACGCGGACCCCAAACCGCGCGAAGTGACACTGACCGTGAAGGCCGTCTTACCAGAAAAATCACTGATCATCGAACCACGAGTTCTGATGGTGATGGGGGCCGTAAAGGCTGGCCAGGAACACATCGTCACGATTTCAGATTTTCGACCTGCTTCACTTGAGAAGCCGATCCATGTCACCAGTGTCACCGGATCGTCATCACTATTCACCGCGCAGTTGGCGGGGCAATTTCAGCGCGAAGGCGCGAGCCGGACAGCGTTGTCTGTGAACTTTCGTGAGAACGCACCTTTGGGTCGACACCGCGGGTTGATCAATGTTGCGACGGATGATGAACTGTTTCCTGTGATTCAGATTCCGGTTGTCGTCGGCGATAGCAAACGCGAGCTGTCCGATTCCGTTCGAGTCTCACCGGAAGTCGGTCGAGTAGTGATCAATACCGCTGATGTCGCCGCTTCCAGCGGAATGGTGATTGCCTTTGACATCCCAAGCCGCTGGAAAGTGACCCACTGTGACATGTTTCCAGCCGGCATCGTTGCGAAACATGAGTCCATTCCTGGAGCTATGCCGGAACGTCAGACGGTGAACGTCACGTTATCCGTGAGCGAACTTCCAACGTTGCGTACCGAGCAAGCCGTATTAACGTTAAACGCCACCGATAATGAAGCACCCGAAATGGTGACAGTGCCAATCAACCTGGTTTGGAAATAACAACTACTCGTCTTTCCTGGCCATTTCCTTATACCGCTTCATAAACTTCGCAACCTTTGGGCCAACAACGGCACGGCAATAAGGATTGCCAGGGTTTCGAGCGAAGTAGTTTTGATGATAATCTTCCGCTGGGTAAAAGATTTTCATCTCTTCCAGTGTAGTCACGATTGGATCGTCAAAGTCACCGGATTTATCCTGTTCGGCAATGACTTTCTTCGTTGCCTCTTTCTCGGCTTCATCACTATAGAATACCGCTGATCGATACTGCGTGCCGACATCCGCTCCCTGGCGATTTTTAGTCGTGGGATTGTGTGTATGAAAGAAGACATCCAGCAATTGTTCGAATTTAATTTCGTCCGGGTTGTATTCGATGCGAATGACTTCTGCGTGTCCTGTGAGTCCCGTGCAGACCTGTTCGTATGTGGGGTCTTTCACCTGACCTCCAGCATAGCCGCTGACAACTTTTTCGACGCCCTTCAGCTTCAGAAACACAGCCTCGGTACACCAAAAACAGCCGCCACCAAAAGTAGCGAACTTCGTCTCCTTCGCAATGCCGTTGCCCGCGGCGGCTTTGTCTTTCGACTTCGCATCCTTGCCTTGTTCGTCTTTGGTCTTATCATCCATAGCAGACACCCTTTGCCTTTCGAAATCTTTACACCCAAAGCCCCAGGAAGGGCAGGGCATTGTCAAAATCTTTGAGATTGAAATGAGTTCAATCAGAGTGTTGTACGTTGTCTGCGTCGCTTTTTCAAAAGGTTCTGCCAAAATCAACGGAGTTGCCTCTGAACTTTAGTGCTGGCGCACTGCGCCTTTTTGACAGGAGTCCTCCGCATGTGCGGGCGTTACACTCTGAAAACTCCTAATCCAAGGCTGCAGGAACTGTTCGGACTGCAGGATTTGCCGCATCTTGTCCCACGCTTCAATATTGCTCCGACGCAGTTAATCCTGACGATCCGGGCATCCGCGTTGGTGCCAAATCTGCGAGAAGCCAGCATGATGCGATGGGGCCTGATTCCATTCTGGGCGAAGGATCTGGCAATCGGCAACACAATGATTAACGCACGTGCAGAAACTGTCGCTGAAAAGCCTTCGTTTCGTTCGGCATTTATCAAGCGCAGATGCCTGATCCCTGCGGACGGTTTTTTCGAATGGGAGAAACTTCCATCCGGAAAGAAACAACCGTGGTGGATTCGCATGCAGGATGAAGCGCCCTTCGCCATGGCAGGGCTTTGGGAAACATGGTCTCCGAAAACCGAACCCGCGACGACAAACGAGACGCAACTTGACGACTTAAAAGTGATCCAATCCTGCACGATTCTGACGATCAACGCGAATGCCGACATGCAATCATTACACGATCGTATGCCGGTCATTCTTCCCATCGAAGCATGGGCATCCTGGCTAAACCCTACGGCTGAAAAAGCGAAGCTGCAAACTTTGCTGAAGCCATTCGAAAATGGCCACTTGATTCGCTCCGCCGTGTCGACGGTCGTCAACCGCCCACTCATTGATTCGCCGGAGTGCATTGCGCCGATTAATGCCGTCGGCGAATGACTTCAGGCGGTCAGCGGGGAGTTCTTTAATTCTCGTTCCAGGGCTCCAGCCCTGGAACGAGAAGCATTGGAGGCTCCCGCCTCAAGTGATAGTCGTGCGAGGCAGGAGCCTCCGGGGCAGTGAGTTCCGAGGCTGGAGCCTCGGAACAAGGACAAATTTTTCGTCGGGAGTCTGCAGCGGCAAAACAAACGCATGGATCAACTATGAGCGATTCGTCTTTACTGGAACTGGAATCAGCGTCTCGTCGTTTTTGCTGAACAGGCGCAGGCGGCGTCCGGCGGGAACTTCGTGGTGTTGACATGTCTTCAGAATATCAATGATGTCAGTAAGTCTGTTGAAAATATCGTTGCATCCATTAAGCAGGTTTTGGTGCCATTCGTCTGAACTATTGCATTGATGATCATGGCTATTCATTCCTGAGTAGGCTTTCGTCGTAAAATAGGTAGGATTGCGATGCAGTTAGAATCGACGACGCAGATGTTAAATCTTCAGCAGTTTTCCCCCGTCCGCCATTTGGAAAACATGACTACAATCCCGTACATGCCGCAGGCCGTACCGACGTCGAAAACAGAAAACATGTTATGATCGGTACAACGCAAAGTGCGACAACATCATCACATTCGAAACCCGAGGATAACATGCGGTTGGGAATTTACGGCGGCACCTTTGATCCTGTGCATTACGGGCATCTTGTGCTCGCAGAAACATGCCGAGAGCAACTGAAACTGGACGAGGTTCGTTTCGTGCCGGCGGCAACACCCCCACATAAGCCCAATCACAAAATTTCCGACGGACACGCTCGAGCGGACATGCTTGGCCTTGCGGTTTCGGGTTATCCCGAATTTGTCGTTGATCGCCGGGAGCTCAAACGCAAGGGGCCTTCGTATACCGTTGATACGCTCGCGGAATTCAGGGCCGAGCTTCCTGATGCGGAATTGTATTTTCTTGTTGGTGCCGATTCGTTGCGAGACCTGTTGACCTGGCGAGAACCAGAACGCATCACTCAACTGGCAAAACTGGTGGCCTGCAATCGCCCCGGACTTCCAGCGCTTGATCGCGATCAGATGGCAACATGGATCGGGCCGGAATTAGCCGGACGTATCGAGCCGCTTCAGATTCCCGGAACAGACATCTCCGCATCTGAACTACGGGACCGAGTTCGATCCGGCCGCAGCATACGTTTCCTGGTGCCTCGCGCTGTGGAGGCGTTTGTGATTGAACACAAACTCTATCGCTGACCGAAAAACAAACAGTCGGCGACAGATGCAAATCTGTGGGAACTTAGTTCTAATACCTCTCTGTCCGGAGATGCTGGCAGACGATGCACCGCGGTGACGCGAGCGATAGTGGCAGGCGGATTTCTCTCCGAGATTCTGCATCGTCCAGCCGGTCCCACCTGATCTCACAAAAGGGAGAAACGTAGTGAAAATTCGAATCCTGTTTGCAGCCTGCGCGCTGCTGGTGCCGTCGATTTCCGGGGCAGAATTGAAGTTGCCAAACATCTTTGGCGACCACATGGTTGTACAACAGAAAATGCCAATCAAAGTCTGGGGCTGGACAAAGCCCGGACAGGAAGTCACCGTGACACTGGCGGATAAATCAGCAACGGCAAAAGCTGGCGATGACGGACGGTTCGATGCGTCTCTGCCCGCTGTCGATGCGGGTGGGCCGTACACACTCGAAGTGAAAGCCGACGAGGCTCGCACAATCAAAGATGTATTGGTTGGAGAAGTCTGGATCTGTTCTGGCCAGTCAAACATGCAATGGAACGTCGGCAGTTCGACCGATGCTGATCTCGAGCGACTTGCTGCCAAACATCCAAAAATCCGCATGATCAACTTTCCACAAGTCGGAACGCAGGAGCCTGTGCTCACTCACGACCGCAACTGGATGGAATGCACCCCGGAAACGGTGAGCGGCTTTTCAGCAGTTGGATACTTCTTTGGTCGACAGCTGCATGAAACAATCGACGTTCCGATCGGCATGATCAACAACGCCTGGGGTGGATCAGCCTGTGAAGCCTGGATCAACCGCGATGTCCTGAATGCTGATCCGCAATACGCCCCGATGATGGAGCGATGGGCTGCAGAGGAACAACGTTTCAGCGAGCTTTCAACCAAAGTTGACCTGAGCGAAGAAGAAAAGAAAACGTTGCAAAACTTGAAAGGCCGAATGGGTGGAAATGCCCGCCCTGCAAACATCTACAATGGCGTCCTGAAATCACATCTCGGCTACACAATTCGTGGCGCAATCTGGTATCAGGGCGAAAGCAATGCCGGTCGAGCCTATCAGTATCGCGAACTCTTCCCACTGATGATTTCCAACTGGCGACAGGAATGGGGCCAGGGCGATTTTCCTTTCTATTGGGTGCAACTGGCAGACTACCTGGCGGAAAAAACAGAACCTGCTGATAGTGCGTGGGCAGAATTACGTGAAGCTCAAACCATGACGATGTCAAAACTGCCTCACACAGGTGAAGCCGTCATCATCGATATCGGTGAAGGCAAAGACATTCATCCAAAGAACAAGGTTGACGTCGGACGTCGCCTGGCTCGCTGGGCGCTGGCGAATGAATATGGCGTCGCAGTTCCGTTCCATAGCCCTCAATACAAGAGCATGGAAAAACAGGGCAACAAAGTCATCCTGACGTTTGATCACGTCGATGGCGGATGGCGTCCGTTTGATGTGAATACCCCGGTTGGATTCGCAATTGCTGGCGAAGACCAGAAGTTCGTCAATGCCGATGCGGTAGTGCTGAAAGATGGACGGATCGAAGTCTCCAGCAGCATGATTGCCGATCCGGCGTCGGTTCGATACGCGTGGGCCGACAACCCGATCTGCAATATGT
>Ga0335394_10006176_pt1 | contig 13511 bp, 7 predicted proteins | sample MAT03_FD_205741 | JGI IMG/M metagenome (GOLD analysis project Ga0335394, IMG submission 205741) | Freshwater microbial communities from Lake Fryxell liftoff mats and glacier meltwater in Antarctica - MAT-03 (spades assembly) (version 2) ...
GGACGAAGGACATTCTAATATTCCGGCTCCGGATGCGCCGAGTTTCTTCGCCATGGACCGTGACACGGGAAAGGTTCTGTGGACTGACAATTCTCCTGGCCGAAACATTCTGCATGGGCAATGGGCGTCGGCCAGTTATGGTGTATTTGGTGGCCAGCCGCAGGTTCTTTTCCCCGGCGGCGACGGCTGGCTGTACAGTTTTGATCCGAATGGCGATGGCCTGGGCAATTCGAAGGTTCTCTGGAAGTTTGACTGCAATCCCAAGAAATCGCATTACACTCTCAGCCGCGCTACTCGGAACTCGCTGATTGGATTCGCCTGCATCTACGACGGCCTCGTCTATATCGCAGTTGGGGAAGACCCGGAACATGGTGACGGTCAGGGCCATCTATGGTGCATCGATCCGACGAAACATGGGGACGTCAGCCCGATGGTTGTGTACAATCTGGAAAATCCCGACAAACCAATAGCACACAAACGACTTCAGGCACTGGATGAAAAGGCGGGAGATTTTGAGCGTGAGAATCCGAATTCTGCCGCCGTCTGGCACTACATCGGCGGAAATCCGAAAGTCTTTGAAACGACAATGCACCGTACCATGGGAACAGTCGCCATTAAAAATGACATACTGTTTGTACTCGACTTCAGTGGACTCTTCCATTGTGTGAATGCGAAAACCGGCAACTCGAACTGGACGTATGATTTGTTTGCAGAATCCTGGGGGTCGCCGCTGATTGTCGAAGATCATGTCTACATCTGCGACACGGACGGCAATGTCGCAATCTTCCGTCACTCCGCCGAACCAAAAATTGCATTTCCTATGGGGGCTCCCTTCGCAAAAATCTGCATGGAGACGTCGATTTGCTCAACACCTGTGGTGGCGAACAACGTCCTCTATATTGTCACCAGAAACATGCTGTACGCGATTGAGACTGCACCATAAAACTGCATATTACGTGATTGAAATGAGTGCGGCGGGCGGAGCGATATTATGTAGGATGGACATTCCTGTCCGTCGTAAGGCAATGCAGCAATGTCGAAACGAAGGATATTGTACCTTGACAGCCGTTCGCCAATGCGACGCTGTTTTGTCAGGATCTCGGACATGAATGTCCAAGCTACAGGAATCGCAACTTTTTGGGTCACGGGTTTTCAGCCCTTGCTCCGCACGCTACCGTTGTATTCCTCGGGAGTCAGGCCCAAAGTATATTCCACGGCTTGTGAATCAATGCCCGCAGAACGCATTTCTTTCCGCCAGTGATTCAACACATCGCCAATGATCGCCTGCAGCGCGGCTCGGCGGCTGGAATGAATCAATCGGGTGATTTCATGTCGGCGGTGAAACAACTGCTGGAGGAACGAACGGCGTGGATCGGAGAGTCCCACACCGGCGGCATTCAAATAGCGGCTGACCGTCGTCCACGGGAAGTCATGGCCTTTACCGTTCAGTTGCTGGAAGTTTCGCGTGAGCATTGAATAACTCAGATCGTCCTGCAGTTGATCTTCCCAAAAATGATGCAGGTTATGCCATTTTTCCAGAATCACGATCCCAAGACTACGAGCCAGCGGATGTCGCCACTGCAGCTTTCCGTGTTCGGCAAGATACATGGGAATACGGTCATACCAGTTGCGGACCAGTTCCAGAGTCAATTCTGCACCGCCTTGCGTGACCAGATACTTCAGCAGCGGAAGCGCGGGGACTTCCTGCCCGCGTTCGATCCGTTTCAGGCGTCCCGGAGTAAAGCTGAAGCGGCGATCTGACTCATCGTGCAGGGACCGCGACAGAGGAATATAGCCTCCATGGCGCTCCTTCTGTCGGCCGACCGTTTCACTTACGGTCTCTGGCGAAGAACTCAGTTCGGCCAGACGAGCTCGCGCTTCGCTGACTATGCGAGCTGGAAACGTCTCGATCAACTGAATGAGCCGTCTGGATTCAGAGGCACTCAACTTTTGAATTCCGCGTTCGATCAGCAGAATATCGCCTGCCGAATATCCCGAGATCTCAGCGAGTTGCTCCGGAGTCACACCGCAAAGAATGCGATAAGCGCGGACCGGAGAACCATGGGCGCCGCTGCCCTTGTGCAGGAGTCGCTGTTCAACACCCTCCAGGAAAAGTCGTGTGAGATACGCTTTCTGGCTTTCTCCACCTGCGTGCGGGACCGTATCACTGGCGACAAGGTCGATGGCCGCTTTGGCAGGAGCCTGGCCTGAAAAACTATTCTCCTGATACATCCGGCGGACTTCTGCCGACGGACGGTAAGACTCGGCACGACGGACTCTGGCCGCTTTCTTCTTCCTGGCAGGCAGTTCGCTCCTTTGTTCCGGAGGTCGAACCCGCAGCAGGCTGGCCAGCATATGATTGGTCCAGCCGTTTTCCGCGCAGATCCGAGGAAACGCGGCGGTGAAATCTTCCTGGGAACTGAATCGATCCCAGGCGGCGTGCCAGTCGCGCTGCAGCGACGACAACTCTCGCTTTGGAATGACGGACACTGCCACATGGCGAATCTCGTCGAATCGGACGAGCTTGCCATTGTTAATGTCCTGTGCCGTTCTCTCGCTCACTTGCAAATGCTTGCGAATGGACGATGCCGCCATCCTCAGCCCGGGATGTCCGAGCTGAATGGCAACGGTCAGACGGACCAGCGGAGCCGGCACGCCACGTTTCAGCAGTTGCTCAGACTTTTGGTGTTGCCAGATTTCTTCGGCGGCGGCGAGATCATGACCGAGATGCGTTCCGATCACTCGGACCTCCTGAAAGTCAGGCACCATGCCGACCTCGCGTCGCTGCCACAGCGTGCCGTAAGTGAGAGCCACGCGTTGACGATTGGTCCGGCGCGACGCTTCTTCGAATGCGGATTGACCGCTTTGATACATCCAGATGCGATAAAGACCATCGACCGTCGAACGCAGCTGGCGCCCCCGATCGTCCTGTTCCGGGACCAACAGATCGAGCAGTTTCACAGAAGCCAGGTGCAGTGGCGACTTCACCCGCGAGGATTGTCCGTGTTTTTTGGTGGCGAGCCGTTGCCATGTACGGTAGACACGCGAAAATGACTCATGTTGCGGATGCCCGCCAGGCGTCTCCACATTCTTCACCGCGTGAAAGTGCATGCCGGCGGCACCGCCGAATTCATGCCGCCCCATCCGCAGCACCAATACTCGCGTCTCTGCCAGCAGTAAAGCAATGGAAAGAGAGCGGTCTTCATCGGATTCTGCGACGAGTGCTCTCGTTCGCCGCAGCGTGTCATTCAGCTTCTGAACGCGACGCAGCACGTGTCCGCCGAGGTTACGAGTGGAAATCTCGGAATTGTCGTTAGATGTGATCGACATTAAGAGAATCACCTTGCGGCGTTGTGGGCGGGAGTAGTGTGGCGGAGGTAGGATCAGTATGATAAACAAACAAGTCCAGACGATCTATGGAACGCTGGCTTCTTGTCCCCGCCTCTTCTTCTCCACCCGCCATACAACTAAGGAAGCACCCCTACTGTGCGGCCTGCAATGAACATTCTAAAGGGATCTGGCAGCAACTGCGAACCGACCTCTTTGTTCGCCACGTTGTACCGAACTCTGACTCGCTTTCTGGTGGACGTATTCCCGCCGGAGCAGAATCCGCAAACCCTGTATCCCCCTGCGTCGGTAGCGGAATTTGTCTCACAACGTTTTGCCAATGCACCCGAATTCCATCGCCATCTGGCCTGCGAGCTCTGGACGCTCCTGCGGGAGATCAGCAAGAATGGGCATAAGGTCAATGACAAGACGCTCCACGACCATCAGTTTGCACATCTGATCTGGGTGACGGCGTCGGTGACACACGGAGTGGAATCCCCTACCTCATTCTTCATTCACGGAGCACCTGGGACCGGAAAAACACTGACTCTGGGAGTGCTGATGCAAGCCTGTATCCGGTTACAGACGCGGGGCCTGATGACGGGAAAAGTCGCCTACTGCACAGCGAAACCGTATCATATTGCGGACAAAGTCCGCGGCAAGGGTATGGCACAACGCCGTGTCCTGCGTGCTCCGCCCTATGAGCCAACCGGCAAAGATATCAATCGCCGCCGCCTGGCGCTCGGTCGGATGAATGGCGAGTTCATGAAAAAGTACTTTCCCGGCCCGGTGTGGACAAAGTTGTTTGCTCAACGACCTTCAACGGAAGACGCCGCTCGCCTCGTCATCGCAGACTATCTGCAGTCGGCTCAATTGCAGATCGAATCGTCTGATGAGCCCATGCTTTCGAATGTCGTCAAAGTGCTGGCATCGGTCGCCACGGCTGTGCGAGGTCCGTTTGGCACCACGGAACTGCTGACGTTTCCGCCAATCCCGGATGCTGCTTGTCAAATCGCTTCACACACCGGAGATGCGGCCTTCGCTATTCCGCCCGACTATCCTCTGTTCGCGCGAGAAAGCGTCGGGATCAGTACTGCGTCGCGCGGTGAAGCCCATGTGATTCTGGAGGCGGCTTCTGTCTTTACAAGTGTTCAGCAGATTGAACGCTACCGGGAAGAACTGCACCGACACGTCGAAGTAATTCTGTGCGATGAGGCTCAGCGGCGGCAGCCGGTGGCGTTTCAGGAACCAGTCCTCTCTGCGGGGGCAGGGCACATCCCGCTTGTGTTTGCCGCTGGCTCGCAGTGGTATGGAAAGAACTGGGATTGCCGTTCGCCGGTCCACAGTTTTCCCGAATCCATCCGCAGGGGCATTTTGCCCGATCTCGGTGTAAAGCTGTTCCCTTCTGCTGACGAAGTCCACTTTCCGGCCGAAACTGAAGAGTCGTTGCAACAACTGCTGACTTCTTATTTTCAGCCCTTGCCAGCCTTTCAGGACTTGGGGATTTCGCAACCGTGCGATGTGAACACGCTTGTAGTCGTGCATGCTCGGCTGGTCGATACGGTCGTTGAACGATTACGAGCCGAATACGCCGAACGCGGTTTCGCCGCTACGGTCCGACCTTTTCATGGAGGCGAAGAAGATCGCGAAGCACTGCAGATCTGGTTTGACACGCCGGACGCCGGCCCGAATGTTCTGGTTTCAACGGCGTCCATCGTGAAGGAATCTCTGGATCTGCTCAGCCTTCGTCACCTTGTCGTGGGCACAAGAGTCTCGACAGACGTGCTTTATCACCTGATTGGGCGCCTCGCGCATGGCCGTGGTCAGCGGCATGGCGTTGACCGTATGCTGGTCACTTTGCAGCAGTTTGCGAACAGTTCGCTCGCAGCCACCCCGTTTGTCGCCATCGACCATGGCCAGAAATTTCCGGACGACGGCTTCACATGGATCAACGGCCACGCATTGATGAGCGATCGTGCGTTTCATCGCGACAGAAAACGCCTGCAGAAAATCGACGACAGAGTGAAAGTTCCTGCTCATCGAAATGGCAAGCGAAGTGAGACGCCCGCGATCACGATGGCCTGTGGCAAATCGCTGCTGCCAGCTGACAACGGAAAGACGATCGATCCCGCAGTTCGAAGTACGACGAACGCGATGACTCATCGACTGGCGCTGCTTCCGATGACGCACGAGGAATACGATCCGCAAAAGGGTCCTCCTTCGCACAACGTTGTGCGTCAGTGGGCCGCCGTGTGCGGTGGACTGTCGGTCCTCGAAACATATCCTTCAATCTTTCTGTCTGTGGAAGAAGCCCATCATCATGGCCACAACCCACATGAAACGCTCGAACAAAAAATCGCACAACTTCGCGAACGCAGCCACGGTTCGGGTCGGTGAACAGCGGCCAGTGCTTTGTCAACGTTAAATCTTTGGGTTGACGCTTTAAAAAAGGGGTCAGGAACCAATAGTGCGGAGCACCCTCTGGGCCATTTGGCTATTGGTTCCTGACCCCTTTTTTAAAGCTTGACAAAGCACTAGGGGATATTTCCCGAATTCTTTTCTTTTTTCGCGTGAGTTCCAGCCCAGCTTGAGGACTTACTAAAATGCATGGGGTTGTCAGTCCCTATTGTAGTTTGCCTTATTCTGCAGGGTCCGATGCGACCACCAGAAACTCGTCACAGCCTGATCGTCCGTCTGAAGGACCAGCGAAACGACCTCGCCTGGACGGAGTTCGTGTGCGCGTATGAACCGTTTCTTACGCGCCTTGTACGAAAGCAGGGAACGCCTGATCGACACGTCGCGGATGTGAGTCAGCAACTTCTGATAGCCATCGCAAAATCCGTCGATGGATGGAAGCCCGATGGCAAAGTCGCTTCGTTCCGGCGTTGGTTGGGGCGGGTGGCAAGGAATGTGGTCATCAAGTATATGGTGCGGGAACGAAAACAGGTCACGGGACAGGGAGGTTCGGACTTCCTGACGCTGACTGAGGAGCTGCCGGATGCGTCGGTCGATGCTGAACAGGCGAGGCGCTACGAGCAGGAGCTGATCGTTTGGGCAGCGGAGCTGGTGCGGGGAGAATTCCGCGAATCTTCATGGCGCGCTTTTTGGGCAACACAGATTGATGGCCGGTCGGTCGCGGACGTTGCAGAGGAACTTGGAGTCACAACAGGCAGTATCTACATGTCCCGCAGCCGCATTTTCGCCCGTATCAGGAGTCACATTGAAGAGGTGCTCGATGACGAATGAAGAAAGAGCATCCAATAGGCGAGCGGCTGGGCGTCAGCCCTCCGTGTCAAGCATGTCTGATGCACGGAGGGCTGACGCCGAATGGCACTCGATTTGCGATTAAAGTAGCCGTCACTCTCTGAGTGACGAATGCCAAAGGCCGCGTATTGTGGCCTGCCTCACTCGGAGAGTGAGGTCTACTATGTGTAATCGAATGCCATTGCTCTGACGCCCAGCCGCTCGCTCGCCACGACTATTTTTTTGCGACACGCTCATGACTTGTGACCCAACCCTTCTCCGCCGATCACTCGACGACCGCCTCACTGAGGCGGAAGAGGAGTCTTTGTCGGCGCACCTTTCCGGGTGTGATGCGTGTCAGCGTGAGCTGGAGAAGCTCGCGGGCCAACCGGCTGCATGGATGCGTGTCGGGACGACATTGAAGTCGGCGTGTCTGTCGAGCGACGTGAATCTCTCCAGCGTAGGAGTTGAGCAGGCGAACGATCACGACTCCGCAACGGACTTTGCCGTCGAGTGTCTGGAACCATCGACGTCGCCCGATGCCATTGGCCGACTGGGCGACATTGATATTCAGGAAGTCATCGGCCACGGCGGCATGGGCGTCGTGCTCAAGGGGTATCAGCCGGAGTTGAAGCGGCTCGTCGCGGTGAAAGTGCTCGCCCCGCAACTGGCTGTCAGTGCGGCGGCACGCAAACGGTTCGCTCGAGAGGCGCAGGCCACCGCCGCCATCCTGCATCCGAACGTCATGCCCATTCTCACCGTTCATTCGAGCGGCAAACTGCCCTACATCGTGATGCCGTACGTGGCGTGCGAGTCGCTCCAGCAACGGCTCGACCGCATGGGCCTGCTGGACCTGGTCGATATTCTCCGGATCGGCATGCAGACCGCAAATGGACTCGCCGCGGCACACGCTCAGGGTCTGGTTCATCGCGATGTGAAGCCTGCGAATATCCTGCTGGAGATCAGCGTCGAGAAAGTGATGCTCACCGACTTCGGACTCGCCCGAGCCATCGACGATGCCAGCATCACGCGCACCGGAATCATCGCCGGCACGCCGCTCTACATGTCACCCGAGCAGGCTCGCGGTGAACCCGTGGATGCTCGCAGTGACTTGTTTAGTCTCGGCAGCGTGCTTTACACGCTGGCCACAGGACGAACACCATTTCGGGCGGAATCCACATACGGCATTCTGCGACGACTGACGGACGAGGCTCCTCGACCGTTGCGCGAGATTTCGCCGCAGTTTCCGACGTGGTTTGAGATGATCGTTCACAAGCTGCTGGCGAAGAGTCCCGGCGATCGATTCGCAAGTGCGATCGAGGTCGCTCAGTTGCTGGAAGGATGTCTGGCTCACGTACAGCAACCGGGGACGGCACCGCTTCCGAAGGAATGCCCCGTTGTCCCCACGCGACCGATTGCGAGTTGGCGTTGGTTGCTGATCGTCTGTGCGTGCGTTGTGGCAGGCCTCTTCGGAATGAGTTTGTTTTCGAAGAAACCGGTATCGATTGAGCCTCCGTCGTCCGGCGAGCCAACAGTCATCTCAACCGCGCCGTCTGCGATTTGGGATGCCGGCGAAGAGTCCGTTTCCCCACTTCGCAGCGATTTCAACAAGTGGCAAAAAGATGCGGAAAAGCTCTGGGAGGAACCTCCACCATAGTCAGGCGCGCGGCAGGGCGTCAGCCCTCCGTGTAACACGCGCGCGGCACGGAGGGCTGACGCCCAACCGCTCGCCATTCGGGTTTCCATAACGCTCGGCCGACAACTTTACGACGATTTCCCCTCCGTCACATCAGGAGTTCACATTGCACCATCTCACCCTATTCGGCATCCTCTGGAGCCTTGCGATATCCGTCGGCTCAGCTCAGGAAGCCGCCACGCCAAGAGCAGAAAGCAGTCCGGCAACTCGTGCCGATGCAACACCCGCAAAAGAAACCATCCCGTTGGGCTCGAAGGCCATCGTTCTTGTGATAGACGCTGACGCACAGCAGTCGGAGGTCGTAAAACAGGTCGTAGAGGCTCTTGAGAAGGCCGGGATTGCGACGGGTAAAACTGCCGAGACAGCTCCACCAGCAAAGTCATTGATCAGCGTGACTATCGAAATACGAAAAGATGAGTCGTGGGAGAAAATCACAACGCTGATCGAAGCCCTAAGGAACGTCGGAGTTCAGCAGATCTCCTTCCGCGCAGGAGGAGTCAAGGCTGAGGGAGACGAGCAGAATGTTCTGATTTTGAATGTACACCCAGGACACACGACCGACGAATTGCACAGAATAGAAAGTGCTGCACTAACGGCAGCGAAAAAGTGCGGATTGCCGCTCGTCGTGGTAACGAAAGGACGGGAGGGCACTGAGGCAGGGGAATTCTTCACACCGCCCGAACCAGCATCTGCAGAAAAACGGGCGGATCCGGATTCCGCGATGTTCGGACCGACTCGGCGGTCAATTGAAGATAGACCCGCGACGGCAAATGACTCAACGACACAAATCAACGCGGACCCGAATCAATCGAGACTTATCAAATGGGTTGTTGAGGGCCTCAAGCCCGCTGGCATCATTGGCCGTGAACCGAAGGATCTCGTCGCAGCTAATCCTGAAGAGAGTTTTACAGTTGTAGTCCGTGCCAGTTCGGACGCATCATCGCAGAGTGTTTTAGAATTGATCCGCCAGTTCAAAGCACTTGGTATTCGCTTATTTTCCATACAGTCTGGAGATGCAGGTGAGAACTTTGCCATAGTCATCGTCGGACCGCGTGTTCCCAGGGAGCTCGTTGAGCGACTCCGGACTGAAATTCACAAACTCGGGGCGAGCGGCACTAGCCCATTTAGGATCGAATTGGCATTCCCTTCGGCCATCATCGAAGCACGGACGCTCCTTGAAGCGTCAAAGCAACAAGTGATCGCTGAACGTGTCGAAATGCAGCGACGGGAAGTCAGTTCCACGGACCCTCGAATCCTTCGATGCGAACATCTGATCGCGGACATTGATGTCAAGATACGTGGCGTTGACAAGTTGATTCTCGAGCAAAGATTTGAGCCCTCAGTTCGGCTGTCGAATCCAGAGGTGCTGGAGACAAAAGTCTTTCGCCTGAAACGGACTCAGGCCGCGTCAGTGGTCAAAAATCTTGAAGAGTTGATCGCTGGTGGTTTCTTTCGAGTAGTTGCAGACGAGCGAACAAACTCGCTCATTATGACTGGCACTCCTGACCAGTTGCAGGCCGCGGAGAATTTGCTTCGACAGATGGATGAAGCTGCACCTGCGGAGCCATCGACCCATGAGTTTTCCAGCAAACCGCCACCAATCGACATCTCCGCAACCGATCTTCAACAACAGATCGCTCAATTCCGTACCGAATACGAGACCGGCAACAAGCAGGCTCACGATCTGGCCGAGTCGCTCCGACAAACGCCCGAAGCCGCGAAAAAGGCCGAGCTGCGAACGGTCGTGCAGCGAGCCTTCAAGCTGCGACAAAGCCTGCTGCGGGCCGAGCTCCTGCAGATGCAGAGTCGACTGCTTGAGACACAACGATCCATCGACATGCGGGAACGGATCGCCGATCAGATCGTGGATCGACGGGTTGAGGATTTGCTCAATCCGCAACTGGGATGGGAACAGAATCAGACTTCGGTGAATGAGTCCGAAGGCGGCACGAAGCATCAAATTGCGGCAACTGCCGACGCTGGACGCATCGACTCCAGCACTCCGCCTGGCGATTCAAGGGCGACGCTCCTGGCCAGGTTGCAGGGGACATGGGATGTTGAAGTCCACTCCAACGAAGATCCAGACGGGAGACTTTCTGCCGGTATGGAAATGGTCTGCGAGATCCATGGCAACCAGTTGGTCTATCTGATGAAGGGAGAATCTCAAAATGCTTACACGATCAGATTTAGTGAACCCGCCACGCCGCAGCCAATCGATTTGGTAGAGGATCAGGAAGGTCGGAAGTTTCGTCCTGGGATCATCGAGATCACTGACGCTCTGGTCCGTATCTGCCTCCCGAACACAGCCAATGATCTCAAACGCCCCGATACATTTGCATTTGGGAACGACACGGATATCCACGTTCTGCGCAGACCGACCGAACTCGAAGGAAAATGGCACTGGGATTCGCAGCCCTTCAGCGTCGAAAGTGGAACATGGATCCAGGTTCAACCAGTGAACGTAACCATCACCGGTACGCGATGGTCGAATCTCAACAGTTCGACACCGGATGACTGTGAATTTGAACTGAACCCGAAGACGAAACGGATCAATTTCAAGGGCAGAGCCCCCGTTTCGTATTCCTACGAATTGAGCGGGGACCGTTTGGTATTGCACAGCGAGAGTCATATCCTGAAATTGAAGCGAGGTCATCTTCGTCTGCCAATCACGGTTCCTGAGGTGACTGACGCACAGCGTCTCCGCTGGCGGTCGGGGATTGTGGACATCGTGGTGCATGGCAACGTAAAGGCACTCAATGGCGGCAGTGAGGTGACCATCGGTCGCGGAGTCGTCGTTTCCAATAAAGGGCTGATTGTGACGCACCTTGCGGGAGGCTGGGAGCACGGAATCAACGACTGGAAGATCGATGCGAAGTTTGACGATGGCAGCAGAGTGTCACTGAAAATCGCTGACGATGAAAGAGGCGGAATTCTGGTGCTTCAGCCAGTGGGGGGAGCTGAAATCAATCATTTTTTCCCGCTGGCCACCACACTGTACAGCGCAGGAGATGAAGTTTACGTTGGCGCCAACGACATGAACTCGCCAGAGCATCGCACCGCCATAGCCAAATCAAGGGTCATCCTGACGGATCGCAGGATGGCAACCGCTGACTCGCCAGTCTGGCAGCTGGAAGAGCAGAGAACCGAGAGCCTGATCGGTGGCCAGCCAGTCCTGTCAGCCGCTGGAGAACTACTCGGGATCACTCTTCAGAACACCGGTGAACTCTTGCTGGCGGTGCCAGCGGAATACTTGAAGTTGTTCTTTCCGAAGACGCTGGGACAAGTTGAAGAGACAGAGGCGCATTCGGTGCCTGGTCCAGGCTCTGCCACCGAAACGCCCGAACCAGATCGGGGTGAAGTTCTGTTGAGGCAACCAGGGAGAACGCCCGATTGAGCAGTCCGTCAGCCCAAAGTTTGTGACGATAGAATTGGTTCGTCAGCGAGAGTGAATTCAGCGACCACCGAAAACGCGACGCTGGCTTGTTTGAAGGCCTGTAGAGTGTGACCAGCGGCAGCGCCGGCACACCATGATCGAGACTCGGTGTGCCTGCGCTTCGCTGGTCACACCCTACATGCGTTCCTGAATCAACAACTCACCCGCCCCCCTCAAAACACCTGATTGGTTGACGCGCTGGCATGGTGCACGCTACCCTCGGAAACTCCTGCCCTTCATTCCCGCTGGAGCTTTGCCATGATCCCGCCTCGACGTGAGTTCCTGAAGACGAGCGCCGTTGCTGCGGCCGTGGTGCTTACATCATCAACGGGTCTGCATGCCGCAATCCCTGAAGACCAAGCGATCCGCATCGGCTTTATCGGCTGCGGGGGTATGGGCTCAGGTCATCTCAAAGTGCTGTCGCAACGCCGCGATGTGCAGTTGACATGGGTCTGTGATGTCGATTCTGAAAGACTGTCAGCCGCTGCGAAGATCGTTGAGGATGGCTCTGGGAAGGCTCCGCAATCGACTGGTGAACTCCGAAAGATTCTGGCTGATGCGGCGGTCGATGCGGTGTTCATTGCGACGCCCGATCATTGGCACACGCCGGCGGCAATCCTGGCGCTGGATGCCGGCAAACACGTTTATGTCGAAAAGCCCTGCTGCCACAATATTCGTGAAGGGCGACTCCTGGCAGAGGCCGTCGAACGCAGCGGCAAGCGACTGCAGGTGGGAACTCAAAGTCGCAGCACGCAGTGTGTGAAAGATGGCATCGACCATATCCGCAAGGGCGAAATCGGTGAAGTGCTGATTGCGAAAGCATGGAATAGCCAGCGACGTGGTTCGATAGGAAAATCGCAGCCGGGAACTCCGCCGAAACCCCTTGATTTTGATACCTGGCTCGGTCCGGCACCTGTCGTGCCCTGGCGTCCCAATCTGCTGCACGGCGTGTGGCGATGGTGGTACGATTTTGGCTGCGGTGACATCGGAAATGACGGCGTTCACGACATCGACGTCGCGCTGTGGGGACTGGGTGTCGATACGCACCCGAGCCGCGTCACGTGTTTCGGTCAGAAGAACTATTTCGATGATGACCAGCAGTTTCCGGACACTCAATACGCGATCTGCGAGTACCCGTTCGCGGACAAATCCGGTCGATGCCGACAGTTGATTTTTGAACAGCGAATCTGGTCGCCATACGTCCAGGAAGGCTACGAAAACGGTGCGGCATTCTATGGCACCGAGGGCGTGTTGATCCTCGGTCACTCTGTAGGCTGGAAACTCTACGGACCACGCGGCAAGCTGCTGGCCGAGCAAACGGGTTCGGGGGACCTGCCAGCCCATCATCAGAACTTCTTCGATGCGATCCGTGACCCTGCAGTGACACTGAACGCTTCGATCGATGCAGGTCGGCTTTCGGCAACGATCGTGCATCTCGCCAATATTGCGGCACGCACACGACACATTCTGGAATTTGATCCGACGACTGAAACGATCACCAACAGCGAGGCATCCAATGCGATGGTTCGCCGTCAATATCGCGAAGGACACTGGGCTGTTCCGAAGAATGTTTGACATGTTTACTAGTGCTTTGTCAAGTCTTTAAATGTAGGTTGGACATTCCTGTCCGACTGCGTCTTGCCGGGCAAGAATGCCCATCGTACCCCAAAATCGACCATTGACAGGGCACTAAATTTCCGTTTTCGGATTTCGGATTTCGGATTTCCGTTTTCGGATTTCGGCTTTCGGATTTCGGCTTTCGGCTTTCGGCTTTCGGCTTTCGGCTTTCGGATTTCGGATTTCGGCTTTGGG
>Ga0335394_10006179_pt1 | contig 13508 bp, 12 predicted proteins | sample MAT03_FD_205741 | JGI IMG/M metagenome (GOLD analysis project Ga0335394, IMG submission 205741) | Freshwater microbial communities from Lake Fryxell liftoff mats and glacier meltwater in Antarctica - MAT-03 (spades assembly) (version 2) ...
TTGGAGGTGTTCTAGGAACAGCTCAAAGAAGACGACAAGCGGCTTGGGATGATTCTTGGACACTGAGGCTTTTGTCAAGAATTTTCGACATAGAACTGTAAAGTATTTTTAATCAAAAGACCCTGATAGCAGAGACCCTGTTTAAGCAATTGAAATCAAATGGAGACTTACTTTATATTAAAGTTTAGTAGCCTCTATAGCCAAAATTTCAGCACCCATTATTTTATGACCCTTACTTCTTAATTCAGTAATGAAATTCTCGTTAATATATCTTGGAAAACGAATATTTTTGTTATTTAAAGAGCCAAGAAACTTTTGGTCATTTATAGACCATTGACGTACTACTTCAATGTCTGTAACAGGTTTGTAAAGAAGGTCTAAATCGAGGTGTAACGCCTCTAGCTTGCCCGTTGTAAAAGAGGTATGATAATAGACATCTGTTTTATACCCTACTTGGCTCAAATTTTTTTTCATAAGTAAAACAAAGAAATCTTCGATTGCAATTATTTGAAAATTATTTTGTTCCTGTAATATATGCAGTTTTTTTTGAATCTCCGATACAGTGCCGTTAGCTAAGTTTCGGTATTCTATTTCTATAAACTTAAGATAATCATCAATTATAAATTTTGTTTTATTTATCCCTCTCGGCACCAAAATGAAAGATATTTTAGATAGCGTCGTAAGTGAATATGGAACATATGGCATCGCTACATGATCCGGGTAAAATTCTTCAAACTTTTTATACATCTCTTCGATTGAGGGGTAGCTATCAAGCAAAATTAATAAGCGATCCCCTACATTTTGAAGTTCAGAAATTTGAATCAAGCTTTTTTCTCTAATATCATCTGATAATTTATCAAAAACATTTAAAGCAAAAAATAGAGGAATTTTGATTTTACTCATCACAAGGGTCTCATAAATCTCTTCTATATTCATCTGATAAACGGGCTCTAATGTCGATTCGCTTAGCAATTGGCATTCCTTAAAACAGCTTTGAGTTCTGATAATACTTGGTGCTAACTTATCCCAGATGCTATAGCCAACTCCACTACCAATTTCTAAAATAACATCCTCACCTTTTACATATTTATAAATGATTTCAAACAGTCCTTGGTTTAACGAGGATGAGACATAAGATCTATAAATATCTAATAGAGGACAATTATGCTCTGTTATTTTAGATTCATAAATATTTTTATGATTTGTAAAAATTTTAGAATTTAAAAGTTTTTTAATTTCTTCAAAATCTGAAGTACTGAAAGGAAAGAAAATATATTCAAAATCTTTATTCACAGGACTTGAGGGGTTGCTAGTAGATTCAAAAGAAGACTGTAGGCTTTGAGTAATTTTTTCTTCTATTAACTGAGAATTATGAATAAGATCATCAGATTTTATTTGAGTTGTATAATCAGTAACAAAAAAAGAATATTCTAGATTTAGATTACCTTTATTAGCTAAATATGACATCATCATCCCCGGTAAATTTTTATACGCTGATTAAATTAGAGCCCTTTGTAGCTTCAATGACTAAAATTTCTGCTCCAAATATTTTACATCCTTCACTTTTAAGTGATTTAGCCGGTAATTGTATACCTTTTTTTTTTAGTGTATTAACGAAAAATTTATCTTCTACAAAGTATTGTTTAAATGGTGGTGTGGCCGTAACGGATTTATAAAGAATATCTTTAGTCATAGGCATATCAAATTTCCCTGTTGTAAATGATGTGTGATAAAAGATATTTGTTTTGTAGCCTGTTTCTTCTAATTCTTTTCTCATTTGCTGAATAAAAAAATCTTCAAAATCTATAACTTGTAAATCATGATTTTCCAACAACTTTTTCAGTAATTTTTGCATTTCAGATATACAACCACCAATCACTTCACGAGCTTCTGCTTGCATCAAAACGCATAAATCCCCCAAAGAAAAGTTAAAACTATGTAATTTTAAAGGAACAAGTAACGCTAGAACCTTATTAGATTTTTCACTGCCTGGAAAGTATGGTATGGCTGTGTATTCTGGGTAAACATTTTTAAGTTTTTCAAATGTAGCATCAAGGTAGGGGTTTGTATCTAGCATAATTAGAAGGCGATCACCAACATTTTGAATTTTAGAAATTTGTAAGAGACTTTTTTTTCTAACGTCTGATAATAATGTATCAAAAACATTCAACGCTAAAATTAAAGGGATTGTACTCTCGTTTCTTTTTAGACTTTTATAAATATCGTTGATGCTCATCTGATAAATGGTTTCTTTTGTCAATTCGCTCAATAACTGACACTCTTTAGTTGATTTTTGCGTTTTTATTAGTGCTCTAAAGAATTCACTTGAGATATTGTAACCTATTCCACTTCCTATTTCTAAAATAGTAGAATCAGTTTCAGCATACTTTAAAATGATATCTCTTAGCCCGAGATTTAATGACGATGAGACATAAGATCTTAACTCATTAAGCCCTTTCCACATATCTTGCGGTAAATAGTTAATTCTATTTTTAAAAATTTTTGATGAGAACATAGTAGAAAAAGGTGCTTGTTTGACATTTAGTTTTATTTTATCATTAAGATATTGAGAATCATCGACTGTAACATCGTCGGACTCAAAAACAGTCTGTTGAAATTTTTCCGGCATTACGTTTGATAAATATGTCATCACATCTCCTGTATAAACCTATAAAAGTTAAAAAAATAATTTATCAAATTGTTGTATATAAACACAACATTTTTTCAAAAAAAGATTATCTGAAATAGACTACCCCGGTAGTGCTTAAATAATAACAAATTATTGCCTTGCTGTTTTTTTTATAGTAAGATATTTTAGTATTATGGGATCGTTTATCAAAACAATAAGTAATTATACAAGTCTTAACTTAAGAAAACTTAAATCCGCACCTGTCCAAATTTTTACAGTCGTAACGCGCTAGCGCATATATTATCTACTTAATCTATTTTATTCGTACCTTTAAAGATTGTAAAAAAAACAGGAATTTACCTATGAAACCTCTATTCAATTTAAAAGCTTTCGCGACCGGGTTAGCCATGTTTTCCATGTTCTTTGGAGCTTAAAATATTATTTATCCATTAGCTTTTGGGCATCATGCAGGCGATAAAAATATCTACGCTATGCTTGGCCTAATATTAACAGCTGTTATTATGCCGATAGCAGGTGTAATTGCTATGATTTTATTTGATGGTAATTATCGTCAATTTTTCGGAAGAGTAGGCCGAATCCCAGGATTTCTACTTGCTCTAACAACTATTAAACTACTTAAGCCTTTGGGCTCAACTCCAAGATGTATCGCGTTAGCTTATAGAACGTTAAACAGCTTATTTTACAGTCTATCACTCCCCTTGTTAAGTGCAATCTCCTGCATCACTATTTTCTTATTCACATTAAGAAAAAAATACATTCTCAATATTTATGGATGTGAATTAACTCCATTATTGCTTTTGTCTCTTGTCCTCATTATTTTTATGGAGCTTTTGAATGGGCCACCTGCAACATCTGTTGATGCATCCAATATAAATATGTTCTTTCATGGGCTGAATGAAGGGTATAACACAATGGATCTTTTGGCAGCATTTTTTATATCTTCCACAATTATTGCCATCTTGAAAGATAACGCTCCTTCAATAAATGAAAAGCTAAAAACTTGCTATCTAAATACAGCGTATCAAGCAAGTATCATTGCTGCAATCTTACTTGCAACTATCTATCTTGGCTTTAATCTCTTCATTTACTGACTTCATAAAGCGAGAACTGTTTCATGAAAAAATAAGTTATGAAATCACTTTAATTGGAGCTCTTTTACTTACGTTTTTTGTCTCCACATTTGAGTTTAAAGGGATTTCAGTTTTTCTTTGGCCGATATTGCAAATATTTTATCCGGGTCTAATTATTTTAACCTTTTTAAATATTGCCTACAAATTTACAGGCTTTACTACAATTAAAACCCCCGTATTTTTAACTTTTCTCTCCGCAATGCTTATTTATTTTGTTTAATCTGCGTCCTCGTAGCTTGGGGGTTCGCTCACGCGTTCTTGGGGATAAATCCCTCAAGGGTATTAGTGATTTTGTTAGCTTCATTGACAATGTTTATTATACACTTTTGACGATAACTCTTTCTAAAAAAACGCAGGCTAACCCTTAAGCTACAAAAACGAACGTACTTTTATTTTTTGAAAACAACTTCTTGATTATTTTCGCAAGTTACCACTACTTTAGGAATTAATTGTATATCCATACTTGGAACAGGAGGAAAAAATTTATATTTATTTTCTTCTTTTGTAGGAGGTTTAGCCCCCCTCATCGATAATAACGAAATGATATTACAGTCTTCTGTCGACCATGCGATTGTTAATGGGGTGTAACCCATAAAGCCTTTTTCATTTATGTTAGCTCCATTTTTTAATAGTAATTTAACGGCCTTTTCATCACCTTCTTTGACTGAAAAATGTAAAGGCCTATTTTCATTTGGTCTACCAGCATTTGGATTAGCTCCAAGTTTAAGAAGTTGACGCATCACTATGAACGAACAATGTTTTGCAGCAACGCAAAGGGCTGTTTCACCTTTTTCTCTAATAGAATTGCTTAATACTTCTGATTTAGTCCATTTGTTATCGCGCATGGAGAAAGGTGGTTTATCAAGGGGTAATGAATAAATTTCCTCGTTAGAAAAAAGTGTGAAGAGCTGCTCACTATTTAATTCTTTAAACTGTTGAAATAATAGCTCTAAGTTTTTCTCCTTGTTTGCTAGCTTAATTAGAGGCTGAAGCTTAAAAATTTCACGAAGATTTTTAAAAAATGTTTTTAAAAAATTAATAAAGCCTAAACTGGACCTCTCAAAACCATACTTCACAGCACGCTCTTTTAAAGCTTTAGTAGCGTACCTCATCCCATCATGACTAATTAAAGCTATATTTGCAATTTCTGTTATACTAATAAAACCAGCTATTTTATTAAAATCAGATTGAAATAGAACTATTCCGTGATACTGGTTTTTAATTATATTCATCGTTTCCTACTTCCTTATTTTTAAACAGCATATTTTGTATCTATCAGAAATGAGATATTTTTGAACAAAAAAAAGACGAGAGCATTGCTACCCTCGTCTTTTTAAAACCGTCAATAAAGACTTTTCGGATTAACCAAAACTTCTTTCTGAACGTGGACGGAAAGATCTCTCTCCACCACGGCTGTCGCGATTACCGCCGCCTGGTGCGCGATCTCTGTTACCGCCGCCGCCGCCGCTGTATCCGCCGCCGCCGCCGTTTCCACGGTCTGGACGATCGGTGCGCTCTTGAGCTAAGCTAACACGCATGTTACGATCTAATACTGGTTTGTCGTTAAGACCATTGATAGCTTTTTCAGCTTCGTCAGCAGTATCCATTTCAACAAAGCCAAAACCTTTTGATTTGCCTGTATATTGGTCAACAATAATTTTGATTGAAACTACGTTTCCGAATTGCTCGAAAAGAGGCTTCAATGTATCTTCGCTTGCTTTCCAAGAAAGGTTGCCGATAAATAACTTCTTCATACTAACTCCATGTTGGATTTTTTTTCACACCTGCAATTTGTTACCAAGACGATTAGCCTTTTCGGTTTCGATCCAGAATGATTCTTTTACAAGTTTTAAATGATGGGAAAGGTACAAGTTGTTCCACTTTTGAGCTGAGAATGCAAGACGCGATATGGTCGAGGGAGATAAATAGAGTTTTAGAATTACTATAGAAAAACCCGAAATTAAATCCAAACATGGTCCCAAAAGGGATTTCACTTTTAAGAAACCCTCAGGTTTTAAAACCTTAATGTAAAGACTGTCTAGATGTGCCGAATAAGTCGTGACCTCAATAAATTTGCAGATGTCCCCATTCTAGTCTAATTTACTTATGTTGTCTACTTAAATGTAAAAAAATCCTCTAATTTTTTTTTCAACAGGTTGAATAGACAGGAATTATAGAGATAAAAGATCTTTAAAAATTATTTTGATTATTGTATGATTACATATTAATCTTTCAGCCTCTTAAAGGCTTTAAAATAAGGTATTTTATATGCATAGCATTGAAGAGGCTGTTAAGGCTCTTGGAAACGGACAGTTTGTGATAGTCGTTGACGATAAAGACCGTGAAAACGAAGGCGATTTGATTATAGCTGCAGAAAAAGCAACTCCTGAAGCGCTGGCTTTTATGGTTCGTCACACCAGTGGTATCGTTTGCATGCCCATGATGGAAGATCGTTTAAATGCACTTGATCTTCCTCAAATGGTGAATGAAAACACAGACCTTCGTTCTACAGCATGGACTGTATCTGTCGACTACCGCCATGGTACTACGACCGGCATTTCTGCATTAGATCGTTTTAAAACAATTCAAGCTTTAATTAACCCGGATTGCAAACCGGACTGCTTTACAAGGCCCGGGCACATATTCCCTCTCCGCTACAAAAAAGGTGGGGTGCTAAAACGAGCAGGACACACTGAGGCAGCCGTTGATTTAGCTAAATTGGCAGGACTCTATCCGGCAGGTGTGATAGCTGAAATTGTCAATGAAGATGGTTCGATGGCAAGATTACCTGAACTTGAGCTATTTTCAAGAAAATATAATATACCTTTAATTTCAATTGAAGATATTATCCGCTTTAAGCGGCGTAACGAAAAATTAATTCGATTTATCTCAAAAGCTATCATTCCTACAAAATATGGAGATTTTGCGGTTCACGCTTATGCTTCTTTGATTGATGGCATTGAGCATTTAGCTTTAGTTAAAGGTGATGTTTACCAAAAGCAAAATATTTTAGTGCGTGTTCACTCCGAGTGCCTTACAGGTGATGTTTTTGGATCAAAGCGCTGCGATTGCGGAGAACAATTGGACGCTGCCCTTGAAATGATCAAAAAGGAAGGTAGTGGGGTTGTAGTTTATTTAAGAGGCCATGAAGGTCGCGGTATTGGCATAGGGCAAAAACTTCTTGCCTATAACCTTCAAGACTTAGGAATGGATACCGTAGAAGCTAACTTGGAACTTGGGCTGCCGGTTGATAAAAGAGATTACGGCATCGGAGCGCAAATTCTTGCAGATCTTGGGCTTTCATCTATACGCTTAATAACTAATAACCCGGAAAAATACGCAGGTATTGCAGGCTATGATTTAAAAATTACCGAACGAATTTCACTTAAAACGACATTAAGTGACGACAATCGTAAATATTTGATGACAAAAAAAAATAAAATGGGTCATTTACTTGATATTGAGGATTTAACATGAAAGAAATTAAAGGGTCTTTAAACGCTGAAGGGTTAAAATTTGGAATCATTATTTCAAGATTTAACGAATTTATCACAAGCAGTCTTCTTCAAGGCTCTCTTGATGGTTTGATAAGGCATGGCGCAAAAGCTGAATCAATCACAGCGGTATGGGTGCCAGGAGCCTTTGAAATCCCTTTTATAGCAAAACAAATGGCTGAAGGTGGCAAATACGACGCTATCATCTGTCTTGGTACTGTTATTCGTGGGGCGACAGTACACTTTGACTTAATTGTAGGACAAGTGACATCCGGCATCGCAACGCTATCTCTTGAAACAGGGATACCTATGATTTTCGGGGTTTTAGCAACCGACACCATCGAACAAGCTATAGAAAGAGCTGGTACTAAGTCTGGTAACAAAGGTTATGATGCTGCGCAAGCTGCAATTGAAATGGCTAATCTAAAAAAACAGCTAAAAAAATAGCTTGGCTTTGGATCACGATAGAGGGCTTTCATAAAATTGAAAGCTACCTTTTTTTCTGATTCAGAAATCTAAAAAATTCGATTTAAGAAATTAGAACTAAATGTAACCGGAATGTCATGGATAGGTCTTAAGGTAAAAGAATTTAACAATTCGGGCAAAAGCTCAAGTGTTGTTACATTCGCATTGGTTAAAATCTCCTCCAAAATTGTCAAAATCTCAAGCTCTGCAGCATCTTTACCGATACAAGAATGCGCTCCCCCACCAAAGTGTGGATTTTTTTTCACATCTTCCAAATTATCACGCTCTGAATTAAATGTTTCAGGGTCATCCCATTCGTTACTATTATGCCCTGAAAGAACTGGGATACAAACAATACGATCTCCTTTTCTAATGTAATGCTCTTTCAGGTTTTGAGCATTTAATCCATACTTAAGCACCATATCAGATGATGCCTCTCGCTGAACACCTGCAACAGAGTAGAGTCTTAAACTTTCTAAGTAGGCTTTTTTGATGTTTTCGCGTTTATACGCATGATTATCTTGCATAAACGGGTCTTTAGAATATTGATACAGAATAAAACCTAAAAGGTAACCAACAGTTTCTTGCCCTGCAATTAATAAGCCTTTAAGGTTTTCAAGGATCATTTTTTCTTCGTAACCTGCAGCATGCAAATGCTGACTCATCGTACCTTTTATAATGACTGTAGCTTTATAAATTTTTAAAGTCAGCTGATCAATCTCTGTTGATTTAAGATAATATGTATGCAATTTTTGCGCAATTTCACTGCTATCCTGATATAAATTCCATGCTTTTCGTAAAATATTAGGCTCCCCTTCATACTCATAGTCTATAACTGAATTTTGCTCTGATGTTGTAGGGTGTAGGAGTTTTTTCCAAAATGAAGTATTTAAATTAATATCAGCCTCGTTGCATGCGTTATAACCCATTATCCCTTGAATGAGACATTGACATGAGAGCCTAAGAACGGCATCAAAAAGTTGAACTTGAGGTTGATTCATCTGTATTGTTAGCCAATCTTGGGTAATTCTCTTCCATATAGGTTCTAATTCGTTAAGTTTATGCTTTGTAAAAAACAATTGTAGATTTTTTCGCTGCGCTTTACTTGTCTCTTCATAGTTTGAAATTAAATTGTCAGCCCCAACTAATGCGGTAAACCTTTCTCTTAAGACACCACCTTGAAACGGGCATTGATTTTCATCTGTTTTAAAATCGGGGTTTGTACCATATCTATGAAATTTTTCAAAAAGCTTTTGAGCCTGCGGGTCTATTATAATATGTACAGGCAATTTCCAGTTTGGAAGCTCACGAACTTCACAAAAAGGTAAATTTTTAACACTTTCTATTAGCTCTGAAAGCCTTAAAGAAACGTGACGGATTTCATTTTTAAGCTCTGGCAAAAGCTCTTGCTTTGTTAGGGTATAATTCCCGTAATTCCACTCAGTTCGTTTTTCAAGTTGCATCTGTCACCTCATAAAATTTATCTAATTTTTTTGTAACAGAAACCACACATCTTGTCGATTACCTTTTGTATCTTGAGGATTAGCCTGTATTTGTTTTTGTGGTTAAATTATAGCTTGAGGGTTAGCTTGGCGTTCATTTTCGAAGGCTTTAGCTTGGCGTTCTTTGTAGCTTGAGGGTTAGCTTGGCGTTCTTTGTAGCTTGAGGGTTAGCTTGGCGATCTTTGTAGCTTGAGGGTTAGCTTGGCGTTCATTGTAGCTTGAGGGTTAGCTTGGCGTTCTTTGTAGCTTGAGGGTTAGCTTGGCGTTCTTTGTAGCTTGAGGCTTTAGCTTGGCGATCTTTGTAGCGTAGGCTTTAGCCTGCGTTCTTTGTAGCTTGAGGGTTAACTTGGCGTTCATTGTAGCGTAGGCTTTAGCCTGCGTTCTTTGTAGCTTGAGGGTTAGCTTGGCGTTCATTGTAGCGTAGGCTTTAGCCTGCGTTCTTTGTAGCTTGAGGGTTAACTTGGCGTTCATTGTAGCGTAGGCTTTAGCCTGGCGTTCTTTGTAGCTTGAGGGTTAACTTGGCGTTCATTGTAGCGTAGGCGTTAGCTTGGCGTTCTTTGTAGCATAGGCTTTAGCTTGGCGTTCGTTTTCGTAGGCTTTAGCCCTCGAGTGTTTTAGCAATTACACCTTGCTTGCTTCAACGTATTCATTACACTTTTTAGGTTTTAAATCCCTAAAACTAAGCTCAGAATAGCCCTCAAGCTTCATAGTTTTCTAAGATTCTTAATCCTTTTTTTGTTTTAATCATTAATAAAAATGTAGTTTTTAGACTTATAAAATTTGAGCCCAAATTTAAAAAAAGATATCCCAACAAAGAAAAAAAGCATTGTTGTGACGATAAATAAAAGGAACGTAGATAGTCCTCCTTCAAGAACAATGAGTCTTGGTAAAGTCCCTGTTATAAGTAAAGGAGTGAAGTAAAGAATCCATTTTTCTCTTCCCTTTAATGCACGGCTAACAGGGAAAAGAGATAAAGAAAGAAGCACTTGTAAAATGACGTATGAGATTTGACTACCCCGTGAACTAAAAAAAGAAATCGTCCCTATCGTAATGATGACGCTTGCAAATGCAAACACCATAATTGCTGAAATAGCCAGCATTTTAATTCCTATAAAAGGGCCATAAAGAATCGAAGAAATAATAATAGTAATAATACCTTGAAGGATTTCTCCAAAAGACATCAAATTTGACTTTGAAATAGCTACAAGCAATAAAGTAGAACGGGGTTTTGCAAGATAAGATTCCAATTCACCGGTTTCGATTAAACTTCCAAGTTGATATATTCCTCCCCCTAATACATTTAACAAACCCCAACTTGTTAGAACCATTCCTGTTGATACTAAATATTCTTTAGCACCTAAAGAATTATCATTGGCGGTAAGAATAGCAAGTAGGTAAATTCCATACAAATAAAAGCTATTATTGAGAATAAGAGCAAGCAAACCTATAAAGAATTCGAAAGGTTTTTTCATTTGTGCAGACCACTGATTTTTAAAAGCCAAAATCAAAAGTGGGATCATTTTAGCCTCCAAAATTGTGGTAGTGATTACGGGAATCTCGATACATCCAAACACTTAAAGCTAACAGGCAAGTCAATTGCAGAATAATTCTCACAAACCATTGAAAGAAAGTGATTTGATAAAACTCAGCTTTAATAGAGAAATAACAAGGCTGAAAAATCAGATCCGCAAATGGTGTATTCAAAAATAGCTTGCTCCAAGGTTCAGGAATATCTGAAAGGGGGCTAAGTACTCCACCAAATATCAAGAATAATTTTCCAAAAAGCATTCGGAAGTTTTTAGTTGAGTAAAAACGAATTTGAAGGCTAGTCAATATAAAGGAGTAGAGAGTATCTAAAATTGTGATCAAAGGAACGAGGATTAAAAACCTCAAGGCACTTATAGACGTTAAAGAAAAATTATCTATAAAAAATGGCATAATGATGATGTAAAGAAAGAGATAAATCAATCTTCGACTCAACGTACGACTATAGATTGAAATAGTCGTATAAATAGGCCACGAGCGAGGACGAACAAAAGAAAGGGTGAAATCTGAGCTTGCTCGCTCAATTAATGGTTCTCGAAGAGTAGTCATAAACAAAATTTCTGTCAGTCCTATATATGCAAATAATGGCTCTACACCTAAACTTGTGACATTATGATTTAATCCAAGCCATAGTTTAGAAAAGATCCAAATAAAGCATGGATATAGGATAAAACCTCCTAAGGTTCCACTTAAGCTTGACTGCTCCTCTCGTATTGAGAAAAGTGCTAATTTGCTATAAAATTTAAGGGAATCTTTCATTATTTATTCTCACCAGTATACCATTGAGCGATAATCGACTCTAAACTGATCTCTTCAACTGAAATATCAACGATATTATCCTTAAAGATGTTCATAAAGTAATCGATAGCAGAAATTGGAGAAATTTGCTGAATATCAATTTGAAATTTTTTGATAAGATCATTCTCTTCGATAACTTGAATTCCCTCTTTGACCTTTCCTAAATTATACTGACTAGGTTTTGAGAGCAAGAGTTTAATGTTTCTTTTTGAAGCCAATCCCCCTTTTAATCCTTGAAGAGGCCCATCATAGCCCACTTGGCCTTTATTTATTAGAATAGCTCTATTGCAAATAGCTTCAACATCACTAAGGTCATGGCTTGTAAGAAGTACTGTTGTTTTTTCTTCTTCTTGCCATTGCCTTAATAACAACCTGAATTTGGCTTTTCCTAGAATATCGAGACCAATTGTAGGCTCGTCTGCCAATAAAATGGATGGACTATGGATCAAACCAGCAACAATTTCACATCGCATGCGTTCCCCGAGTGATAAAATATTAGGAGGTGAGTCAAGAAAATGGGTAATTTCGAATAGTTCACCTAATAAATGAATTCTCGAGATAGTATCTTTTTTAGATAGATTGTAAATAGCCCCAATCATCTCTAAACTTTGTTTCACGTTGATGTACATCCATAAATTGCTTCGCGTCCCAAAGACCAAGCCTAATCGTTTATTGGCTTCTGTTGTGCCGGAAGGATAGCGCTCGATCCAAGATTCACCTTCCGTAGGTTTTAAAATACCGCACATCAGTTTAATAGTTGTACTTTTTCCAGCCCCGTTTGGTCCAAGAAAGGCCACAGATTCACCGGTTTTAATTTCAAGATTTAAATTTTTTACAGCGGGAATGAGTTCTTTTTGCGCAAACCAATAAGTTCTCTTCCAAAAATTTTTGGAAATATTTACAGTTTTAAGTGCATATGTGCTCATGGAATTACCTTGAAATTATTTATTTTGTTTGAATTGCAAAAACTGCAATCAGAGCTATGTTCAAGTGGGAGATATCGACTATTCGAGAAAGAAACCATGTCTAACTGTATCATTCCGTTCAAAACTTGGGGGTCATCACAACCAGATAAAAATCGAGAAGCTTCATGAACTGCCATTGAACAGCATGTTGCAATTGGGGGAGCAAAAGCTCTCTTTTGGTTTTTTTAAAGCACGGCCTTGCAAATTAATATCATTTTGCCATATTTTTTTATCAATTAAGTTTCGTAAGTATCGAACGTGATTTCTTTGAATAGGTAATCCTTGAGATATATAAAATTCGACTGTTTTATTGAATGTTTTATCTCTATCAAGGAAAATATTTTCATCTTTTGCAAGGGCTTTAATTCTTGCAACGATTTCTATAAGTGCATTTTCGTCTGAGGCATTTAGAATTTCTTGCTCTGTAACCATAGGCATATAAGCCACTAAATGAGGGTAATTGCAATTAACAACAGCTCGACCAGATCTTAAACAAGATTCTTTGTCTGATCGATGCTTTACACAATCACAGTGATGACACCATTCTCCGTTACGAGCATCTAAAGCGTTAAATGAAGCAAACGCAAAATAACAGAATATAAAAGAATAATATGTAAAGTTATGAACGAAAATGTGCATGTAAGGTACCATGTTGTAAATTTCGGAAAAGTATAACCAAAATGTTTTAATAAAAAAATAATTAACCAAGAAATAGCAAAAAGCCGTAAAAAACTAAAAGTATATCGGCAAAGTATAAAAGCTCTTTCATTTGAGTATTCTCATAGGTTGTAAATGTTGTAGAAGTAGATAAAAAATTTTACCTTATTGAAACCAGGGTATTCTGATGAAAAAGATTTGACAACTATCGCATAAAACTTAAAATTGAATCCTTTTATGCGAAAGGGGTTAATCATGCCGAAAAGAAAAACAACAGGTAAAAATTTTGTCGATCTACAACA
>Ga0335394_10006182_pt1 | contig 13507 bp, 9 predicted proteins | sample MAT03_FD_205741 | JGI IMG/M metagenome (GOLD analysis project Ga0335394, IMG submission 205741) | Freshwater microbial communities from Lake Fryxell liftoff mats and glacier meltwater in Antarctica - MAT-03 (spades assembly) (version 2) ...
CTGCGGTCAGCAGTCGGTTGGAAGACCTGCGACAAGCATGTTGCGGATGCTCTCACCAGTCTGTTAGACTGTTTTGCAAGAAAAGCGGAACACATAGAATCCGCATGAGTCAGACACGGTGAAGCGACTTAGCCAAACGTTCGATCATAGGATTACTTATTCAGAGCTTGTTTTCGGCCATTGCATTCAATCGTAGAATGGCTGGGGTATGCTCGTTTGCAACTGTGGCGTCCTCGCGGTGCAGATGTTCAATGTTTATTAGATTATCGGAGCTGTTGCGGCTGGGCCATAGGTCGGGTCATAGTGATGTTCTGTGATGTCACATTCTTACTTTCTCTTATTCGCCACGTAGCGGTTCTAGCCGTGCAACGCTTGCACCTTTAAAATGAAGTGATGGAAACCGACAAACACTTTTACGAGATCTTCGAAGTCAATCCTCAATGGATCTTCGAGTTGACTGGGCGTCCATCGCCTGGAGCCTGTCAATTTATTTCTATGACCTTGAAAGCGATCGAACGACGTAGCGACGGCGTATTGGTCCCCGACTCTCCTACCGAATCAATTTCGGTCACTGAAATACAGATGCAATCCGACAAGGAAGTTTACGGTCGCCTCACCATGGAAATGGTGCTGGTACAATCCGAACGTCCTGGTCGCAAAGTCGAGGGGATCATCATCTTCGGTTCCCGCGAACTGGACCCTCGAACCGAGCCTTGGTGCCAAGTTATTGCGGTCTATTACCTCGATGAAATGCTAGAACAGCTCACGGTCCGAGCTCCGAATCACCCGTTGGTCGCAGTTTTTCAGCCATTGCTTGAGAAAAATCGCGAGTTGCTAGAGCGCAATGCGGCCGTGTACTATACTCAGATCAAGTCGAACACTTTAAATGAGCGACAGAAAGCAAAATTGCTTAGCGTGTTCATCGATTGGATGCTTCAGCGCTTCAGTGAACTTGGAAAAGAGGAGATTGAAACCATGCTACTCGGACAACTGCCCGATCTAAGGGATACTCAAGCCGGAAAAGACTTGATCGCCATCGGTATCGAGAAAGGAATCGAGAAGGGAATCGAGAAGGGAATCGTGAAGGGGGCGTTTATAGGAACGATACGTACTTGCCAAAGTGTACTTGGACTGGAAATGTCGAAGGAAGCGGATCTTTACGCCAAATCAATCGAGGACTTGACCAAAATAGCGAGCGAACTACAGGCGTCTGTTCGAAGCCGTATCGGCTTGATGTAATCGGTTGCGTCCATGGTGTTGCTTTTTGCAAGTAGAAGCTCGGTTTTTCGCCGCTCTCTACGAACTCGCTCGTGGAAGCACGAGCTTTGTGGTTAAGATACTTGGCTGGCTTCCCAGTCTTGTAAAACAATGCGAACTCATGAAAGACTAGAAAACAGTTCCTGAGAACATTTTCATTCACCTACTCTCTCCTAGTTTAGTACATCGTCCAACAAATGAAACTGCTATTCCAAAGCCTTGCCATAGCCGTACTGACTTTTAATACGAATCTCGTCGCCACAGAGCCAGCGTTGCCTACCAGGCCAAACATCGTCATTCTTTATGCGGACGATATGGGCTACGGCGATCTAGGTATTCAAAATCCCGATTCGAAAATCCCTACACCTCATCTCGATCAGCTTGCTCGCGAAGGGATGCGATTTACCGATGCTCATAGTTCGTCAGGCGTGTGCACTCCCAGCCGCTATGCGATGTTGCATGGCCGGTATCACTGGCGCAAGTTTCATGGAATAGTGAACTCGTTCGACCAGCCAATTTTGGACGACCAGCGTCAAACGATCGCAGAGATGCTTAAGGGCAAAGGTTATCGGACCGCGTGTATTGGCAAATGGCACTTGGGATGGGATTGGAATGCGATTAAGAGACCGGGTGCGAAAGCTGGGGACGAAAAGAAAGGGTTTGCTAGTGATGCGTTTGATTGGAGCAAATCGATTCCGGGCGGTCCCTTATCGCATGGGTTCGACTATTACTTTGGCGACGACGTCCCCAATTTTCCTCCGTATGCTTGGTTCGAAAACGATCGGATTATCACCGAGCCTACCGTCGCTCTGTCCACACCAGATAAGACCGCCGAGGGGGCTTGGGAAGCGAGGCCAGGACCATCGGTCAAGGATTGGGACTTCTGGGACGTGATGCCCAAGCTAACAGCCAAGGCAGAAGAATGGATCGGCAAACAGACCAAGGACGAGCCTTTCTTTCTCTACTTTCCATTCACATCTCCTCATGCTCCTATCGTGCCAACCAAAGAGTTTGTGGGCAAATCTCAGGCGAACGGATTCGGCGATTTCATGGTTCAGACAGATGCGGCGGTTGGGCGTGTACTGAAGGCGTTGAAGGCAGGGGGCTTTGAGGACAACACGCTCGTTCTGTTCAGTTCCGATAACGGGCCAGAGCGCTATGCTTATGACCGAGTAAAGAAATTTGACCACCGAAGCATGGGGCCTTTGCGAGGGCTTAAACGTGACATATGGGAAGGTGGGCATCGTGTCCCATTTATTGTGCGATGGCCTGGCGTCGTAGCCAGTGGCAAAGTGAATGATGGGTTGATGAGTCAGATCGATGTTTTCGCAACGCTTGCGGCGATCGTTGGAAGCGATATCCCGCCGAACTCGGCAGACGATAGTTACAACCAGCTTGCGCTATTTCAAGGCGAATCGAAGAGCGCCCGCGATACCGTCGTTCACAACACGAACACAAACGCTTACTCGCTGCGTCATGGCGATTGGGTCCTCATCGCTGCAAAAACGGGTGCTGTCAGCGCCGTGCCTAGTTGGTTTGATGAAGCGAATGGCTACAAACCGAACTTGCAGCCTGGCGAACTCTACAATCTTCGCAAAGACCTTGGACAAAAGAATAATCTTTATCAGCAAGAGCCTGAAAAGGTGAAAGAGCTTTCGGGCCATTTAGAAGTAATCCGCGTAAAGGGGCAAGTTCGGTGAGTTGGTAGAGTCGAGAAGATACCCGTCGTGCTAATTAAATCCCACCGGCTTGCCCGGTGTTTGTTTCGGCTTCTAGCTACCGAGCGATAATGCCGGGAAGGACCGTAGGCTTAATTCTGGCTTTGCTTGTAGTTAGAAACCGAAAGTACCGCTGGGCAAGCCAGCGGGATTTTTCCCGAACTCCGTGGCAAGCCAGGGCCAGAGTTACACTACCTATTTCGCAGCCACTCGACAAAATCCGGGTCATCCATCTTGACGACTGGCCCCTCCTTGCGACGTCGCTCAAATTTTGGATCTGTCGGGTCGAACGTATCTTCCGGTTTGAACACTCGCGGGTCCACTTGGACATATTTGAAAGGGGTATAATCCGGGACCGATGTGAACATATCCGATAAGTCCGATGCCGTGGCGTCGAACAAGTTGTTTGGCCCGAGATCGAACAGGCCGTAAATGGTCTTGATGATGCTGATGATGGATGTGTGTTCGTGTGTTACGTTGCCACGCTTGGCCCACGGACTAATGCACAGCACATAGGAACGATGCCGGTCGATGGAGTCGTCGTCGCCGCCCGAGTCATCCTGGGTTACAAAGATTGCCATTTTTTTCCATTCCGGCTGCGACGAAAGATAGGCGACGATCTTCCCAAGCGCCAGATCGTTGTCGGCCATGTAGCTGGCTACGAATGGAAAACCATTCTTGGCAATCGGGGCTGCACCGTGGTCGTTGCACAGGGTAACGTTGATGAACTTGGGCATGTTGTTCTCATGCTCTGTTCTGTACTTCTCCAAATCCTCGACAAACCAATCCACGCGAGCGATATCAGGAATGTAATTGTTGTAAGCAGGGTAATCGAAGTCGGTGTTGTCGAACAAAACCTTGGGCATGGGGAAGTTGACTTGGGTGTAGGCTCCGGATCGATTCGTCATTGGCCCCTCATCGTTGTCAGGGAACTCAAAGCCTTCGCCGTAGTTCCGAAATGTGACGCCACCTCGCGATAGATGCTCCCACATGGAACCATTTTCCAGATAGTCCTCCGGAATTTGAGAGCCGTTAGAACTTATTGAAACGACACGGCCCTTGGCGGTTTCGCTCTTCTTGAAACCCCAGCCAGAATAAAAAACACGTGTAGTCCAGAGACTTGGATACACTCCCACCAGCCAACGATGGCCATCGCCTGACGCCTGGGGCTCCATATAGAAATTGTCCGAGATGCCAAATTGTTCTGCGAGTCGGACATGATTTGGCATGATGGGCAATCGCTCCTCCTTGCCTTTTTCCTTGATCCATCCGTTCATTCCAAATTCGGCATTCTCCGGCTCGCTGGTTGCCCCCTTCAATCCGCCGAAGATCCCGTCAAAAGTATGGTTCTCTTTTGTTATGAAAACGACATACTCGATTTCTTTTGGTAATGGAGAAGCTGGATTCTTGGTTGGGACCATTCCGTTATTCCGCAGAATGGTTTCAGTGCTAGGTTTCACCGACGGCAAATCAACGACACAGATCATTCCAGGCATGTCCTGCAATCCAAAACGCTCGTCGCTTTCGGGACGTTTGTGTTTTGGCCCGCGCGGCCCTTGCCCAAGTCCTTTTTGAGTAGAAACGTAAAGCTTCTTTTGATCTGGTGACAATCGACAAGCAGTTGGAAACCAGCCGGTAGGAATCCAATTATCGACAGTTCCTTTCGCAACATCGATCACCGCAACTGCGTTCAAGCCCGCTGCGCAAACATACAACTTCTCGCCATTTTCCGTGATTGCCATCCCGGTTGGGATCACGCCGCGAAGCGTGGCGAGAGTTGGCTCGGGCGCTAATTTGACGGTCTTGCGAATTTCTAAAGTCTTTGCATCAATGTACTGAACGGTATCGTTGTTGGCATTCGTGACAAACAAAGTGTCCTTCGACACAAGCAAAGCGTTTGGCGAACTTCCACCAACGGCTTTGCCGCTGTCAGCAGGGGCATGAATGAGAATCCCCGTCTTGACCTTAGCCAAAACAGTCGGTTGTGTCGGATTGCCGACATCGATCATCCAAACCGAGTTTGCGTCTGGGACGAGAGGGTCTCCTAAGCCAGGGACCTGCCGCCCCTCTCGGAACACGCCCTTTTCGGCTTCTTTCGATGGAAACCCAAACGCTGGCACTGCCAGTCCCCGCTTGTTTCCTTCTCCGGTAGGAATGAGTGAGTAGTCGAAGACACCAATGTTTGCAACGAAAAGTCGCTTGCCATCTTCCGAGAGCGCAAGCGAAAAGGGCTCGCGTCCGGCAGGGATATCCGCCGCGATGGTCCCGTTAACAATGTCAAAAACGACGATCCGCTGTCGAGCGACATCCGCGCCATAGACGTATTTCCCGTCTGGGGACAAGGCGATATCGTTGATGTAGGCTTCGTCGTCCGCTTTGATGGACATCAGTGGTATTTGTTCAAGTGTCTCATGTCGTTCCGAGGCGGGTTTGTACCACGGGCTCGTTTCAAAGATCTGAATTCCATGTCCTGCATCGCCACTGGATGCAATCAGTTTGGAACCGTCTTTCGTGAACACACCGCAGAACGCCGCATTGCGCCATGGAATCCGATAGGAGCTGGTCACTGTGGTGCGAGCATCGCTTGGATAGATAACGATGCCTGGGTCGCAGAATCCAACAATCAGTTTCCCATCAGGACTGGGAACCACATTCCAAAGGTCGTCTCCGGTATATAGCCTTTCGCCGACCGGTGTCAGCTGTCGCCCGTTAGGAAGGTTCGTTGTACCACCCGGAACTACTTTGGCAAATTCGGTTCCCGATGGCGAACGATAGCTGGGGACTTGAGCCATGACATTGCTGCCAGCAAACAAAGTCGCAATCAAGAACCATTCTTTTCGGTACATCGTGCTTATCTCTCAATAGTATTTCAGTTCGAATACAGACTGCTTTTCGAAAGCCGACGCGTAAGCGAGGGATCTTAGTGCCGTTCCTCGCTTAGACGAGTCGATTCTGTTCCCCTAATTTTGTCTTGCCCCCAGTTGGCTTGTCCAACTGGTGCAAAAGGTTAGCGGCTAGACTCGCTCTTCCTCACTCCTCTCGTCCCCAGTCGGCTTGTCCGACTGGAACGCAAGGTTCGTTAGCTAAAGAACCTGATTCACCCGTGACGCGTTTGTCACAGGGGTCTTCGAAACGATCGGTCCCTTTTTCTAGCCTACGAACCTTGTTCACCACGCGGCACGCGGCCGCCGGGCTCTCCTACGGAACAAAATCTGCGCAAACAAAAGTTGCCGCAATATCAGTTTTTCAACAACCCAGGGCAAGCCCCCTTAGCGTTTTTTAGCTTTCTTCAGCGTGACGGTATCAAAGAGCTTGCCTTCCAAATCGAAGCTCTTGAGCTCCAGTGTATTTCCGTTTATAGCAACGAACACGAAATGGTGGCCGCGCCGAACGTTGTTCTGAAAAGGTGGGCGAATCGGCCCGGCTTGCTCTAGTCCACCGCCACCACCACCGGTAACCATGTAAACGGTTCCGGAGTCTTCAGAAACATTGCCGTTGATGATCGGCCATGTCCTTTCATAGGAATGGATATGACCATTCCACACTACGTCCATCGCGTATCGATCAAAGAGTTTTGTCAATGGACGGATTCGCATATCGCCCCAGGTACTCTTTCCTTTCCAAAGATTGCCGTAATCATCCTCATCGGAAGAATAGGATGGATGGTGGTAGCTCACAAATTTCCACGTAACCTCGGATGTGCCAGCTTTCTCACGCTCTTGAAGCGTTTGCAATTGCTTTTCCAACCACTGGTATTGCTCACTCTCCTCGTCAACTTTCTTGTTCGAGTCCAGCATAAAGAACATCGCGTTCCCGTATTGAAACGAATAGTAGTACTCAGGAGCAGGCAAATCCATGTAGCGATAGTAATAATCCGCATTGCGTTCATGGTTGCCGAGCACCGGATAAAACGGAACCCGGCTGATCAACGGATTCATGCTTGCAAAGAATTCGTTCACCCATTGATTTTTAATCGGACCATCGTCGACAAGGTCTCCGGGTATCACTAAAAAATTCGGACGAAGAGCCCACGCGTATTGCGAAAGCTTTCCGTTCACTGCTGGGTTTCCCTGTGTGTCGCCCATCACTGCAAACGCGAAGGGAGTACTCGGCAGCGACGCGGTTTGAAACGAACCTACCTCACCACGAATGCTATCCTCCCGCCCCTCTTCCTCAACGATGACCTGATAATAGTAGCCCATTTCAGGCTTCAGATTAACAAGCGATGCCGTATGGAGTAGACCGTCCGGGCTAACGGCAACGACGGTATCTGTAAATTTGCTGGTCTCTCCATACTTGACAGAGACCTTAGCCGATCGATTCACCTCGCACATCACCTTGATGCTATCTTTGGTCGCGAATTGCAAGTACGGCTTGATCAGAAACTCGAATTCCTTCGACGGATCCAGCTTGGCTGGTAGCGAAACCCAGTGCTTTTGATGCTCGAAATCGTGTGCGATCCAAGCCGGCTTTGCAGCCAAGTCGTACACGACAACTTGTCCGAGTCGCCCCTCGAGCGGGAACGATTCGTTGGAGTCTAGATACGCACCGATCGCGAGTCTTGCATCGTCAGGATAAAGGATATCGCCTTTCTGCTCAGTGGAAGTTCCGTCGAGCTGACCATTGACCCAAAGCTGCATCGTCTCACCATCGTAGACCGCGCACAAATGATACCACTTGCCTGGCTCGATCGGTGTTTTGCCCGATAAGTAAGTCATCTTGCCATCGCCATCATTGGCGCCTTGGGTTGAAAGCCCGAACGAAAACGACTTTTGGTTGTAGCCCAGAACCCAGCCCTTCTCAAAGTTTCCATTATCTTGAAATGCGGAAACGATCCCACCATTATCAAGCGTCGCATCGACACTTACCCAACTCGAAATCGTGATCGCAGCGGTAGGGAGTAACGATCGCACGTTGCCCCAGGAGTCCTGCGCCACAAAGTAAGATTCATTGCCATCCAGTCGCAGGCAGTTTAGCTTGCCAACCTTCTCAGACCGCGGACTGCCAACCATTTCCAGATTTGGACCAGCCTGCGATTTCAGACTTTTCCCATCCGAGAAAGCCGCATCAAACAGCCAGCAAGCTCTCGGGTCCGGGCCTTCATGGGCAAAACCGGAACCGCACATCAACCCAACCAACAAGATCGCAACCCGAAACACCCATCGTATCGACATTATGGTTTTCTTTCTTGCTAACACGATCGTTTTGAATTGAGTAGGGAAGTCGCTCTGAGACTCCTCCTACTTGTTATCTCGAACGGAATCCTCTAACAATATTCAAGGATCTATCATACCCTATTGTTCCACTTGGGCAACTTCACCGCCGTTTCGAGAGCCGAGGCTGCTGTAAGTAACTTGGTCGATCGATTGCGATAAGAATCTAACGGATCCATCTGCATTTGCGAAATTTGCTCCGCCAGTGTGCCTACTCCCAAAACTAAACTCGTAAGCGGCAAACGCGGCCGACCCCTGAGCGACAGGCATCAGATTCATTCCTACTCCAGTCGAACCTAAGTGTTCCGACATATCGCCTTGGTTGGTCGTGTCGACATCGTCGCCGCCAAAGGGCCAATGATCTTTGCGTCCAAAGGTAGAAGCGTTGTTTTCTCTAACGATACCCATATCCGCGACCGTGCGCAGATCGGACTCTGCTTCTCCAATGGCGATCGTGTTGGAGGTGCCGTCGGTAATTCCGCTAATCGATATTCCAGTCAAACCATAAGACGCTCCGTTACGCTTAATTCGTTGGTGATTCATTTTTTGAATAAAAATTCCGTCTAAATCGCTGATGACTTCGACATTTCCAGTTCCACCCCAGGGTGTAGCAACATTCTGCATGCGACGATCATTCGTCAACTTGCTTGTTACGCATCCGAGGTAATTGATCGGAGCGCGCCTCTGAACGATCCAATTGTCTCCCGAAATGTCTGCGACCTGTTCCGGAAAAGCGGAGGATGGACATCGAAAAGGAGGCACCTTGGACTCGCAAACGAATATGTTTTTGAAAAACGAAAAGGCTGGATTATTGAGAGCAGTCTCACCTGGAACGCCTGGCAAGCCAATCGCCCATTGAAAGTTTCCTGCGCCATCTTCCTGGAATGTCATAATGTTGTAGGAGTTGGTTTGCTCCATGAAGGGCAAAATCAGAGAAGTCCACGATGTTCCGACGCCGAACTCGGCGCCCATTGGAAATCCTTTGTAAGTGCTTTCGAAATTGAGGGTCGCCAATGCCAAATTCTTTGCGTTATTTTGGCATTGCATTCTTCGAGCAGCTTCTCTCGCAGCTTGGACCGCTGGCAATAACAGACCAACCAGTATTCCAATGATCGCGATGACCACCAAAAGCTCGACTAACGTAAACGCACTTCTGCTCTTTTGCTTTACTGACATAAAAACACCCTTTCGAAAGGAAAAACTACTTGGAAGCGATATTGAAATCAAAATTGTTGGCACCAGACTTCACGACAACTTTTTCCGTCGTACGGCTAGGCTCTTCAAAAAAATCCGGGAACAAATTCTTGACGCCACCTTCTACTTCGCTCGGCTTGGAATCAGCAGGCACGGACTTTCCAGCCTTCGTAACCCAAGCAACGAATGTTACTTTGTAGCTTCCCGCCCAAATCCCCTTGTCTCCCTGCGGATGCTGGATCTCAAAGTGCCCCTCCGAATCCGTAACCCCAAAACCAAAGCCATGTCGATCTGGATTAAACGTCTCCGTGTCCGGAAAGAAACCAACCTTGCAATTGGAGACTGTTTTGCCATCCAGTTTCACAGTTCCAGTCACCGACATCATGGGAGGCTTGCCGCACCCCACAATGTATAAACAAGTAAACAACAGAACGCTTATTCTTGAATACATTCCTATCCCCGGAAAACGAACATGACTGAATTGGAGCGAGATCGCTCGAGCTCGCAGTTTGAAATAACTTACTTTGAGGCGGTATTGTAAGAGTCTCAATGAGTGTTTCGTGAAGGAAATGTGAGGGTCTGATTAATACACGTTTTTTTGAATGCACATTCGCTTTATGCCGGCTAGCGGGCTGTTGATTTAATCGTAAACCGAAGCGTGAGCGAGAGATAAAGAGTCCCTAACTCACGTTTCGGGTTGTGATTCGACATCAACTCAACGAGACGGGGCTAAATCAACAGCCAGCTAGGATGGAAGGATGAGTGAACCGGCAAGGATTGATTTCGCTGCCGACTTACGGGCTTTGATTCTCAGATACGGCGGGATGAAACGACTCCGGTGACCCATGGTGTCGGCGTCTGAGTCCAAGTTGGCATGATTGGGCTCGTGGATCTCTTCGATGACCATCCCATTGCGACATATTCCGCCCAAGATCGACTCCAGGCTATGTGCTATCTCTCGCGTACTCGGCTCGCGAAGCGGGCTCGGCTCGTCAGCCTTTGCCGCGATCGCAACTCCACCAAGCTCAGTGTCGATCCAGTATTTGTTCTGGCGCGTCTTCAAGGACGCCTGTAAGTTGATCGGCTGTTTGTGCTGCGACACATACAAGCCATTGGGTTTTAGAACTCGCGACACCTCGGAAAAAACTCGTGAAACGTTCGAAACATAACAGGTACTCACCGGTTGAATCACCAAATCAAACTCAGCATCGCGAAGCATATGCATGTCAAGCATCGTGCCTTGGATAAGCCGGACGTTAAATCGCAGTTCTTGAGAAACTCGCCTATCTAATTCGAGCATACCGTCGCTGATGTCCAGAACAGTTACCAAGGCACCGGCTGCATGATAAAGTGCGCTATGCCGGCCTCCCGCAGCGGCTAAACACAACACGTGCCAACCGCGAATCGATCCACCCAACCAACCTGCACCATCTACGATCTCGAGTGGCCTGCGCAACTCATCCGCCGTAATAGTTTTGGCCAAGATATGGCCACTTCTCGCCATCCGATCGTACGCGATCTGATTTTGCAATTCGACTGGATCGGACTGGGCTTCTTTAATCAGCACGTGTAATTCCCTTTACCCACATTTTTGTGCCTGCTCCCCTCTCGCCTTTTTAGGGGAGAGGGGGAGTGATTGGATTGCTTTTGCGCCGTTCCGCGAACAAAGTTAGGATGACAAGTCATGGCAAAATACACACTACGGCTTCGCGATCCATTTGCAGACGATTGCCCCGTCCGTTGCGTTCCATAATTGCACTTCGCCATTCAATGCCCCACCCGCGACTCGGTTCGTGCCTGCATGCATCGCCGCCGACAGGACCCAGTCTCCATAACCGGCTAACGAAAGCGAAACTTTATTGTCGCTCAAGTTGATTCTCCGCAATTGACTATCGGCACCCGGAACGAAAACGAACGAATCGCCCCGCACAATCTTGTATCCTTCGCCGCCAAAGGAAACCTCCGTGACTTTCTTGGCCCCCTCCACTTCCCAACGATGAAGCTTTTTGTCAGTACCGCTTGAGACTACTTGGTTTCCGTCCGGCAAAAAAGCAACTCCTCGGACAGCTGCCGCGTGCCCCGCGTAACTTACTAACAGCTCGCCATTCTTCGTATCGAAGACTTTTGCAGACTTGTCCCTACTGCCAGATACGAGCCGCGATCCGTCGTCGCTCCATGCAATCGCCGTGACCCAATCGGCGTGATTTGCAATGGTTCGAACTTCGGCCAGCGTATCGGTGTTGACGATCCGGATCAAGCCGTCTGCCGATGCGATTGCAAGTTCGTTGTTTGCCGGCGGCATCGGATTGGCTGGGTCTGCAGCGACAATCCCAATCGGCTTGACTGCAATATCCAATACGACGTCATTCGTTCTGCCAACAACTCCCTTCAATAGTCCGCTTTCGAAGTCCATCAGTCGAACCTCACCGTTCTTTCCCGGCTCACCGCCCCCCACAGCAATCGTTTTGTGGTCCGCCAAGAACACAATTGAGTAAACGCGCTGACCGATATTTTTGATACGCCTAACGAGTGTTCCGTCTACCGTGTTCCATACCGTAACTTCGTGGTAACCTCCTACCAGCAGCAACGATCCATCCGGCGAAAACGCCATCGCCGTAATGGGCGCAGGAACGGGATAGGTCGCAGGTGGATCTGGGAATACCCTTGGCGGTACCACCAAGTTCAAGGGATCGCTTCCCTTGTTGCCATCAAACTTGGCTCCCTCAACGACCCATCGCTTCACCACTTCAATTTGAGCAGGAGTTAAGGGGTCGGCGTCCGCAGGCATGCGATCGGATTTGTCAACCGAAGTGATGCGTCGTACCAGCTCGCCACTCGCCGCTGCTGCCGCATCCACCGGTAGTTCACCGGTGTCCCCCGGCTTGGCAAGCTCATCGAAGTTATCGATTCGATATCCACCCTCAGCCTTCTTTGGGCCGTGGCATGCAACGCAGTTTTCGAGAAAAATCGTAGCGATGTCTTTACTGAAACTAATGGGCTGGTTGTCCGCCGCGGCTATCTCGGCAATCAAACCAACCAATAGACTGAACACCATAACAGGGAGAAACACCCGAGCCGCAACCGATCGATAGGTCTTTGACGTGTGCATCATGTTGAATTTCATCGGCGATCCAAGAAACTGATTAGTGTTGAAACAGAAACTCATCCGTGTTCAGCAGTACCCAGCACAGATCTTCTAGGCCAGACACGAGGTCACCGCGCGATTGGCAATGCTTCAACGAAGCCTCCAATTCCGATTCGTTTGGCGGACGACACAACGCTGCCAGGTAAAGTTCACGAATGACGTCCGGGAGTGCGACACCCGCGTTATACGATTTCCTGAACCGGTTACCCGCATCGCGAAGTTTTTCATAAACCAGAGGGCCATTGAATAGCTCGATCGCCATGCCTAAATTCGAATCGTCCGCTCGTTCGCATGCACAAACAGTGGATCGCTCGGGCTGGCCGAAAACTTTCAAAAAAGCATTCTTCGCAACATCGGGGGCTGGTAGCTGAGTCGCTTTCATATCCGCAGGCAGTCCCGCAAACGTTTGCGTGAGACCGGTCACATGATTGATCGCATCGAGCAATTGTTCGGCGCTCAACATCCGAGGCGATTGGTGCGAAAAGTACTTTGTGTCCTTGGCGTTCCATTCCGAAGTTTCGCTGCTAGCTTGATAAGTTTTGCTATTAAGAATCGTCCGCATCAAATGCTTACGATCAAATCCACTCTCGGCAAAGTCTTTGGCGAGTGCTTCGAGCAATGGTTCGTTCGATGGCGGATTGGAATCTCGAAAGTCATCGATTGGATCGACAATTCCCCGTGCGAACATTTGGCTCCAGATACGGTTGGCCTCGATCTTGGCGAAGTACGGGTTTTTTGCGTCCACGAGCCAAGCTACCAACGCAGGCCGTCGGTCTTCATCGGGTTTCGTTTCGATGCTACCCGTTTGCGGCAACCATGGCTTCATGATTTCACCCGTTCTCGGCTGCGTAACTTCACCAGACGAGGCAGTCCACACAAACATTTCGCCAGGACGCTGACTAGTCTTTCGCTGAAGTCGATTGAAGAAGGCCCCCAAACCATAATAGTTGTCCTGCGTCCATCGCTCGAACGGATGGTTA
>Ga0335394_10006184_pt1 | contig 13505 bp, 7 predicted proteins | sample MAT03_FD_205741 | JGI IMG/M metagenome (GOLD analysis project Ga0335394, IMG submission 205741) | Freshwater microbial communities from Lake Fryxell liftoff mats and glacier meltwater in Antarctica - MAT-03 (spades assembly) (version 2) ...
TTGTTTTTCCTTGCTCCAGGGCCAGGAGCGATGAAACCCATAATGAGGGAGTCGTAACTTTTGAAATCTCCTTTCTGGTTTGGTTCAGGAATTGGACATGTGCTTTCGCGTTGATCGTGACGATCGATCTGCTGTTGAATGTTCCGTTCCATGGCTCGAATGAATGAGAGGCAGCAGTTCCGGCTGAGCCACCACATGCACCGGAACGTGCTTCACTTCCGGAAGTGACTGCACGGCGCTGGCAATGCGTTCGGCTTTGGCTGGCAGCACGGTCAGCACGGTAATTTCAAAACGACGCGATTGAATCAGTTGTCGAAACCCGGGCAGCTTGCGATGCAGCGCGATGTCGTCCCGCACGGACTGCACAATGCGATCCCAGCGACCACTATGGCCAGCATCGATACGGGTCAGGCCGATGCATCCGGACTCCGCAGGTTCCAGGTAATATGTCCCGGGCATACCGGGACGATGCATCGCTGGAAATCGGCTGCTCAGTTCATCGGCTGATAGACGGTGGCGTGGTCTGCTCGATTCGCAGCAGGTTACAGATCCACAGTTTGACTGGACTTGAAAGACGCTGCTGCGATTCGTCGGAAAGTAAGTTCGATCGGCAAAATACTCGCTGTCTTCACCGCTCACGGATATCCGGCTCGACGTCGTCGAGACTGGGCCTCAGAAGGTACAGACGATTGTTACTGAGGACGAGGAGTTTGTGATTTCGGCATGACTCTGGGCTCCAAACTTACGGACATCTCTGACAGCGAAAAACTTCCTTCGTCAATTCCGGCCGCACGGAATAATTCCGAAGCTACTTTTGACACTACGTCAAAAGTAGCTTTGGCGAAGTGTGGGTTAGCACATTGCTCCCAATGTGCTTGGCCAACTTCATCGGCTCGATCTTGAAATTCGTCAAAATTCCCTGAAAACTTCCTTACGGAGTTCTCAATTATTGTCGGCTTTGGGTGGGCTAGTAGGTCGCGCACTTTGAACGCGGAACGAATTTTTTGATATTCGTCGGTACTCCGATCAAGGACCAAACCGCACAGGCTATAGACAGCGTTCTCTTTGTTGAGTGTTTTCCTTAAGTCACCTTCGTCCCAACCGGGCACATTTTTTGCCATACCAATTTCGTTTAGTGCCGCTTCGTATTGGAAAGCAGTAAAAACGATGCAGGCCATGCTTGTATGGAAAGATCCGTATTCAGTCTCAGTAGCCAGCTTCATGAAATGAAATGCCGCCTGCTGCACTATCGGATACATGTTGAACCGACGCTTTACCTGTAGCTGACCGCTGAAATCTTTCGACATGGAACTTTTCTCTCTTGATCGAAATGCACATCACCATCTGACACTGTGTGCCTACATTCAATGGATTCCAACTGGGTTGTCTATGACTCGGATGACGGAAGATACACAAGTCTTGCGCGAACCGCGTCTGAGGACTTCGTTCTTTTCCGAGCCCGTGCCACAAAACCGCAACACTTCTGATGGAACTCGCTGAGACTCCATTGCGTTCCTGTCACCCGAGCCCAAAGGTGTCAAACTTCCCCAGTTTTGATATCTTCCGCCACATCCAGAACAGACGGTTGAAACGACTGAATTAAAGAATGCATGAAATGTCTGACGTTAAATCCACCACAGCGGCTGATACCCCAGCGATCCGAGATCGTGCAGCGCGGTTGTTTCGTTTCTTGGCGGAATTGACTGGAATGCGAATCAAGAAGACTCGGGACCTGGCTGCTTACGAATCCGAATTCTGGTTCAAAGATTTGCCTCAGGAACCCGAGGTTTATTCGAATGCTCTTGGCACTCCACATGAAGATGAACCATGGTTGCGGATCGATAAGCCGAAGAAACCTTTGGTCTCGAAACCACCGGGCATTTGCAATGGATGGTACGACGTAACGACAGTCGATGAATTTGGCACCATTCCCCAACTGCTTGATCAACAATTGCCGAGTGCAGTGGCAGAGAATGATGAGCCCCGCCGGTTGTCGAATACACCTGAGGTTCAGGATGCCTGGGACTTTTTCATCAACAACCAATGGCGACCGTGGGCGTCCGCAATGGAGCGTTGGGAGCGAGTGCAGCAATGCTACCGAAAGCTATTTGCAATGCATCAGGAGCAGGAACGACGCGGAGAACAATACGAATTGCTCGTCGGTATTGGGACGTTGCTCTGGCTTGACCCGAGTAAGCGACGTGTTTGCCGTCCCATTCTTACGGCTCGGGCTGTCTTATCGTTAAATCCGCAGTCCGCGCGCCTGGAGCTTAATGCGCCGGAAGATGGGGTTGAAATCAAACTCGAACAAGACATGCTTCAGCCGAACGAGCAGCCCACAAAGGAATGCCAGGTCATTGTGGAAACGAAGGTCGGCGAGCTTGGATCGCTTTGGGATCGAGCAGCTGTGTCGCCTATCCTCGAAGAATGGTTCGGATCGTTGCCTATCGCGTCGGATGCATTCTTTACTGAAAGTCTCGAATTCCAATCGCGAGCTGGAGAAATCCCGCAACTTGCCTTTGCGCCGGTGCTGCTGCTTCGCAAGCGTCAGGGACATGGCATTCTGTCAGCGCTCAAGCAGGTGGAGAAGAGTCTACGTGCCGATGCCGCCATCCCGCGTGGGGTTCTCGAAATCTGTTCCATCGATCGAGTAAACTTGCCGACAGGCGGTGCACCTCCAGAAAACTTGCCAGTCGATCCACTGTTTCCTCTCCCAACAAATTTAGAGCAAGAAGCGATCTTGTCCAAGTTGCCGGGCCGGAGCAGCGTACTCGTTCAAGGTCCGCCCGGCACTGGTAAAAGTCATACGATTGTCAATCTCGTTTGTCATCTTCTGGCACAAGGAAAGCGAGTGCTTGTGACAAGCCAAACGCCACGGGCGTTGCGTGTCCTTCAAGACAAGTTTCCGAAAGAGGTTCAGCCGCTTGTCGTAAGCGTTTTGGACGAGAAAGAGGATTCTCGCCGTAACCTGGAACGCTCTGTTAATGGCATTTTGAACGGTTTGGATGATCCCGATCTTGAACCCGCTGTGCTTGAAACTCGCATTGGGGCAACAACGAGAAAGCGAATTCTCTTGCGAGCGCAGCTATCTGAACTACGGCGGCGGCAGCGTGAACTTCGCGAGGCTGACACACGGCGATACGAAATAAGTCATACAGCATATAAAGGAACACCTCAGCAAATTGCCTCGGCGCTGGGAGCAGATGAGCCAAAACTTGACTGGCTTGACGACGTAATTGCTGAGACTTCGGAACTGTTAATTTCTGCTGCGGAAGTGTCCGAGTTAAGTGGTTTGTTCAATGACCTTGGCACAGAAATTGAACAACTCGCATCGGCTCAATTTGTCGATCCGGCGCAACTGCCGACACCGGCTCAATTCGCGGAAACATTCGCTGATTGGCAAGCCGCAAAGAAACCCGTGGCAGGATTGAATTCCGGTGAAGAAGGGATTGAATTGCTCGCCGCGCTGAAATCTACTGACGTTCTCCAACTGAAAACACTTTGTACAGACTGGCTTCGAACCCACGCAGTTTTTGCTGACAAAACTGATTGGACTGTTTCGACGCTGCGTGACATTCGGGCTGGTAAGTCATCAACGTGGCGATCTCTCCGCAAACAAAGCGACACGATACTGGAATCTGTTCGCAGGCATTTTGATGCCGAAGGAGACCCACCAATTGACAACGCGGACGGTGTGTCGGACCATCAGTTATTGGCAGACGCCACCGACTTGCTGAAACATCTTGAAGCCGGTGGAGGGTTCGGCTTTTGGATCTTTCGCGCCAGTGTCGTGAAGCGAACAACTTACGTACGCGGGAATGTAAGACTCGACGGGCGACTTTGCTCGGATCTGGATTCCATTCGCCGATTGACGAACTGTCTGCAAACAAAAGTGTCCTTGGGTAAACTGGAAAAGGAGTGGCCTCCAGGAGCCGTGCCAGCGACAGGCACGCTACGCCATCGCTTGTCTTCCGTGGAGCAAAATCTCCAAAGCCTTTCGAGTTTACTATTGCTTGATGACTGCTCGCAGCAGATAAAGAATTTCCTCTCGGGCTGTGTTAAAGGGGCGCCGCAGTTGGAATCTGCTGAAAGCGTCAATGCGTTAATGAAAGATTGCGACGCTGCAAGTGCGGTTCAGAAGGAACGAGAGACACATCAACGATTCGGCACATTGATCGATCTGATTGACACAGCGACCACTTTGCATTCTCCGCATGATGCAGTGACGAGAATTCGAAATGCCGCCGCGCATGATCCTGAGCAATATAGAAATTCACAAGTGAATTTGACCGCAGTCTATCCGCAGCACGTTTCAGCACGTCGATGTGTGGAATTGCAAACGAAGTTGAAGTCGATCGCTCCGCGACTTGCTTATCGTTTGCAAATTGATGCTGATCGAACGTTGCTTGCCGAAAAGCTGTCCTCGTTCGCCGAAGCATTTGCGTGGAAAAGAGCCACAGCGTGGCTAATGCGATACGAGGCGGGCAGTTCAAGCGACGACTTACGCCAGTCTATAAAACACGCAGAGGTCACTCTCCTTACGCTCACTTCGCAATTGGTTTCGGATCAAGCCTGGCTTGCGTGTCTTCAAAATCTCAGCCGCAGCTCTGAGCAGCAAGCGGCCATGAAAGCATGGCAGAAAACGGTCGAGAAGATCGGTAAAGGAACCGGAAAACATGTAGAGAGTCACCGACGGAATGCGAGAAAGCATTTGCAACTTTGCTGGGATGCCATACCCGCTCACGTCATGCCACTCTATCGGGTCGCCGAGCAATTCGAATTCGATCAACCGGAAATGTTCGATATCGTCATTGTGGACGAAGCAAGTCAAACTGGGCCAGAAGGCTTGCTGCTGACGTATCTCGCCAAGCAATGCATCGTTGTGGGGGATGATAAACAAATCTCTCCGGAAGAAGGATTTGTCGATGTTGCTGCGGTGATGGATTTGATCGCCAAGCACATTCCCGATGTTCCTTTTGCCGACACGTTACTGCCAGGGACGAGCCTCTTTGATCAGATTCAAATCCGTCATCAAACTCGATTGACTCTGCGAGAGCATTTTCGGTGTATGCCGGAGATCATTCGATTTTCAAATGACTTGAGCTATACGAACACTCCGCTTATACCATTGCGGCAGTACCCCGCAGAGCGATTGAAGCCACTGGTTAGTCGATTTGTTACAGACGGTTACCGAGAAGGAACAAGCGATCGTGTCATTAACAGGCCGGAAGCTGCCGCTGTCGCCAAGGCAATTGTCGAATGTCTTGAAGATCCAAGGTATCGTGGGAAATCCTTCGGCGTGATTTGTTTACAAGGACACGCCCAAGCCAGGCTCATTGAAACAATGATCCTTGAACGAATTGGTCCCGATCCGTTCAAAGATCCAATAACGCGATTTCTTTGTGGAGATTCCTACAGCTTTCAGGGGGATGAACGAGACGTCATTTTTCTAAGCATGGTTGCTGCGTCAGAAGGCGACAGTCGTAACGCACCGTTGACGAAGAAACAATACCTGCAACGGTTCAATGTTGCAGCATCCCGAGCTCGGGATCAGATGTGGCTATTCCACAGTGTGCGAGAATCAGACCTGAACCCGAATTGCGTTCGCCGTCGCCTTGTTCAGTTCATGTCTAGCAACCCGGAACTGCAGTCACCAACGGTTAATCTGCAGTCTGTTCTCCATGAAGCAACTCATACGAAACGCGAACGACGGTTGGGCGAATTGCATGGAAACCAACCAGCGCCTTTCGATAGCTGGTTCGAAGTGGATGTGTTTATTGCGCTAATCGATCGAGGATACCGCGTTTTGCCTCAGTACCCTGTTGCGGGAAAACGAATCGATTTAGTAGTGGAAGATTCTCAGCGACGAATCGCAGTGGAATGCGATGGCGACGAATGGCACGGTCCCGATGAATACGAAGCCGATTGCTTGCGTGAAGCGATAATCTCACGGTGCGGCTGGCAGTTCGCGCGAATTCGAGCGAGCAGCTTCTATGCCCAACGGTCAAAAGCAATAGACACGCTGATGCGCGAAATCGCGCGTCACGGAGTTCAGCCGTGGAATCCATCGGTCGGAGATGAGACCTATTCTGCTTTGGATTGTTGCGAAGTCAGCGGTGCCGAGAGTTTGGTGTGGCTTGGGGAAGAAATCGTGGATACGGCCGAAGCAGCACTTTCGGAAATTGGCGTCGCGAACGATGCCGGTTCGATGAAGAATCAGGAAGACTTGCCAGGAGTGTTGACGTTTCGTGACCAACAATCGATTGAATGGAGCATCCCAAGCCATGAAGTCGAGCCGGATAAACCTCAAATCTCCGTAGTCAATGAAAGTCATGAAACACATACACGTAATGAGGAAACAACTGTAGATGTCGATAGACTTGTTTCTTGTGTCGTGTCGTTTTTGTCGCGGATGGGCGAGCCTCGTACTGCGGGCTCAATCAAGCATCAAACTGGAATCGATGAAGAAAAGTGGCTCGCAGTTGAGGATGAACTCTTGCGACGAAACTTGGTAACGAAAACCGGTTCAAGGCGTAGACCACGCTTCGAGTTGAAACCTCGGTAAAACGAGAAAGGACACGGCAATTCTGCTTCGGCAAAGTCTACGTCGGAGTTTTCCGAAGTACATCTCCTCGACTATTACTGGTTGAAGCAAACGAGGTTGCAAACCCTTTTCAACGCAGACGTGGTCTTCCGCGAACTGGCTCCGGCACGAGTGCTGATCAGCGATCAGGACGGCAGGGCAGTGCTCACCGATTTTGAGCTGGCGAAGTTGCTGGACGGCAGTCCGTCAGTTTCCAGTGAATGGCCTGAAGATCCGTTTCGCGCTCCGGAAATTGACGGCGGAAGTGCAACGGTACAGGCTGATCTCTACAGCTTCGGCAAACTGGCGGTGGCAGCTGCGGCTGGCGAGCTTGTCGAGCATGACACTGTTCCAGATGTATTCAGTCAGGTCGGAATACCAAAGCGGCTGGCAAAACTCCTGATCGATTGCACGGAACCCGTTCCGGCCAGGCGACCTGTGGAACTGGCTCCGCTGTTGAAAGAACTCACCGCATGGCAGAAGAAGGCCACCCGATGAATGCAGGTGATGATTCTGATTTCAGTCCCGCCGCACGTTTCAAGTTCCCAACCCACCGTGAGATCGGAGTCCATGTTCTCAGCGAGCATGTGTTTTGTCCGCGAGCGGCATTGATCGCCTATGAATCAGGCAACGATGCAGGAGATGAAGAACCCAACCTCGGACCACGACTGGATTTGTTTATTGACTACAACGAGCACAAGTTCACCGAAGCGATTCATCAGGCATGGGGCGATATGCGACTGTGGGTGACGCTCATGGCACCGGCTGTTCTTGCAGTCATGCTGGCTATCTATTTTCAATCGGTGTTAGCCGCGATTGTCTTAAGCCTGCCAGTTTTCATTCTGCTCGCAAAATGCTGGGACGCATTAACACACATCATTGCATTGGTGCGGGAACGGGCCCGATATCAAGCGGCTCCCGAAGTTGTGATTGATCCTGAGCCGACCGAGATCAAGCGTTTAAGCTGGTGGTCATTACGCAAGGCCGGATTCGACTGCGACAAGCTGCAAGATGCCCTAGATGACCCGGGAAGCAATCTGCGCGGCAAGCCATGGCGGCAGCTGAAGAAGGGCAGTCTTGTCATTCCTGTCATTCGCCGACATCGAGGTAGTATCGACTGGGGACCACAACATGAAGTTCGCATCGCAGCCTATTGCGATCTCATCGAAAAGTGCGAAGGGGCTGCGGCACCTTTCGGCGTCATCCTGTTTGCCGGCACCAGCGACTGCGTGATCATTCCAAACACTAATGCACGGCACATGCTTTACGCTCGCGCCCTCAAAGAAGCCGTCAAGTTTCTGGAACCCCACGCGGACGGGACACCACCCACGAATCCGCCAACCGACAGCCGCTGTACTGGCTGCCCACACGGCAACCCCCGAATCTTTCAACAAGGAACATCAGAGACCATTCTAAACGGCAAACAGCTTTCCGCATGCACGGCCAAAAGTGTCAGCCCTGATCGCCAATTTCGCGGCGAGTTCCACAGCACCTGCGGCGACCGCTTCCGCTGGGTGCCGCCACATCGCGATGCCGTTAAGCTGGGAATCGCCAAGCCGAATTCTGGCTGAGATGGAGTGGTCGTTGCGTTCGTCTTCTCGATGAAAAGCAATCCGAAAAGGTTCCACCCGGAGTTCGCGGTTCCACGCTTCGGACGATGTGACCGAAGCAGATTTGACTTGCGAAATACCATGCTCCGGTCGGTGTCACGTGGTCACGACCGACGCAGGATAATCAAGTTGTGAACGTCGGCTGCCAGCTGCATCATCGGAGGTGACAATTACCCTCGGTTACTTGAACAAATGCCAGGACCATTGGCTCGGCAGGATCTCATCGCCACAAGCCAACTCCACTCAACCACGATATCGCTACTCCTCGCGATCCTTCCGCATTCGCTAAGTCAAAGTTTAGTGGTTGGACTGAGCGGAACGATGCCCCGGATTTTCAGTCGTAGATCACTGCAATCGCAGGCACTCCAATATTCGACTTTGTGAAGCACGAACAATGAGTGTCGGTTCCAATTCGTTCAAGACCTGCTACTTGGAAGGCTTCAACCTGCTGATCAATTCCCTGATCTCTTCATCCGTCAGGCGTTGCCGAGTTGAATTCAGCATGTGCCCGAAGTGAGCCTGACCACTCGGTTCGGACGGAAATCCAATGTTATTTTTAGACTGTAGCTCATTCGAAGTTGCCAGTTTTTTTCCGTCGGCGTCCAGGATGGCAAACCACGGAATTCCGCCATTGGCACCTTCACGTAGTTCATCCATCAGCTCCTCAGCACCCTTGTCGCGGTGATCCATTTTGACCCAGATGTAATCCTTTTCCCAGACTCGATTGGCGTCCAGGAATCCGGAGAGCAGATGACACGGGCCGCACCATGTGGCTGTTTCCTGGATAAGAATTCGCTTGTTCTGCTCTTTCGCCTGAACCAGTGCGTCGTCCAGGAGCTTGCGAGCGTCCAGTGGTTCAGGCTGGAATTTCCGTAGCCATTCGAAGACGCGTTCGGACGAAAGTCCTGCTTCATCGGACAGATCCGTGGCATCTGCGACTGCCACTTTGGTGCCGGTTGAGTCCAGCAGGACAAGCAGGAATTCGGATCGCTCGCTGTCCAGTGATTCGTTCAATGTCGCCGCAAGCTGGTTGGCAGCATCGATGCGTGCTGCGTCAGTCGGAATCGCCATGAAGAGAAACTCATCACGAAACGGACCGAAGTCGGAATCATTGAACCGGATGTCCATGAGTCGATGGATGCGAGGATCGTCCGGAACACCAAAGACGATCAACAAATGTTGACTGACCAGCTTGATCTTCTCTTGCGCACTGACGTTTCGTTCTAACGGCGTTCCTGCCACGCCAAAAGATTCGTTGATCCGTTCTTCCAGTGTTGGCGGCACATACGGTTTACGAGGTGGCCGCGGAGAAACGTCGCCAATACTCACCGATTCACCCGGCTTCGCAGTCACTTTGCCAAGAAACGGGATTGTGCCGTCGCTTCGAGATGTCATACTCATTTCGTATTCCCAGTCCGGCACCAAACCGATGAGTTCAAAAGTGCCATCGTCAGCAGTCGTGACTTGACCGCCAAATCGATTACTCCAGGTTCGATCGTTCTCGTCTGGAACGCGTATGCCGTACTGGATGATCTGTCCGGCCCAGGGCTCTTTAGTGTTCAGCGTCAGCAGTCGTCCTTTAGCCGTTCCGACTGGTTTAAGTGCCAGTTCTACCAACGGCTGCTTCGCTTTAACTTCTGTGATCGCTCCCAGCATTCCGTCTGAACTGACCGCATGGACATACGTGGCGGCGGGGTATTGGTTCACACGAAATTCACCAGACTCGTTGGTCGTTGCCTGCCAGTCTCGGCCACCCTGATTTCGCGACACACCGGAGACGCTTGCACTTGCCAGCGGTGTGTTGGTGTCGGCGATGCGAACGACACCAGTCAGTTCGACTTCTTTGGACAGCTTCGTGGTGACCACGAATTCTCGCTCCGCCTCTCCGGAGATTTCGAACTTCTCAACCTTCTCCTGTCGTGGAGGACGGATATCAAAGTTGCCGTCGCCAACAAACAATTCGAACTGCCCTTGTCCTTTCGTTTGCGTGCTATACGTCGTCAGAGGTTGTACATAAGTTCTGGAATTCTCCAGATTCGGCAGCACGACGCCGTTCATCGAGTGGAGATCCTGACCGTACTGATAAACGAAGACCGTTGCGTTCGGTACAGGTTCCCGAGTGTCTTCATCCACAAGCGTTCCGTAGATTCTGGTTGCCGGACGAAGAGTAAAATCTTTCCCTTCGGCAGGCTTCCCTTTGAACACTGCAAATCCCGTTTGCGCCGCGGCCGCGACTGCTTTTCCAGATGCGACAACCAGATATATCTGATCCGGCGGAACCAGAATTTCGTACTCACCGCTGGAATCAGTGAATCCGTTCTCGTGAGCTTCGTCAGAGGTATATCCAGCACCAAATGCGGAAATCCTTATGCCGGATGCAGGTGTTCCGTCGGCATTTCGCACACGACCGCGAAGCGGGACGAGTTTCTTCAGTACGATTTCCAGTCGTCCTTTATCGGTTGCAGGTGTGTACGATCCCCTCTCACGCCCGTATTCCGTCACGTTCGGCCAGAATTGAATCATTCCCGTTTGCCATGACGGAAGCCAGGCAAAGATTGTAGTACCGTCCGAATTGGTCATCTGATGAAACTCACGGTTGTACATGCTGAGATTCAACTGATCGTTCTCAGAATCCTTCTTCAGCAACCACGGATAGACACCGACATCAGCGAGTGGTTGCCCATCGTCATCGACAACCTTGACGGACACTGGTGCGGCACCTTCGAGCGTCAACGTCTCCACGCCGCTCGCCGGAAATTCCGGTGCCTTGGTGATTGCATCTGCTCTCTGCTCTCTCGACAGACTGTAAAGTCGGTAATCCAACCCAGCGTTATCCTTCCATGCGACAACCGATTGGATTCGTTCATTCGCGGAAATTACGATTTCCGCCATGCCGTCCTTGTCGGTCGTCACTGGCTGCGATACGCCGGGATACGGTAGTTCCAGTGTTGCGTGGGCATCGGCCACAGGTGTTCCGGATTTGTCGATCACTTTCAACCTGACCGACCGGGCTTTGGCCAGTTGAATCTCGATCGACTCGGGCGGCGATTTCTGATCCCGTGGAAAGCGATAGAATCCCAACTGCGAATTGTCCGAACTGACGGACGACACTGAAAGCTGCGGCAACATTTCGTTCCTGACTTTGAGTCGAACACGAAAGGCCCCGTCAGCATCCGTCGTGATTGACGATTTCCACCTTGTCTGCGACTTTGTCGAGAATCCCTCGAAATCGACGGTACTCTGCGGGGATGGCATTCCGAAAACGTCCAGCACCTTGCCGTGAATTTCGATCGGCTCACCGTGGCCATCGCCGACAGTCTTGATATCTTCGGTTGCCTGCTCAGGCAAATCATTGCCCGCCGGACTGGGCTTCGAATCGTTCCGGGATTTTGCATCATCAGCCAAGGTCGCTTCGTTCGCCACGGTCGGTGTTACAGCAGCTTCCTGAGTCGGCACCGCCACCGCGGCCTGTCTGGCCGCCGATGGAATCAGCACCAGCCCCAGCAACACAACCACTACAATGCTCGACCATGAAAGACCTCGGCCAACGGGCAGTTTCGGATCGAGTATGCGGCGCAGCCTGGATGAGGCATGCTCGTCAGAATCCACAATTCCCAGCGTTAACTGAGGCGTTGGTCGGACCAACAACTCGGCGACTTTCACAAAGCCAGAACCATAATCCTCACGCTGCCCCCCGAGCACGGCGACCGTGGCTTCGTCGCACGCCTGTTCCCGTAATCGTCGCAATTGTCGCCGCGCAAACCACACGCAAGGATGAAAGAAATACACAATCTGCACCAGCGTCAGCACGCATTCCTGCCAGAAATCTCTCCGCACGATGTGCTGCATTTCGTGCATCAAAACAGCTCGCAGCTCCCGTGGGTTGAGCGACTGCAGCACGGCTGGCGGCAATAGAATTACGGGTCGCAGCAGGCCCGTTACAAGCGGCGTCCACACTGATAAACTCATGCGAACAGAAACGGCACCGCGAAATCCAAGTTGCTGGCAACAGTCTTGCAGCATCGATTCCAGTGCCTTGTCCCCTGGAGCCGACTCAGCGATCCACCGACGAACATTGGCGTATCCGACACCCAACAGAGTTATGAGCGAACACGTACCAACTAACCAGGCTCCAAACAAAACGGCCTTCCATTTCGGCAGATTGATTCGATGTGAGTCTGACGGCGGCGACGCAACACTTTCGGCACCAACCGCAGCCAGGCGATTGCGGTCTGAGCCGTCATCATCAGGACGGAGAAATTCATCAGAAATCGGTATCAGTTCATTACGCGAACGCGCGTCCTGCAACGGGTCGTCAGCAAGACGTACCACAGTGTCATTTGATCTCAACGGTTCAATTATGCTGTTTGAATCGGTCTCCGCAGTCGCTCCGGGACCCGTACCAGCAACAGCAACGAATGATTGTTCGCTGGGCAGAGTCCACCAGGCCCAGCCAGTCACCAATGCCAACGTTGGTGGCAATAACAATCGGATAGGCACAAGCGTCCACAGACAGTAACGAAATCGAGCTGAACGATGACGCAACATAAAACCTGCCAGAGTCAGGACAGCAACGAGTGCTGCCACTTGCCAAGCCATCGACGTCATCCAGGAAAACCACAGTTCGACGCCTTGATCAAACACTGCTGCCATTCTGTTCATCTTCATCGCCCCTCAGATTGCTGGTAGTCGTCAAGCATTTTTCGCAGATGTCGAACTTCGTCATCGGTGAGCGAATTCCGTTCGATCAGAGTCTGAATCAGAGGAGCAGCGGCACCGCCGAAAATGCGCTGAGTCACATCGTCCAGCAGTTTGCCAACGACCGTCGGACGTTTTGACTTTGGCGAGTACTCATAGATATTGCCGACTCGCCTGGCTTTGACATAGCCAAGATTGACCAGGCGATCCAGCATCGTCTTGACCGTGCTGTAGGCCCAGCCGCGAGACGAGTGCATCTGGTTCTGAATGTCGGTCGCGGTTGCCTGACTGGCAGCCCACAACGCATCCATGAGTTCCCATTCACGGTCTGTCAGTTCATTTCTTGCTCGTGCCACAGCTCTCGCCTTAACTGGAATGTTCTCTATTGTGGTAGAGAAGTTAACACTGTTGTCGAGACGTGTCAACTGTGAATTCATTTCAGAATTATGCCTTAGTCCGTGCCTGCCAAGCCGGATGTGTCACCTCGACCGACGCCGCAAATGGCGCCTCGCGAACTGTGTCGGTGGTCACGACTGGAGCGTGAGGCGGCATTCTCTTGCGTGCGTCGATCCGACGAATCAATGCAGTTTCGTTTCTGGCCTTGCACGCGTCAG
>Ga0335394_10006189_pt1 | contig 13502 bp, 9 predicted proteins | sample MAT03_FD_205741 | JGI IMG/M metagenome (GOLD analysis project Ga0335394, IMG submission 205741) | Freshwater microbial communities from Lake Fryxell liftoff mats and glacier meltwater in Antarctica - MAT-03 (spades assembly) (version 2) ...
CATCCTTAGCGTCCTTTGCGAGACCTTAGCGCCCTTTGCGGGAAACGGTCTCCCGCCAACGGAATGGCAAATCCCCAAAGCAGGACGCCATCCTTAGCGCCCTTTGCGGGAAACGGTCTCCCGCCAAGGGAATGCCACGTATCCAAAAACATTCGTTTTCAATCAATTAATGGTCGTTCTTGCGTTGTTCAACAAATTAAAAAATCCTTCCCTGCCTCAAAACCCAGCGCCGAAAAATGCTGCGCCACCGCCTCGCCCACGCCGCGTTTTGAGATGAAACAAAGCAGTAACCACGCTTCAGGCACGATTAGTTTCGGCAAAGGGATGAAATGAATGCCGTCTGGTTGACGCATTTTTACATCGGTGTAGCCATAAATTTCGATGCCGTGACTTTCCAGCAATGTAGCCCGCAAACGCGGCAATTTCCCGGCACCGCATACAACGATTTTTTTCTCCGGCGGCACGCTGCGTTTGATCCACGCTGCTAAGTACCGGCATTTAACCGTCCAGAAAGCCGGGGTGGAATAATTCTGATGGTTTCTCGACAGCCGTTGCGGGTGGTCTTTCCAGACCAACAACGGTGCCGGAATTTTGTAAAACCGAACGCCTGCATCGAACCAGCGCAGCCAGAGTTCGTAATCTTCCGGCACATTTTCTGTGCTGTACAGTCCGTAGCGTTCGATCAGGGATTTCCGGAATACAATCGTCGGGTGCGCTAAGGGAGATTCCGTGAAACGCGCCAGGAAATGCGCTTCCGGACTGATGATGCTGTTTTGCCATTGCACGAACCAGTCGTACCCTTCGCTCTGATCTAACTCCGATTCAAAAGCGGTTTGGGTGGATACGGCGTCAATCTCCGGATGGTTATTGAGGTAAGCGACTTGCTTTTCTAAGCGTTGCGGGTGGGAAAAATCGTCGGCATCCATGCGGGCAATGAGGTCATAGCGAGCCTCCTGCAATCCCCGGTTCAGCGCGAAGGCAATGCCTTGAACGGGTTCGTGAACCACCCTGATCCGGGCATCTTGTATTGCCCAGCTTTCGGCTATTTGTAGCGTTGCCGCGTCGGCGTTGTTGTCTACCAGAATCAGCTCCCATTCACGCAGGCTTTGTTCTGCGATGCTTCGGATGGCGTCATCGAAGGCGTTGTCAGAAACCTGGTAAAAGGGAAGGATGACGGAGACCATTCGTTTATGGTTTTTATTTACCTCAAGGTTGATATGCCTGCGAACAACCTACCGGGAACCCCGTATCTTCACAAGCATCAAAATGTTTTCAGCCGGGGCAATTTATCTGTTCATGGTGCTGCTTGGGGTGAGTATTGCGTCGTTTTAAAACAACGTCTCCGCCTCTTTCGTCTCCACCTCCACCAACGCACTATGTAGCACAAAATGCACAAACGTGCGCACCCGCTCCGCCTTAAAAAGCGCCTGTACCGCCTTTTTGCTCAGGTGCAGCCAGGATCCCAGTTCGCCGGCTTTGCGCTCCAATTGTTTCGAGTCGCCGCCGAAACCGCTGTTCTGGATCAGGATGAGGCCTTCGCCGGTTTCGAGCAGCAAGTCTATGACGGTGGCAAACAGGCGCCGATCCTGGAAATAGCGCACGGGGTACTTCCGCAAACTGCGTCCGGGGTTGAATTTTTTAGCCAAATACAATTGCCATTGTTTAGACAACGTGGTTAGCGCGGCTGCTTCGATGCCTTCGTCCACTTCAAAGCGCCCAAGCAAGGTCGTTGCCATTTGTTCCCGAATCACAGGTTCGTAGTCTTCGTGATCGGCGTGCAGGAAAGCTTTGACGGCTTTCGCCAATGCGTACGACTCTCCGCTGACAGGAGCAGTCAAGCGTTCGGCGTAATACACTGCCGTAGCCGCTTTAGCCTGACCCTGCGGCGAAGCGTCTTTTTTATTCAGATCAATGGCGTAAGCCGGGTAAGGCTGTCTTCCCGCAGCCGGTGCCAACAATAGAGCCAGCGCTTCTTCCGGGTCGGTGTGGGTGAAATCGCGCGGGTAGATGAAGGTCTCCGTTTGGGCGTAGAGGTACTGCCCGTTCCATTCCCACGGCAATTCGCCGGAACTGGCGTCGAGCGTCGGGTAATCTTCGTGGCCTTCGTGCCAGACGCGGTTGAGCCAAGTCGCCGATTTGTGTGGCGCATCGGTGAAAATGAGATAGTCGCGTGCCCGGGTCAGACCCACATACAGCAACCGTACTTCTTCTTCCTGCGCTTGTTGCAGTTTCAAGGCTTTTTCGGGGCTTTCCTCCATCCGTGCATGCATCGGCGTGCCGTATTGCTGGTTGCCGTACGGGTTCACCCAGTAGCGCAGCCGGCGGTTGCCCAGCACGTTATTGAGGTCAATTTCTGCCGTTTCCGGCACGATGTCCATGCCCCAAAGTTCGGCTTTCAATTTGTTGTCCAAACTGCTGCATACCACGATCGGCCATTCCAGCCCCTTGCTTTTGTGGTAGGTCATGACGTTCACTGCATCGGGGTTTTCGCCGGAACCCTGGTGGTCTTTGGTTGCCGCTTCTAAGTCGTTTAGCCAGAGCAGAAAGCCAGCAAGCGAGGCCGCTGCGTGCAGGCGATTGCAGTTGTCTTCGTATTGACGCGCCAATTTGCGCAGCGCATCCACATTGTCCAAACGCTGTTGCACGCTGCCCCAACTTACCATGATGCGGCGCAGATCGAGGGAGTCCAATACCAAATTCAGGATTTCTGTACTTGACAATTCGGAGGCCTGTTCGCGCAAAGCGTTCAATTGGCGGATGACCGGTTCGCGTTCTGCCCAGCGCCCGGAGACTGCTTGTTGTTCGATCAGTTCTAAATATTCCAACCGGTCTTCAATGATCGCTTCGATGGGTTTTTCGGCGGCCAATAACAGGATTTCTGCCACAGAAAGTGCATCCGAGCGGTTGAGCATGTAGCGCAGGCAAGCCAGAATGAGCTTTGACTCCGCGGTTTGCAATAAACCAGCCCGGGCAATAGCGGCTTTTAATCCGGCTCGGTGCAGGGCTTCTGCCATCGTTTGGCAGGCCGCATTGGAGCGGCACAGGATGGCTACGTCGCCGGGGCGCGCGGGACGGTATTCGGTTTCGCCTTTCGGCAAAATCCAGACCTTGCTTTGCAGAAATTGTCGCAGGTTGGTTGCAATACAATTTTCCATCCAGGGGCTGCCGGGCGGGCGACCCTCGCCGTCGTATCGGAAATGCCAGTGAACCAGCGCGTCTGCGGCCTCGATGGGTTCGTTTGCTTGGTTTGCGCTGCCGGCGGTAGCCAATTTTCGGCGCTTGGGCGACAGTGCAACTTGTTCGGATGGCAATTTGGGAAATGCTTTGGTGAAAATGGCGTTTGTCGCGTACACGATGTCTTCGCGCGAGCGCCAGGAGTGTTCTAAAATGTCTTCTTTTCGGATGCCGCCGCTTTGCTGGACGATGGCCTCCATCAACCGCGGTTCTGCGCCTCGGAAGCCGTAGATGGACTGCTTGGGGTCGCCCACCCAGATGGAGTGTTTGGCGATTTTGGACAGCCGCAGAAAAATTTCCAACTGGATGGGGCTGGTATCCTGAAACTCGTCTACCAGCAGCATGTCTATTTCTTCCGACAGCACGGCGCGCACGGCGTCGTTTTCCAGCAGCCGCACCACCAGCGCCTCCATATCGGTGTAATCAATCAGCCCCCGTTGTTTTTTATAGCGGTCGTATTCGCGGATGGCTTCTATGCCCAGGCCGAACAGCGCGTAGAGGTAATCCTGGATGTCGCGGTGGAAAGCGGGGTGCGTTTCGTGGGTCTGGGCGAATTCGCGCAAGGGTGCCACGTCGTCGCGACTTTTGGCACCGGGGTCGGTTTTGCCAATTTTGGCCCATTGCCGCCAGTTCAGCTCGCCGCGCAACCGCAGTTCGTTGTAGCTGTCCTGGAGGGCGCGCACGGCGTCCTGTGTTTTTTTGGTGCTATCGCCGTTGCCCTGCACTTGCCGGATGGTGTCGGTTAGCATATTTTCCAGCGTTTCCGCAAATGCGGCTTCCGTTTTTTTCGGATCGGGTGTGCCCAAGAATTGCTGAAAAGCCTGGAAAGACGCTACTTTGCTGCGCTCCAGGGTTTCGAGGCTGAAGTCGTTGGCACGCGCCATATCACACAAGGCCCGCACTTCGCGCCGCCAGTCGTTGCCTTCTTCCTGCACCAGACCGAGTCGGTCACTCAGGCGGTTCATCAGCTCCACGCGATCTTGGGTGAGCACGGTAGCCAAAGATTGGTTAAACAGCGTTTGCTGGTCTTCGTCGGCAATGATGTCTACCTGTGGCGACACGCCCGCTTCAAACGCAAAGCGGCGCAACAACCGCACACCGAGGCTGTGTACGGTGCCGATGAGCGCGTTGGCCAAATCGTCGGCCTGCTGGGTCATGCCCGCTTCGAGCAGGCGCACGCGCACCCGTTCCTGCAATTCCGCCGCCGCTTTTTGTGTGAAGGTGGTGGCCACGATGCCGCTCGCCCGAACGCCCTGTTCCAGCAGGCGCACCATCTCGCCCGTGAGGCGATAGGTTTTGCCGCTGCCCGCTCCCGCAGAAATAATCTTGATGTTGAGGTGCATTTGGGTCTTGTTAGTCTCCGCCGAAAGTACGACGTTATTGGTTACTGGCAGGTTTTGGATTTGAGTATTTGAGGAGTCCCGAATGCTCAAATACTCGAATCTTCAAATCTTCAAATCCTCATACCGTTTCAATTCCACCTTCGCCACCACGCCCCGGTGCACTTCATCCGGCCCGTCGGCCAGTCTCAGAATCCGGGCGTAAGCATACATGGCGGCCAATGGCGTGTCGTTGCTCAGGCCTTGGCCGCCGTGCAATTGCATGGCCTGATCCAGAATACGGCAGGCGACATTGGGCGCCACCACTTTGATCTGCGCCACTTCGCTCAGCGCGCCCAGCACACCCTGGGTGTCGAGCAGCCAGGCCGTTTTCAGCACCAGCAGGCGCGCCATTTCGATGTCCATGCGCGCATTGGCGATGAGGTCGCGGTTGCCGCCGAGGTTGACCAGCGGTTTGCCGAATGCGACCCGCGACATGCCGCGTTCGATCATCAGTTTCAAGGCCCGTTCTGCAGCGCCGATCAGCCGCATGCAGTGGTGTACCCGGCCAGGCCCCAGTCGGCCCTGCGCGATTTCAAAGCCCTTGCCGAGGCCCGCGATCACGCAGCTTTTGGGCAGGCGCACGTTTTCAAAATGCACCTCGCCGTGTCCATACGGCGCGTCGAAAGCCCCGAACACCGGCAGCATCCGCGTGATGGTCACCCCCGGCGCATCCAACGGCACGAGCACCATCGTGTGTTGCTGGTATTTGTGCGCTGCGGGGTCGGATAAGCCCATAAAAATGGCCACTTTGCAATTCGGGTGGCCGATGCCCGTGCTCCACCATTTTTTGCCGTTCAGGACGATGTCATCGCCAGCTTCGGTGATGGTGGCCTGCATGTTGGTGGCGTCGCTGGAAGCCACGTCGGGTTCGGTCATGCAAAATGCCGAGCGGATTTCGCCGGCCAGCAGCGGCGTCAGCCATTGCTCTTTTTGTGCTTCACTACCGTATTTCCAGATGACTTCCATGTTGCCCGTATCCGGCGCGTTGCAGTTGAACACCTCCGGCGCGATCAGCGACTGCCCGGTCAGTTCGGCCAGCGGCGCATATTCCGCGTTGCTCAGCCCGCTGATTTCGGGTAGAAAGAGGTTCCAGAGGCCTTCTGCGCGGGCTTTTTCTTTCAACGCTTCGATTCGGGGATCGGCCTGCCAGGTTTTCCAGTCGGCATCGGCTTCGTGGGCGGCTTGGAGGAGTTCTGCTTCCAAAGGGAAAATGTGCGCGTCCATGAATTGTTGGAGGGCGCGGAGGAGGGTGAGGGTTTTTGGTGCGTGGTGGAAGTTCATGTGTGCGTTTTTTTAGCTGCTAAAGGGTCGCTGAATTAATAAGGGTCGCTTTCTCCGGGCAAGGCATTTTGATTCTAACCGAGGCGGGGGTTCCCGACCTTAGCTATAGCTAAGGGAGGCGGTTCCCCAACGAAGGGTAGGAGCAAAAGACCTCCTGGAAAAGTAGACAGTTATTATTTCAGCGACCCTAAAGGTAGGGAATGGTGGGAGGATTTTGTGTAACATTAGGCAAAGAATTGCCTAGAGTTGTTTAGGTGTAGAGGTTAAGAGATCGGATAATGAGGGGGACGTATCTGGGAAATTAGATGCCGCTTTAATGATTGAGTTGAAATAGTATGAAAGCAAATGAAATTATCGTTATCTAAATTGTGGAGAGGGATCAGGAGGGAAAAAGTATCCTTTTAAACAAGTTGGCGGTTAATTTTTTTAAGACCATATTCCAAAAAGACCAAAATATCATACTACTGGACATTTTTAAGAATCAGAGGGAAACGGAGCAACGTTTACTAAACTTTTAAAGTTTAGTAAACGTCATGTTGACAAAAATTTCCAGTAGTGTAGTGATAAGCCTTCATTGCTTTTCCACCACTGTTTGGAAACAGGGGAAGGCGAAAATAATTTGGTAAACTGATTATGGAAATCCGGGAAGAATTGAAAAAAAAGGCGGATTTGACATGAAAAGCGAATGTGGTCAATAAACGAATTGCAGGATGTCTGGCATCGGTTTTTTTGCTGCAATTACGTGGCAAAATGTACGACCTTTCCAAACAATTAGAAGTAGGCAAAGACGGAAGCCGGTTCAAGACCATGGTAAAAAAGTCTGGGATACCCCGCCATGATTCCCGTCGCAACAAGTCTAATAACCCGAAACCCTCATTCCTCCTTTCCATTTCCCTCCAAAACGCTTATCTTGCGAAAAGAAACGGCGTATTGAAACATTTTCCTGTTGAGCCGTTAATAAGAGACAACGAATGATACGCGCAACACGAAGAGACCATGTTAAAGCAGAGTTTAAGTCAGAAAATGCTTCAAAAGCTGTCGCCTCAGCAGATTCAACTCATGAAACTGCTGCAAATACCCACGGCGTCGCTGGATGAACGCATTGAAGAGGAACTGGAAATCAACCCCGCGCTGGAAGACAGCCGGGAAGATGGCGATTACGAAGGCCCGGAGGAAGAATTGTACCGGCAGGACGAAACGCCGGAGGAAGCCACCCCAAAAAGTGACGACGGATTTGAGTTTGAGGATTACCTGAATCAGTACATGGACGACGATCCGGCATCCTACAAGTTGCAGGGCGACAACTACAACGGCGATGAAGAAGAGAAGGTCATCCCAATCGCAGAAGAAAATACTTTCCACGAATATCTGGAACAACAACTGGGCCTGCTGAACCTGAAAGACGACCGGGAGCGCAACATCGCCCTGCAAATCATTGGCAGCATTGACGAAGACGGCTACCTGCGCCGCGACCCACTGTCCATTATGGACGACCTCCTGTTTTCACAAAATGTGTTCACCACAGAAGCGGAAGTTTTTGAATTGTTGAAAAAAATCCAGCAATTCGACCCTTCCGGCGTTGGCGCGCGCGACCTACAGGAGTGCCTGTGCATCCAGTTGAAAAGCAAGCTGGAACAAGAGGAACACCTGACCCGCCGCCAAAAACGCCGCCTCCGGCTGGCGCTGCAAATCATCGAAGAGTTCTTTGACGAGTTTACCAAAAAGCACTACCCTAAGCTTCAGAAAAACCTGGAAGCTTCGGAAGAAGAACTGAAGGAAGCGCTGGATGAAATCCTGAAACTCAACCCCAAACCGGCCAGCGGCTATGTGGGCAATGTAAACCGCAATGTGCAGTACGTCATTCCCGACTTCATCCTGCTTAACAACAACGGCGATCTAGAGCTGTCGCTCAACTCAAAAAATGCACCCGAACTGCGCATCAGCAGCCAATACCTCGACATGATGCGCGACTACCGCGCCCGGGCAAAAGGCGGCAAATCGAATGCGCAGCAAAAAGAGGCAGTGCAGTTCATCAAGCAAAAAATTGACTCGGCGAAGTGGTTCATTGACGCCATCCACCAACGGCAGCAGACGATGTTCAACACCATGTACGCCATCACAAAATACCAGGAAGACTATTTCCTGACGGGCGACTCCAGAAAGTTGCGACCCATGATCCTTAAGGACATTGCCGACATCACCAGCTTAGACATTTCCACCATCTCCCGGGTCGTGAACAACAAATTTGTACAAACCGAATTTGGCGTAAAGCGCCTGAAAGAGTTCTTTTCCGAAGCGCTGCAAACTTCGGATGGAGAAGAGGTTTCAACCATTGAAGTGAAAAAAATACTACAGGAACTCATCGGTGACGAAGACAAACAAAAACCGCTGTCGGACGAACGCCTGACCGAAATTTTGCAAGAAAAAGGCTACAATATTGCGCGCCGAACCGTCGCTAAATACCGCGAACAACTTAACCTGTCTGTAGCCCGCCTTCGGAAGGAGCTGTAATTAGTGTCTGTCTTTATAGTCCGATAGCTGCGTTATGCGAAGACCCAAAAAGCGTCATTTACGCGAGTAAACTCCGATTTTTGGGCCTTCACATGCCTTGCCTTCGAACTCTAAAGAACAGACACGGGACTAAATAGACAGGCACTATTAGAGTCTGTCTTTATAGTCCGATAGCTGCGTTATGTTCGAACGCTAAAAGAACAGACACCGACTAAATGGACGGACACGAATCACATTCTGACCTTCACACCCATAAACAACGACATCGTATGGATGCGGTCGTTAACCGGTCCGAGGCCGTTATTGGGATAATACAAAGAATGGTAATACGTAGGTTGGGCGAACAGGCTCCAGCGCGGCGACATGTAGCGCTCTATACCCGCGCCGATGTTGACGCCGATATAACTATTGTCGAGTAAGCTTCCGCCTTCCAGAAAACCTTGTTGAAAGTCTTGGTTTTCAAGGCCTTCCGGACGTTCGTTATCGTTGCGGCCACCGCTGTTGCGGGGCAGCGGGAAATTCTGATTTTCTTCGGTGTAGTCGGCCAGGTCGGCAATGTAGTAGTTGGCCTGGGCAACAAGGTGCAGGGACGCGCCAGCTAAACCATAAATGCGCCAGCGATCACGGGAAAGGAAATTATACCGGAAGTTGAGGGGGACTTGTACGATGTCGAATTCTGTTTGTTTGATGCCCCCACCGAAAATGCCATCCTTCAGGCTGCCTTCTATGTACAGCACCTGGAGTGGATAATAGCGTTTGGCGGTATAAATAAACCCGGTTTCCACTTCCCAGCGGCCGCTTTCAAACCCTACCGTGATGCCGCCACTGTAGCCAATTGCGTAGCGGTCGAGACTGACAATATCCGTATTGACGCGCACCGGCGGCGTGATGATGCGGTTGTAATCAGACGCGCCCATCATACCGATGCGCACGAATCGTTTGCGGGGGAGCGGCTGTTGCTGAAGCGCCTTTTCGAGCGGCAGGTCGCGTTCCGGAAGCAATTGCGGCATCCCGGACGTCGCGATGGGGCTTGCTTCGGCTACCAGTGCATTGGCCGTTAAATATTCCTCCGGCGAGGTTGGCACCTCTGCAAAGTATTCCAAAGCCGGCGGCGCCTGCGGTTCATTGCGCAAGGCTGGCAGTAGCTGCAATCCTGGCAAAAAGTAAGCAGGATCCAATTCCGGATTTCCGCTAAGTAAAGGTGTTGTTGCAAAAGTGGGAAGCAGCAAGTTTTCTGCTGTTGCCTCCGAAACCATCTGCGCCTGAATCGTTCGTTCAGGTGCAGTCGTTTCAGCCTTTGGCGGAGTAGCAGTCTGCCCGGCTGAAGCCACGTCGGAAGGCCAAAGTTGATCGGCATAGTTGGATGAAACAAGCGGCAGTGGTGCTACCTGTTGGGTTTGCTGGTATGCTTGATGGGTTGTTGGACGTTGAGGAGGAAAATTAAGGAATTGGGTAATAGACCACAACAGCAGTGCCATAAAAAGCAATTCTTTCGCTTTGGCACTGTAAATACCGTTCAGTCGCTTTTCTTCTAAATCCAAACGCTCCGCCAGCGCCTGCCAGGAGGCGCGGTTGTAAGGGCGCTCGATCTGACGGAGGCGTTGCGACAACTGTGCGTCCCACTCGCTCTGCGCATCTTCTGAATCTAAGCGATCCTGTAGTTTGTCCCAAGAACCAGCATTAAAGCCTGGTGCCAGGTTTTCCAATTTCTCCCGAATGTTGTGCTCAAATTCCTTGTTCCTCTTCATCGTACCCATATGCTCTTGAAGTCAGAAATACTTTCAGTTTAAGTCGCGCTTTCACCAAATTGGAGCGCGAAGTACTCTCCGTAATATCGAGGATGTTGGCGATTTCCTTGTGGGAAAAGCCTTCCACCACGTACAGGTTAAACACAGTTCGATAAGCGGGCGATAGTTGCTGTATGGCTTCCAGAATCTCCTGCTCGGAACATTGGCTGATGGCGTCCGCTTCCGAGGTGCCGAGGTCGTAGGCCTGTTCGAGGTCTTCCGTTCTGCGGCGAATATTCTTTCGGTAATAATCAATGGCGGTGTTGACCATTATTTTCCGCATCCAGGCCACAAGAGAAGTCCCCGGCTGGTATTTGCCAATATGCCGGAAAACCTTAATAAAACCTTCGTGCATAATGTCCATCGCATCATCGGAACTGCTTGAATAGCGCAGACAAACGGACATCATCTTGCTGTAATGTTCTTCATACAACAGCTTCTGTGCCCAGCGTTCGTGCCGTGTGCAGGCACTGACTAAGTCTTGTTCGCCGCGATTGAGATGTAAAACAATATCCATATTGGTATGCTGTTGGCCCAAATATACAAATATTGAACCTTACCCAAGCCTGTTTTCATGGCTCTTTTTTGGTCTTATAGCCAACTTTTTCAACCAATTGTCATTTCTTGCGAAACGAATGCCCGTCCCGAAACGCTGCGTCCCTGCCATTCTTAAACAAACTTTAACGTCGCTGTGTTGGTGCTGTGCGAATAAAGACACAAATGTTTCGTTTTTGTAGTGCAATAACCGAAGCGAAAGCTTCCTGAAAAAAAATGATACTTCGATGAAAAAAACGATGCTGTTTTCCATAGCGCTGCTGCTTGCCGCAACAGGGCTTCCTGCACAAAAACAAGCCAACCAGTTTACCAAAAAAGGGGATAGCGACCCTGCGGCGAAAGCCATCCTTGACAAGGTGAAAAAAAATCACCAGGGCTATAAATCATTGGAAGCGACCTTTACGCTCGAAATTGAACTGGCCGAACAACCCAAAGAGGTTCAGAAAGGAAAAATTGCTCAGCAGGGCGACAAATATTTTCTGGATATGGGCCTCCAGCAGGTGCTTTGCGATGGAAAAGCCATCTGGATGGTGCTGCCGAAAAACAAGGAAGTGCAGGTGAACAACATGCCTTCAAAAGAAGAAGAAGCAAGCATTCTGACCCCGCAGGCGCTGTTCCGGTTTTATGAAAAAGGAGGGTACATTTACGCCCTGATCAATGAATATTCAGAAAACGGGAAGGTGTTGCAGCAAATCGAGTTCAAACCAACCGACCGCAACGCCGAATACTCCAAAATCCGCCTGACCGTGGAGAAAAAAACAGCTTCCGTCAAGAGCATCAAAGCGTTCAGCAAGGATGGATCGCGCTACACCTTCAACATCACCAAACTGACACCCAATAAAGCGTTCGACGCCAATTATTTTGTGTTCAACAAGGCGAAGTACCCTGGGTATCATATTGAGGATCTGCGGGAGTGAGCTTGAGGGAAGACACGAATTAGAAAGGGGCAAGGGGCAAATTGGCAAGCACGCAATTTGCCCCTTGCTAATTTGTCAACTTGCTCTATTATCCCCGCCGTTTCCGAAAATACTTCGCTGCTACCAGCAACAACCCAAAGGACTCCCCGGCATCTTTAGTCTGATGGGCATGGTGGGCACCGTGTGCGCGCAGGACGGCGCGGGAGTAGCGAGTGTCCAATTGCCGGAACCACTTGAAGCGCTGGTGGATGTATACGTCGTGGATCAAAAAATAAGTAAGGCCGTAAATGGAAATGCCCACGCCGATGAATAAAACCCATAAATGCGGCGTAGCAGAGCCGATCATATAGCAGGCCGCGCTTGGGATGGCAAAAACGAGGAAAAAGCGGTCGTTTTTTTCAAAAAAACCTTCTTTTTCCGGGTGGGGCTTGTGATGGTCTTCATGCCACGACCACAAAACCCCGTGCATCAGGTACTTGTGTGCAAACCAAGCTACGAATTCCATTGCGGTAACCGCAGCCAGCGTAACTAAAGCATAAATTAAAATTTGCATACTAGACTCAGGTTTAAACACAATAAAAACACCTAAAAAAGAACTAAAGTATCAACAGTTCAATGGCTACTTTGTTGAAAACCGCTCTTTTGAGTTTGCAAAATAACACGATTAACATGAAAGCCTGCATGTAGTAATCTTTAAATCACCAAATTTTCAAATTTTCAAATCAAATCATCCCGGCCACAATCTTCGCCGACAACAACGCCAGCGGAATACCGCCGCCCGGATGCACGCTGCCCCCGCAGAAATACAGGCCGGAAATGCGTTTTGAAAAATTGGCATGCCGAAAAAATACCGCCATGCGGTCGTTGGAGCTGGTGCCGTACAACGCCCCAAGGTGGGCAGACATCCGCTGTTCTATGCTGCGTGGGTCGAGGATGGCCTCGCACTCAATCAGGGATTCAAGGTCTACACCCAGGTTTCGGCTCAGTTTGGCTAAAATATTTACACGAGCGCTGGCAATCAGTTCATCCCAGTCCTGGCCGCTGTTGAACGGAACATTGATCATAGTGAACCAGTTTTCGCAGCCTTCCGGCGCGTCTTCCGGGCAGTACCGGGACGTGATGTTGATATAAACCGTGGGGTCTGAAAAAATGCTGCCGTCTTCTATGCATTCAAATTCTGTCCGGTAATCGTCGCTAAAAAAAACATTGTGGACGTCCAGTTCGGGGAAGTTCCGGCGGATGCCCCAGTAAAAAATGAGAGCAGAACTCGATTTTTGCTGGCGTAGCACGCGCTTGGGTTCTTTCTGGCCGGGCAATAATTTTTTGTAGGTAAAAAAAATGTCCACATTGCTCACCACCCGATCGAAGTAATATGGCTTTTCGCCCACCCGTATGCCCACCGCCCGACGGTCTTGTACGAGAATTTCATCCACCGGCGTATTGAACCGGAAGTCCACCCCTTTAGCGCAGGCCAGCTCGAACAGCGCCTTTGTGATGGAAATCATGCCGCCTTTCGGCAACCACGCCCCAAAACCGTATTCAAAATGCGGAATGACAGTCAGTAGTCCCGGCGCTTTGTAAGGGTTGGAACCGTTGTAGGTGGCGTAGCGATTGAACAACTGCACTAATTTAGGGTGCTGGAGGATGCGTTCATTTACCCTGTTCATGGTCGTAAACAGATCGAGTACAGGGATTTGCACCAGCGCTTTGGCGACGTCGGCACTCAGCCAGGTATCGAGGCGGTACAGCGATTTTTTTAGAAAAATGGAACCCGTGGCAAAGTATTTTCTTTTGGAATCGAACAAGGATTTTTTCAGCACACTGCCCGGAATGCG
>Ga0335394_10006194_pt1 | contig 13499 bp, 12 predicted proteins | sample MAT03_FD_205741 | JGI IMG/M metagenome (GOLD analysis project Ga0335394, IMG submission 205741) | Freshwater microbial communities from Lake Fryxell liftoff mats and glacier meltwater in Antarctica - MAT-03 (spades assembly) (version 2) ...
ATCGAATAATTCGGCCATTGGGTTTTTCCCTGTCTTCCGGTACATCAATAAATCCATGCATTATTTTTATTGCCAGGCCATTGGCATTTACATCTTCATACTTTATTTCCTTTAATTCCGGTATTTGACAAAATGTTTGTTTTGCTACCACAAATAAAAAAAACAAAAAGATTATACTATTGGCAAATTTCTTAATCATCATTTTAGTGATTTTATATTTTATATTCTCGTATATACCTAAATTATTTTCGTTTTGCAATTACAGTACCGCCCGGTTGGTTAATAACACATTCGGTTGTATTTCCTTTCTCATCTTTTACAAACTGCACACTAAAGCCACTTACGCCTTTGATATTAAAATTGCTTGGGCCTACCGGCACTAATTCATAATCTTGCTGCCCCGGAATTTTAGCCATAAGCTTATTTTCGCTGAGGTATATTTTTAAGGTATTTCCAGAAAGCAAATATTCTCCGGCAAATCTTTCTAACTGCTCTTTTGTGAGTTCAATAGGGGTGCTTGAAATATTATTTCCTTCTGCGGAAATCTTTTTAGCTTTAGATTTTCCATCCGGTTGAACAAGGGTAAATCCTGTTATTTCGCCTTTTTTCTCAGCCTCAAATTGTACTATAAAACCGGGTGCACCTTTTACATTAAATTCGTTTTCCTTTACATGTACTAATTCATACTCAGGCTGGCCTGGAATAACAGCCATAAGCTTACTTTCTTTAACATATATTTTAATTGTTTCTTCTGAAAGAAAATAGCTGCCAATGTACTTAGTCAGGCTATCCGAAAGGAGGCTAAGTTGAATTTGGTATTTATTTTTTACTGTTTCACTTTTGCAGTTATTGTAGTGATTCCCGTTTACAAAGTCTATTGTTTCGCCCTGTTTATTATGAGCTATACTGTAGAGACTTGTAAAGCCAACAAAAAGAATTGAGATGACCTTTTTCATTCGTTTGATTTTTAAGTTTAAAGAAAATTGGTAAACAGCAATTTGATGCTGCACAATTGTTTAATACAGAGGCAAAGATGAAGTGTAAAATTTCAATTAGGGAGCTATCCTATAAGGGGAGACCAAGTATAAGGATATTGATTATTAGTTAGTTATGGAATAATCTGCTACATACAGGACTTATTGTGTAAGGTAAAGCTTCCAAAAACTAACCTTCAGCCTTTGTATTTAAATATTCTGATGGAGATTGACCTGTAACTTTTTTGAAATTTTTATTGAAGGAAGATTTTGAATTAAACCCGCAATCTAAAGCCAGGCTCATCATCGTAAACTTGCTATTTTCGGGTATTAGCAATAGTCGTTTAAATTCTTCAACCCGTAGTGTATTTATATAATCATAAAAATTCTTTCCTTCTTTCTCATTAATAACTTGAGATAAATAATTGGGATGGATATTTAGTCTTGCTGCTAATTTGGCAAGCGAAAGTTCCGGTTCGGTATAATACTTTTCTTGCTGCATCAATTCCTTGAGCTTTTCGTATAGGTTTTGGGCTGCTGTTTCCGTAAGCCCCGATTTAGTATATTTCTTTTTAACTGCTATATCAGCTTGTTCCTCCGACTCATAAATTGGTGGCTCTTCATATATCTCTACATCGTTTGCGGATAAGTCATTATTAGTAAAGGGCTGTTTATCTTTAATAATATTTTCTACGTTGTTGTTTAGCTGTTGAGTAATTGTGTTACTGTAAATTCTTCCTTGCTTTACACCAAAATAGCCAATTATAATTACTAGCAATACCGCAGCGCCAAAAATATAATTATCGTACGATGTTGCATTTACACTTTGTGCAATAATAATTATCCAGATAATTCCCAATCCATAAATCAAATAACGCAGCCAGTTAAGCTTTATTTTTTCATCGTAAGAAAATTGGCTGGCAATGTTTTTTTTATGTTTACGCAAAATAAATAATAACCATATTAAATAAACAATTCCAGAAAGCAACATAGCATAAGCATTAATTGCTATTTCAATTTTATACCCTTGACCTCCAGAATCAATAACAGCAATTTTTTCTTCTGCTGATAAAACAAAGAAGGGACTTATTATGACTAAAACACCCAAAAAAGGCACAAAATGCAGCGCCCATATTTTTTTATTTGCTGAAAGCGTATTTGTCATTGCAGCAGTATATAAATAAAGCATAGGCCAGTGCAATAGAGGAAAAAGAGGGGCTATTGCGAATACATCAGGATAGTTGTTGTTAGATGATGTAGTAGCAACAATAAAAAGTAATAAATGGCAGCAAATGATTATAAGCCATCCCAACAGAAATTTATCGGCAAGTATTTTATTTTTCTTCGAAAAAAGTAAAAGAATTAAAAAAAGGTTTATGCCAATTCCAAATAAATAAAGCATTACAAAATGAATTAATTTCAAAAATACTAAAAAGATAACAATGCATATATATAAGAAGAGCTAAAGGCGAAATGGTTTTTTTATTTACGAGGTTCATTCTCAAACGGGTTAGCGGGATTGTTTTAGCCCCATCTACTGGCGCAGATATGCAGGGCGGTAAACGAGCGATGGGTATCTGTGCCCACCGATAAGCTTTCACAGCTGTTGGTCTTCTATTAACCATAAGGCCATCGCAAGAATTAGCACAAGCCGCTGAGTGGTATTTTTCACCGGCAGCATCAAGGTTAAGGCCGCAACTAATGCCATATACCAAACAGTCTCCAATGTTTTTTGCTGGCCCTTTTTAGTCGTCAGGTTTGTCTCTTAGTTTTTGTCCTTTCAACACTTTTTCTATAGTTTTCGTAATTCGTTTTACTTTTGTCTCGACTTTCTTTGCTGAATATATCCAATCAATAAATATCTTTTGTTCAGCTTCCGCCAGTAGCTTAAATTTTTCATAAGCGTTTGGATCGTCCGACAGGCAAAGGACAAGTTCTTCAGGAATCTCAACAGTTGTATTATCCCTGTATAAAATAATTCTTACAAAGTCGCCTGCCTTTTTACTTATTTTCTTCCTAATTTCCGCTTTGACGGGCAAAAAAAGATTGCCATTTCCCATTGGCTGCAAATTGTAACCCTTAATTTCGAAATCGTCAATAGTGCCTCGTACGCTTACCCAGCCAAAAGGTGAACTTTTGTTTTGCAAGATTTCAGGAATTCTTGCAAAAGTCCAACCACCTTTACCTTCAAGTTTTTCAAGTAAGTATAGTTTATTAACTAAGGGTGACTGCTCTAACATTTTTTATTTATTGAATAAAACTGAAAACACAAGGTCTACAACTTTCAATCTGATAAAGATTATTGCGGGTTGTCTAAAATTGGATGCTGTGATATAAAGTTTCAGAAAGGCAAGTGCCTTACACCTCACTTTCCCATATCAATCTGCTATTGTTTTTGAAAAACCAGTAAGCACAAGTACACCAAGTAAAATCAACAAAATCCCAGCCAGGCCAGCCATGTCTATTTTTTGACTATACATAAAATAGCCAATAAGTACCGAACAAACAATACCCAAACTTGCCCATATTGAATAGGCTATACCAATAGGAATTTGCTTTAATGCACCTGATAAAAAAAATGCAGATACTGTATAGCCAATAACAGACATCAAACTCGGTAGCAAAACAGTAAACCCATTTGCTTTTTTGAGGCTTGCTGTAGCAAATAGTTCGGCCCCAATGGCAAGCACCAGTAATACATAATACTTCATGTTGTAATTATTTTTGATGATAATTTAAAAATCCCATTGGCATAGAATGTGGTTTTCAAACGAGATGTTTCGTTTAAATTCTATTTACCAACCAATGGGATTTATTCGTTCATTTTTGTTAAGCTATTAGATACCAAAAGTCAAGTTCCATTGTATCTAAGTCTGAAATATTAAGTAAGTCCTTTCCGTACTGAATATCATAGTAGCCATAGCATATCTGTTTTGTTTTTGCATAGGTTCTCCCTATGGCAACTTCTGATACCCTTCTATCTTTTACTCTGCCAACAAAATGCGCTAAACTATTATCAAATGCACTTAAATAGTGATTTTCAATATTATCAGACACCTTAATAAATGATTCAATAGTTGCTTCTTCTTTTAATGTAAAAGTACCATGCTCAATACAGGAAAACCCTTCTGGAATTTTAAAGTTATCCTTAAGAATCTCATGAAACACCATTTTTACAGAATCCATTTCAATTAATGCAAAAAAGTCTTTGGCACCTGGTAATAAGGCCATTTCTTTGCCCAATAAATGAAGGTGCTCAATATTCTCAACAAATAAAGCATTGGCATATTCATTTTTAAAGTTGCGAACGAGGCAATGAAAAATAACACCTGGCTGACTGGCTAATGCTGTTTCAAACTTCAAAACTGCATTTGTTAGCTCATCATCTGTTACCGTTTCCTTTTTCTTGAAACTGGTAAATTCCATTGCTTTTGCAAAGTTGTTGTTAACTCTTATCACTTTTTTAGTTTTAAATTAATAATGATGCAAAAGTAAAATGGGGTGATGACAGCCTTATGTCAAGGGTTTGATTATTTATTTTAAAGTGTCAAAATATTCCTGAATAGTGATTTTATGTGGAGCAAAAATTTCAGTCAAAATCTTTAGACTTTGAATTCTGTCAAGCCTGAAAGCACGGAAATCTTTTCTTAATTGACAATAGGCTATAAGCACCCAATTCTCTTGTGTGTTATAGAGTGCAAAAGGCTCAATGATTCTTTTTGTTACTTCACTTTTTTCGATTGACAGATATTCTATTTCAGAACACAAATAATTAGTTAGGGCTAACTGTAAGCTTGCTAAAAAGTTGCTGGATTGGTTATTGCTCTTGTTATTTATAAATACTACCCGATTGGAAAGTAAGTTTACTTTCTCCTTTGTGCTGTACTGCAATACAGATTTTATTTTGTTGATTGCTTCTGTATATTCTTTTACAAACGACGCATCTTTATTTTTTAGTACCAGTTTTTCTGCTGTAATTAAAGCATTCGCTTCACTTTCGGTGAACATTACAGGCGGAATTCTGTAACCTTCCATTAAATAATACCCTTTGCCGTCTTCCGTTAAAATTGGAACTCCTGCTTCCTCTAATGCCTTGATATCTCTATAAATTGTACGGTTACTAACAGAAAATTTATTAGCAAGCTCGGAAGCTGTTAACAGGCGTTTTGTTTGCAACTTTGTCAGGATTGCTGTCAGTCGTGAAATTCGTTTTATATCATTCTCATTCATTACTGTCTTACTTATTAGTTTATCTTAAACCCAAATTGTTGGAGGCATCATCTACACACCCTTTATTCTATACTTTTAAAATAATTTCGATCAAGAAAAGAAGTCATTCTATTTCATTCTCTTAAAACAACTAAATAATAAAAACTAAGTCTAAAAGCAGCTGATTCAACCAAATTAAACAATACTCTAGTCCATATTGATTTTCATAGTATTCATAGCCGACGGGTATAGTTTTAGCATAGGTGCTACGTGAGGCAATTTGATAAACTTTTTCCCCCTTTATTTTCCCAACAAAATGCCCCAGCCAGTATTCGAAGGCCACCATAAATGAATGACGAATGGGCAAAACGAACACTCTGATAGACCACTGACCTACCGATCCGATCGGCCCTCTTTTTTTGGAGCTACACTGGAAAATATTCTTGAAAAGATATAGAATAAAGCCGGTCGAAAAAACCGATAGATTAATAAACCCAGCAAAGAGAAAATACAAGCGATAGCAGCGGGAATAAATGCACCAAATGTAAAAGTCATCCCCAATATAAAGCCAAGGATGAATTCTGATCTATAAACAGGATAGAAAAATGCAATTAACAAAAGTCCCAAAAGCATATACCCGGTTATATACCCTAAATCATAAGCAAAGAAAATTGCCATTGATGCACCGTAACACAAAGCGCCTATAAATCCTAATATTATGTTGCCAGATATCTGCTCAATCGGCGACTCTCCATCTTTCGCCTGAATGATTCTTTTTTGTATGCGGGAAAGCAAGAACCAGGTAACCAAAGGAATCAATAAACCACTCCACCAGTTAGAAATTGCAGGCAATTCCTTGCGATGAAGCAAATGGTGGTTGGGGACACCTCCGTTGTAATGAGTCCATAATAATAAGGCCCCAATAGCAATTGTTACAACACCTGTAAAATACAGGCGATAGCTGTAAAGCATCTTCTCGTTCATAAAAATCTTTTTCATTTATTTTTCTGTTTTCCTTCCAAGTCAATTTGGACACCCTGTGAATAGTAATGTTATTTCGGACTGCTTATACAATTGCCACCCATACAGTTGGTAACTCAAATTCATTACTTGTATCATTATCGCATCTTGTATATTTCTATTGTAAATCCATTACACTGACGCACATCACTACTCGAGATAAACAACGTAGCAAGCTACGTGACCTCGTGTTTTCTCTTGGGCAGAACATAATTACCAAAAATGTGTACTTATCCTATTTTTTGTCATTTCGGTTAACTCATGTTGGTAGGAGTTGTTTTATTTCTTTATACTGTCTGTTTTATTCATTTTCTGTTCCCATATAAGTTTTCCTTGGTTGTCAAAATATTTTACTCCAGCAAATTCACCGTCATTTTGAAACCATTGACCATTCTTTTTTGACATACCTATCAGCAGTCTACCATTCTCCCCACCAATAACTAATCCCTTTGTTCCATCCTCTAATGCTACTAAGTGAACTGCTTCGCCCTCACCATCATCTAAACCAACAACACTTCTTGATTTACCATCTATTGTTGTGTTTACACCTGCTCCGCCCTTTTCGAAGCCCTCTTTGTCGTTCCAAGTTATACCTGCTGCTTCAAATTGTCTTTTACCTGTATTTGCATCAGATAATTTGTCTCCAATTTGTACTCTATCAAACCCCTTTTCATTCATTATGACTATGCCTTCTGCACTGTGTTTGTAGTCGATATACCATTTCATAAATTGGTCTTGATTTTTGTAATTTTTTGCCCAATATCTACGCACAAGAGAAGTATCTGTCCTTACTCGGTCTTTTGAATAAGGAATAGGTGAGCCAATTAAAATCCGATCTCTGCCTAGTTCATCCTCAATTACTATTCCTTTCGCTCGTATAATATCAAACTTGTCACTTAAGGTAAAAGAAAAACAGAAAAATAAAATAAAACAAACAACATTAAAAACAGCAAATTTCATTCTTAGGTTTCTGTACTTTCCCTCAACTTGCTCTAGTCTCCCTAGCATTTCATCGTGCATTTTCATAATATTATTTTGTAACCTTAAACGTGGTAAATATTAATTTGTTACAGGTACAATGAGGATTGTTGTCAATTTTAATCACCCAGCAACTCTTTCAGTTTTTTGTTAAGTGCATCACCTCTCAAATTCTTTGCAATAATTTTTCCCTTTGGATCAATGAGAAAATTGGCGGGTATTTCATAGACTCTGTATATGAGTGCGGCTTCATTATCTCCGCCCTTATATCGCTTACATGCAACCAGGAGAGCTTATCGGCTGTAATTGCTTTTTTCCAATCAGGAGAACTTTTATCTAGTGAAACTCCAAAGATTTCAAAGCCTCTGCTTTTATACTGATCGTAAGTAGCTACAAGATTGGGATTTTCCTTTCTGCATGGACCACACCATGAAGCCCAAAATACCAGCAGTATGTATTTCCCGGTTAAGGATGATAAGCGAATGGCTTTCCCTTCAGCTGTTAATTGTCGAAAATCTACAAAGGAGCTTCCAATATCAATTTCCTTATTCAGGTCGATAAATTTTTTAACAGCTATTCCAAACTCTGTCTTCTTATTCTCTTGCGATAGTTTATCATAAAGATCTTTTGAGGTTTTTAATCCCCAGGTCTTACAATAAACGCTGAGCAAATAGACACTGATAACCGATGTGGCATTTCTTTTAATAAAATTTGCCGAGAGTTGTTTTAGCTCAACCTCAAGATTGATTGTTTTCATTAACATCGTAGAATCTGTATAGCCAAAATAACGGCGTAAACTATCAATCTCCATCACCAGTGGCATTGTGATTCGCTCAAAATCCTCTGTTACTTGTTGGGCAACCGAACCATTCACCAGCGCCTTTCGAAAATTTCCCTTTACTCCACTGATAGTTATAGGCTGGGCTTCAATCCAGATAAACTTGTAATCAGAATATGATTTGGTCCGGATAATATAGTATTTTAGTTCTTCAGATGAAGGGCTTTTATCCGTCAAATAAAACCGCTCATTTATAATCATTGTAGAATCGGCAGCCCTTTCTTTTCCTATTCCTAGATTGGTTAATTCTTGTAGGTAAAGCCAAGTGCTGTCTTTAAAATTGTGAGCAAAACCGGTTATGTAGGCTGCATTGGTTTTCACTGACTTCATTGATTGCTGTGCAAATATTAATTTTGAATTTAAGCAGAGCAATAAAATGGCTAGTAGTTTCAATTTTAAATCACCGGTCATTTCAATGTATTTAAAGAAGGTTAATTTATAATTGGAGTCTCGTAAATAGGACTGATAGAGCTACATTTTTCTACTTGGTTCTGTGGTGGTTTAATGAATATAATATCTCTAGTGATTATTTGCTGCAGTCCACTTTTCAAATGTCATTTCAAACTTAATTTCATCTTCCCCGTGCATTCCGGTTTCTTTCCACCCGGCCCTTCGGTAAAACATGTCAGCCCTTGTTTTTGGAGTAGTCCCTAACCAAATAGTATCCCTTGTTTGGGTAAAATACCAGTCAACCATAATGTCGTGCAGTTGTCTGCCAATTCCTTGCTTTTCAAAACCGGGCAATAAAAACAACGCCCAAACATTGTTTTCCTTTAAGTCCACTATCGAAAAACCAACAATTTGATTTTCTATTTCACAAACCCAACCTTTCCCTCTTTCAAACATAAATTCTTCATAATCCTTGCCTGGAAGCAGGTCAGGGTTTGATAGTATATTTTCCGTAACAGCATTTCTGATTATCTGCATTTGTTTTATGTCTTCAATTTTCGCTTCTCTGAAGTTCATTTTTGTCTTTTTAAATTAAAGTAATAATTATCCCGGCTTGATAAAGCCCTACGTTAACCGCCCGCTGTTAATCGCCTACATGAATTTAATTGTCAATTCCTTTCACTCTGCTTTGCTCATCTGCTGCGCCACCAACTTTTCGTTTGTTGTTGTTTAGTTTTCCTTTCGTAAAACGGTAACCAAAGGTTAATCCTACGGTTCGTGAATCTGGTAGTATTTTGAAAGCGGCATCAACAGTTCCAAAGCGGCTGTAGCCATTAACCTTTTGTGTCCAAAAAATATCCCTTGCACTCAACCGTAAGGTTGCTTTGTTTTTAAACATGGGCATACTGGCACCTACATTCACACCACCCAGAGCTTGTATGCTAAAGATACCTTCTACACCTGCTGTTCTACAAAAACCATTTAGTTCTGCAACGATCCCGTTTTTAAACTTGTAGGAGGCAGAAGCATTGAACATTGCAGTAGTGGCCCCCATAGTTACCAACGTATTATTCACCAGTCCCTTAAACTCATTATTATACAGGTTTACGTAAATATTGCCGCTCACTTTTTTAAATTGCTTGAATGCACTCACAGAAATTCCATATTGGCGCTGGTTTGCAATGTTTTGCTCTTTGCCAAAAGTTTGATTGGTCTGCTCATTTTGCTCCAATACCGTTTGGATAATATTGTTGGTTTTGGTGTAATTGATTGTTGTTGTAAGAAAGCTTTTAAATGTATGAGACAGCTCCATGTTGTGACTAAACTGCGGACGCAGATTGGGGTTACCCTGCGTAAACGTATAGCGATCTAGAAATGTAGCAAAAGGATTTAGGCTAGCATAATCGGGTCTGCGAAGTCTTCTACCATAGTTTACACTCCAATTATGTTTTTTATTTACTGCATAGGATAGATAAGCTGTTGGGAACAGTTGAGTGTAATTCAACCTAAACTTTTCATTGGTGGTTATTTGATTGCCATGTGCCAATGTATTTTCTACCCGTAAACCAAATTGACCCGTTATCTTTTTGGTAATGGGGCGGCCATAACTTACATATGCTGCTGCAATACGTTCATCATATATAAAATGATTACTCCTGCCTACATCACGGATAAGAATCTTGTTAATCAGGCTATCGTACACAGCATTAGCATCTGTTTCTACATACGACGCTTTTATACCTGCTTCTAATTTTGCTCCCCTTCTTAATGGATGTACAAAGTCTGCTTTAGCAGAATAGATGCTTATTTTTTGAGGTAAATTGCCATATAATGTATCTGGCCTTGCATTTACAGCACCTGAAGCATCATAAAAATAGTTGCTTAGGTTTTGTGTATTGTCAGCGCTGTAGTTGAGATAATCAAGCTCCGCAGTCAACTCTTTTCCTGTACTATCAATTTTGTGACGAAAGTTAAAATTTGAACTAAGGTTCTGCCATGATAGTCTACTGATAGATTTTGAGAAGGTTTTTCCCTGAGGGGTATTATTGGGGTCGGCAATAAATATATTGCCGGTATTTGTTGCGTTTTCGGGATTGTAAAATCCTCCTACCACAGCTCCCATGGTGGTTTTAGGCGAAATTGAGATGTCGGCACCTACTTTAAAAGAGTTGGATGCATTCCAGCTTTTATTAACAGATACCTGGTTGAAGAGTGACTTTATTTCTTTATCGACCGCCCCCCGAAATTTTCTTTCTATAATAAAAGTTCGCTCTGTGTTACGTTCATTGCGGCTGAACGTACTAAAAATGTTTATTCTATTTTTCCGGTAATTAAAATTAATATCCTGGTTATTTCTTGCATAAATACCTTGTGTGTAGCCGGCATTTAAAGATAGATTAAACCCTACCTGGCTTGTTTTTTTAATCTTAATATTTATTATTCCGCTATTACCGGCTGCATCAAATTTTGCCGACGGATTGGTCATAATTTCAATTTGGTCTAATTGTGTCCCTTGTAAGTTTCGGAGATAATTCGCCAGATCCTGTCCTGATATATAGGATGGCTTTCCATCAATAAAAATCTGCACACCAGCTTTACCCTTTAAACTTATGTTGCCATCCTTATCTACTGTAATGCCGGGTGATTTTTCAAGGACTTCTAACGCATTTGCCCCTGCATTACTGGGAGATGCATTTACATTCACAACCATTTTATCTGCCTTCTGTTCAAACAAAGGCTTAGTGGCTTGTACGGTAATTTCTTTTAATCCTTTCACCTCATTTACCAAAGTAATTATGGCAACTAGATTTGTGCTGGTATCACTTACAATTATTTTGGTAAAGCTTTTTATGTAACCGATTGCTGATACAGATACCAGGTATGTAGAAGCCTTAACGCCATCAAATAAATAAAAGCCTTTGTTATCAGTAAAAGCAGCTTTCACCAATACCGTGTCTTTTGCTGTGTAAAGTGTAACACTTGCACCGCTAAGTGGCCTACCTGCTGCGTCTTTTACCACTCCACTAATATTAATCCTGTTTTGAGCAAACCCGGAAAAAGAAAGTAAGAGAAGTAGTACACCCGTAATTATGCAAATACCTCTGGGTAAGAAAGCGCAACATTCCGGTACTATCGAAACGTTATTTTGAAATTTTATTCTTCGCATTTTTTTGGTTTGTTTAGATTAATTAGACAGCAAAAACAATAATTTTAGAGACATGTACTAAAACGATTACCATGGTATTTTCATCAAAATTGCAGCATAAAAGATTGTAACAACATGAGATCTTGATGGGAGTTTTACTACCATCACTCCTTTCGTAGACGTCCAATATGCTTTGGTAGACAATTAAAAATATATGGTGGATAGAAATGGTATTAAAAAAAAAAAGCTGCTATATTACAAGTGGCAAATACATAGTATGAAAGGAATTCCTAAAAGCGATATTTTATTAAGCTTGCTCATAAGCTTGTCGTATTTTATTTTTTGGTGGCTGGTAATATTTATATCAGCTAGCGGAAATTTTACTTCCTTACAGCAAGCAATCGCTCCGTTTTCGTGGCAAATTATTTATGTTACGTTTATAAATCTATTGCTTCATTTAATCGCTCTTCCGTTTATACGTACTAAGAGAATACAATGGCTTTGGAGTGTCAGCCTGGTAATCGTTCTGTTGGCATTGCTAACAATAGGATTCAAAAGCTGGAATAGGCTTGGTGAATTTGTATCCGTTTATCCACAGTCAAAAAGTGTAACATCTAATATGGATTCAGAGGTGAAGAATGTTTTGTTTCAATTATTTGGTTTGGGATATTTTGCTTCCATTAAGTTCTTTCTAGATTCTTTCAAATTGAAATTAAAAAACCAGGAGCTGGCAATTGAAAAAAATAATGCAGAATTAAATTTTCTAAAATCCCAAACCAATCCTCATTTTCTATTCAACACCCTGAACAATATTTACCTGCTTACGAGAGACAAGTCGGATCTGGCGCCCGATACGGTGCTGCGCTTATCAGATATTTTACGGTACATGTTGTACGAAACAGAAAGTGATTTGGTAACAATAGATAAGGAAATAAAAGTGATAGAAGATTATCTTGCATTAGAGAAAATAAGGTACGATGACTCCCTGCACCTCAATTTAAGAGTAGATATGGATGATGAAAAGCAGGAGATACCTCCCTTGCTCATGATCCCACTTATTGAAAATGCATTTAAACACGGAGTGTCTGAAACATTGCTTGCTCCATTTATAAATATCTGCTTAACCATTCAAAAAGAAACGCTTTTATTTACAGTGGAGAATTCTACGAGGGAGCAGGAAACCGGTGGCAGCATTAAAGAAAATATAGGCATCAGAAATTTAAGAAGACAACTGCAGTTACTGTTTAGCGAACATACACTCACTGTTGAACAACGGCAACAAACATTCTTTGCCAGCATGTTTATTAATTTAAAAAGTTATGCAAAAAACTAAGTGCATTATTGTAGAAGATGAGCCCCTCGCAGCCAAACTCCTGAGCGACTACGTTACACAGGTTCCGGGCATGGAACTGGCCGGTTCCTTTAGAGATGCATTGAGCGCCGGCGACTATTTACAAACAGAACAGCTTCAACTCATCTTCCTGGATATTCATTTACCTCAACTAAAGGGATTGTCGTTTTTAAAAACACTGGCCAACCCACCCATGGTAATTGTTACAACTGCCTACCACCAATATGCGGTAGAAAGTTTTGAATTGAATGTAGTTGACTATTTGCTCAAACCTTTTTCCTTTGAGCGTTTTCTAACGGCGGCCAATAAAGTACGCAAACTTATGCAGGAGCAGCAGCCAGCCGAAAAAGACACTACACAAAAAGACTCGGCTCTTACGTTAACCATTGACCGCAAAAAGATCAGGATTGAATACGACCACATTCTTTACATTGAGAGCCGGAGAGAATACGTAAAAGTAGTAACCATAACCAAAGAATATGTATCTAAAATAACCACCACAGAAATTGAAGCCCTGCTCCCTACATCAAGGTTTGTGCGGATTCACAGATCGTTTATTGTTGCGAAAAATAAAATTGGATACTACAACAAAAG
>Ga0335394_10006196_pt1 | contig 13497 bp, 13 predicted proteins | sample MAT03_FD_205741 | JGI IMG/M metagenome (GOLD analysis project Ga0335394, IMG submission 205741) | Freshwater microbial communities from Lake Fryxell liftoff mats and glacier meltwater in Antarctica - MAT-03 (spades assembly) (version 2) ...
AGACCCAAGAACCAGCGATCGCCCATTCTATGCCTGTAAAGCAGTTAGTATGACTATGAGCTGCGGCTCTAGCAGTAGAAGGCGCATATTCACAGAGGGTATAGCTGGTAATGCGATGGGCAACAAGAACCACAAAAAAGCAGTTCGCTCACTGAGTTTGCGTATTGCTGAACACCAGGAAAAGATTAGACTGGAGTATACGAACGACTTGCCTGATGAAGGTTTAATCCAACATTGGGAAACTGAGATTCGCGCTTTTGAGACGGGAATTCAGCAAGCACTTAAACGATTGAGGAAGTAAGTCATTATGCAGATTCGCGATCGCGCCCTTCCGGTTGCTAGCTCTACACTCAGTACATTAATTACAGAGCTAGGCTCGGAGTGTCAAACTGTCACTGCTTTAATCTACCAGCTTCAGTCACCTCACTTAAGTGCAAGGCAACAAGCGGAGATTCTGGCAGAGTTGCTGGCTGCTGCGATTCATTTGAATGTTCACTGCGGCGAGGACTTTCAAACGTTGATTGCTGAAGCAATGGAAACATTGCCTGATGAGGATGAACAGGAGTAACTGTGGGAGTGTGTTCATAGATGTTTCTTCTTTACTCCATAGGGCGATCGATTACACTCAACCACCTCAACCACCGCTGTCTGAGGAAGACGCTGACTTTCAGATTTAGGGTTCTCGACTTCACCGCCGACCTCTTTGGCAAAAGCTTCAGCTTTTTGGCGATCGCGCTGGTCACCTAAAAAATAACTGTTTAAGAACATGTGTTTTCTAAAAAAGCGGTAGTAGAATAGTGCTGTACCGAATTAGGAGCAAGTGATGACTCAACCATCTGTACAACTCCGAATTTCATTTGAGTCTCTGGTTGAGGCAGTTGTTTCACTTGAGCCAGAGGACAAAGTTCGGCTGCGTCAGGTTCTCGATCAGGAAATTGCTCAACCACAGGAAAATGCTCAGACAACGTTTCTGCAAGAGCGGGATTGCTCTTTTCCGATTAAATATGGTTTGCAAGCAACTTCAGAACCTTTTTTTAGTGGGCAAACTGATGTTTCAATGAATCACGACCAATTTATTGTTCAACGCAGTCGGGCTAAATTTTGAGGGCAGTTATTGCAGATACAGGTCCTCTTTACGCTGAAGCTGATCGCAGTGACCAATATCATCAGCGATCGCAGACTGAGTTGCTAAAGATTAATCAGGAAAATTTAGCTGTGCTTGTTCCGTATCCGATTTATCTGGAAGCACACAAATTGGTTTTATACGCCAGTGGCTTTCAAGCAGCGATCGCCTTTTCCAATAGATTGGCATTACAGACGAATCTACTGAATCCTACGCCAGAGGATTATCAGGCAGCACTTGAATTAACAAATCGGTTCCCTGACCAGCGCATTACGCTGTTTGATGCAGTCACAGCCGTATTGGCAATGCAAATGATGCTACCTGTGTGGACGTATGATTTTCATTTTGAGGTAATGGGGATTCCAGTTTGGCGTTAACGATCGCCCAGTGCCCCAAAATAAAAAGCGTTTGTAACTTGCGATCGCCCTCCAGAAAATAACGATCGCTCTCCTACTTCAGCGATCGCTCTCCAGAAACCAGCGATCGCGCAATATCCGCAAGTTAGAATCATCTTCTCCAATTCATCAGGTATCGCTTTTCAGTAACCAGCGATCGCGTCTGAGAGAAGAGGTGATCGTTGGCTAGCACTTGTGTAACCCATGAGGGTAATAGACAAGTAATTCTGCCCAACGTACTCTTGAGATATAGATATTGCAGTTCCTAGACTGGTGACGTGCAGGCAAACTCCTAATAATGAAGTTTACAGGTTTAGGGATGCACTTCACTCGATTGAGAACCGCTTTATCCTTGGTTGATGTTACCCATTGTTGAAGTTTAGGAAGGTGGTAAGATGATTAGCCTCAGAAGTATTGCTTTGGTTACCTTCTCAACAAGCTTGCTAAGCTTTCCATTGTTTAGTTTGTTGTTAGGTGAGCAATCTGCTAGAGCCGAAGAGAATATTGGCGTAATTCGGCAGCCGCTTGAAACGTATACGAAGGTTCGCTACTGCAACGGAACTTCTCAAACAATTAACGCTGCGATCGGGTATTCCCCAAGCTTTGCTGCCTGGAATTGGCGAACACTAAATCCAGGCAACTGCCGCGTTATCACGTGGAAGAAGTACTCGGGCAGGGTTGATTTCTTCGTTAGTGTAAATAGCTTGGGTATAAGTGGCAATCGACCAGCCTTTCAAAAAACGGTTGGCGCTGGTGGAAACAGTTGCTATAGGTACGTTCAAAATAGCAATCAGCTTACGTTCAGACCCGAAGGCTGCCCTGTAGGCCTGTAGTTAATTGGACTTCTCAAACATCCAATAAGTAAGCTTTGGAACGTGTTTTTTCAAAAAGTCAGGCGTTAATCGTTCCTCCAACTTCAAAATTGTATCAGTCCCAGATCTGTATTGAGGTTGGAGGAATGCCAGAACTATACTTGGGATGTTGGGTAAAACGGTATATTTTTGGAATTCTTTACTGCAATCCGTTTGTTTAGAATGACAATTGCCAAAAGTGATTTAATCTTTACTCCTTCTAAAGCCTTAATGGGTTGGGCATAGCTCTTTTCCTCTCTGTGCAGCATTAGAATTATTAGTAAAATAATTCTGCAACCAGTTACAACTTTGCTGCATAAGATCTTTGAGCTTCAGATTCCAAAAAATCACTTCATTGTTCTCGTCAGTGGAAGTTAGAACCATGCTATTCGTATTGAAGTGAACATCCTTGACACCAGTGCGATGTCCCCGAAGGGTTGCAAGTAAAGTACTATGACGGCTCCAAAGCCTGACTGTTTTATCAGCACCCGCAGAAGCGATTAAGTCTCCATTGGGGCTAAAAGACACCGAAGCTACTTGTCCGTTATGTCCCTTTAAAGTGTGCTGCAAAACACCCTTACGATCCCAAATGTTAATGGTTCCATCATTACTGGCAGAGGCGATCGTTTGTCCATCTTGACTAAAACTGATGCTGTTGATGCCATCTAAGTGCTTTTGATCAAAGGCTTGGAGGAGTTGACCGTCTAGACTCCAAAGTTTAATTGTGTAGTCATTGCTAGCCGAAGCAATTACCCGTCCATCGGGACTAAAGGCGACATCTTCAACAGCCTCTTTTGAAGTATCGATAGACTTGAAGGCATTTCTTTCAAGATCCCAAAGGCTTACAGTACCGTCATTGCAACCGAAAGCCACCCATTTTCCATCGGGGCTGAAGCGAAGGCTTTCAACATCTGCAACATTCCATCGTGGCTCATCCGTGAGTTGATGAAATGTTTGTATCTGCCCCTTCTGATCCCAAAGCTTAATGATGATATGGGATGTGCGGAATTTTCCAGAACTATCCTGAGTATCTTCTTCACCGATAGAAGCAATCCTTTGTCCATCAGGACTCCAACCGATGCGTGTCATCCGATAATTGGGTTCACCAAAGGTTTTCACTTTCTTCGGTTCCTTAGCATCCCAAACATGAATTGCTGTTGAGTCCCTGTTTAAAGACGCGAGTAGGGTTCCGTTAGGGCTGATCTCTACAGTTTTAGGACTACCATCTGGAATATCAAGTCGATTGATGCCTTTGCTATAGATGTGCCAAAGTTTGATGCTGTTATCGACACTGGCGGAGGCAAGTGTTTGTCCATCTGGGCTAAAACTCACACTGTTGACTGAATCAGTATGCCCTTGAAGCGTCGTTAGTGGATTGCCATTTCGATCCCACAGCTTAATCGTTCTATCACTTCCTGCGGAGACGATTTTTTGCCCATCTGGACTAAAGCTCACACCATTTACTGAACCATTGTGTGCCGCCCAAATCTTTGGCTGACTATGCTGGTTCCAAAGAATCAACTTCCCATCTTTAGCGCCAGCAATTAATACGCTATCCTGACTGAAGCTTACACTGTTAATAGTATCTGTGTAATTCAGTTGTTTTTGAAATATACCTACTCGATTCCACAATTTGATTGTTCCGTTACGTCCAGCAGAAGCAATTAGATTACCTTGCAAATTAAAAGTGATGCTTCTGATGCAGTCAGGATCATTGTTACAACCGCTGTCTCCAACCCATGTCTTTTGGATAACACCTTTCTGATTCCAAACGTTGATCGTTCCACCCTCACTAGCCGCAACAATTACACCAGCCGGACTAAAGCTTACGCCTTTAAATTGTGGAATTTGTTTTTTAAATGTAAATGGTACATGAAGCCACCCCTTTGCCATCCAAAGCCAAAGTTTAACGGTACCATCACCGCTAGCAGAGGCAATGGTGCCGTTTCTACTAAAACTAACTCCATTCACTACATCGTTGTGTCCAGCCAAAGTCTCCAAAAACTTACCGTTTTGATTCCATAACCTAACGGTTTTATCTTGACTTGCAGAGGCGATAGTCTTTCCATCTGGGCTAAAGCTAATGCTCGTGACACTGTAAGTATGTCCCTCTAAGCGATTAGATTCTTTCACGTCGCCAATCGCTTGTTGTAATGAAGCAGCAACCATATTTTTGGTGTCAGACTCAGTCATTAAAGACATCTGATCTACTCTCCTTGCCGCTCCTAAGCTAGTGATTAATGCATCAAATTGATTACCTTCAGAAGCTAGCAGCTCTGACCTAGCAATCATCTCTTTTAGCTCAGCATTTATTCTTTGCTTAGTTGCGTCCAGGTATTGCTGAAAAGCAATGAGCGCCACTGTCAAAGTAACCGCAGAAAATCCAGTCAACACAGTGATAACTCTGCGACGCTGGCGATCGCGCCGTCTCTCGCTAGCATCAATAAACTGGTTAGCAATTGGGCTGAATCCACCTAACACCTGGTTAAACGTAGAGTCTTTTCCCAACTCTAAGACTTGTTCTAACTTTGACCCAAACCACAGTTCATCATCCTGTTTTTTAGCCTGCCAGCGAATGATATCCTCGTTCAGACGATTGCGAAGCGCGATCGCCTGACGATTTTCACGAATCCAAATACTTAACGTTGTCCAGGAGGTGAGTAGGATTTCATGGGCAATCTCTAACGTTGACTCTTGGGCTTGCGTTTCACGACTACTCACCAGTAGGTTTTCATTAATTAGCCGAACCACTACCGCTTGTTCTAGTGGCTCGTCAAATTCAGAACGATTCGCCCGCCGCCGGACTGGCTTCCAGTCTGTTCCTGATTCGGCATTACCACCAATCTCAATTAACTTGAGAAAAATTCGCTGAGCGGCTAACTGTTCGGGTGCTGATAGAACTTGATAAACCGCTTCCACATGCTTTTGCAGCGTACCTCGAACACCACCTAAATTGCGGTAGTTATTAACATTCAACGTCTTATCATGGATACTTCCTGTCTGGACTTCCGTTTCCCATAGCAAATTCAGTGAGTACTGTAACAACGGCAAATACCCTGCCTGTCCTTGCACATCTTTGATTATCTCCTCTACCAGTCCCGTCTCAAAGACAACTCCGTGGTGAGCGGCTGGTTGCTCGATCGCCAACCGCAGCTCATCCAACTGCATTTCGGCAATCATCGGGCGATGCCGATTCGTCACCTTGATTAGCTGCGGATAGGGGCTTAGTCGATCGAGAAAGTCAGCTCGCATCGTTGCCACAATCTTGACTAAGTGATTCTGAGTGTTATTTAAGGTATTAATCAGGTGCACCAAACTACCGATGAAGCGATCGCGTGGCTCTGTCTGACTAAGGGTGAATAGCTCCTCAAACTGATCAATAAAGATGAACCAAAAATCCTTCGGTGGCTTTAGTTCTCTTACGGCTTGTGTGAACGTGTTTGTTTTCCCTTCCAGGACAAACTGAGCATCTGCTTGTTGGTAGCGATCGTGCAGTCGCTGATACAGTGAACTGAACGGCTCTCGATTGGGTGTAAACGTCAGATCTGTAAACTTTGAACCCCGCTTTTGCGCTAGCCAGGGGATCAATCCTGCCCGCACAACGGAGGATTTTCCGCTTCCCGATGCCCCTAGCAATAAAATTAAATTCGTTTGTTCCAGATCATTGACTAGACCTGTAAGAAACTGATCGCGACCGAAAAAGAGATCTTTGTCAACTGATTCAAATCGCCTTAAGCCCTTATATGGCGAAGCCTCCTTGAACTCCCGTGTCTTAATGACATCGACTGAAATCTGAAAAATCTCCGTTCTGCTGAACGTTTTGTTGACCGTCACAGCTACATCATTTCCCTGAATGATGCTAATGACATTATCATTCCCTTGAGAGGTGATATCGCCAACGGATTGTTGTTGGTTTGGTTGATGAGATGGTGGTTCTTGACTCATCTCAAAGCACCCATGCTTTTGCTATCAGAGCCGCAACGTTTGCTACAGGCTCTGCCAGGACTGCCACACCTTCTAAACCCTGTTTCAGTGCTGCAACTGCTTGATTAAGCAAAGTTTTGTCCGGTGGCGACTTCTGCAACTCTGATTCAAGAATTTTGACAGGTGTCTCAACCATACTTTTCTGAATTGGATTAAGTGCCTCTGTTGCTGCAATGTCTTGCGCCAGCTTTGCCAGTGCTGCCAATGCCGCTTGCAGCTCAGTGTGTGGAACAGACGCTTGACTGGTATTTTGAGACAACTTCACGTTGCCACCGGACTGAATAATTGAAAGAGCATTACTACCACCAGAGACTGATATATTACCTGCTGACTGCGATTGAGAAGGTTTCATAAGCATAGGCTCTGCACCTAAAACAGGAGCAGAAGATAGTGAACTATCCTGCTGAGAATGAATGTCGTGATTAGAGATAGAATTGGTGGCTCTTCTCCTAATTTTAAGTACAGGGGTCAAATACTCGGAAATACCTTCCAGATCGATCGCGCTACATCCCACCTTGTACGCTTCCTCATAGGAACTCCCAGATCCCAAAGCATCATAAAACCCCTCAGCAAATTGAATTGCTGCTCTGTCTCCAATCGGTTGATGCATCCCAATCACACAATCCACATACTGGTGAATGGCTTCTGCTTGTACTTCTGAATAGCAGGCGTTTAGCAGGACACATTCAATTTCACCAAATTCAAACGCTCCAAATAACCTTGCGAGTGCCTCTGTACTAACCAGTTGAATTTTGCCTGCGTCATTTTCCAGAACTAATCCTTGAGTTCCTGCTCCATGTCCTGAAAAATGAACGATTTGGGGTCTGCTTTCTAACAAAGCACGGCGTAGATCAATTGTCCGAACGGCTGATTTGGAAAATACTTTGAAGTGATCGCGGTTTCTAGCTCGCTGTAAAGCTTCCTCAATTCTCCGCACTTCCACCCCAAGACTTAATGGATCGGTTCCCTTGGGATTGGCAGTCAGAATCAGAATCTTGAGCGGTTGGTTTTTCATAGTAGTGCCAACCCCAAGTTGACTGTGTAAGTGGTTGGTATAGTTGGGCAAACCAATCGAGCAAAAACTTTCATTCATTCAATACAGATTATAGAGGGTCAAGCTGGTTTCGCATGTTACCCTTAAGGGTAATTTTATCTGCGGAGGAATTACGTTTTTTAGCCATTCCACTGCTTCATTAGACTTTAGGACGGGTGAATTTCAGTCAATCAACACTGCCTCTAATATTCTCCTGATCGATCAAGAAACGCCTCTCGCTTGGCATAAATATTCCTGAGGTGTTTCTTGACAGTCTCAACGGAGACGTAGAGCTGTGTTGCAATATCCTTGTAAGTTGCACCGACTCGCCGCAGAAGCCAAACTTCGGCTTCGCGAGGAGTGAGTTTGTACTTATCTACCTCAGCGATCGCCAGATTTTGTAGCGACTGTTTGTAGTCCTCTAAGGTGACTAATAAATAGGGATCGCTTCCTTGAAACTCCAGCCAGCGGGCACGTACCCGCAGTGGCTTTGCTTCTCGATCGCTGATTTCAGCCTCAACAACGAGCGGTTGATGTGATAAAGCGCTATGACGATCGACCATCGTCCGCCAAAGGTGCTGCACCTCCCTGGAGATTCTGGTTGCCTGAACGCTGTTGTCGTTTAGTCGAGCATACATTTGACGAGCACAACAGTTGGCATAAACCTGCTCGCCTTCCGCTGTCAACAGTAAAATGCCATCTGTCAAGCTTTCAAGTATTGCTTGCAGAAAGCTCCGATGCTCCTGTAACAAGTAAGAATTGTGCGTTCCAGAAAGATCTGCAAGCGGCACGAGATTGGTGTGGGAAGAGATTTGGGTCAGCATTTTCAAGTTTCCTCTCTGAACTGCTACTTCCATCAAAGGCTTGAGGTGACTGAGTTCGAGTCAGAGAAGACCTGACTTGAGGCTGACTTGTGACGACGTTCGTTTCTGAGTAGAATTTGGGCACTGCTACAGGACGACCGATGTCAACCAGATCGCTCAGGGTGCGTCGGGAGTCCATTGAAACCGCAAAATTGGCAGTGAGACGCAGCAGCTTTCTCAACCAGAGAGCCTTAGCTGAAGATGCGGGACTGGCACTGGCGACCGTCAGCAATTTTCTCACTGGCAGACCTGTCGATCGCGCCACGTTTGTAGAATTGTGCCAGAAGCTAGCGCTGAATCCCAAAGACATCGCCGACCTGGAGGTTGGTGAGGCGGCAGCCCAAACGCCAACGCCCACTCCCAACGTTGATTGGGGTGAAGCCTTAGATGTTTCACACTTCTACGAGCGGGAAAAGGAACTTGTCTTGCTGGAGCAATGGCTGCTCGACGATGAGTGCCGACTCGTCATACTGCTGGGGATGGGCGGCATTGGCAAAACCGCTCTGTCTGTCCGGTTAGCAGAGCAGCTTCAGGATGAGTTTGAGTGGGTGATCTGGCGATCGCTCCGCAATGCTCCTCCCGTGCAAGCGTTGCTGGCAGATCTGCTGAGTGTGCTTGCGCCACAGCGCGAGGTGGCTTTACCAGACAGCCTGGGTGGCAGCATCACACGGTTGCTGGAACACCTGCGCACTGGGCGTTGTTTGTTAGTGCTGGATAACGCCGAATCCATTTTGGGTGCAGACGATCGCGCAGGGATTTACCGTGAGGGCTATGAAGGGTATGGGCAGCTCTTACAGTGTGTTGGCGAAGCTCGCCATCGCAGTTGCTTCGTGCTGACCAGTCGAGAAAAACCCAGCGGTCTAGGGGCGAAAGAAGGTCATGCCATCCGCGCGCTGAAGTTGACTGGCTTAGGGCAAGCGGGGGCGCAAGCCATCCTGCAAGCAAAAGGCGTGACCGTCCCTGTGGCAGAAAGTCGATCGCTCATTGAGCACTATGCGGGCAATCCGCTGGCGTTAAAGATTGTCGCGACAACCATTCAAGACCTCTTTGAGGGTGATGTCGCTCAGTTTTTAGCGCAGGATACTGGCGTTTTTGGCGATCTTGCTGACCTGTTGGAGCAGCAATGGCAGAGGCTTTCGGCGTTAGAGCAACAGGTGATGGTTTGGTTAGCCATTAACCGCGAAGGGGTCTTGCTGGCAGACTTAAAAGCAGACATCATCCCTGTCGTCACGCCGCGATCGTTGATGGAAGCCCTGGAATCTTTGCAGCAGCGCTCATTGGTTGAGAAAACAACCAACACCCTTACCGACAAAAAAGCAGTGAGCTTTACCCAACAGCCTGTGGTGATGGAATATGTGACGGAGCAACTGGTACGGCAGGTGTGTGAAGCACTGGTGCAAGCGGATCTGTCACTGTTGCAGCAGTATGCTCTGAGCAAAGCCCAAACCAAAGACTACTTGCGTCAGGCGCAACAGCGGTTGATTCTCTCGCCACTGATAGCGCAATTGCAGGCAGGGCTGGGCAGTCAGGCAGCGGTACAGGAGTGTTTGCAGCAAACGTTAGCACGGCTGCAAGTGCAGGCAGCACCACAGGAGGGTTATGCAGCAGGGAATTTACTCAAACTGTTCGGTCAATTAAAGGTCAATCTGAGCGGCTCTGACTTTTCACGCTTACCGATCTGGCAGGTCTATCTCCAGGGTGTGCCGCTGCAACACGTCAATTTTACAGGCGCAGACTTCTCCAAATCAGTTTTCACCCAAACACTGGGGGATATCTTAGCCGTTACCTTTAGCCCGGATGGCACACTGTTAGCAACGGGAATCGATCGCGACGTGCTGTTGTGGCAAATTGCAGGTACGCGCCAGCTTGCTACGTTGGCGGGACATACAGCCTGGATCACATCGATCGCCTTTAGTCCTGATGGAAATATGTTGGCGAGTAACAGTAACGACCACACGATCCGGCTTTGGGATGTGCCAACAGGGCAATGTCTCATTACTCTGCGCGGACATACTAGCGGTGTGCAGACGATCGCCTTTAGTCCTGATGGAAACCTGTTAGCGAGCGGTAGTAACGATTACACAATCCGGCTTTGGAATGTTGAGACCCGGCAATGTGTGCAAGTGCTCAAGGGTCATACTGAGCGTGTGCTATCTGTACTCTTTAGCCCTGATCACCAAACCCTCATGAGCAGTGGAGACGATCAGACCATACGGTTATGGCATGTTCAATCGGGTGAGTGTTAGCAAACCATCACGACTCATGTGAATTGGGTGCTATCGATGGCAGTGAGTCCTGATGGGAAGACGTTGGTGACAGGCAGTGACAATCGTACCGTGAAGTTCTGGAACCTTGAGACCTTTGCATGTGTTGGCACGCTACCCGCTTACGAAGCCAAAGTATGGGCAATGGCGTTTAGCCCGGATGGTCGCGTACTGGCAACAGGCAGCGATGACAACACGGTCAGGCTCTGGGATGTTCACACTAAGCAGTGCCTGAAAACCTGGCACGACCATACCCATCAAGTCTGGTTGGTCAAATTCAGTCCCGATGGTCAAACCCTGGTTAGCAGTGGTGATGATCAAACGGTGAAACTATGGGATGTGCAGTCCGGGCAATGCTTCACGACGCTGGAATCCCACAGCAATTGGGTCTCTTCGATTGCGTTTAGTCCCGACGATCGCACCTTAGTCAGCAGCAGTAAAGATCAGCTCGTACGGCGCTGGAGTGTGGCTACGGGGCACTGCACTAACGTTTTGCAAGGGCACACGGATGTGGTTACTTCTGTTGCATTTCACGTGCATGAACAGATGTTTGCCAGCAGCAGTGACGATCGCACCATCAAGCTCTGGGATGCCAGTACAGGTGATTGTCTAAGGACGTTCTGGGGACACATGGATTGGGTGCAGGCGATCGCGTTTAGTCCCACGGGTCAAACGTTAGCGAGTGCTAGCGGCGATAAAACCGTGAAGGTGTGGGACGTGCGATCGGGCGAATGTTTGCAAACATTGCGGGGTCATACCCATCGCGTGAAAGCGGTCGCGTTTAGTCCCGATGGCACCCTGCTAGCCAGCGGCAGCGATGATCAAACGGTCAGGCTATGGGATATTAGCACCGGAACCTGTGTGCAAACGCTGTCAGCTCATACGGATTGGGCGCTATCGGTGGCGTTTAGTCCCTGTGGTCAGTGGTTGGCGAGTGGCAGTGGCGATCGCACGATTAAACTTTGGGAGGTGCCGTCAGGCAAATGTGTTCAGACTCTCAAAGAGCACAGCCATCGGGTGCGATCGGTCGCGTTTAGTCCCGATGGGATGTTGCTCGCCAGCGGCAGTGAAGATCAAACCGTGAAACTTTGGTACGTCCAAACTGGACAATGCCTGAACACCCTGACAGGACATCAGCAAATTGTATGGACGGTTGTTTTTAGTCATCAAGGTCAACGAATCGCCAGTTGCAGTGAGGACGGCACCATCAGAATGTGGGATGTTAGGACGGGAACCTGCTTGAAAACCCTTCGCGTCGATCGCCCCTATGAAGGGATGAACATTACTGGCGCGATCGGCTTAACGCTGGCACAGAAAGCCACGTTGAAAGCACTGGGCGCGATCGAACGAGAAACCGCGATAGTATCCAATCCATCCATGCAACCATCAGGAGATTTATGATGAGCGAAGAAACAAACCAGCCTAACCCAGACATTCCAGATGTCGTCCGATCGCCTAAAAACACCGATCGGGACTCAGCGCTAGAAGGCGCAGGCAAGACTGATGGCGCTGAATCAGTTAGAGAGTTGATTACCCTTGAGCCTGAGTTGGACGATTCGCCGAAGAACGACAGACCTGCTGATCTCACGACGCTTGCGGAGACCGTTGATCAGCCTGAAACGGTGAGAGAGCTATTTGTACCTGATGCTGAGTTGGACGATTCTCCCAAAAATGACCGCGATTGACCATCCTAAACGATGGTGGAAGGAGGGTGAGAGTAATGATCGTGCTGCAAAGCCTTCTGAGTAGGGCGATCACTCTCACCGCGGTCAACTCACCGACTGTTGCTCAATACTGTATGTTCAGAGGCATAAAGAAACCACATGGGACAACTCACGCCAATCGCGCTTGAAGACGGTACCACAATCTATATTGAAGCGACGGAAAACGCTGCTGCTAAACCCGGTGAAGTTGTGCGCGGCATCCCCTATGACGAAAATGCGACACGCGGACCCATCATTATTGGTGAACCACCCAGGCAAATTGCTCAAACGTTCGAGGCGATCGAACATACGGTGCGGGTGTACACCACCTACACGTTGAATGCGTTCAAAAATGTGGCGTTCACGCAGTGTCTCGATCAGAGAATCGCGGAAGTCAGTGAGGTCACGCTTAAGTTTGGGGTCAATATTAGCAGTGAAGCGGGTATTCCTTACATTGCTGCAATATGGAAATCACGGTGAAATGTGAGTTTCCCAAGAAAACCGAGCCAGACGGTACAGCGATCGCCCAAAAAGCGTAAAGCCCTTAAAAGGATACCGTCTGTTGTATCGGATCATCTGGCGGTGGGTGCCGTCCTACGAGCAAATCGGCTGCGCGAATTTTGAGAATGCGCTCTCGATTTAGCTCCAGAGCCATAACTGTCGCTCGTCCAACTACAGTTAAACCAACCACTGAAAGTCTGTCTTCAGACCACGCGAAGTGTTCCTCCCAAATCTGCTGCCAAGGATTGAAGAGCGGGATGACGGCTCCAGACTGAGGCTCTGTTGCTGTGATTTTGGTTCCTTTCTTGCGATTGCAGTGAAAGCAAGCGAGGGCAAAATTCTCTACAGAGTCCAGTCCGCCCTGAGCCAGTGGCAGCACATGATCGACCGTGAAGCGAACATACTGCCATTGCTCGGCGGCGTGACAGTCTTCACATAATCCCTTTGCTCTCTGAGCAACTTGTTGTCGAAGTAGTTCAGAAATTTTTGCTGCCAAGGCTATGAGTGCTGTTGCGATTGGGAAAGATTGCGAACCATGCGATTGACGAAGCTGAGATAATCATCAATTTCTTCGTAAAGATCAAGTTCCCGCTCTTCGTCTGCACTCAGTTCGATCGTTTGCTGTTTTTGCAGGAGCATTTCGATACGAGTCCGTACAGCACTGGAGGCACGAAAAATGGGAATGCCTTCTTCTAATTCCAGCCGCACTGCCCCTTCGATCGGTAACGAAATCGGAAGGTCGTGTAGTGTAGGCGGAAGCAGTGATGTCATAGCACAGGT
>Ga0335394_10006199_pt1 | contig 13495 bp, 10 predicted proteins | sample MAT03_FD_205741 | JGI IMG/M metagenome (GOLD analysis project Ga0335394, IMG submission 205741) | Freshwater microbial communities from Lake Fryxell liftoff mats and glacier meltwater in Antarctica - MAT-03 (spades assembly) (version 2) ...
CTGGTGGCATCCGGCGAGGCAGCCCGACTCGGCATCGAGGCCCGCTGCAGAGGGGAGGATCCCGTCCTCACGTCGCGCAGCGACGGCCACTCAGCCGCCTGCCACGCGTGAGCCAGCGGTGGTGCCTCCGGGCCGTGCCGTGCCGTGCAGTGCAGTGCAGTGCAGTGCAGTGCAGGGCCGCCTGCCCGGCCGCATGTGTCAGGCGGACGCTCCGGCGATCAGCGCGGGAGTGTCTCCGTCCAGGTGCGCTCGGCGAACTGTTCGCCGTCACGTGACGCGGTGAGGGTGAGGTCGACGTGGAAGGCATCGGCATCGCTGCGTACGTGCAGACGGGATTCGGTGCTGCACACCGTGGTGGTGCCGTCGGGCAACGGCAGGGTGAGGTCGAAGTGCGACCGACCCCGAGCCCAGCCCTGCGAGATGTCGGCCGTGCTGATGCCGAGCGAACCCTCGTACGAGTCGTCGATCACGATGCCGCCTGCGCCGTCGTAGCGACCGCCGTACCTGCTGTGCACGCGGCTCTCGCGTCCGAGCACGTCGTGCTCGTAGCGCCACTCGACGCCGTCGGCCTCGCTGTCGGACGGGCCAGGTCCGGGTCCGAACTCGTGGGTGCAGGCGGGCAGCTCGGCGAGCGGCAGTTCGAGTCGCACCGAGCTGCGCTCGACGCCCAGTGCGAACGCTGCGGCGGGGGGCCAGCAGTTCGGCCAGTCGGTGCCGGCGATCGCGAGTCGGAGGCGGTGGCCCGGCACCAGGGTCCACGTGGTGGCCTCGAACCCGATGCGCACGTCGAGCCACTCGCCGGGGACGAGCGCGGACGGGGCTCGCCCTGGTGCACCGAACGAGTCCGATGGCCAGCAGCCGAGGTGGGTGAGGTCGAGCATGCCGCGAGTGATCAGCGTGGAGGTGCCGTCGGGCGACACGTCACACAGCTTCACCGACACATGGCCCACCGTTGCCGACGAGCGAACACGCATTGCCACGCTGGCGTTGCCGACCACGAGAACTTCCACGTCTTGCTGCCAGCCGTGTTGCTGGCCGTCGTGCCAGTCGTAGGTGATCGACATCGCGTTGTCGAGGCGCTGATCCAGCGGTTGTCCCCAGGGCAAGCCACCGGCACACGAGTTCCAGGCGTACATACCCGTGTCGCTTCGGGGAACGAGCTCGTCGACCTCGGTGCTCGTCGGGTCGACGGCGAGCTCGACGAACGTGCAGCCCGGTGCCGGCCAGGCGTCGATCTCGTGCCAGGTGCCCTCGTGGTGCGCGAGGTCGGGTGACGGCGGCGTGGGCCTGCGGACGAACACCTGGCCACGGTGGGCGCTCGAAGGGGGGCCGCCGCGCAGGTGCTGATCGAAGAACGCCATGATCTCGCGATCGCTGTCGAGGTTCTGGCCGGGTCGAGCCGTCGATGGGTCCTTGTGCACCCACGGACCGGCCAGCAGCCGCCAGGGCACCTCGAGTCGCTCGACGGTGCGGAAGGTGTTGTTCCGGTACCCGTCGGCCCACCCGGCGATCAGCATCGTCGGACAGTCGATGCGTGCGTAGCCCTCGCCGTCGGGTCCGAGGCGGATCGACCCGCGACGCCACGTGCTGTCGTCGAGCGGATGTCTCAGCCACTCGAGCATCCACGGCGGGGCGTCCTCCACCCGCCGGTGCCACTCCTGTTCCCAGTCGCCTTCCCAGTGGGCGGGCACCGGTGGCAGTGCGTTCATGGCGACCATGTAGAGCGGATAGTCGATGAGATCGAGGGCGCGCAGCACCCCGCCGATGTAGTGGACGTCGTCGGTGTAGCGGTCGTCGGTGGCGTACATCGCCGCGACGGCCTGCAGTTCGGGCACGTCGTCGGCCGCCATCTGGAGTGCGTTGAATCCAGAGTAGGAGGTGCCGAACATGCCGACCTTGCCGGTCGACCACTGCTGGGTCGCGATCCACCGGATCGCAGTACGCAGGTCGTCACGTTCGACGTCGGTGTACTCGTCGACGAGGGTGCCGCCAGAGCTGCCGGTACCGCGCAGGTCGAGCCGCATCACGGCGAAGCCGCCCTCGGTGGCGAATCGGAGGTAGCTGTCGGCGTACGACGCAGTGACGTCGTGCATTCGATAGGGCAGCGCCTCCATCAACGTCGCGAACGGGCCGTCACCGGCCGGGCGGTACAGGGTGGCGGCGAGGTGCACGCCACCGACAGCAGGGATGCGCACCGCCTCGATCTCGAGTGCGTCGCGCATGTCGTCCGGCGAATCCTGCATGGCTGTTCAGACTAGCCTTCACAGCTGAGTCGTCGGTGAGGGCGACCGATCGTTCTGGAGGCTTGGGTGGGCGAGACGCGAGCGGTGGTGGTGGTGGGTCTCGGCGGGTTGGGGTCGGCGGCGGCGTACTGGCTCGCCCGGCAGGGCATCGACGTCGTGGGCCTCGAACAGTTCGAACTGGGCCACGTGCGGGGTGCGTCGCACGACCATTCGCGCATCATTCGCCGCAGCTACCACACGCCTGGTTACGTCGATCTCGCCGGTGAGGCCTACGACGCATGGCGTTCGGTCGAGGCCGATGGCGACCTCGAGATCATCACCCGCACCGGTGGGGTCGATCTGTTCCCCGCGGACGCAGCGATCGATGCCGACACGTACACGACGAGTCTCAGCGCTGCGGGTGTGCCGTTCGAGTGGATCGATGGTGACGAGGTGCGCCGCCGCTGGTCCGGCTTCGGTCGTGGATCGCTCGCACCCGACGTGCACGCCATCCAGTGCGACGACACGGGCATCGTGCCGGCGGGCCGGGCAACGGCGAGCCTGCAGCGGCTCGCATCCGAGCACGGCGCAGATCTGCGCGCGCACAGCCCGGTGCGCGAGCTGCGACCGATCGACGGCGAGGTCGACGTCGTGATCGAGCGCGCCGCCGGCGTCGAGGTCATCAGGGCCGGTCACGTGGTGGTGACGGCCGACGCCTGGACCAACCGGTTGCTCGCCCCGCTCGGCCACGAGATCCCGCTCGCGGTCACCCGTGAGCAGGTGAGCTACTTCCCGCACGCGGATCTCGACCGGTTCGCGATCGGGCGGCTGCCCGTGTGGATCTGGATGGACGACCCCAGCTTCTACGGCTTCCCCGTGTACGGCGTCACCGACGCCGTCAAGGGCGCCGAGGACTGCGGAGGGGCCGAGGTCGACCCCGACACACGCACGTTCGATCCCGACGCAGGCATGGAGCACCGGCTGGCGACGTTCATGGAGGACCTGCTCGGTTCGGGCATGGGAGCTCCACGCACGACCACGTGCCTGTACACCCTCACCTCCGACCGCGACTTCGTGTGCGGCCGCGTGCCCGGTGTGCCTCAGGTGTCGGTCGCACTCGGTGCAGCGCACGGATTCAAGTTCGCCTCGTGGTTCGGACGCGAGCTCGCTGCGCTCGCCACCGGTGCCGACGTCCGTCCCGAACTGCAGCCGTTCTCGATGGAGCGCCCGTCGCTCTACGCCCCCATCTCCCGCGAGGCCTGGCTGGTCTGATCGCCGCCGTCGCGGCGCACCGGGGCACGTCGACGGCGGACCCGGCACGTCAGCGGCTGAGCGCCTTCTTCAGGGCGGCTGCGGCGAGGGCGTTCGCGGCGGCGCCGTCGTCGACGAAGTCGGCGAGGGAGAAGAAGCCGTGGAACATGCCGCCGAAGCGCACATGGCTCGTGGCCACACCGTTGGCGATCAGGCGTGTGGCGTAGGCGTCCCCCTCGTCGCGGAGCGGGTCGAACTCGGCGGTGATCACGAGCGCCGGCGGACCTGCTGCGATCGCGGCGTCGCTCGCGAACAGTGGTGACACCCGCGGATCGATGGGCGAGCCCTGGCCGCCGCTCAGGTAGAGATCGATGAACCAGCCCATGGCCGTCTTCGTGAGGAAGTAGCCCTCAGCATTCTCGTCGTAGCTCGGCTGGGCGCGGGTGCAGTCGGCGACCGGATACACGAGCAGCTGATGGACCAGCGGCACGACACCGATGTTGGCGACCACGGCCGCGAGGTTGGCCCCGGCCGAATCGCCACCGATGGCCAGGCGATCGGCACGACACCCCAAGGTCGAAGCGTTGGCGTGTGCCCATCGCAGTGCCGTGACGGAGTCCTCGAGTGCTGCGGGGAACGGATGCTCGGGCGCCAGGCGGTAGTCGACGCTCAGCACGGCATGCCCACTGCCGTTGGCGAGCGCTCGGCACACGTTGTCGTGCGATTCCAGATCACCGATCACCCAGCCGCCGCCGTGGAGGTACACCAGCAGACCCAGGTCGTCTCGATCGTTCGGCCGGTACAGGCGGGCGGGCACGCCACCTGCGTCGAGGTCGCGGCAGTCGTGGATGTCCTCGACGGGCGGGCGCTGCCGGGAGGCGCGGATTGCTCGGGCCTGTTCGGGCGTGCCGGCGTCGACCGGCGGGTCGCCGATCGATGCCATCAGTTCGAGCAGGGACCGGGCTTGGGGATGCAGCGGCACGAACCGCAGCTTGTCACAGCGGTAACGTCGCGCGCCGTGGCCGAGATCGATCCCGAGATGCACCTGCGCGCTCCCGATCTCGATCGGCTCGAGACGGCGCTGCTCGACGCCTTCGCTGCGATCGTGCCCACCGACGGCGCAGGGGGCGCGACGATCGCAGGGCGCCCGACCACGCGTGCTGTCCGTGCCGGCTCGCTGCTCACGGTCGCCCGCGCCGATGCCCTGTTCGAGGCGCAGCTGCAGAGCCGTCATCTCGACCACGTCGCCCGCTGGCTCCGGAGCAAGGGACTCGGGTACTACACGATCGGGTCGGCCGGCCACGAGGGCAACGCCGCGCTCGCCGCCGCACTCCGCCCCACCGATCCGGCGCTGCTGCACTACCGATCAGGAGCGTTCTACCTGGCCCGGTCGAACGACTTGCGCCCTGCCCGGCACGCGGGCACTCGCGACGTGCTCGCCGGAATGCTCGCCCTTGCCGAGGAGCCGATCGCCGGTGGTCGTCACAAGGTGTTCGGTCACCCCGATCTCGACGTGATCCCGCAGACCTCGACGATCGCATCGCACCTGCCGCGCTCGGTCGGCGTGGCGTTCGCGATCGATCGAGCCCGTCGCCTCGGCGTTCCCACCAGATGGTCGGACGACGCCATCGCCGTGTGCTCGTTCGGCGACGCGAGCGTGAACCACTCGACGGCCCAAGGTGCGCTCAACACGGCCAGCTACACCGCGCACAACGGCATCGGTCTGCCGCTGCTGTTCGTGTGCGAGGACAACGGCCTCGGCATCAGCGTTCCCTCTCCATCTCGCTGGGTGGAGGCCACGCTGTCGCATCGACCGGGCTTGCGGTACGCCGCTGCCGACGGCGCCGATCTGGCCGAGACGTTCGACATCGCGACCGAGTTGGTCGAGTGGGTACGCGCACAGCGTCGTCCTGCCGTGCTGCACCTCCGCACTGTCCGCTACCTGGGCCACGCAGGCACCGACGTCGAGAGCGCCTACCGTCCGACGGCGGCCATCCGTGCCGACCTCGCCCGCGATCCGCTGCTCGGCACGGCACGACTGCTCGTCGAGGCGGGCGCAGCCGCACCCGACGAGCTCGTCGAGCGGTACCTGGCCGGCCGCCGCGAGGTACGAGCGCTGGCGATCGAGCTGTCGACGCGACGCACCCTGCAGTCCGCCGCCGAGGTGATGGCGCCGCTGTCGCCCCGTCGCCCGGCGTCGGTGGCGAACCGGGTGCTCGCAGCAGCATCACACGGCGATCGCCGTGCGTTCTTCGGTGGCGCACTGCCTGAAGAAGAGGGGCCACTCACGCTGGCCGAGACGATCAACCGCGCCCTGGGCGACGTGTTGCTCGCGATGCCGCACTCGATGGTGTTCGGCGAGGACGTCGGGGCGAAGGGTGGCGTGTACGGCGTCACGCGCGGCCTCGCGAAGAAGGCCGGCGCTGCACGCGTGTTCGACACCCTGCTCGACGAGCAGTCGATCCTCGGCCTTGCGCTCGGCGCCGGCGTGAGTGGCATGCTCCCGATCCCCGAGATCCAGTATCTGGCGTACCTCCACAACGCAGAGGACCAGTTGCGCGGCGAGGCGGCCAGCCTGTCGTTCTTCTCGAATGGCAGCTACCGCAACCCGCTCGTCGTGCGCGTCGCCGGCCTCGCCTACCAGCAGGGTTTCGGTGGTCACTTCCACAACGACGACGCAGTAGCAGTGCTGCGTGACATCCCGGGTCTGGTGATCGCCTGCCCCGGTCACCCGAGTGACGCGGCACCGATGTTGCGCAGTTGCGTGGCGGCCGCCGACGTCGACGGGACCGTGTCGGTGTTCCTCGAGCCGATCGCCCGGTATCACTCGCGCGATCTCCATCAGCCCGACGACGGCGGATGGACCGCACCGTACGTCGCGCCATCGCGTTGGGGTGGCGCCCACGTGCCGATCGGACAGGGACGCGTGGCGCGACAGGGGGACGACGTGTTGATCGTCACCTGGGCCAATGGCCTGTACCTGTCGCTGCGAGCGGCGCGCCGACTCGCCGGGCGCGGCATCACATGCCGCGTGTTCGATCTGCGCTGGCTCGCCCCGATGCCGATCGACGAGGTGTTCGCCCACGCGATCGAGATCGGCAGGGTGCTGGTGGTCGACGAGACCCGCCGCAGCGGCGGCGTCGGCGAGGGTGTGGTGTCGGGGTTGGCCGAGCGCGGGTACACCGGTGCCCTGGAGCGGCTCGCCGCAGAGGATTCGTTCGTCCCCCTGGGTGACGCTGCGAACCTGGTGCTCGTCGGCGAGGACGACATCGTTGCCGGCGCTCTACGCATGCTCGGCGAAATGCGACCATGACAACGTGGAGACGGTTGGCGAGCGAACGTGTCGATCCCGTCGCCGGGTGATCAGCCGGGAGGAGTGACCTCTGCGGGTGGGGCGGCTGTGTCCGGTGCAGCTGGAGCAGCTGGAGCAGCTGGAGCAGCTGGAGCAGCTGGAGCAGCTGGAGCAGCCTCGCCGTCGACGGGCGCCTTCTTCTTCGGCGGCGGCACGCCCACGCTGGGCGCTCCGTCGGCGAAGTCGGGCCAGCGTCGCCGGCTGACGATGCTGAGGGTGCGCAGCAGCTTCATCGCCACCTCGTCCTCCTGGGCGGGGCGAGCGATGATCGTGCCGTCGGCGATCATCCGGTTGATGACTTCCTCACCGAGTTCGGTGCGCACGATCGTGAGCGTCCAGTCGTTGTCCTTGCCGATGCCGCCGGTGGCGATGTCGGAGTGCTCGGCCGCGAAGTCGGGGCAGTTCTTGCAACCGGTTCGGGTCCACTTGTGGCACTCCTTCAGGTCGATCTCGTGGTACGAGCCGTCCTTCATCCAGATCTGGAACACGCCCTTGATGTTCATCTTCACCATGTCCTGCTTCTGCAAGCCGTACTTGGCCTCGAACAGTTCGGGGAAGATCGCGTCGTCGAAGGTCTTCGAGCACAGCAGACCGATGTTGAACAGGAACGGCTTGCTGACCTTGCCGGCCTTGCGGTCCCACATCACCGGCGGGGACGAGGTCTGGCAGCCCATGCCCACCAGCGCGAGCCGGCTGAACCCGCGGGCCTTGGCCTCCGGCAGCGCCAGCGGGTTCGCGCAGTACGTGTAGCGGCTGCCAGCCGTGGCCAGCACTTCTTCGCGGTTGGTGACCACGGCAGGCTTGGCCTTCCAGGCGTCGTCGGGCTCGACACCGCTCACCAACGCCGCCTCGATGTAGTCGTGGTCGAGCAGCCAGTTGAGCATCGCCGAAACGAAGCCGCCATCCTGGCCCTTGGTGTGCTCCTCGTCGTTCGCCGCGCGGGTGAGCAACAGCTGGCGCCAGATCCCTGACATCTCGTTGGGCTCACGCACGCGGCCGAACAGGTGCATGTCGGCCGCCGGCTCCCAGGCCCGGAACCGGGGGCAGGCACGGGTGCAGGTGGTACACCCCTTCTCGCCATGGATGCAGTTGTCGAGCCCGAGCTCCTCTTCGAGGTGAAAGGGGATGTACTTGCCCTCATCGTGCTCGTAGCCGATCACGTCGTGCGGGCACGTCACCACGCACCCGGCGCATCCGGTGCACAGGCCGGTGGTGATCACCTCGGCGTAGAGCTCTTTCCACTGGGCGGTCCAGCGTTCGGCCTTGCCGGCTGTGGACGGGGGTGCTGGCTCTGTCACGGTCACGGATCGACTCTAGGCACGCGTGGCGTTGGGCTGCGCCGTCGAACGAGCGTTCACGGGCGGTTCACTGCCGGGCGTCGGCCGGGTCGGTCGCCGCGCCGTCGGGTGGTCATCGGTGTTCATCCGTGTTCATCCGTGTTCATCCGTGTTCGTAGTTACACAACCGCAACAGAACCGTGACCTGTGCGCGATGCGTGTCCGACAGGCTCGCACCGTGTCGATGATCAGCACACGACCGACGGTCGTCCTCCGTTCCGACGATCTTCGTCCACTGGCGCGCCGGTCACTGACGCGCCGGTCACTGGCACGCCGGTACCGGGTCGGGAAAGCCGATAGGTTTCGCGCATGACCGACACCGTGATGCTGGTCGAGGACGACCACGCAGTGCGTGCACTCGTCCGGATGCTCCTCGAGGACGAGGGTCTCACGGTGATCGAGGCCGCCACGGGTACCCAGGCCATCGAGCGGTTCGCTGTCGAACAGGTCGACCTCGTGCTGCTCGACGTCCGCCTGCCCGGCGTCAACGGCTTCGAGGTGTGCCGGCAGCTGCGTCGTTCCAGCGATGTGCCGATCATCATGGTCACTGCGCAGCAGGACAGCCACGACGTGGTCGCAGGCCTCGAGCTGGGCGCGGACGACTATGTCACGAAGCCGTTCAACGATCGTGAACTGCTCGCCAGGGTGCGCGCCCAACTCCGCCGACGCACTGGTGTGTTGACGTCGCAGCCGTCGATCACCGTGGGCGACGTGGTCGTGAAGCCCGACGAGGGTCGGGCGTTCAAGGGTGGCGACGAGGTGTCGTTGACGAAGACCGAGTTCCAACTGCTGAGCCACATGGCCCAGCACCCGAACCGTGTGTGGTCGCGCGACCAGCTGCTCGAGCAGGTGTGGGGTTACGCGTACCAGGGCGATGGCCGACTGGTCGACACCCACATCGCCCGCCTTCGTGCCAAGATCGAGGACGATCCAGCGAACCCCGATCTGATCCAGACCGTACGTGGCCTCGGGTACCGTCTGTCACCGGGCGACCGGTGACGAGCGGTGGACCTCGGGCGAGCGCAGGATGTCGACGACGAGATGGTGGCCAGAGATGAGCAACGGATGAGCAACGGATGAGGATCCTGCCGTCGGGACTCCGGGCCCGATCGGCCACCGCGTTCGCGGTGCTCGCTCTGATCCTCTCGCTCACCCTGAGTGTTGTCACGTACCAGCTCGCACGGTGGTACCTGCTCGAGCAGCGCGAGTCGTTGGCAACTCGCCAGGTGATGCTGAACGCACTCGTCTCGAAAGGGCTCGTCGCAGCCAGCGACGCGGAGGCCGACGATGTGCTCGAGTCCGTCCGATCGCTGTCGAACGCGCGCGCCGTCTTGCGCGTGGACGACACCTGGTATGCCGCCGTCGTGGAGCTCTCCGAGAACAGCATCCCGATCGATGTCGTCGACACGGTCGAGTCCGACGGAGCGGCTCGCCGTCGCGTGCAGGTCAACGACGTCCCGTACCTCGTCGTCGGCGTGTCGCTTCCCGGTCTCGACGCCGCGTATTTCGAGTTCGTGCCGCTCACCGAGTATCGACGCACCCTCGAGACCTTGTTGACCGTGCTGGCGGTCGGCGCATCGGTCACGACGGTGGGCGGGGCCCTGGCGGGATGGTTCACGTCTCGCAGGGTCCTGCGCCCGCTCGGCGAGGTTGCCGCGGCTGCGCGCGCCATGAGCGCAGGCGACCTCACGCGCCGGCTCCGCGTCGACAGCGACCGCGATCTCGAGCCGGTCGCGGCGTCGTTCAACGAGATGGCAGCATCGCTCGAGGCGCGCATCGATCGTGAACTGCGGTTCACCGCGGACGTGAGTCACGAGCTGCGGACGCCGCTCACCGCGATGGCCTCGGCGGTCAGCCTCGCGAAGCGGGCGAAGCTCACCGGCCGAGCAGAGTTCGCGGTCAGTGTGCTCGACGACCAGGTCGACCATCTCCTGCGACTCACGCTCGAGCTCCTCGAGATCTCGCGCATCGACGCAGGCGTCGCGGAACTCGACCTCGACGACGTCGATGTCGAGCAGGCGACGAAGCGGGCGGCCGAGGCGGCTGGGCTCGACATCCACATCGTGCACTCGAACATGGGCGATGGCGCGCTCCATCGCCTCGACCGCACCCGGTTCGAACGGGTCGTCGCCAACCTGCTCGAGAACGCCGACCGGTACGGTGGCGGATGTACGTCGGTGGAGCTCTCGCAGGTGGACGGCGATCTGCTGATCGCTGTCGACGATGCCGGTCCGGGCGTCGATCCGGCGGAACGAGTGGCCATCTTCGGCCGCTTCCATCGGGGAAACATCGAACAGCCAGCCGACCGTCCCAAGGGAACGGGGCTCGGTCTGTCACTGGTGGAGGAGCACGTGCGGATGCACGGGGGAGAAGTATGGGTGACCGACAGCGAGTGGGGTGGCGCACGGTTCGTTGCGAGGTTCCCGGCATCCGCTGGCGACGGTGGTGACAGTGGTGACAGTGGTGACGGTGCGTCCGGGGGTTCCGATGGCTGACGCGATGCGACGAGCGAGCTCGAAGTGCGGGCCGAGCGTGCCACGTCGGGTGAACTCGCCGAAGCGGTCGCGTGCCGTCGGCGGTTCGAGCCTGCTGGTGATCTCGGTGATCTCGGTGATCTCGGTGATCTCGGTGGTGGCATCGGGCTGCGGCGTGCCGATCGAGCAATCGGCCGAACCGATCTCGGCCGACGACCTGCCGGTCGGCCTCCGGCCGACCGATTCGACCATCCCGGCGGCGCTGGCCGATCAGGAACCGATCGACATCTGGCTCGTCCGCGACGACCGTCTGGCGGCCACGCGCCACCGTGTCGATCCACCCGTGACCCCACAGGTGGCTCTCGCAGAACTGTTGTCCGGACCGAGCGAAGCCGAGCAGAACCGGTCGTTGCGGTCGGCGGTTCCCGACGCAGAGGTGGTCATCGGGGTCGAGGTGCTGGGTGGTGTGGCCAGCGTCGATCTTGCGTCGACGTTCTCCGAGATCCCGGCGAGCGATCAGGTGCTCGCGGTCGGCCAGATCGTGCTGACGCTCACCGATCTCCGTGGCATCGGGCGAGTGCGGTTCATCGTCGACGAAGTCCAGATCGCCGTCCCCCTTCCGACGGGAGACGCGTCGGAGGGCAGTGTTTCGCGCGACGACTACATCGTCCTGGCGGACCCCACCGTCTGAGCGGCGAGTCCGACAGCTGACGGTGCCGGCTTCAGACCACGCGACGCAATGCCGGCGAGGGGAAGCGGTCGACGGTTGGCGGCCAGCTCGCGCCCTGTGCGTACGTGACGCGTTCTCCGTCACCGCCGAATGCGAAGGCGCGCAGCGTGACGAGTGCATCGAGGATCGAAACGACGCCGATGAACGAGTCGACGCGCACCTGTGCCTCGGGGTCGACTCCGCCGATCGCGATGCCGATCCCGGAGCGTGACGCGGCCCGCAACTGCTCCGTTCGGCCGGGTGCGTCGGTGGCGACCACCGAGCGGCGTTCGGCACCCTGATCTCGTGCCAGGTCGATCGTGCGGCCGAGGTTCGTCTCGTCAGCCGTCTCGTGAAGGGCGTCGGTCGTCTCGTGAAGGGCGACGACCGTGCCGCGTACGCGGAGCGCAGTCCCGGCATCGTTGCGGTGCCATTCGATGGCCGTCGCCGTCGCACATGTCGCGTCATCAGGAGCGAGTTGCTCGAGGTCGACGGACTCGAGCTCGGCGCCGAGCGTCGCTCGCGGCGATGCACCGCTGTGCACGAGCGTGATCGCCAGCTGGGGGACGCCCGCGGCTCGCGCCAGCACCTCTGCGAGATCCGCCGCGTCGTGGGTGACTGGGCGGTCGTCGATATCGGCGACGATGAGCACCTCGACCTGGTCGGCGACGGCGATCTCACAGAGTCGGTCGAACATCCACGACATCAGGCGACCTCTGTCGCGTCGAATCCCGACCGTGCCGTGATGACCTGGATCGCCTGTGGTACGGACGCCACCACCGGCGCCACACGATCGACGTCGCCGAGAACCAGCTGGACCGTCACGTCCGGCTGATCGGTCACCACCACTGCCTCGGCCCACGCCACACGCTCCAAGAGCTGACCGCAGAGCGACCGTGCGCACGCCAGGCTGATTCTTTCGACGCGCCGCAGGTCGATGACCAGGTGATCATCGACGGGCACGAACGACATCGCCGCCGACAGCGTGTCCGAGTCGTCAGCGGTCTTCAGTGTGCCTGCTGCGGCGATCATGGCGTACCCGTCCACACGCGACATCTCGAGGTCCAACATGCCGATCATCATGTGAGCTGGTTGTCGCGATCGTGTGTCGACCACACGCCGACTCGTTCACAGCTCGCGGGCATGTTTCGCCGGCCGGCCCGTCTCGCCCGGCCGGCTGGACCGCTGTTCCCGGGCGGCAGTTCAGGGCTGCCCATCCGGGCCGGAGTGTTCACCCGGCCGCCCAACGATGGAAACACCGACGAAACAAATCCGCGGGATGGTGCGTATGGCCTCTGCACCACCGGGCCTCGACCCTCGGCCCGGCCCACACACTCTGAAACGGAGTCCTCATGGAAACCGGCGACATCGCCTGGCTGATGATCTCGGCAGCGCTCGTGCTGTTCATGATTCCCGGCCTGGCGTTCTTCTACGGCGGTATGGACCGAGGGCGCAACGTCCTCAACATGCTGATGATGAACTTCTACTGCGTGCTGGTGATCCCCATCCTGTGGGTGGTGGTCGGGTACTCGTTGGCACAGTCACCGTTCGAGAACGGCTTCATCGGCAACTTCGACAACGCCTTCCTGGCTGACATCGGGATCATGGACGACAACGGACGCACGCTCGTCCTGGTGGCGTTCCTCGGGATGTTCGCCTCCATCACGCCGGCGCTCATCTCGGGAGCCGTCGCCGATCGGATGAAGTTCTCCGCCTGGGCGATCTTCGTACCCGTGTGGTCGCTGCTGGTGTACGTGCCGGTCTTCAAGTGGGTCTACGGCGGCTGGTTGTTCGAGCGTGGATCGATCGACTTCGCCGGCGGCACCGCCATCCACGTGAACGCCGGCATTGCCGCGCTCGCCGCGGTGATGGTGCTCGGCAAGCGCAAGGGGTGGCCCACCGACGGGCACCCGCCGCACTCCATGCCGCTCGTGATGATCGGGACAGGCATCCTGTGGTTCGGCTGGTTCGGTTTCAACGCCGGATCGGCGGGGTTCGCCAACGGCCAGGCCGTGCAGGCATTCATGAACACGTTCCTGGCTGCAGCTGCGGCAGGTCTGGCCTGGATAGTGGTCGAGTGGCTTCGTGACGGTCATCCCACCAACCTCGGTGCAGCGTCGGGCATCGTGGCCGGTCTCGTGGCGATCACG